>Ga0181582_10001115_pt1 | contig 20527 bp, 17 predicted proteins | sample 071ome_32_FD_132438 | JGI IMG/M metagenome (GOLD analysis project Ga0181582, IMG submission 132438) | Coastal salt marsh microbial communities from the Groves Creek Marsh, Skidaway Island, Georgia - 071405AT metaG (megahit assembly) | ecosystem: Environmental > Aquatic > Marine > Intertidal...
CCCCCCATGGAGGTTGAGGGTTCCACAGAGTACCTTCGCATTATTTTGCCCGGTTCGGAGCATCCAAGTTATGCAGAAGTTCTCAGACTTCTTAGAAATTGGTCCTTTATCAGAGACCGATCTCACCGCCATTGGTGGTGGCTGAGGGACTCTGCCAAAGTCTTAGATTTCCTGGCTCACCATCAGGAAGAATTGGAGCTCGATCACCTCGCCCATTTCACTGAAAACTTCAAAAAACATACCGCCAAGATTAAAAGTGCGTCTCTTTCTGTCCGAGCCAAGGAAGGGGATAACCACATTGAGATTGAAACAAGAATTGAGGCGGGAGATGCTCCGATCGAATTGATTGAACATGCCTTATCCACAGGCAGAAACCATTTTATCCATGGATCCAACACCTACCTTCTGACCAAAGATTTGAGGGAGAAACTTGCCCAAGTACAACGGCAAGCTTCAGGGGTTGCCGACACCCCACTCCTTTCCCGTTCCACTCATGTGGTGACTGCCTTCCAATCAACATCATTGGAGGAAACCTTAACCGAGGCCGATCCCAGGTTTAAAACTCCTTCTCAATGGAAAAAACGGGGACTGGCACTAAAAAACCTTTCTGCGCTGAGCCAGCCAACCCCGCAAGATGGTCTAGAAAAAATCCTCAGACCCTACCAGGCAATTGGCACCGCCTGGATGTTGCACCTTTTCGACCACGGACTCGGAGGAATTTTAGCAGATGAAATGGGACTGGGGAAAACCCTTCAAGCACTGGCATTTCTTTCCTGCCTCAGGAAAAGGGGCGGAGCGGTAAAAACTTCTCTGGTCATCTGCCCCGCTTCCTTGGTTGAAAACTGGAAAAGAGAAGCAGAAAGATTCTGCCCCTCATTTTCCGTCTACTCCCATCATGGGCCCAACCGTGCAACCACCCCTTCTTATCTCGGTAAATTTGATTTAGTCATCACCTCCTACGGGACCCTCTCCAGAGACCTTGAGATGTTTAAAGAATTCCCGTTTCTTTGCGTAATTGGGGACGAAGCCCAGCATCTTAAAAACAGAAGAACACAAAATGCAAAAGCCACCTCTGCTCTTAGTTCAGAGGGACGTATTTTGCTCACAGGCACTCCCATAGAAAATAGTATTTCTGACCTGCTTTCCCTTTTGGCCTTCCTCTTACCTGGAGCAAACCCAACGCTTCCGGATGGGTCCAGAGGGGATGAAAGAGTATGGCACGAACAACGCATTCTTAAACAATCAGCTCCTTATCTGCTTCGAAGATCAAAAAAAGAAGTGGCCCCCGAACTTCCCCAAAAGATAGAGCAAGTGCTTTACCTAGACCTTACGGATGACCAAAAAGAATGTTATGATAAAGTAAGGACATCAGCCGAAGAGGAACTAAATCAACTCGCCGGGAGTGGAGCTTCCGAAGGAAGCATCCGCATGAAGACACTCACTCAACTTCTTCGCCTCCGGCAGGTGTGCTGTGACCCTCGCCTGGTTCATCCGGAAATTGAGAATTTTCGATCCTGCAAGCTCAATGCCTTTCGAGAACTCCTATACAATTGTTTGGAGGGTGGGCATCGGATGCTGGTCTTTTCCCAGTTTGTTCAAATGCTCAAAATCCTCCAAGCTGAGCTCACCAGTTCCTCCATCCCATTTTGCTACATTGATGGATCAACTAAAGATCGAATGGCACAGGTCGACCGCTTTCAAGATGATCCATCCATTCCCGTTTTCCTGATCTCCCTCAAAGCGGGTGGTACCGGCTTAAATTTAACTGGAGCAGATGTAGTGGTTCATTTTGACCCTTGGTGGAATCCGGCTGCAGAGGCACAGGCAACCGATCGGGCACATAGGATTGGTCAAGAAAAGCAGGTAACTTCTTATAAATTTATCACCTCAGGCACGGTTGAGGAAAAAGTCCTTGGTTTACAGTCCCAGAAAAGAAAACTGTTGGAAAAGGTATTTGAGGAATCGGAAGCCGCAAACCTCACTCTTTCTGTTAACGAGTTGAGAGATTTGATTTAAATGTAATAGCTCACCCTCTTTGACCAAACAAAGCCGAACCGACGCGGATCATCGTGCTTCCACAAGCAATTGCTTCAGCCAAGTCATCAGACATGCCCATGGACAGCTCCTTGAGTTCCGCCCCATGGCTTTGGGAAAGTTCATCGCGCAAATCGGCTAACTTGACAAAGGCGTCTCTCGCGACGGACAGATCATTGGGAACAAAGGGAGCAATGGTCATAAGACCATCGACGGAGAGATGCGATGATCCAAGCACTTCATCCAAAGCAGCACTCGCCTCCTCAACTTTAAATCCAAATTTGGCAGGATCATTGCCCGAATTAATTTGAAGCAGAATGGAAGATTGGTGACCCACCCTCTCGGATGCGGCCTGCACTTTTTTAATTAACTTGATGGAATCCACAGTTTGGATACGGGAAAAACGACCCACTGCCTGGTTCACCTTGTTGCTCTGCAAATGACCAATTAACTCCCAATGCACATCTTCAATTTCAGATTGTTTTGCGGTAGCCTCTTGCACTTTATTTTCACCAACCCTCGATATTCCCGCTAATTTACAGTATTTCACCGCATCCACTGGCCAATTTTTAGTAACGGGAAGAAGTGTGATTTCTTCAGGAATTCGCCCACATGCCTTGCAAGCTAGAGCAATCTTTTCCCGCAAGGATTTTAAATTGGAGAAAAATTCTTCATAGGTAATCATAAGTATTACTTGTGTTATAAATAGTTTTAAATAAGTTCAGATAATAGCAAATGCATATTCAAAATTTCAAAACCTTCTGTGATTTAGTAGAAAGTAAAAGTTTTTCCAAAGCCGCAAAATTAAACGAGGTCACTCAGTCCGCTGTGAGCCAACAACTGAAGGCCATGGAATCTCATTACCAGATGCTGATCATCGACCGGAACCAAAAAAAGTTCCGGCTCACTCCTCAGGGAACGGCTCTGTATTCTACATTCAAACAAATTTTAACCCTCTATGACCGTCTCAATTGCGAAATTCAGGAAATGCGCAATGTGGTGAGTGGTACCGTACAGATATCCACGGTCAACAGCATTGGTTTACATGTACTTCCTCCCTACCTCAAGTCTTTCCTCAAAGAGTTCCCATCGGTGAATGCACGGGTGGAATACCGGAGGGCAAACCTGGTCTATGATGATGTGCTCCACGGAAACGCGGACCTTGGACTTATCGCTTTTCCTGTTCCACAAAAAGACTTGGAAATCATCCCTTTTACCAATGACGAGTTGATTGTCGCGATGAGCCCAGAGCACCCTCTCAGCAAAAAGCGAATGATCGCAATGAAAGATTTGCAAGGGGTTGAATTTATCGCCTTTGAAAAAGACATTCCTACGCGCAAAGCCACAGATGAAATACTTGAGAAAGCAGGAATTCAAGTTTCCGTGGTTATGGAGTTTGACAATGTTGAGACAGTAAAGCGAGCCATTGAGATCAACGCCGGGCTTGCAATTCTTCCAGCGAGCACAGTGGTCAATGAGGTCGAGCGAAAGCAATTAATTAGTTTCAAGCTTGAAGGCGGAATCCATAACCGCCCCTTAGGGATCATTTACAAACAGACTCGTATGCTTACACCGGCCCTGCGCTCTTTTATCGAATTGCTCAAGGAAGGACCAGAAATAGATTAGCTTCTCAGCCTGCCCCCTACCCTCTCATTTATTCATATCCAAGCAGAGGTGGAGTCGCCTTAACCAAACTCGCAGTAAAACTGCCAACAATTACTTTGCTGCTTACCCGCACAGGGACTCTTCTTTCATCATCCGAATACCAGACTTTTAACATCCCTTTGGGACTTTTGTTAAAAACACCCCCTAAGTTTTTAAGGGCAGGATTGGTTGCAATTGCAAAAATTTTTCCGGAGGGAAGAGATATCCTCTCCCTTTCTCCAGCACGCACAATTACATCCTGATAGCGCTTGCCATCACAAGTTGGTAAAATTACTTCCCCCCCCGGATCAAGTGGATGGAGCCTGAAAAAGTATGCAATCGATAAAGGATCATATACCGGGCCAGGTATAGGGGTAACTCTGGGCTCGGATTTATTTTCAATGTAGGAGACTTCTCCTTTCGCATAATCATACAACACCTCAATCTCCCTGCGGGTTTTTCCTTCATGCTGGGATTTCTCGTATTTTAAAGTGCGTGAAAAAGAAGAATCTATCGTGCTGGTAATCGAGGTTCTTACCTTGTAAAAAGTATCGGCAAAGGAGTTAGTTCTTACATGGAACCGGATTGTGATTGCACTCTTTTCGGCATCGCTTTGTTGGGACACCACTTCCATAACTGCGGAACCTACCGGAAAGAACCCCCACTTCATCTCATATTCAAGACGCTCCCCCAACTGAAATGGGAGTTTGTTGCCCTGATGAGATGAGTCACTGGCCAACAAGGGGGCCAAGCTCACGGCAAAGAGAGCAACCAGGTACCAGCTACGAATCAAGGTACAGCAACTGGACTTAAGTTCCAAATGTCTTGGGCATATTCTCCAATGGTACGGTCCGAGGAGAATTTTCCAGATCCAGCAACATTATGAATTGCTTTCGAAGCCCACCGGTCTTGATCCAAGAATAATTGCCCGGCTTGGTCCTGTGCGTTGATATAAGAACGATAATCTGCAAGAACAAGGTAAGGATCCCCCCAGTCAAGCAGCCCCTTGGTTAAATCAGCGATTAAACCGCCCTTGCCCGGACAAAAGAAGTCAGAGGATAACCAGTCGAGCACGGCTTTGAGTTCTTCATCACTTTCGTAATAAGCAAAAGGATCGTAACCAGCAGTTCTCAATTCTTCTACTTCCTCCACGGTCTTTCCAAAAATATAGATATTTTCATCTCCCACTTCTTCGAGAATTTCAACATTGGCACCATCCAAAGTACCGATGGTAAGGGCACCATTTAGGGCAAATTTCATATTTCCGGTACCAGAAGCTTCCTTGCCTGCAGTGGAAATCTGCTCAGACAAATCACTGGCGGGGATTATATTTTCTGCCGCTGAAACCCCATAATTAGGCCAGAAAAACACTTTAATCATGTCTTTAATTCGGCTGTCTGAATTGATACGTTCGGCCACAAGGTTGATCGCATGTATGATTACTTTTGCCATGTGGTAACCAGGGGCAGCTTTGGCTCCAAATATAAAAACCCGAGGGGGTATCTTTAAATCTGGGTTGTGCAAAAGCCTTCGGTAAAGGGTGAGAATATGAAGTAAGTTGAGGTGCTGGCGTTTGTACTCGTGCAATCGTTTGATTTGTACATCAAACATTGCATCAGGATTTAATTTTAGACCGAAACGATTGGAAATCAGATTTGCCAAGTCCTGCTTATTTTCAGTTTTAATCGATTGAAACAGTTTCCTAAAGGAGGAAACCTCTGAAAACTTCGATAATCCTCGCAAATCACTGGCCTGGGTAATCCAACTATCTCCAATCGTAGAATTAATCAAAGAGGCGAGTTTGGGGTTGCAACCAAGCAACCATCGGCGGGGGGTAATCCCATTGGTTTTGTTGTTGAATCGATCAGGATAAAGTTCGGCAAACTCACGGAGGAGTTTTTCCTTCAATAATTTTGTATGAAGTGCAGCAACACCATTTACAGAATGACTCCCGACCACAGAAAGGTGGGCCATACGAATTTGTCCATCAGCAACAATGGCCATGCGGTGCTTTTTTTCAGCATCTCCAGGTGAAAATTTTTCAAGCTCATGGGTAAGAAACCTTCGATTCACTTCCAAAACAAGGTCATAATGTCTTGGCAAAACCTTTGCAAACAAGCCTTCGCTCCAGGTTTCCAGTGCCTCGGGCAAAAGGGTGTGGTTGGTGTAGGCAAATGTCTTCTTAACCAAACTCCATGCCTGTTCCCATTCCATATGCTCCTCGTCTACAAGGATGCGCAGTAACTCCAGAATCGCGACAGCCGGATGAGTGTCATTTAATTGAACCACTACTTTGTTGGTAAACTCATCCCACCCCTCGTGAGTTCTGCGATAGCGGGCAATCATATCCTGCAGAGAACAGGAAACGAAAAAGTACTGTTGGACTAAGCGGAGTTCTTTCCCATTCTCAGTTTCATCATTGGGATACAAAACTTTGGAAATTGTCTCCACGGTTGCTTTTTCACGAACCGCTTCCACATAGCCTCCCTGATTAAAAACATCGAGGTCAAACTCCTCGGAAGCCTTGGACTCCCATAGCCTGAGAAAATTGACTGTCTTTCCCCCATACCCGACGATCGCCACATCATAGGGGACACCATCCACATTTCTAGTACCTACCCAACGCGGACGGTAATCTCCTCGGTCATCATAATCGTGCTCTACATGACCGTAGAGTTTAACTTTTTGCATGAACTGAGGACGGGCGATCTCCCAAGGATTGCCAAATCTTCTCCAGTCGTCAGGTTTCTCAATTTGACGACAATTCTCAAACTCCTGTTTAAATAAGCCATACTGGTAGTGAATACCGTATCCAATAGCTGGTAAATCCATTGTCGCCATGGAATCAAGAAAGCATGCAGCTAACCTTCCCAGCCCTCCATTTCCCAACCCCATATCATGCTCTTCCTCGCACAGCTCCGGGAAGTCAAAACCCAGTTCATCCAGGGCTTGCTTTAATGGTTGGCGAATCTCCAAGTTACAAAGGTTGGAATTGAGCAACCTTCCCATCAGGTATTCCAAGCTAAGGTAATGAATCCTTCGCACATCCTCTTTTAAGTGAGTCTGCTGAGTCTTCATGTAACGATCCATGATTCTTTCCCTCACAGCCAGGCAGACCGCAGTCCAAACTTCCTGGGGGGATGCAGAAGAAACACTGCGGGCAAGATTAACCTGCAATTGCCTAAGGATCGAAGATTTTAAATCTTCGATGAGATTAAGATCCGTGCTTTGATCAGTGGAAGCAGAGGGTTGCTCTTTTAATTGGGTCATGTGTAGAAATAAATGCTAGAAGAAAGATCGCAGAAAATATGCCAAACTAATCGTATCAAGGGAAAAAAACGATTCTTTTTCCCTTCTTTGAAAGAATAAGATCTATTTTACAAAGAATTCGTAGACCGATACATGCGAGTATGTTTCTCCAGGGCGAAGGATACTATCGTGCCACCCCTCGTTCTCTTGTTGGTTTGGACTATCAGGATAAAGCTGAGGTTCCAGGCACAGGCCTGACCGGAAAGGATAAGATACCCCTGCGGTACCAACCAACGATCCATCCAAATAATTACCTGAGTAGAATTGAACACCGGGTTGGTTTGTATGAAGCTTGAGAGTTCTTCCACTGCCCGGATCGTGTAAGATCGCGGCGAGATTAAGTTTTTCTCCAGAAGAAGGAACGAGCCAGGTATGGTCATATCCCTTGCCAAACTTTAATTGTGTATGTTCCTGTTCTATCCTGGAACCGATCGTGAAAGGCTTTCTGAAATCAAAGGGGGTACCGACCACCGGTTCGATACCAGTGGGAATATTGGTTGAATCTGTGGGAAGATAAGAAGTACCCGGAAGGGTGAGTTTGTGGTTTAAAACAGTTGGATTTCCCTCACCAGCTAGGTTGAAATATGCATGGTTGGTTAAATTGACCACAGTGGGCTTATCGGTCGTCGCTTTGATATCGATCGTTAAGTGATCATCTTCCGACAGCGAATAAAGAACGGTGCAACTAAGGTTGCCCGGGTAGCCTTCCTCCCCATCCACACTACGATAAGTAAAGCTTACCCCAAGGCCCTCTTCAATAGGTGTCCCCACCCAGATTTTCTTATCAAAACCTGACTCTCCGCCATGAAGATGGTTCGGACCGTTATTAGTAGCTAATGGATACTCTTTTCCATCGAGGGAGAACTTCCCATGGGCAATGCGATTCGCATACCTTCCGGCAATGCAGCCAAAATATGGACTTTCAGTGATGTATTGATCGAGGTTGGAAAAACCAAGAGAAACATTTTCTTTGTTTCCCTCACGATCAGCCACAATGATCTCCCGCACCGCCGCACCATATTCGATCACGCTGACCTCCATACCATTCTCATTAACCATGCGAAACTCATGGACCTTGGACCCATCGCTAAGGTGTCCGAATACCCGTTTGGAAACAGTCAATGGTTTCACAGAATCAACCGAAGAGTCCTCTTCATTGAGCCCCAAAACATTGCGTCCTGAATGATAAACTTTCCTGCTCTTTTCTGAGATAAACTCCCCCCCTTTTTTGATTTCCCCCATGGTATCTTGAGCCAATTTAGAAGGACTGCAGGAAAAAACACCCAGAGCGAAAATAAAAATTACGAAGGAGAAGACAGGTTGGTAAGTTTTCATAGAATAAGATCATTTCAGAACATGGATGGGTTTAATTTGCAATTAAAGTTTCCTTTTAAACCGGGTTTCAAAATCTCGTACCGGAATTTCAAAATAAACAGGTCGCCCCCGAGGGCAAACAAATGGATTGCGACAACCCAATAGTTTGCCAACAAGCTCGATGATCTCTGAATCTGAAAAAGACTCCCGGGTTTCCTGGGAATAATTCACCTGTCTTTCCAATGCCTGCCTCACAAACGATTCCACCCGTAGTTTTCCACCACTTTCTCTCGCCAGTTCAAGAAAATCGTTCAAGTAATTGACCGACTGCTCAGGTTCTAACCAGTGAGGGCATCCTTCCAGTCGGTAAAAATTTCGGCCAAACTCTTCCACCACAAAACCAAGCTTTCTTAACTGCGTAAGGCTCTCTTTGAGGTTGGCGCTATCTATTCCGTCCAACTCCAGGGGTTCTGCTAGTAATAAACTTTGCGACATGGACGGTTCCTCTCCCCTCAAATTGTCTTCTAACTGCTCGAAGCGTACCCTTTCATAGGCGGCACGCACATGCAAAGCCACTACGCCCTGAGGAGTGGAAAAAATAGCCAAGTCACCATGGGATCGATCCAGGAATTTCCATTCTGCACCAAGTTCCTTCCTTCCTCCGACCAGCTTTCGGTCAAGCAGTTCCCTACGCACAACCGAATCAGTATTCCCTCCGCTTGGTTCCAACCTCTCCCCCTCCCCAGCCTCGTCTTTAGATGTTGCCCCAGGAACATGCTTTTGTTGGATCGTTTTAATGGCATGGGGTTGTTCTTTTTTCCCGTAAAGTTCCAGGGCTCGGGGATCAATTTGCGGAACCATTCTACCGTTTTCACTCTCATATTTGTCTTCGGCTCCCGGGGGGACAGAATCTTTGGCTGGCGAAGCTTTCAACTGGTTGTGCCCGAGCACTTGATTGAGAATGAAAGATCGCACCTGTGGCTCGTTACGAAAACGGATTTCACGTTTGGACGGATGTACATTCACATCCACAGCAGCTGGATCGATTTCTAAAAAAAGAATCGCCAAGGGAAACCTTCCCTTTGGTACAAATGTGTGAAATGCCTCAATGACCGCGTAGGAAAGAGTTTTGCTATCTACAGGTCTACGGTTCACAAAAAAGATCATTTCTTTCCGGGTGGATCGGCTTTGGCCAGGTTTCCCCAAAAGACCTTGCAGGGAGAATTCCTCATCCTTTGCTTCAAAGGGAATCAGTGCTTCGGATAACCCACTGCCAAAGATTTCCCGGACCCGGTCCGTAGCAACCTCACAGGCAGGGGAACGGAAAACTGTCCTGCCACTTTCAATCAATGTGAAGGTAATAGATGGGTGAGCCAGAGCATAAAGTTTGGCCATGTGAATGAGGTGGGTGGCCTCTGTCACTTCTGTTTTCAAAAATTTCCTTCGCCCGGGAACCGAGTTAAAAAGATGAGAAACCTCGATCCTGGTTCCGTTAGGCATGCCGCATTCTTTGCAATGTATCATTTTCCCACCATTGACAAAAATTTCTGTTCCCTCCGGTCCCTTACGGGGGCGTGTGCGTAGCACAAACCGGCTCACACTTGCAATGGAGGGCAAGGCTTCTCCTCGAAAGCCGAAAGTACCCACATGGTTAAGGTCACTCGCTTTTCGAATTTTGCTCGTGGCATGCCTTTCCAAAGATAGCAGGGCTTGGTCTTGGTTCATCCCGCTTCCATCATCCTCCACCCTCAGGTAGGATTTCCCTCCGTTACGAAATTCAATTTCTATTTTTTGAGCACCCGCATCTATGCTGTTTTCAACGAGTTCCTTGAGAACGGCAACGGGTCGCTCAACTACTTCTCCTGCGGCAATTTGATTGGCTACCTGATCTGCAAGTATACGAATTTCGGGCATTACTCTTCCGTAAAACGGAACGGGCAGATCGACAAATGCAAAAAGATTAAATGTATTGGGACTTGGGCAGGAATCTATTTTCTGCCATTACTATGTTTTTTTGTCACTCATGCCAAACGCCCTGCATAACCAACCAAGCCCCTACCTAAAAGATCTTTCCGACCAGCCTGTGCATTGGCAACCATGGGGAAGGAACGCCTTCGATCAGGCCAAAAAGGAAAGTAAGCCGGTTCTGGTTTCGATCGGATATTCTTCCTGCCATTGGTGCAAACAAATGTCCCGTGAAAATTACGAGGATTCTTACATCGCATCGATCATGAACCGGCATTTTATATGCATTAAAGTAGACCGGGAAGAACGGCCTGACCTGGATCTTTTATACATGGAAGCATCGCGGATGTTCAATCAGTCTGCCGGTTGGCCCTTGCACGCCTTCTGCCTTCCGGATGGCTCACCCTTCTGGTGTGGCACCTATTTCCCCAAGGAAGATAATGGGAAGGGCATTGCCCCATGGCCTCAAGTTTTATTGCGAATCGCTGAACATTTTAAACATAAGGGTGAGGAACTTGAGGAAAACAGCAAAAATGCATTAGCCAACCTCATACACACCAACCATGTCCATTTGTCCGACCCGAGAGAATGGTCGGGCACAAGATTACTGGAGGCGGGCCGGGCGCTGGCACAATCTCATGATGATGAGGAAGGAGGGTTTACTCCAGCACCCAAGTTTCCCTCCCCCATGAAGATTGATTTCTTATTTGCCTTGGGCCAGGCACAAGCAGTGAGAAAGGAGAAGGAGTTTTCCCAGAGGCTAAACGACTGCCTCAAGAAAACGCTTAAATCAATGGCCAGCAGAGGCTTATTTGATCATGTAAACGGGGGGTTTTTCCGCTACTGCCTGGACCGGGAGTGGAATTCCCCTCATTTCGAAAAAATGCTCTCGGATAACGCCCTGCTCATTTCGACTTTTTCTCGATCTTCAAGAGAATATGGGCATCCGTATGACCGCAAAGTATTGGAACAAACCCTTGAATGGATTGATGCAGAAATGGGAAATGAAAAAATGGGATATGCCTGCTCTCTCTCTGCCGAAATAAACGGAGTCGAAGGTGGTTATTATCTTTGGAACCAAAAGGAGTTATCCCAATCCCTCGGCCTTGCAGACACTGAATTAGCCACTGCCCAGTGGGGTAAATTCACCCAAGGACCCGACCCGCTTTTTCTTCCCCGCAACTTACAATCCACTGATGTCTCTGTGCAAAAAGAATCGGAAGTTCTTTCTAAACTTAGAGAGAGTCGTAAAAAACTGAAAAAACCATTCAGGGATGAAAAACGTTCCTGTGCCCAACACGCCCTCTTAGCCCGGGCATGGGTGGATGCCGGACTGGCATTGGGCGATCAATCCCTCATTCAGAAAGCATTCGATTTGCTTCATTGGATGGATGACACCTTCAGGCTCCCTGATGGATCTGTTTCATCGATGCTCTACCCCGATCAAACAAAAAGTGAATTTGCTTTTCTTGAGGACTATGCCTTTTGGGTGGAAGCAATCCTTTCAATGGGCTCAGTTTCTGAAGTTTACCATTTTGGAAAATTGGAAACTTGGATCAAATGGGCGGAGGAACTTTTGGAGCAAACGGTTACAAAATTTAAGGACCCCGCCCTACCCGGCTTTTTTACCTGCCCAGTGGAAATGGCAAATCCCGGACCAACGAGAAAAAAATCGTGGTACGACCATGCCATACCTTCTGGAAACTCCAGCTTGATTCGATGTTTTCATACTTTGGGGCAATTGGGAAAAGAATCAGCCAAGTGGAATGCTGAATACCAGGAATCTCTGGCCGGATATTCCAAGCTGGCAAAAGCCTCGCCTGATGGGATTGGGCATGCTCTGTGTGCCCTAACAGAAGCTGCCGTGGGAATCATAGAAATACAAGGCCCACAGCAAGGCTTGCTTGCTATCGTAGAGGAGATGAAAAACCTAAGTTACAGACCCGTTTATTTCCGCGAAGGCCCAAATTTTTCGATCCAAGTAAACCAAGTAGAAATCGAAATGACCGCTTCCTCACCTGAGAAAATTATATCTCAAATTTGGAAAGGCACAGACTAAGAATTTTTCTTCGCAATGAGCTTGCTTAGGGAGCGGCCATCTTCGCGGACCACTTTCTCCGCAATTTCATTCACATCGTAAGATTTGCCATGAAGCACCCGGGAAGCGACATTGATCGCTGCCCTGATTAATTTACTGTCAGTTTTTACACGGTGCCCGGTCTTGGAAAGCACACGCTCCACCTCATCAAGCATGTTTAAATCTTCTTCGGTCAAGGTGATGGTTCGAACGACTCTTTTGGGCAAGGATGATTCGGTTTGATCTGTCATAGTGATTGTTTCTATGGAAGAATGGGAAAACAGCAAAGCACAAAATGGACATTTGCACTGAATAGCTATTTTAAAAAACACCTCTCCGGGTATGGAGAGGTGTTTACACTAAAAATACTTAGTTACGGTTGATGCAGTTAAGGTCTTCGAAGGACCGTTTGAGCCTTTCAACAAATGCGACTTCCCCAGATCTGAGCCAAACTCTTGGATCATAGAACTTTTTGTTAGGTTTGTCATCTCCATCTGGATTTCCCAACTGAGCCTGCAGATAATCTTTGTTTTCTTTGTAGTAGCCATGCACTCCATCCCAAAAAGCCCATTGCATATCAGTATCCAGGTTCATTTTGACGACACCATAACCAATAGCCTCGCGAATTTGCTCGCGTGATGACCCGGAACCACCGTGAAAAACGAAATCAATCGGCTTCCCAGAAAGACCATGCTTGTTTTGGATAAATTCCTGGGAGTTTTTAAGAATTACAGGAGTAAGCTCCACATTTCCAGGTTTGTAGACACCGTGAACGTTTCCAAACGCGGCAGCCACAGTGAATCGATTACTAACAGCAGACAAAATTTCATAAGCCTGATTTACCTCCTCGGGCTGGGTGTAGAGACGGGCACTATCTATATCCGTGTTGTCCACCCCATCTTCCTCTCCGCCGGTGACTCCGAGTTCTATTTCAATGGTCATATCCATTTGGCTCATCCGCTCAAAATAGGTTTTGCAGGTGGATAAATTATCATCGATAGGTTCTTCGGAGAGGTCGAGCATGTGAGAACTGTAGAGAGATTTTCCTTCTCGCTTGTAAAACTTTTCGCTCGCATCCAACAGCCCATCAATCCAGGGAAGTAGTTTCCTCGCAGCATGGTCCGTGTGCAGGATAACCGGCACATCATATGCCTCAGCCATGGCATGCACATGAAGGGCACCAGATACCGATCCTGCGATCGCACCTTTTTGTCCTTCATTATCAAGGCTCTTACCAGCAAAGAACTGCCCACCCCCATTTGAAAACTGAACCATCACGGGAGAGTTTACTTGGGCGGCTGCCTCCAATACTGCATTGACGGTGTGGCTATTCACAACATTGACGGCTGGCAAAGCGTACTCATTTTCCTTGGCATCATTGAAGATTGCTTGCACAGCATCTCCAGTGGCCACTCCTCCTGGGAATTTTTTACTCATATTTGATGTATATTTAAGTTTGGTTTAAGAAAAAGAAAACATCCTTCTTTGTCACAACAAGGTATAGCAAGCAAAGAAAAATTAGGTTTCAGAAAAAATGTGGAAAAGGATTTAATTCAACAGGTCTTCAATATTGGAAGAGCCAAGGGCTTTTTCCACCTCGTCCAGCTTAATAAATGTGGTACGGGTATGGGGAAGTTTGTACTTCTTGAAAACTTTTTTATCGAGCAGGTAATAAAGTTTTCTTCTGGAAATTCGCAAGACTTTGGCGGCCTCGGAAATTTTAAGGATTTTCGGTGCTGGTGGTTTTCGGATTTCCCTCATCGATTCCTCTTGATCCAGGAGGGATTCTTCCATTTTACCTATTCTTTCCTCCAAAAGATTCAATTTGTCTTTGATCTCCGAGAGAACCAAAAAGATGACCTCCGTTTCAATGGCTTCCCTGTCTTTTACCCCAAGCTCCATTTCCTTTTGGTTTCGAAAACTAAATGCGTCTATTCTTGTGCGGAAATATTTGCGGTATCTTTTCTTACGGTAAGTCCAAGAAATACAGTGCGGAGAGGCTCGGTCTTTCGCCAAAGAGTATGAAATTTTCATAAATTGTGTTTGCTTGGGGAAATAGTATAGGCTTAAGAGATTGGTTTTCATTTAACGCATTTCTATAAAATGAGCGACAAAAACTTTCCCGATGTCATTCGAGAGATACACGACCAAGACAACCGTTTTGCGAAAGGAGCGTATTATTTTATCCGTGAAGCCCTGGACCACACTCTTAAAAACATGGAAAAAAAGGAGCATGGCAAAGGGGGCCATGTTTCTGGAAACGAACTTTTAGAGGGGATTCGCGAATATGCCTTGGAAAGATTTGGTCCTATGACCCTAACCTTAATGGATCATTGGAATATTCGAAAATGCCGAGATTTTGGTGAAATTGTATTCAATTTGGTAGAACACGGGATTCTGGGTCGTACGGAGAATGATTCACTGGAAGATTTTGAAGGAGGATACGACTTCCAACAAGCTTTCGCAGACCCCTTTCTTCCCCGTTCTCATAAAAATTCCCCACCTGAACTAAATTAAGCAGGCAAGGGAATGCTGTTGGGCTTCAACCGCCCAACAGGTAGTAGATTAGATAAACCAGGGCGATCAAACCGATCGCTTTGTAATATTGTTTGAGTCGCTTTGGGTTGCCCCCCGTTCCGAACATCCCGCCCTTGGCAAATGAGGGCAGGGTTTCATAATTTGTTTTTTTTCTACAAATTGGACAGGTCATACCATCTTCCGAATGCCATTCGAAATCACACTTTTTACAGGTATAAAACGCTTTATTCACGAATTTCGAATGGGGGTAGTGTTATTTGACCTTGCACAATTATCATAATTTACAAAGAAGGTAAGGACTGTGCCCTGCCCATGAAAGGCAAAAATCCAAATCATTTAGTAAAATTTCGGTCCACTTGCTGGATTGCTCTACTTGCGTGGATGCTTTTTTCCTCGAACCATGCCCTAGGCTCAGCCCTGGCTAAAAATCTTTCGTTCGTACAATCCAAAGCACTCGAAGGGGACAAATACTATCAGGGAGCTCTTGCCCTTTTTTACAAATATGGCGAAAAGGGGCTTCCAATTGACCTAGGCGAATCGGAAAGGTGGGCAAAACTGGCGGCAAAAGCCGATGGCGGCGTTGGCATGGCTGTTCTTGCATCGATCGAATTAGAAAGAGATAAAGTAGAACGTGGCCAATTTCTTTACGATGAGGCTTACCTTCACTCCAATTTAAGAGATCTGGCAAAAGCCAAAGATCCTATTGCCCTTTTTTGTATTGGTTTGATGGAGATCGATAACCCTCCGAGAAATGTGGAAAAAGGAATGCGTAATTTGGAACGTGCTGCCAATAAAGGCCTCGCCACTGCTCAAGCAACGCTTGGAATGATCTATTTTACGGGAATTGGTGTCTCGAGAGATCCCAAAGAAGCGATTGCCTGGTGCTCAAAAGCAGCCCGGAAGAGGCTCCCACTTGGTATGTTTTACCTGGGAATGGCCTACTCCTCCGGGGATGGAATTTCCCGTAACAACGATTTTTCTAATCGATGGATTCGTGCAGCTGCGGATAAGGGACTGGTAATGGCCCAACTTACTTTGGGAATGAAGCTAGCTCTAGGAGACGGAATCGAGCGCAACTTGGACCATGGGGTTCAGTGGTTAAGGCAGGCCGCCAATTCCGGATCATCGGAAGCCGCTTTACAGTTACGGCGCTTTGAAAATCTGTTGGTTAAAGCACCCAAACGCCCCTCTTCTATCTCTGAAAACGAAAAGCAAGGAGTCAACAAGCTCGCACAAAATTCGACACTTGCCCAAGGCAAAAGCAAAACTCAATCGCCAGCACCACGGGTTCCGATGCCCAGAAAAATTAAACCAGGCCCTACTTCTGATCCTGTGCAAATGGCACTCGAAATCCTCACACTCGAAAACAATGAAGCAGCTGCCAAAAAGATGCTCAAAGAAATTGCCGGTCAGGGAAGAGCTGATGCCTTGCGTGAGCTCGGGCTTCTGCATTACAAAAACCAGGAATTTGACCAAGCCAGGGAAAACTTCTTAAAAGCTGCTTTGGATAAGGACCCCCAGTCGATTCGGTATGTGGGCATCATGCATTTCTTGGGCCAAGGTACGAAGCAGGACTATTCAAGTGCAGAAAAGTGGTTATCCCAAGCCCTCCTACTTGGGGACAATGAAGCCAACCGCTACTTGCGCATAGCCCGGCAGTTTAATAAATAAACTACTCTTAACTGTCGGTTTCCTCCCTGGGGAAGTTTCTTGGTTAAAGAGTCAGGTTTTCTTTGAGCGAAAGAACCGCCTGGTTCACATTCTCACGGTGACCGAAAGCACTGAGCCGGAAAAATCCTTCCCCTGCCGGGCCAAACCCCGAGCCAGGCGTGCCCACCACATGACATTCGCCAAGTAACTTGTCGAAGAAGTCCCAGGAACTCAGTCCACCTGGAGTTTTCAACCAGACATAAGGCGCATTCCCACCTCCATAAGTGGTGATTCCAAGAGACTGCAAACCTTCATTTATAATCCGGGCATTTTCCAGATAAAATGCGACCTGGGCATCCGTCTGGGCCCTGCCCTCTTTGGATAAGGCAGCCAGTCCGCCCGACTGGACCACATTGGAGGCACCATTAAAAAAAGTGTTTTGCCGGCGGGTCCACAGGGCATGCACTTTTCCCGCTTCGGAATCTTCCGTACGCAAAGCCTTGGGCACGATAGTCCAGGCCAACCGAACCCCGGTAAAACCAGCGGTTTTGGAAAAACTGTTCATTTCAATGGCACAGGTTTCCGCACCTTCAATCTCATAAATGGAACGGGGAAGCTCAGGATCGGTAATGAATGCAGCGTATGCGGAGTCAAAAAAGATTACGGCTTGGTGCTCGTTTGCATAATCCACAAAGGTTTTCAACTGCTCTTTGGTGGCCACCGCCCCAGTAGGGTTATTGGGGCTACAAATGTAGATTAAGTCTACCTTGCGGTCGGGAAGCTCAGGAAAAAATCCATTCTCTTCGGTGCAGGGCATATAAACCAAGCCCTCATAGCCTGACTCGCCTGCCAGGCCAGTACGACCGGCGATTACATTGCTGTCCACATAGACAGGATAGGCAGGGTCCTGCACCGCGACCACACAATCGGTCGAAAAGATGCCCTGAATATTAGCGGAGTCAGACTTCGCCCCATCCGAGACAAAAAATTCCGTGGGATCGATGGATACACCCATTTCAGCGTAAAGACCCGCCAAGCCCTCGCGCAATGGAAGAACCCCCTCGGATGGACCGTATCCAGAGTAGGTTTCTTGTTTCCCTAACAAAGAAACTCCCTCATTTAAACCGTTGAGAACGGCAGGAACAATAGGCTCAGTCGTATCCCCGATCCCGAGCCGTAAAACTTGTGCTCCAGGATTTTGTTCCAAAAAGGCGTTGGTACGGCGGGCAATCTCTGGAAAGAGATAGCCAGCAGCGAGCTTGTTGTAATTGGTATTAATTCTAGCCATAGAGAAACATTCCATATCGCAAAACAAGGGGAAGGAAAAGCGGGTAATGAAAGAATTATCAGTGAGTGTGCTGTCTTTGGTCATCCCGCTTGCCAAGCACCTTCCTTCAAGCTATAAACAACTGCTTTTTTAGCTAACATGAAACGTACCCACGATTGCAACGAGTTACGCCCTGAAAATGCCGGATCATCTGCCAACCTTATTGGATGGATTGATTCCCTGCGAGATCATGGAGGAGTATTTTTTCTAGATCTGCGTGACCGCGAGGGAAAGACTCAGGTCGTGCTCGATCCGGACAATGCGGAATTGTCCGCCCTTTTTTCCAAGCTCAAACCTGAAAGCGTAATTGAAGTATCCGGAGAAGTTCGCTCCCGCGATGAAGGCACGGTCAATACGAACCTGCCCACGGGTGGGATCGAGCTTTTTGCCAAGTCAATCACGGTGCATAACCAGTCGAAAACACCCCCCTTCCCGCTCGATGATTCCGCAGATAAAGTAAGTGAGGACCTTCGTCTGTCTTATCGATACCTTGATCTTCGCCGCTCCACCAATTTGCACGCCCTGAAATTACGTCACCGTGCATCCCATGCCATCCGCCAGTATTTTGACGGGCATGGATTTTTGGAAGTGGAAACACCGGTTCTTTTTAAAAGCACTCCCGAAGGGGCTCGTGAGTTTCTTACCCCCAGCCGGCTCAACCCTGGAAAGTTTTATGCCTTACCCCAGTCTCCCCAGCAGTATAAACAAATGTTGATGGTGGCTGGGATTGAACGCTACTACCAGCTCGCACGCTGTTTTCGCGATGAGGATTTGCGGGCTGACCGCCAGCCCGAGTTCACCCAAGTGGATTTGGAAATGTCCTTCATCGACCGGGAAGATATGTATGCCCTGATTGAAGGCTTGCTCAAAACCGTGTGGCAGGAAACCCTGGGCGAGGAAATCCAGACCCCTTTTCTGCGCATGCCCTACCACGAGGCCATGAACCGGTTTGGTTCGGACAAACCGGACATGCGTTTCGGAATGGAGATTCAGGACTTCTCAGATGATTTTTCCTCTTCTGATTTCAAAGTATTTGCCGGTGCGGTAAAGTCTGGAGGGGCAGTCAAGGCATTCAATGCCAAAGGCTTGGCCGACCTGACCCAGGGAGAGCTCAAACACTTGGAAGAGTGTGCAAAATCGCTTGGGGCAAAGGGCCTCGCTTTTATTAAATCTGAAAAGGGGGAATGGAAATCTCCCATTCTCAAATTTCTTTCCGATCAAGAAAAAGATACCCTCAAAGAAAAACTGGCTGTGGAAGATGGGGACATTATATTCTTTGCTGCCGGCCCCTGGGAAAGTTCCTGCAATATTCTTGGCCGGGTGCGCTTAGAAGCGGCCACCCTGCTTGAAAAGCGTGGGCAAACCCTGCGTAACCCCAAAGACTGGAAGTTCCTATGGGTCATCGATTTTCCGCTGATGCATTTTGAGGAAGAGGAAGGCCGCTATGTTGCCTCCCACCACCCCTTCACCGCACCAGTGGAAGAGGACTTGGAATTTCTTGACTCCGACCCCAAGAAAGTACGCGGTCAGCATTACGATATCGTACTCAACGGAGTCGAGCTTGGTGGCGGAAGTATACGGATTCATCAACCCGATGTGCAAAAGAAGGTATTTGAGGATGTGCTGAAGATTCCTGCTGATGTAGTACAGAGCCGTTTTGGATATATGCTCGAAGCCTTTTCTTATGGTGCCCCTCCACATGGTGGAATTGCTCTGGGCCTCGATCGTCTGGTCACCATTCTTTGCAACCGCGACAGCATTCGTGATGTCATTGCCTTCCCCAAGACCCAAAAGGGACAGGACCTGATGACCGACAGCCCAGGCGAAGCGACCGAGCGCCAGTTGCGCGACCTCAAAATTAAGTCGACTGCCGAAGAAGCCTAAGTTCCCAAGCAGAACTTGTTCCTAGACTGAGGGAATCTTTCTTGCCTCGGTGGGGGTGTTTCATTTTATCATCCCAAAAATGGAACCCAGCCCACCCTTCAATTACGCACTTCCTCTTGATGCGATTTGGTGGATCCTTCCTCCCGTTCTTCTTCTCCTTCGACATTTTAAAAAGGTTCCCTTTCCGAATTGGGCAAACTGCGTACTGTTTTGCCTCATCGGATGGGGGTTGATTTTTTGGGCAACCATGCTCCGTTTTGATTACCTACATGAGCTCGCGTCTTTTGTTCCCAGGGAAAAGCAAGCAGCAATTTTGGAACAATGGGCAGCGGATGGAGGACCGAAGTTGATGGCCCTGTTTGGGGGAGGGCTTCGATCCCTTATTTATTTTTTCACCTGGTGGATAGGATTTCGTCTCTTTTCGCATTTTCGCAACCGGGCAAGGCTCGCATCCAGTCCACAATCCTAATCTCGACGATATTCCTAATACTTCCAGGTGCCTGAACCGCTATGAACAAAATCAGGCGGCCCGAAACTTTCTTCTCCATTGACCAGGCGACTCTCCCTTAAGCTCAGCAAAAACACGGTTAAAGTGGCTCAGGCTTCCATACCCGCACTCCAAGGATATGGAAAGTACATTTTCCTCGGATTCCACCAACAGGCGCGATGCCTTGGATATCCGTGCCTCATTTAAAAAGTGCGAAAAGGTTCGCCCGGTGTTTCTTTTAAAAAAGCGGCTAAACGCGGATGGGGTCATTTCGACTTCCCGACACGCTTTCTTAAAA
>Ga0181582_10001116_pt1 | contig 20525 bp, 14 predicted proteins | sample 071ome_32_FD_132438 | JGI IMG/M metagenome (GOLD analysis project Ga0181582, IMG submission 132438) | Coastal salt marsh microbial communities from the Groves Creek Marsh, Skidaway Island, Georgia - 071405AT metaG (megahit assembly) | ecosystem: Environmental > Aquatic > Marine > Intertidal...
CGGTACCACCACACCGAACAGTTTCCCCTACTTAGTGACCAATTTCCCTTGGGTTGAGTCCTTCTCGGACATCAACTGGATTCCTGGAAGCGGAACGGGGGCCACGGGGACCTCCCACCGAGGTACGATGCCGCAAGGCAACCCTCCATCAGGAAAGAACTGGCAAGTTTCGCCGAACACCACGACCACTGGTTTTGGTTGGTCGGTGCGTATTGGCCAAACGGGTACGCTCAACACGGGGCCCTTGGGTGATCACACCACCGGTGGAGGCAAATACTTGTATACCGAGGTCTCCCAGGGTAGCGCGAACCTCAACACCATTTTCATCACGCCCTGCATCAAGCTCACCGGCCTCAACCATGCTGTCCTGGAGTTCTGGTACCACAAATACGGCGCAAACATGGGCAACATGCGCGTGGACATCGATACAGGTTCCACCGCGCCTTCATGGGTGGTAGGCGCCCTTTTGATTCCGGGCCAAACCCAAACGAACCAGACTGATCCCTGGGCGAAAGCCTTGGTCAACCTGGATCCCTACTTGGGCAAAATCATCCGTATCCGTTTCTTGGGCAACAAGAACAACACCGCGGCCAATGACTTAGGTGACATGGCCATCGACGATATTTCTGTCTATGAGCCAGACCCCGCTGATATTGAAATGCTGGCGATGTACAAGCCCCAAAACGGATTCTGTCAGTACACGGCGACCGAAGATGTTCGCGTTCACTTACGCTCCGAAGGTTTCTTCCCTATCGACACCATTCCCGTGGCATTCTCGGTGAAGAACCTCAACACCAACACCACGGTCGTCTCACGCGACACGATTTATACCACGTTGAATTTGGGTGACACCACGTCCTACACGTTTACGCCCAAAGCCAACTTGAGCGCCTACGCCAACTACCACATCTACGTGTGGTCGGAGGCTCCTGGCGACCCCAATACAAGCAACGATACCCTTGGTTTCTTCTTCATTGAGCACATTGCCCCCATCACGCAGTTCCCCCACATCCAAACCTTTGACGGTTCGGGATGGAATGCAGGCAACGGCACTTCTGGAAACCCTGGTACGTTCAATACCTCCGATTGGGAAGCGCTTCCTGCGCCGCAAACGGCCGACTACGCATGGCAAGTGGGTTCGGCCTTGACGCCCACCTTCAATACGGGGCCACGCTGGAACCGTACCCGCAGCGGAAACTATCTCTACACCGAAGCGAGCTACGGAAACAACAGTCCTGCGGCACTCTTTGCCACTACGCGTTGTGTCGACCTTTCGGCTATGACCAATCCAGTCTTGACCTTCTGGTACCACATGTTTGGTGCCGACGTGAACATCTTGAATGTCCAAGTCGTTCCCAATGGCAGCAATAGCTGGCAGACGGTGACTGGCGCACCGATCTCGGGCGCTCAGCAATCAGGCGAAGTAGACGATTGGAAATTCAAAATGGTCGACCTCTCCGCTTACGCAGGGGACGTCGTGAAGATTCGTATTCTAGCCCGGAAAACCGGCTCTGGTGATTTGGCCGATATCGCCATCGACGACTTGATGATTTACAACCAGCCCGCCAACGACGTGGGTGTATCCATCGTGACTAGTCCGTTGAATTCAGTCAACCTCGCCAACCCGCAGAATGTCATCCTGAAGGTGCGCAACTATGGAACAGCCTCCAAAACGGGCATTCCTGTGACCTACCAAATCAACGACCTCTGTACCCCAAGTAATACGGGCACGTACACGACGACTTATGCAGGAACCCTCGCCCCTGGCGCGGAAGGCACCATCACGATTTCCACACCTCCCACCTACTATGTGGGTGATTTTGAAGTCAAGGCCTGGACAACCCTGTCGGGCGATGGCATGGCCATCAACGACACAGCCTCCAAAACATCCTCGGGAGCAACGTCTTACCCCATTTCCTTTGGTCCGGTTAGCTTCGACAACTGTATCGGCGACGAAACCGGTTTCTTTGCCCAAGGTGGACCTGGAACCCTACAAATGTGGGAGTTTGGTACCCCCGCAAAAGGAAGTGGTTGGAACGGCGCAGCCTCAGGCACCAACTGTTGGGTGACAGGCTTGACCGACAATTATCAGCCTGGAAAGACTGAAATCCTTCGCATTCCCACGCTGACCAACTTCGATACCGTGGTCTCTGCCGAGCTCCGCTTTAAGCACAAGTTCGACTTCACTCCGACCGACGGAGGAGTCGTCGAGTACTTCTTGAATGGCAACTGGAATACTCTGGGTAATGCTGCCGTATCGGTGGGCTACAACTGGTACGGTTCAGGCTATGGAAGTCCTTCTGTACAGTCCTTGAACTCTCCCGGTTGGGCAGGAAGCACGGGCGGACAGTGGATCACCTCTTCTATTCCCCTGAACGTTTGGAACTTCTCTCCAAACCCCATCAACCTGCGCTTCCGCATGGCTTCGGCAGCGGGATCTTCGGCAAAAGGCTGGGCCATTGATGACTTCGAGGTCTACGTACCACCGCAAAACTCGGCATCCCCCATCGAAGTGGATACCCGTGAATACATCGTTATTCCGGGAGACACGTCCCACATCCGCGTGCGCATTGAAAATACGGGTGCGAAGAAATTGGATTCTTGCCTCGTGCGCTTCCAAGTGAATGGAGGACCTTGGAGCAACTATGAAACCGTGGTCTTTGTCAACAAGAAGAATGGAAACGTTTCTCCTTTGCTCCGCGGGCAACGTCAGTGGTACGACTTCAACCAAGTATGGGTAAACCAGGGCGCAGGCACCTACAACATATGTGTGGAAACGGCCCGCCCCAACAACAAGCAAGACAATTTAACTTCAGACGACGTCTTCTGCTTGCCGGTAACCACTTTGGACGAGGTGACCATTGACATCGCCAACAACTATTGCAATGACTTTGAAGATGCCACGGTTCCTGCTTGGTTGCCCTTGCATACCACCAATAAATTGCTCGTCCACGATTGGGAGTTTGGCACCCCGAACCAGACGGGTCTAAACACTGCCGCAAGTGGTAGCAAGGCATGGATGACGCGTTTGGATAGCAACTACCGCCATACAGGCCAATCTGCCTTGCACACGCCATTCTTTGTCCTGGATACGAGCAAGGTGTACACCATGAGCTTCAACCACAATATGATCTCCGAGCTCTACCACGATGGCGGTAGCGTTGATTGGTCGTATGACGGCGGTATCACTTGGTATACGCTAGGCAATACCCTGACGAACGGCCTTTGGTATAACACCGTTCACGTGACCAGTTTGGACATCGTCCGACCAGGATGGAGTGGAAACACCAATGGCTACACCAATTCGACCATCAAGTTCACCGTTGAAAATCCGGGTAAATTGGTCTTCCGGTTCCGCTTTGGCTCAGATTACACCATCGACAACCAAGGCTGGGCGATTGACGACTTCTGCCTGGAAGAGGCTCCATTTGGAACCCCGGCAGACATTGTCGGAATCGGTGTGCCGGAAGTGGAGATTCCTGGATTCTTCCTTGGACACGTCTCCCCGAACCCATTGAATGGCCAAGGTGCCTTTATGTTTAACTCGGACAAGCCCGTTACCGTGCAATACACGATTACGAATAGCTTGGGCCAAATCTTGAGCGACGCGAGCGTCCAAGGCGAGGAGGGCTACAACCGCGTTGACCTCGACGCGAGCAGCTGGGCTGCCGGCCTTTACATGATGGAAGTATCAGTCAACGGTCAGAGCCTGACCCGCAAGTTCATCGTTCAGCACTAAACGCAGAATCTCCTGCTCCCAGCGCCGCGGCCTCCCAGCCGCGGCGCTTTTTTTTGCTTCCACATCCACGGTGGACAAAATGGCATGGAGCCCACATTCCATCGGTCATTTTGACTGAAAATGGGGCCAGATCGCTCCCCGGCACCAGTTTTGAAGCCCCCTACGCATAGTTTACACTACTGTATGGAAAATCTGACGATCAAAACCCAAGAGGCCCTACTCGCCGCCCAGCAACTGGGCGCCGAGTATGGTCATCAAGCCATCGAGACTTGGCACCTCCTCCTCGGTGTGCTGCGCACGGACACCATCCTGGTCGATCAACTCTTCAAGTTACTCGGCATGCAAAGCGGTCGACTCCAGTCAATCGCCGAAGCGGAGCTTCAGCGGATTGCCAAGGTCGATGGGGGCCAATCCTACATGGGTCGGGCCGCACAAGAAGCCATTCAACGGGGATGGGCCCTCGCCAAAAAAGATGGGGACGATTACTTAACCTTGGAATACCTGCTCTTGGGGCTGGGCTCCGGAAAAGATGCCTGTGCTCAAGCCATGAAGGATCAAGGATTTAAAGAGGACGCCTTCCGTCAGGCCATGAATCAGTTCCGACAAGGACAAAAAGCTCAGACGGCCTCGGCTGAAAACCGCTACCAATCGCTGAGCAAATACGCCATTGACCTCAATGCCCGGGCCGAAACAGGAAAGCTCGATCCGGTGATTGGACGAGAAGAAGAAATTCGGCGCATCCTCCAAATTCTCAGCCGCCGCACCAAGAACAACCCTGTTTTGGTTGGCGAGCCAGGGGTGGGAAAAACCGCCATCGCCGAGGGCCTCGCCCACCGCATCATTCGCGGGGACATTCCGGAAAACCTAAAAGACAAACGCATCTTTTCCCTGGACATGGGAGCCCTCATTGCCGGGGCCAAGTACAAAGGGGAATTTGAAGAACGCCTAAAGGCCGTGATTCAAGAGGTCACACGCGCCGAGGGAGACATCATTCTCTTCATCGACGAAATCCACACCCTCGTGGGAGCCGGCGGAGGTGAAGGCGCGATGGATGCAGCCAACATTCTCAAGCCCGCCTTAGCTCGTGGCGAGCTCCGATGCGTGGGCGCCACTACCCTCTCTGAATTCCAGAAGTACTTTGAGAAAGACAAAGCCCTGGAACGTCGCTTCCAGAAAGTCTTGGTGGAAGAGCCCGATACCGAGGCATCTATCAGCATTCTACGCGGCATCAAGGAGAAGTATGAGAGCCACCATAAGGTTCGGATCAAGGACGAGGCGGTGGTCCAATCCGTCCTGCTGAGTCAACGGTACATCACCGATCGCTTTCTTCCCGATAAGGCCATTGACCTCATGGATGAGGCCGCCTCGAAATTGCGCTTAGAAATCAACTCTAAGCCAGAGGAATTGGATGATTTGGACCGGAAAATAGCCCAACTGGAGATTGAACAGGAGGCCATCAAGCGCGAAGAGGACAAGCAACGCCTGACCTCTATCAAGCATCAACTGAGCGAATTGACTGAGCAACGCGCCCAACTGGGTGCCCAATGGAATGCCGAAAAGGAAGCGGTAGACCGCCTCCAGAAGGCCAAAGAGGGCATTGAGCAACTCCGCTTTGCCGCGGAGCAGGCCGAACGCGCCGGCGATTACGCCCAGGTCGCCGAGATCCGATACGGGAAAATTTCCGAGCTCGAAAGAGAGTTGGCCATGGCCGGAGAAGAACTCCAAACCCTCCGCAATAGCCAATCCATGGTGCAAGAAGAGGTGACCGCAGAAGATATTGCAGAAGTGGTATCCCGTTGGACAGGAATCCCAGTTCAAAAAATGCTTCAAAGTGAGCGCTCCAAGTTGCTGCGCCTCGAGGAGGAATTGCATCAACGTGTCGTGGGACAGGACGAAGCCATCGCAGCCGTGGCAGACGCTTTGCGTCGCTCGCGCGCAGGCCTTAGCGACCCCAAGCGGCCCATTGGATCCTTCCTCTTCCTCGGCCCTACGGGCGTCGGAAAAACGGAACTCGCCCGCACCCTGGCCGATTTTCTCTTTGACGACGAGAATGCCATGGTACGCATCGACATGAGTGAATACCAAGAGCGCCATGCGGTTTCCCGGCTCATTGGCGCTCCTCCAGGATATGTCGGCTACGATGAGGGCGGTCAGCTGACGGAAGCCGTGCGTCGTCGTCCGTATGCCGTCATTTTACTGGATGAAATTGAAAAAGCCCATCCCGAGGTCTTCAATATTCTCCTCCAAGTGCTCGATGATGGCCGTTTGACCGACAACAAGGGCCGAACAGCCCACTTTCAACATAGCATCGTCATCATGACGTCCAACTTGGGTTCGGACCTCTTAATGGACGGCCAAGGAATGGAAGATGTGATGGAGCTTTTAAAACGCAGTGTGCGACCTGAATTCTTGAACCGAATTGATGAAATATTGGGCTTCCACCCGCTCGAAAGCCGGCACATCGAAGGCATCGTCCACCTGCAATTGGAAGGCGTCAAGCGGCAACTTCTGGAGCAGGAAGTGACGATTGATTTCAGTCCGGAAGCTCTGCAGGCCCTGGCCCGCGAAGGCTTTGATCCCGCGTTTGGGGCGCGTCCCTTGAAGCGAACCATTCAGCGCAGGGTCCTTAACGAACTCTCGAAGCAACTCCTATCTGGGGAAATTCAACGGGACGCCGTCATCCTAGTCGATGCCGTAGACGGAACGCTCTTCTTTAAAAACGTTAGCGTCGAATCCCACGTCGATTAAGACTCTCGTGGTAGCGCGCCGAGTTCCGTAGGTGTTCAGCGTAACTCCTCGCGAAGACATGGTAGCCCGGTCTTTTGGGATCTGCGCACATATACACTTCTCCACTGGGTGCGGCATCTAAGACCGCATCCAGCACGTCTGGCTCCACTGTGGCCAAGGCTCCCGGGGGCAAGCCCGAACGTCGGTAGGTGTTGTAGGGATGGTCTATACTCGTGATTTTCCCGGTGACACGACGTATGATGCCCGAATGGGGATAGCGCTGCTTATAGGCGTATACGGCGGTGGGATCGGCTTCCAAGCGTTTGCCCATCTTAAGGCGGGTTAAGTACAAACCCGCCACACGCCCGAGTTCGTCGGGCTGTTTGGTCTCGGCCTGAACGATGCTCGCTAAGACGACAACTTCTTCTGGGCTCAGGTTGAGCTGAGCAGCTTGCCACAACCGCTCTTCTGTCCAAAAAACGCGGTATTCGTGCTGCAATCGCTCGACCAATGCAGGGGGATCGTACGACCAATACACCCAGTAGGAGTTGGGAACTAGATGTTCAAAGCCGAGATCCTGTTCAAGCGCCTTGGTGGCACTGTCCAAGGGGTATCCGAAAAGTTCCGACCACCTTTCAGCGATTTGCGCAGGGGTCAGGTAGCCACCCATTCGAAGCCAAATAGGGTCTTCAAAGCCGTATTGAAGCATTCGGATGGCTTGCAGCATGCCCACCTCCCCATGAAGGATGTAATGGCCTCTGCGCGCCTTGGGATTTCCTTTTAGGGTAAGCAACACCTTGAACCAGCGCGGATGCGGCACCAAGGCCTGGTCCATCAAAGGCTGGAATACCTCCTCGACCGTGTTACCCGTATCCCTGACATACAAGGAATAGTCGTCTTCGCCTTGGAAGACCGGCGCATTCACCGTAAATCGGTAGGCCAACAGAGCAAGGACAAATCCCACCGTGCCGACGAACACAACGCGAATAAATCGTTTTTTCTGACGATGCCGCTTCATCGGTCCGGGCTCCATTGAAATAAAGCCACATCTTTCCATCCTTGCGGTGTTTTGACCCAGCGCTGCCAGGTTCCACTGCGCGTAAATCCTGCCTGGGTAAACGTGGCCAAAGCGGGGGCATTGTCCGTATACACCTGAGCACTCAAGGTTTCAAGCATGGCGTAGTCGCGGGCCCAGGCTTGAAGAAGGCGCATCCCCGCTCGAGCCAGGCCTTGGCCACGCATCTCGGGGGCGATAAGGATGCCCACTTCGGCGCGCAAATGAAGCCGTTTGGCCCCAAAAACGTCTATCAAGCCAAGGGGACGGTCCGCATAGGCTTCACAGAGGACCCAGCGCATTTGGCCCGTCTCCCAAAAGTCCCGACCGGATGCCGCAATGTATTTTTCTAGGGTGTCCTTGGAAAACGGGCTCGTTCGCTGCCCAGCAATCCAATGGGATGGGTTGTTCTCCCAAGAAAGTAAAACACCCAAATCTCCCGGTTCTAGCGCCCGCAATCGGTACGTCACCATGGCCACGTTCCGGTGTAAACATGGGTCGCCGGGCCGGTCAATTGGATATCCGTATAGGCCTGATCAGCGACTTCAAAAGCAATGTCGAGGCGGCCTCCGCGGGCATACAGCGATACCGGCGAAGTGCATCCTTTCAGCGCGTGAAGGGTTAAGGCTGCAGCCACCGCGCCAGTCCCACAGCTCAAAGTTTCATTTTCAACGCCGCGTTCATAGGTGCGAATTTCCCAGGTTCCGTCGGGACCCGTGGGGGAAATCCAATTGATGTTCGCCCCACCTTGGTGGGCATAGGGTCCATAGCGCAGTGCCGGACCCTCTTGGAGCACAGGGATGTCGGCCACCTGCGCGACCATGGCGATATGGTGCGGGGAGCCCGTATCCAAGTAAAAGCCTTCCCACTGCGGGACGGGCCTTCCTGCAGGGGCAAATTCCAGGGTCACGAGGCCGTTTTCATGCCGAAAGGCAGTATGGAGACCATCCGACGCGAAAAAATGGCAGGTCGACCCGACAAAAAGTCCGTGTGCATAGGCATAGGCCACGGCGCACCGTGAGCCATTGCCGCACAAGCTCCCGAGGGCACCATCCGCATTGTAGTAGTCCAAGTGGAAATCGGCCTCGGCGCTGTCCCAAAGGACCATCAGGCCATCTGCGCCAATTCCGAGCTGGCGGTGACAAGCTTGAGCCACCTGGTCTGCAGACCATACCTGCCGGGGGCCGCGACCGCGAAGGAGGATGAAATCATTCCCCGTTCCGTGGTATTTTTCAAATTGCTCCGCCATCCTGTAAAAGTAGGAAGTGGAACAGTTTTTGAAATTTGCAATCCGAACTAATTCTCATTTCCATGAATCGTACAACACTTCTCACTGCCGTTGCCTTCACAGGACTAAGTGTAGCCGGCGGTTTTGCTGGAGCGTGGGCCTTTGCCGCGCAGGATGACTCTGCGGAGTGGACCCCTGCCTCCCAGGCGATCCAAACAGGGGCTCGAACCACTGTGGCGGGCATTGGAACGTCTACAGACTTTTCTGCGGCTGCGGAACAAGCCGTGCATTCGGTGGTCCACGTCAAAACCTCGGTAGAGCAAGGGTACACGATGAGCCCTTTCAACCCATTTCACGACTTTTTCTTCGGTTTTGGCGAACGCCAAATGCCCGAAATGACTCCGCGCATCGTGCAAGGTTCGGGTTCGGGGGTGATCATTTCCGAAGATGGCTACATCGTCACCAACAACCATGTGGTGGACAAGGCCAAAGAAGTCAAGGTTTCATTGAATGACGGCCGCGAATTCACGGCAGAAGTGATTGGCACCGACCCCACGACCGACTTGGCCGTGTTAAAAATCGACGCCAAGAAGCTCCCCGCCTTGCCGTTTGGCAACAGCGACGAGGTCAAACTGGGTGAATGGGTCTTGGCTGTGGGCAACCCCTTTAACCTGACTTCAACCGTCACTGCTGGCATCATCTCCGCCAAGGGCCGGAGCATCAACATCATTGACAACCAGTCCGCCATTGAGGCCTTTATCCAGACCGATGCCGCCGTCAATCCAGGCAACAGTGGTGGAGCTTTGATTAACACGAGTGGCGAACTGATTGGTATTAATACGGCGATTTCGACCCGCTCGGGTTCGTACGAAGGTTATTCTTTTGCCGTACCTGCCAACATCGCCCGCAAGGTGGTGGACGACATGCTTCGATTCGGGGTGGTGCAACGGGCCTACCTTGGGGTCAATATTGCAGATGTCACGCCCGAACTCGCCAAAGAGATGGGCCTCGAGGCCAATCAAGGCGTGTACATCTCGGATGTCACCGACAATGGTGCCGCCAAAAAAGCTGGGATTGAAAAAGGCGATGTGATCGTAGGTGCGGGAGGCAAAACCATCAAGCGCAGCAGCGAGTTGCTCGAAGTCATCGGCAGCCGTCGCCCAGGGGACAAGCTGGATGTCACCATTTTGCGCGAAGGCAAATCCAAGAGTTTCCAAGTCACACTTCGAAACCGCGAAGGCAACACCGACGTGTTAAAGAAGGAAGATGTGGTAGCCCTCCAGACGTTGGGCGCGAGCTTTGAAACCCTAACGCAAGAGGATAAAGGCAAATATGGGCTGCGAAGCGGCGTAAAGATTACCGACGTGGGAACCGGCAAGATTGCGCAGGCCGGCGTACCCAAGGGCTTTATTCTGGTCAAGCTAAACAATAGTCCCGTGGGCTCGCAGGAAGATGTGGAGCGGATTCTAGGCAGTCTCCAGCCCGGCGATGGCGTCCTTCTGCAGGGATACCGCCCCGATGGACGACCTGACTACTACGCTTTCGGCTACTAAGTCATTCATAGCCATGCTTTTCCAAGCCCTCCCCTCTCCGGGGAGGGCTTTTTTATGTGCCGCAAATGCCCAAAATTCACTGACTTAGTGTGCTTTAAACACTTAGAAAAGTGACTTAAAAAATTCATTTTTAGGGACTTAGTGCATACAAACCGAACGGCTTTTCCTTGGTTGCGCAGGGAGGTCGAAATACCTTTGCAGCACAACCTTTCAAACCCAACCCTTGATGAATTCCTCGCTCGAAACCTACACCCTTTCGGTGTCCGAACGCGTGAAAAACGAGAAGGCCGCCACGGCCCTCATTAAAATTGTGGGCGATCTTTTTTTTGATCGCAATGTCCGAGTGGTCCTTTACCGCCAGCCCATGGTGGACCAGCGCCCCTCGGAAATGCTCCAAGCCCATGCCCATGGCTCGGTAATGGCGGGCGAACTGCTCAGCATCGACGATACCCTGGCCATGGCCGAAGCCCTCCAATCCAGTAAAGTTCAAAATGCCAGCGTGGACATTGGCCGTTTAGCGACTGAATGGCGCCGCGAGGCCGGGGTCTTTTTGCACCGCAAGGCGTTCTTAGATGCCAAACTCAAGGCCTATACCAACGGCGAGAATCCCAATACGGATCCAGTGGACGTAGTTCTATATGGCTTTGGCCGAATTGGCCGCCTCGTCGCCCGTGAACTCATCGTCCAAGAAGGCCGCGGCACCCAGCTTCGCCTGCGTGCCATCGTCGCCCGGGGCAGCGACCCAATGTCCTTGGAAAAGCGTGCCTCCCTCCTACGCGTGGATTCCATTCACGGTTCCTTCCCCGGCACCGTCGAAGCGGACCACGATCGCCAACAGTTGATCATCAATGGCCGCCCCGTCGCCATCGTCTCCGCAGATTCCCCAGAAGACATTGACTACGAGGCTTTGGGTATTCAGAACGCGCTCCTGGTGGACAACACCGGTGCATTCCGCGACAAAGAGGCTTTGAGCCGGCATTTGGCCTCCAAAGGCATTGCCAAAGTATTGCTCACTGCGCCCGGCAAGGGTGTTCCAAATGTCGTTTTCGGGGTCAACCACATGGGCGAGCACCAAAACGAAGCCATCCAATCTGCGGCTTCCTGCACCACGAATGCCATCACCCCCGTGCTGAAGGTCATTCAAGACCAATTTGGCATCGTCCAAGGGCACATTGAAACCATTCACGCTTACACGAACGACCAAAATTTGGTCGACAACATGCACAAGAAATACCGACGTGGGCGCGCTGCGGCTGTCAACATGGTCATAACGGAAACCGGTGCCGGCCAAGCTGTGGACAAAGCGATTCCCGGTCTAGGCAGCAAACTCACGAGTAACGCCATTCGCGTACCTGTACCCAACGGATCCCTCGCCATTTTGAAACTCAACTTGGAAAAAGCCACGGACCGCGACGGATTAAATGGCGCCCTGAAATCGGCTGCCTTCAGTGGCCCCTTGGTCGAGCAAATCAAGTATTCCGTCAGCCCCGAATTGGTCTCCAGCGACATTGTCGGCGATTCCTGCTGTTCCATCTTTGACAGCGAGGCCACCATCGTCCACAGCGACGGCAAAAACGTGGTGCTCTATGTCTGGTACGACAATGAATATGGCTATACCCGCCAAGTCATGCGCCTCGCCAAGCATATGGCGGGCGTTCGACGAAAGGCGTATTACTAAGGATGAACGGGGCGAAGGCGCAAACCCTTCTCCCTGTACCCCTCTACCCTTTCGACGCTTTATCTTCGTGCTCGGATGACACCCCATTGGCTCGAACGTACCGAACTACTCATTGGTCCCGACGCCATTGAGCGCTTGCAAAGAGCGCACGTTTTGGTGGTTGGCCTTGGCGGGGTGGGCAGTTTTGCCGTAGAATTTCTGGCCCGATCCGGCGTGGGCACCCTCACCTTGGTGGATGGCGATGTCGTGGACCCCACGAACCGCAACCGGCAATTGCAAGCCCTTTCTTCGACCCATGGGCAAAAGAAGGCGGCGTTGCTGGAGGCACGTGTGAAGGACATCAACCCGGATGTGGTAGTGCATAGCCATGACGAATTCTTGACCCCCGAAGCCATGCGTGCCTTGATCAGTCAGCCTGGTTTTGACTTTGCGTTGGATTGCATTGACAGTGTGCAGCCCAAGCTGAATTTTATCGTGACCGCCCTGCAAGCCAAATTGCCCTTTATTTCGTCGATGGGCGCTGGAGGACGTTTGGACCCCAGCAAGATTCAGATTGCGAAGTTGGAGCGCACCTACAATTGCCCCTTTGCGAAGCACATTCGGAAGCGTCTGGGGCGAGAGTACCAGATTAAAAAGGGCTTTCCGGTGATTTTCTCGACCGAGTTGGCCAATCCTGAGTCGGTTCGTTTAACGGACGGCAGCAACTTCAAGAAGTCCTTCTATGGGACGTCTGCATGGATTCCTGCGGCCTTTGGCCTGCATGCCGCTTCGTACGCGGTCCGCAAGCTTTCCGGACTCCTCTGAGCAGGCAGGACCTTAAGCGTATTCGCCCGCTGCGGGAAGTTCGTCGAGAATGCTTGCCAGCAATGCCTTGCTGCTGTTGATGCACTCCTCGAGAGCGATCATCGTTTCCGTGTTGGTCACGCCGGGAATATCACTGATTTGGAAAATAATATCCTTGGCATGCTTGGTGTCCTGGCAGCGGATTTTGGCAAAAATGCCAAAGCGGCCCGTGGCAATGTGGGCTACCGTCACCTCAGGTATCACTTTCAACGCTTCGATGACGTCATGAGTGCTGGAGGTTTTGCTCAAATAAATCCCCACAAACGCGATGAAGCTGTAGCCTAGCACGTCGTAATCCAACTGGAGGCTGGCGCCGCGAATGATTCCGGCCTTCTCCATCTTCTTGACGCGAACGTGAACGGTGCCCGGGGACACTTGGAGATCCTTGGCAATGTCCGTGTAGGTTTTACGCGCGTCCTCCAGGAGGTGGCGCAAAATTTCTTTATCCGTTCGGTCCAGTTTGTACTGCATGCTTATCCTTGATTTCCCTTCCAGAAAGGTAAGGTGACCACCACGGCCTGCAGCAATTTTCCGCGCACTTCTACATAAATAGAACTGCCAGGGCTTGATTTTTCAGTCGGTACGTAGCCCATGCCAATGGCCTTCCCCACAGAGGGCGCCATCGTGCCGCTGGTCACCATCCCGATTAGAGTGCCGTGTTCGTCGGTGATGGGGTAGTCGTGTCGGGGAACACCGCGGTCAATGAGTTCAAATCCCACCAATTTGCGGGTGACGCCTGCTGCTTTTTGCGCTTGAAGCGCGGCAGAATTCGTGAATACTTTCGTGAATTTGGTGATCCAACCCAAACCTGCCTCTATCGGAGAGGTGTGGTCGTTGATATCATTACCATAAAGGCAGAAGCCCATTTCCAGGCGGAGCGTGTCCCGGGCTCCGAGACCTACGGGCACGATGCCCAAGCCGGATCCGTTTTGGAAAATCGCTTTCCAAATGGCCTCGGCGGCCGAGTTGGGCATGTAAATTTCAAAGCCCCCCGCTCCGGTGTAGCCCGTGGCTGAGACTAAAATATCTTCAAATCCTGCAAAACTTCCAACCCCAAAGGTGTAGTAGGTCATTCCATCTAAATCCAATTCCGTCAATCCCTGGAGGGCTTTGACGGCCAAGGGCCCTTGTACGGCCAGCAACGAAGTCGATGCAGATTCATCCCGAAGAGTCACTTGGTGCGATCCGACATGGGATTGCAGCCAGGCCCAATCTTTGGCCATGTTGGAAGCATTCACCACCAAGAGGTAGCGGGTTTCGGAAAAACAATAGACCAAAAGATCATCCACGATGCCGCCCAAGTCATTGGGTAAGCACGAATATTGGACTTTCCCTGCCACCAATTTGGCCACGTCATTGGAGGTGACCGACTGCAAAAAGGCCAAGGCATCCGGCCCTTCGACATAGAATTCACCCATGTGGGAGACATCAAACACCCCGACGCCATTGCGGACGGCATGGTGTTCCACACTCACGCCTTCGTATTGAACCGGCATGCGGTAGCCCGCAAAGGGGACCATTTTGGCGCCGAGGGCGTCATGTACGGCATTGAGTGCCGTGAGTTGGAGAGATTCCTGTGCTTCCATGCCGCAAAGTTCGGGGTGAATCCCCTCTAGTTGGCTCGGTGCAAAGCAATTATTTGCCGGGTTAGCCGTGGATTCGCTGGCCGTCGGTGAACTGCGCCATTAAGCCTGCTTCAAAGGCCAACAAGTCCTGCCAAAGGGCATCGACGGGGGCGCGACCGCCATATTTCCGGGCATACCCCAAAAAGAGCGTGTAGTGGTTCGCTTCCGAAACCATCAACCGGTTGTAAAATTGGGAAAGTTCGGAGTCCTGAATGTTTTGGGAGAGCACCTTAAAGCGCTCACAGCTTCGGGCCTCAATCAAGGCGCAAACCAAGAGGCGATGGACGAGCCGAAGCATGCGATCTCCTGTTTTGGGGAAAAAGCCCATCACGGCGTGCACATAGGGGTCCTTCCGTTCCCGCCCCAAGACGAATCCCCGCTCGACAATGCGCTTGTGGACCATTTCAAAATGGCTCATTTCCTCGCGCGCCAACGAGGCCATATCCGTGACCAAATCACTGAGTTCGGGATAGGTTACCATCAGAGAAATAGCCGTCGAGGCGGCTTTTTGCTCGCAGTAGGCGTGGTCCGTGAGGATTTCTTCGATCTGTTCTTCCGCGGCATGGGCCCAGCGCGGATCCGTGGGGAGTTGGAGTCCAAGCATCATGGGTCAAAGATACCCGCATTTTACCGACCTTGGCCGCATGCTTTGGCGGTGGAAATGGTCATATCCCTTCGTGCTGGCGGCCCTCTTTGTGGGCTCGCCCTCTGAGCCGTTGGATCTCGTGAACACCGCCCAATGGGACCAGGCTGACCGCCGAGACAATGGGACGGTGCGCATAGCCTTTGTTCCCGATGCCGGATGCCTGGATGTGGTCGAGGGCAAATTGCAGGGCTACGAATACGCCCTATTGGCAGCTTGGGAGGAAGCCATCCCCCAAAAAGTAGAATGGCTCTTTGCCCGAAGTGCTTCCGAAGCACTGGCTTGGGTCGAGGTCGGGCGCGCAGACTTGGCCGCAGGCAACATTCCCTCGTTCACCAGCGAAGGGCTGCGCACATCTCAGCCCGTCCGGGTGTTCCAATGGATCCAGTGGGGTGCTTCAGATAGCTTGCGCTATCTCAACGAATACCCCAAATTGGCTCCGTTTCTGCGGCAATCTGACAGCCTTCCTTTAGCCATTGAATCGACGACCATGTGGCGGCACATTCCCGCCAACGAAGCGGGATGGGTGGTTCCCGACGTCTATTTACCGGCCCTCAAAGCGCACAGCCAGCCTTCGTTTCGCGCTGTTCCCCTCGGCGAAGGGACTTTCTGCTGGATGGGGCGGACCAAAGACAGCCTCCTCATCGAATCTGTGGATGCCTTCCTCGCGAGCAAGCGTGCGCGACGCATTCAAGGATTTTATGGCCGGGACAGCTACCACGACGATTGGCTCAAGCCCATTGAGCTCTCGCCCTTTGATGCCTACTTCACGGATTCGGAACGCTTTGATCGCTATACCTTAACCGCCTTGGCCTATGTGGAAAGTCGCTTCCGGAGCGACATCGTGTCCCCAGCCGGGGCCGTGGGGGTTATGCAGCTTATTCCAAACACAGCCTCCCGATTGGGGATTGAACCCCATCAATTGTACGAACCCAAGCGAAATATTCAGGCCGGACTGAAATACCTCCGCTTTTTGGACCAATATTGGAAACAACGCGGGGTGCCCGCCGAAAACCGACTGCCCTTTATCCTCGCCTCCTACAATACAGGGCCGACCCCCATTGCGCGCGCCGCAGACCAGGCGGCCAAAAAGGGCTGGAATCCCACGTTTTGGACGGGGCATGTAGACCAAGTGGCCAAAGGGCCTGGCGCGCATTACGCCCGAAAAACCCTGCGACTCGCCACCTTCTACCGCGGGTATGTCGAGGCCATTCGCCGCGCGGAAGCCCCCGACCCGGCGAGGAACCAATGGATGGCGGTTTTGGACCGTCCTTCCTAGAACTGGAAATAAATGAATGGTTGGCTGTCCGCCGAAAGGGATTGGTATATGACCCACATAGTGAGGAGTGCCCATAAACCCTGGAGGGCGATGGGTGCTTGCGCAAATGCCTGCCGGTAGCGGGTCTTGATTCGACTGGGAATCCAATGAATTCCATAACCGAGGGCCATGACAGCCAAGGGACGCCAAAAACCCAGGAAGATGTCGTCCGCCAGCCCCCAATCCATAGCCGACCAGGTACGGTGCAAGATGCTCAGCGCCTCATCCCAACCTGGGGCGCGGAACCACGCTCTAGTCAGTGTAATAAAGGTCAACGTCGTGACCAGTCCAAACGCCCGGCCGAGCCAGGAGTTTCGCGGCGACCAAGGGCGCACTTTGGACCAAAGCTTGTAGCCCACGAGGCCCAGGCCATTCAGCCCTCCCCACGTTACAAAATTCCATGAAGAGCCGTGCCAAAAGCCTCCCAAAAGCATGGTGAGCATCACGTTGATGTTGGTGTTCAGCCAGCGTCGGAAGAGGCCCAAAAATCGGGTCAACACGAAGACGAGAAGAATGGCCCCTGCGAAGGAGACAGGTACCCAGAAAGATTCGGCGAGCATGCTGATCACAAAGAGGGCCAAAAAGACAATGGTGTACGAAGCAAACGATCCTTGGCGGTTGCCCCCCAGAGGAATATATAAGTAGTCGCGTAGCCAGGTGCTCAGTGAGATGTGCCAACGGCGCCAAAAATCAGAGACGGATAGGGCTTTATAGGGTGAATTGAAGTTCGTCGTCAAGGTGAAGCCCATCAACATGGCCACCCCAATTGCGACATCCGTATAGCCGCTAAAATCCGCATAGACCTGCAAGGAATAGGCGAAGAGGGCTAAAAGGCATTCGAGCCCACTGTACAGGGTCGGCTGCGCAAAGACCCGGTCCGCGAAATTGCTCGCAATGTAGTCGGCCAAAATCAGTTTTTTGAGCAATCCATTGAGGATCCAAAACAGGGCCATGCCGAATACGGCCCGCGTAACCTTATATTCTTTGTAAAGCTGGGGGATGAATTCGGAGGCGCGCACGATGGGACCGGCTACCAATTGAGGAAAAAAGCTCACATAGAATCCAAAATCGGCCCACCGACGAACCGGTTCAATCTGCCGGCGGTAGATATCTATGGTATAACTCAAACATTGGAAGGTGTAAAAGGAAATCCCTACGGGCAAGAGGATGCGGTCTTCCACGAAGTCGGTTCCCAAGTAGGTGTTGCTCCACAGGGCATAATGTGGCACCGGCTCCCAGAAAACACCAAATCCATCTGCCAAAAATTCAGCGAAGAAATAGGGGTATTTGAAATAAAATAGGACGCTCAAATTGGTGATGACGCTGACCGCGACCCACGCCTTGCGCTTCCATTCGGTGTGGGTCTGGGCCAGCCAGCCTCCCACATAAAAGTCGACCGTCGTCGAAAACAGCAGAAGCAAGAAAAAGGACCCACTTGTTTTATAGTAGAAGTACAGGGAAATCAGAAAGAGGTAGCTGTTGCGCAGCGCCATTTTTCGGTGCACCAACTGGTAGCCTACCAAGACCATGGCAAAGAAAACCCAGAAGGTCACCTCCGTAAAGATGATGGGCTGCTTGGCGCTAAAGGCCAGCCAACTGGGCAACTGATGCAAGAGCCAATCCATCATAGGGCATCCAGGGTTGAAGGTTCGGGTGCAAAGGGACGATCATATCGCTTCAAGTACCAATCGGACAGCGCATGGGCCAGCCAATCCGCTTGCAGTGCATAGCCTGCTCGGGTCATGTGAATGCCATCTTTGGCTGCCCAACCCTGGCGGATCCAATAGGACATCGACCGCGCCCCGCCCATCAAATGGTAAAAATCATGGACGGCGGCCCCATTTTTGGCTGCTAAGCGCATCATGGAACGCGCCACAACCTCTCCATGCGAGTTATAGCGGCCTTTGTAGTAGCTGTCGTTGTTGGTCAAGAAAATAAATGCGCACGAGGGATTGACGGCACGCGCCCACTGCATCAAAGTGTCGTAATTCGCTTCAAATTCCGTCGAATCAAACCGACCAGCCACTTTGTACGCGTCATTGATGCCTAGCCCAAAAATGATCACATCCGGCGGAAAGGCCCCGAGTTGCGCTTGGTAGCGTTCGCATTTGAGGAAGGAATGGGTCGCGGCCCCATTAGCCCCCAAAGCATGGTAACGCAAACCGACATCCACATTCATGACTTGAATCCCCTCGAGGGAAAAATAGGTCTGCGCCGAATGGGACCGGTACAGATGGAAGGCCACGGTGTCCTGAGGTTCATGGTACCGCGCTTCACAGGCTTGGAGTGCTTCATTGTACCAAACCGTATCCGGGGCCCCGCCAAAGACCACACCATAGGATGAATCGCTTGGTGCGGCAAAGATGCGGAGGTGCGTAAACTGAAACGGATCTTCCGTGCTATGAATTTTAACCTGAACCGTACTGTCGCGGGTCCACGCCCGGATGCCCGAGACCCCCCAAGGCCCTTCATGAGTTGGCACAGAGCAGCGCTGCCCCGTCCACGAATCCAAGTGGTTTGTCCACACTTTGTAGCTCGGGGGGTTATTGGTTCGCGCCAAGGTAAAGGGAAAGAAGAATCCGCGTTCCCCCGCCAAGCCCGGCGCCAAACTTTGCATATGGTAGCGAATGGCATCCGTAAGCAGGCCCGCCTGAACATGGGAGCCGCCCACGTGAACCAAATTGATTTCTTGGCGGCCCTCAAAAACAAGGGCATCCATTTTTTGGAAGAAGGGGGTAAAGGCGGAATCGCCCGCAGGAAAGAGCAATTGGTTGGGGACAGCGGGAATGGGAGCCGGCGACGGAAGGGCGCGCACGGAAATGGGCTGTGCCCATCCCGCCAAGGAAGTCAGCAGGGCCGCACCCAAAAGGAACTGTCGAAACGGTACTCGCTTACTCATGACGCTGGAGTTCGGCTTGCATCGATTCCACTAAGGCTTTGGCGACTTTCTTGGCTCCCCGCGGGGTAAAGTGGATGTGGTCAGGTCCAGCCAAAGGCGGATTTTGATTGACCCAATCCACCATGCCACCCGGTCCCCCCATAAAGTCCATGACATCAAAGAACGCGGCGCCTTCCTCAAAGGCCGCCATCTTAAGGGCATCCCGCACGTCGTCGACAAAGGGGTAACTCACCCAATCCAATCCCTCTTTGACCGCCATGTCACTCGGACCCACCACTAAAATATTGGCCCCAGGAAGAGCTTCTTGAAAGAGGCGAATCTGACGACGGAAGGCTTCGCCGTAGCGCATCACGGCTTCCTTGCTCTTGAAGTAGGGCACCGCATTGCCACCAAATTGCAAGATCACGAGCCCGACGGGTTCGCGCTGGAGTGACGCCATGAAATGTCCGCGGTCCATGCGTGTAAAACTCAAACCATCCGCCCCCCGCATGGCCACATTGTCTACCCGTACGCCGGTTGGACCGTCCATTGAAAGCCCATACCAGTCAGGGCTTGCCCCGCGGAATTCCAAACTGAGCGATTTGACAGGTTGAGTGGCCACCGCACGCAGTGCCCCACCTCGGGCATTGGAATCGAGGTAGTCAATTTTCCATAGCGTGTCATTGGCGTACCATTTGATCTCAACCGGCCCCTTGGCGGGTCCGTGTAGAAGGGAAAAGGAGCGGATCTGCCGAGCCCGTGGATAACCGTAACTGCGCGGACTGTAGCGCACTTTGGCATCGGGACCCGAAGCGGATTTGGTCGCATAGCGATGGGAAATGCCCCGTGGGCCATACATGTTGGTGGGGCTTTTGTCGTTGGCGCGCCCAAAACTTACCATGCGCGTCCAGGCTCCTTCCGCCGTATGCGCCACGGCAGCCATCGGAACGAAAGGAACCAAGGGCTGCATCCCTGCTCCCTCTCCTCCGCACAAAGCCTGTAATGCGTCGCGCAAATCTCCCGTGATGCGGTCCCCTTCAATCTGTGAATCGCCAAAGTGCAGAATGCGCAGGACCCCGCCGCTACGCAGCTGTTGGAGACCTTGCGCCAACTTGGCCATCCCCAAGGTGTCCGAGTCTGAAAATTGAATCGCCCCTTGACCAGGTTTTGGGCGACGCAAGGGGGCACTGACCTCGACCGTGTCCGCCAATGCCCACGTCTCCAAGGAATCTTGCCGCC
>Ga0181582_10001118_pt1 | contig 20521 bp, 18 predicted proteins | sample 071ome_32_FD_132438 | JGI IMG/M metagenome (GOLD analysis project Ga0181582, IMG submission 132438) | Coastal salt marsh microbial communities from the Groves Creek Marsh, Skidaway Island, Georgia - 071405AT metaG (megahit assembly) | ecosystem: Environmental > Aquatic > Marine > Intertidal...
CACTTCCCGTTTTCACCTTTGACGTACTGATGAACCGTTCCAGCCGGATCTGATCCGGAAGGCCACCCTATCGGCGCGGAACCGACAAACAGGTGTCCGTTGTCCATGGCCAGCGCGCCGCCAAAGCCAAGTCGTGACCCAAGGGTACCGTCTGGGGCGGATTGCGCGGCAACCAAGGCGACACCACAAATGGAGAGAAACAGGAAGGAGAAGAATCGGGACATGGTCGTTATGGAGTCGTGGTTGTGACACAAGAGGGCCCTTACACTAACCTTTTTACCGGGAATGGGCAAGATGAATATCGCATTGCCGGCAGATTGGGCAACAATCTCGGAGATTTTCCGTCAGTTGAACACAAATCGATTCTCACGCTACCCGATCAACCCTATGAAGGCTCTCAAATTCCTGCTGTTTAGCCTGTTTCTGGCGCCGGCTTTCATTCCCTCCGATGCTGTCGCTCAGTATGGCCCTGTTGACTATGCCGAGCATGAAGTAATGGAAGTCATCGAGACCATGTTTGACGGCATGCGCGAGCTGGATGCCGACAAGGTGGCCTCGACTTTTGCCGAGGGAGCCATGCTGAACTCTAGCGGCTCTCGGGACGGTACGCCGTTCGTACGCTCAATGCCCATGAGCAATTTCGCAGGCGCTATCCGTCAAAGTCAGGATGGTCCTGCTTGGGACGAACGCATCTGGAATGTGCGTGTCGATGTGAAAGACAATCTGGCTACGGCCTGGATGGACTACGCGTTTTACGCAGGCGATCAATTTTCGCACTGCGGATCAAACACGTTTCAGCTTGCTCGTCATGCCGATGGCTCTTGGAAGACCATTGCGCTTGCCGATACGCGCGTGATGGGGGACTGTGTACTCGACGACAACAAGACCGAGGAAACATTGGTCCGGGCTGCTCTTCGTCATTACCTGCGCGGTCACGCTACGGGACGGGCACAAGAGCATGAGCAAGCATTCCATGAGATTGCCAACCTGTACTGGATTACTGAAGAAGGGCTGCAAGTCCGCTCGAGCGAAGAGTATATCGCCGGGGCTCCGGGCCACAAGGCGCCTGACGAAGCCAATCGCAAACGTTGGATCGACTGGGTCGATATCTCCGGATCGGCAGCCATAGCCAAAATCACGCTCGATTATCCACGGGCAGACTTCATCGACTACATGCAACTGCTCAAAGTGGACGGGGAATGGAAAATCGTGAACAAGATCTTCCACATCGACCGCTAATAAGTGCCATTCGGGCCTTCTGACGACGATCAGGAAGCCTTACAGAACGTCTGGGGCCCGCATTACGGCGCTGGCCTTCCTTGAGGCGAACGAGAGCTTCTTCTGATGATACCGTGGTTTCCATGCTTTCCATGCTTTCCTGACATGCGGGGACCGGTCAACCGCCGAGAGGCATGGCAGGCTTCCATAATACGTGTAGAATGCCTTGGGTTGAATCCAGATTGTTCTTCAATCGTAGCACCCGGGATCTTTCCTGTTTGAGACTCATACGCACTTGTTATTACAAGTATCCTGATCCCATCGTGCATTTACGGCGAAGCATAGCGGCCCTTTCCCTGCTGACCAGCGTACTGCTGGGCGGGCTGGTCGCGCCGTTGTCGCACTTTGCGTTCATGGCATTCTCGGATTCCTACGCCATGCACATGGCGCCGTCCGAGACGCATGCGATGAATGGACACGTCCACGATGTGTCCTTCACGGAGGACCACTCCCCTGATCACTTGGAGTGTCCCTTCGCTGCCTTTTTCCTGAGCCAGTCGTCAGTCATTGCGGCTGATGCTCCGGGTCTGGTCTCCAGTCTGCACGTCGTTTCCGTTCTGGAATCGACTGCCGTACACCACGTAGGAGCTTCTCTCCACGTCGTATCCGCTCGCGGTCCCCCGCAGGTATCTGCCTGATCCGATCTGGTCGTTGACCGCCCTACCTCCCATGATGGCCCTTTTGTAGCAACACGCTTGCATGGCGCGCCATCGTTCATGGCTTGATTCCACCTGCCCATTGAAGGGGTACGTGTATTGAGTCGGATCAGTGCACACTGCATCGATTCAACCCACTTTCTGACCCGGCCACATTCTGCGTGGCTGTGGTGGACAGATTCACTCTTTGATTCCGACTGAACTAAGATGAAAACCATTCGCACCTTTTTCCTTCCCGCCCTTCTGGCTTCCGTCTTCCTCATGGGCTGCGACGCCGACAGCATGAACAGCGAAGAGGAGGTCGACCTGACCCTTCGCATGCAGGGCATGTTCGGGAGCCAGCAACTGATTTCCGGACAGACCTACGATCATAACGGCGCCAACATCACGGTCACGACTGCTCGTGTCTACTTGTCTGATTTCGTCCTCACCACGGCTGACGGCCAGGAAGTAACGGTTTCGACCGACCCTGTCACCGTACCTGCCAAGGATGCCAATGACAACGATGTCACGCACTCCGTAACGGACAAGATCGTCCTCACCAAGCACGACATGGGCATGGAATATTACCACTTCGGTACCGTGCCGGAAGGCGATTACACCTCCATGTCTTTCCGGGTTGGAATCGTGGGTCAGGACAACCGGATCGACGCTTCCCAGGTACCTGCGTCCCATCCGCTTGCCAAGCAGACGGACAAGAACAACCACTGGAACTGGGCCAACGGCTACATCTACCTCCGCCTCGATGGTGAAGTCGATACGGACGGTGACGGCAGTGTGGATGAGGTCTGGGAAACCCACATCGGCAAAGAGAACTTTTCGCGCGTCGTCTCGATCGATACGGACTTCACGCTGGATCACGAGATGGGCAACCTGCTGCATCTCATGGTAGACTACAAGCACTTCATCCATATGGTGGATCTGGCCGATCCGACCGAACGCCTCAGCCACACAGGTGACAACCTTCCCGTGGCCAACAAGGTGGCAGGCATGATGGATGGTGCCTTCATGATCCACGGTGTTCACATGGATGAAGGCTCGCACACCCACTGATCGTGCGCGTCGTAATCCTCATAGCCGCTGCAGCGCTGTCGCTGGGACTGGCAGGGTGCGGGATCGCGGGTCATGAAACCCGCGATCCCGCCATCCTGGACGTGCCTGTCGGGTTCGAGCCGATCCCCGTTCCTGCCCACAACCCGCTCACGCCGGCAAAGGTGGAGCTGGGCGAAAGGCTGTTCTTCGATCTGGACCTGTCCGAGGATCGTTCGCTCTCGTGTGCGAGCTGTCATTTCGAGAATGCGGCTTTCGCCGACCCCCGGCGATTGAGTCCGGGCGTGCACGGCAGGTTGGGCATCCGCAATTCTCCGTCTCTGGTGAATGTGGCCTACCTGAACCTGCTGTTCTGGGATGGCGGTGCCCTGACGCTGGAGGCACAGGCACTCGGCCCACTCGAGGCGGACTTCGAGATGAACATGAATCTGGGAGACCTCATTACCCGGGTAGAATCAGACCCTTCATATGTCTCCCAATTCGAGGAGGCGTTAGGAGAGGGACCCTCGATCCGGACGCTGACCCAGGCCCTGGCCTCATTCCAGCGCACCATCCGGAGTGGCGGCTCCCGCTACGACCGCTACGTCTCGGGGGCAGTCGATGCCTTGACTGACTCCGAGCGCCGTGGATTGGAGCTCTTCCGCGGCAAGGCGAACTGTGCCTCCTGCCACAACGGATTCCTGTTCACCAATCAGGCTTTCGAAAACAACGGTATCGAGCCGGCGGGATCTGATTCTGGTCGGGCCCGCATCACCCTGGATCCTGCTGACTTCCTCGAATTCCGGGTGCCTTCGCTCCGCAATGTGGAGAAGACTGCCCCTTACATGCATGACGGCCGCTTCGATTCCCTCGAGGATGTCATCGACCACTATGACCAGGGCGGAACGGGAGTGCGCAATCAAAGCGCATTGATCACCCCGCTTCGTCTGACTGATCAAGAGAAGCGCGACCTGATCGCCTTTCTCAACAGCTTGACCGACGAGACCATTTTGACCGGTCTCACACCCTGAACCAGATCATGAGAACATTCAGATTCACCGGGCTTCTCCTGCTGCTGCTTGTGGCAGGCTGCGCCCCCGACATATCGGAGACGGAGTTCTACAAGATGCACCCCGTGCCGGGCGACAACGCTTCAGACGACGTCGTCCTGATCGACCATGTCGAGGCTGGAACGCAACTCACGCTCGTGGCAGAAGAGCCTCTTGGATGGGGATTCAATCGATTCCGCATCGAAGCCTCAGAAGGATGGCAGTCCTTCACGCCCATGCTGGTCTTCGAAACCCAGACCCGCATCTGGCGCTCGCCGATTGAGCCCATTATGACTGACGACTCCGGGGTCGTCTATGCCGTTCCCCCGATGGAAGATGACGGTACCTGGTACCTGGAAATAGATGGTTCCACCACCGAGGGACCCATATCGTTACGTACGCCTGTCGCTGTCTCTGAAGACATCTGGGTACGCGAGGGCGACTCCTCCGACCTCATCGTGGCCTGGGTAGCCCCGACGACTCCCATGACGGGAAACGACGCCTTTGAGGTTGCGATATACCGCAACGAGAATGGTGCCTTCGTACCCGTTACAGACGCATCACTGGACCTATACCCCTACATGGATATGGGAGGTGGTGAAGGGCACAGCACCCCGTATTCGGCTCCTGTGCACACGGGTAATGGCCACTACCGTGGCGACGTCAACTTCATCATGTCCGGAGGCTGGGACATGACCGTCATCGTGACCAAGGACGGACAGACTGAGAACATTGTATTTGCCGGATTCACGGTGAAGCAGGGATGATGGTGAACCGAATTCCAATTGCACTCCTGGCGCTCCTCGCGCTGTCCCTGTTCTGGATGACGCCTTCGGCCGCTGCCCAGGACACGAAGCCGCTTCGCGGAGTCGTACTCGATGAGCTGTCTGGTCAACCGGTACCCATGGCCACCGTCATTGTCACAGGCACCCAGTACGGCACGGCCGCTAATCTGGAAGGTCAGTTCGAGCTGTTACTCCGGCCAGAAGATCACATGCTGCGGATCTCGGCCATCGGGTACGCGTCGCTCATCATCCACATCACGCCAGACATGCGACAGGGCGGATCGCTGACCGCACGCTTGGAGCCGTCGGTAATCAGTGTGGACGAAGTCGTGGTTGCAGGTAATCGCTCCCGCGTTGACGACCCTTCCGCATCGGCACACAATCCAAATGCTACCGAGGACCTTCTCGACCGAATTCCGGGAGCGGACTTCATTCAGCGGGCCAACTTCGCTTGGGAGCCGGTCATTCGCGGGATGAACGGTGGACAGGTGGGTGTCGTCATTGATGGGATGAAGGTCGTGGGTGCGTGTATTGACCGTATGGACCCCACATCGGCTTATGTCGAAGTAGAGAATCTGGAGCGCCTGGAGCTTACAAAGGGCGGTTTCGACCTGAACATGGGTTCCCAGATTGGCGGCACAGTCAATTTGATGACCGAGCGACCTTCCTTCGAAGAGGACCCCTTCATCAGCACGGAAGTCGGCTTCGAGTCTGCATCCATGCTGCGGCGAGGCCGCGTCGTGGCAGGCATGGCCAAAGGAAAGACGAGTGTCCGAGGAAGCTGGTCGTACCGCATCGCCGACGACTTCACGGCCGGAGGCGGTCAGTCGCTGACGAACTCAGGCTACGAGAAGAACAACTACAAGATTGACGTCACCCGGATGCTGAATCATGCGCATCAGGTGACGGGGTCCTTTCTGGCCGACAACGCCTGGGGCGTCGGGTATCCTGTCCTTTTGATGGACGCTACACTGGCCAAGGCTCGTATTGGAAGCGTGACCCACAACTGGGAGCGTCACATGGCGAAGCGCGGGCTGAAGACGGCCGAGACGCGCATCTACCACAACACGGTCAACCATTGGATGGATGACTACCAGCGCGATGTCTTCGATCGCCCGGTCATGCGCGGGATGTACATGCCCATGTATGGTAAAACACAGACGTCCGGTCTGATTTCCCGATGGGGGTTCCGATTCGGTCCGAGCCGCATGAACCTGACCCTGGATGCTTATCAGACAGACAGCTTCGGCGATATGTGGATGTTCTCCGTGTTCGAAAACATCCAGGACATGTACCTGCTTAATCTTGGGGACATCCGTGTCCGGCATGGAGCGCTCGCCGCCGACTGGACCACCCCCCTCGCCGACAACCTGATCGGCCGGGTCAACGTCCGCTGGGATTACTCCACCCGCGATGTTCTTCGCGATGAAGCCGTATCGATCCTGCAGGGTCGCTGGGGCGATGAGGATCTGGCTCGAACGTATTCCTTCGGAAACGTGAGTGGTACGCTGGACTATGCCCTGAATGCCATCACCCGACTGCGATTGAGTCTTGCGCATGTCTCGCGGCTCCCCACACACGTGGAGAACTACGGCCACTATGTCTACAACTACGTCGATGGATTTTTCTACACCGGCAACCCGAACCTGAAGCCCGAGCGGTCCAACCAGATTGAAATCGGTCTGGAGCGCTGGACCTCTCGTTATGGCCTGACGGCGTCCGTGTTCGGCAACAGGATTCAGGACTATATCGTCGGGCTCTCCGACACCGGGCTTTCAGACAACGAGATCTACCGATTCCGGGTCTACCAGAATGCCTCCTCGGCATCCTTGGTTGGCTTTGAAGTCAGCGCCGTAGCGGATATCGCGCGCGGATTCTCGGTCGCCGGCACGTCTTCGTACACGCGTGGCCAGAATCATGAGCTTGATGAGCCCATGTTCCTGATTCCGCCTCTCAGTGCGCAGTTGGCTATGCGCTATGATCGTCCTTCCTACTGGGCCGAAATCGAATCCCGCATGGCCATGCCGCAGGAGCGGGTCTCGCGTCAGATTGCTGTGGAAGACGTGTCCGACGGGTACTTCGTGATCAACGTCCGGGGCAGCTATACGCTGCAGAATGCGACGTCGCTTCGATTCGGGATCGACAACCTGTTCGACACGCTGTACCACGAGCACCTGAGCTTTGGCAACCTGCCCAACGAAGGGCGAAACGTCTATCTTTCGGTCTCGCACACGCTTTAAGGCCAGCCTGACGAGGTAACTCTCAACAAGGCCGGCGAATTCTCAGCGGATTGACGACGCTTCTCCCCTTGTTAGCGAACCTTTCCGCCCGCACCGCTTTCTTGAGCGCTACCGCGGGATGCAAGTGCGCCCGCCGCATCCACTTTCAAGCATTTCTCCGCCATGAGTGATCAGAAGATCATCTTCTCGATGAACGGCGTCGGCAAGATCTACAAGTCGACCCGCAAGCAGGTACTCAAGGACATCTGGCTGTCCTTCTTTTACGGCGCCAAAATTGGCGTACTCGGTCTGAACGGAGCCGGTAAGAGCTCCTTGCTTCGCATCATTGCCGGGTTGGACAAGGAGTACCTTGGCGAAATCCAGGCTCAAAAAGGCATCTCCTTCGGCTACCTCCCCCAGGAGCCAGAGCTGGATCCCGAGGCCACTGTGCTGGACATCGTCGAAGAAGGGGCTGGTGAAGCCGTTCAACTGCTCAAGGACTACAATGCGGTCAGCGAGCAGTTTGCCGAGCCGGATGCAGACTACGAGGTCCTGATGGAGAAGCAGGCCAAGCTGCAGGACAAGATCGACGCCATGGGAGCCTGGGATCTGGAAAGCCAGCTGGACATGGCGATGGACGCGCTCCGCTGTCCGCCGGCCGACGCGAAGATTGCCGTCCTTTCTGGAGGAGAAAAGCGCCGTGTGGCACTTGTGCGTCTTCTGCTGCAAAAGCCCGATGTCCTACTGCTTGATGAGCCGACCAACCACCTCGACGCAGAAAGTGTCGCGTGGCTGGAGCAACACCTCGATCGCTACGAAGGAACGGTCATTGCCGTGACGCACGATCGCTACTTCCTGGACAACGTCGCCGGATGGATCCTCGAACTCGACCGAGGACAGGGTATTCCGTTTGAGGGCAACTATTCGTCCTGGCTCGAGCAGAAGAAGAAACGCCTGGAGCAGGAAGAGAAGCAGGAGTCCAAGAAACAGAAGGCCCTCGCTGCCGAGCTCGAGTGGGTGCGCATGTCACCCAAAGGTCGCCGCGCGAAGAACAAGGCGCGCATCACGGCCTATGAGAAAATGGTTGAAGAGCAGGCCGACAAGCGCCAGGAAGAAGTCCAGGTTCCGATCCAGCCGGGTCCGCGTCTCGGTCAGCAAGTGATCTTGGCGAAGGATGTGATGAAAGGCTTTGGTGACCGGTTGCTCTATGACAACCTGAACTTCTCCCTTCCACCCGGAGGCATCGTCGGTATCGTCGGGGCCAACGGAACGGGTAAGACGACCATGTTCCGAATGATCACCGGGCGGGAAATACCCGATGCTGGTACCTTCGAAATCGGCGATACCGTAAAGTTGGGCTACATCGACCAGGATCGTCCACTGGACGGCACGAAGAATGTTTGGCAGGAGATTACGGGTGGCACCGATTTCATCGAACTCGGTGGTCGCGAAGTGAATTCACGAGCCTACGTAGGCAAGTTCAACTTTGCAGGCAGCGACCAGCAGAAACTGGTCTCGGAGCTCTCGGGCGGTGAACGTAATCGTGTCCATCTGGCCAAGATGCTCAAGGAAGGGGCCAACGTCTTATTACTCGACGAGCCTACGAATGACCTTGACGTCAACACGCTTCGGGCATTGGAAAACGCGCTGCTGGACTTCGCAGGCTGTGCAGTCGTGATTTCGCACGATCGCTGGTTCCTCGATCGCATCGCAACCCACATCCTGGCCTTCGAGGGCAACTCGAATGTCATCTGGTTCGAAGGCAACTACAGCGACTACGAGGAGAACCGTAAAGAGCGCCTAGGCGTGGAGGCGGATCAGCCTCACCGAATCAAGTACCGTCACCTGACACGTTGATGCGAATTCTCGTCAGTCGGGTTCGCACGTTCTGTACTTGAACGGCAGGTACAGGCCGCAGATACCCACGAAACTCGTGCCAAGCAACACGATAGAAAACACCAGTCCGACGGTGCCGGCGGTACCGGAAATGATGTCCAGGAAATAGAGGACGATCAGAGCGAGACCGACAAAGAATCGTATCGAACGATCGATTCGGCCCATGTTTTTCTGGATATTCATGACTACGTGGAGTTCAAAAAGGTCTTTGGAATACGCCTATGGATCAGGTGGCGAGGGACTCGAAGAGCAATACCGCCGCCGTAACGAGGCCCAGACACACAAGGCAAGCAACTATCTGTTTCCAGGGGGATCTCATCGTTACGGATGTGCAGGTAAGAGATGACCTTCTCAAATTGCGCTTCTCAAACGGCGTAGTCAAGAACGCCTGCGGTAATACCACAAAAATAACCGGCAGAGCAGAGAAGCCGGAATTGAAGAAGGCGAGCCAATCGTTTCAGAGAATCCTGCAATCGCGATGAAGAGGCCGTCACGTCGTAGCGGGACGAGCGCCTCTCGCCATCGGGGCTTGCCTCTCTATGACGGATTATCCGCCAGCATCAGGCTCATGAAGGCCGCTCCACGGGGCAAACTACCTTCGAGGGAGAATGGATTGTGCTCTCCGCCTTCGTAAAGGAACGCTTCGAAGGTCGTGCCATTCCGGCCAGCTGCCTGCATCACATCGATCATCCGCTGCGCCTGGGAGACCGGTACAATCGTATCAGCCGTACCGTGGTGGATCTGCAGGTTGGCTATCCGATCGACAAAAAGGACAGCCGAGCGTTTGGTCAGTTCGATACGCATGGTTTCAAGCGATACATCACCTGCCTGATAGGGTAAGAGATAGGTCTCGGACAAGTAGTCCAATCCTGGCAATACGCGCGGAGAGCCTTCAAGTATTTCGGTCACTACTTCTTGAACGAACGGTCCGAAGAAATCGGTTGGTCCAAAGAAGCCGAGGACGTGCTGGACGGACTCGCTTCGAGCGGACATGAGCATCCCGACACCAGCGCCCCGACTCATTCCCAACACGGCGACGCGGGAAGGATCTGTCGCAGGAGCAACCGTGGTGGCAACATCGATCAAAGCAAATGCATCATCCACGTCCCGGTCCCACGGACTCGCAGGACCATCTGATTGCCACGTCTGACCGCCGTAAGAAAGCGGCTCATCCCGGAAGGAGGGAACAACATGCACGAAATTGGGAGCAAGGTCGGGGAAAAGACTGAGAAGCAGGAGCGCCTCGCCGTCTACACTCACCCCTTGGTCACCGCCGTGGGCGTAGACAAGCACAGGAGCAGACCCATTCACGAGGCCGTCAGACTGGATGATCGCGCCATAATGTGTGACGCCATCGACGTTGTGTGAAACAATGCTCAGCGTTGCCGACGTCTGATTGGCCAGCGTTACGGATTCCTGAACGACGATATTCACGTCGGCAGCCACCGGATTTCGCGAAGCCCAGTCTGCCAGGACGGACTGGATTTCCGCTTGGGTGGGTTCGGCAAAGATCTCAGTCAGGTTAACGCCACCAACCACCCGATCTTCGTCTTCAAGCGATTCGACCGAGTTACTCACCTCGCAGCCTGAAAGAATCAGAACGGTGAGAAAAGGAAGCAGTAGTGTGCGAATGAATGCGGTCATGGTTTCAGTATGCCAGAATGGAACTGGAAGGCGGTGAGAGAACAGCCAATGGAGAAATGGCGGCATGCCATCGCTGCAATTACGCTGGCATTACGGTTCCCAAGATCGAAATGCGTTTCAGTTGAGGGTTCATGTTGCTGGGAATCCGGTCCGAACCGGGGACCTGATCATTCGTTCTACGGCTCCTAGCCATTCGAGCCCCAACTCATTCCAGACGGACCTATGGACGTCATTCAGAATAAAGTGACCGAGAGCGGCATCCAGGTCGTTGACCTGGAGAGCTTCCTTCCAGAGGCGAAGGTGTCCGCCATCGATCTGGCAGACTACATGATGGGGGGCTTTGTGCTGCGTGAAAAAGACTTCCGCTCCCGGCTCAAAGAGATGGACTGGCGTCAATTCGAAGGCCATCACGTAGGAGTGTTTTGCTCTACAGACGCCATCGTCCCCACCTGGGCGTTCATGCTGGTCGCTTCCTATTTGGATGGCATTGCTGCATCGGTGACCTCCTCGACCGCTGAGACGGTGTCCGAGCGTCTTTTGCTGGATCGCATTGAATCTGCCGACTGGTCCGATTTCGAGGATCGGATCGTTGTGCTCAAAGGGTGTGGCTCTGAAAAGGTCACGCCATCGGCCTACATCAAGGCTACTGCGGCGCTTCAAAAAGTGTCTCGAAAAGTCATGTACGGCGAACCCTGTTCTTCGGTACCCATCTGGCGCCGACCCAAAGCCTGACCCCTTTTCGCATCCATGCCTGCGCCCCTGGCCTCCCTCCTGCAGACTATCAAGGATTTTTACGCGTCCCACGAACGCGCACTGGGCCTGACTTTCTTTGCTGCGGGAATGACTTGGGATGCCCTGACCCTGCGCACCATCGATAATCTCTTCGATAACCTCATCTTGTTGGGGTACCTGGCAGGATTGACAACCGTGATCGTGCTGGATATCCGAGCTCACAGAGGCAGTCTGAGTATCGCACGAGTCGAGGACCCACAGGCGGTCCTAAGGGCCGCACTACAGTTTTTGTTAGGCGCCCTGCTCTCTGCTTTCGTCATCTTTTATGCTCGCAGCATTACCTGGTCGACCCACCTGGCGTTTTGGCTGGTCCTGGTGGTCGGAGCCGTGATGAACGAATTCCTGACGCGCAAGCTGTCTTCCTTTCCGGCACAGCTGGCCCTGCTCTTCTTGTGCTCATCCACCATGTTGGCGTGGCTATTGCCGGTGATGACAGGAGAAATGTCCCTGCGCATGTTTCGCGCCGCCCTTCTTGGCAGTTTGACGCTCTCGGTCGTCGTGTTCTGGTACGGAAAAAAAGCTGGCCGGGTTGGCTCCTCCCGCTGGGGACCAGCTGGCGTGTGGGTCGTCCCGTTGCTCTTCGTGTTGCTGGATATCGGCTATCGTCAGAACTGGATCCCCCCCGTTCCACTTTCAGTACCGCAAGGGGGTATTTACAACGACCTTACGCGGGAAGGTGATGAGTTTGTGCTGTCCTGGGACACGCATCAGCGCGGTCTCTTTGCTCCAGACTATGCACGGACCGTGTACTGGATGCCCGGGCAACGGGTCTATTGTTTCACAGCCGTATTTGCGCCCACCCGATTGTCCAAACAGGTCGTCCATGAATGGCAGCGTCTTGATATGGCAACGGAGCAGTGGATGACAACGGACCGTATCGAGTATCGCATGAGCGGAGGTCGGGAAGACGGCTATCGCGGTACAACCTACAAGCGCAACATGAGCGAAGGACGCTGGCGCGTTCTGGTGAAAACCGAAGAAGGAAAAATGCTGACGCGCATTCCGTTCACCGTCATTGAGGGAGGACCTGAGGGGGTGTTCTGGAAGCGAACCGTGACTCGGTGACGCAGCGTCTGGAATGCTTATCCGATTCGGGAAAGGCGTACGCCACGGGATTTGACAAAGGTGTCAAACCAGACTTTCATGGCTCGATGGTCGGTACGGGTCAACGCAGCGTCCTCTCTAACCAATGCAAATGCGGCGTCGCGCGCCTCATCAAGAATGGATTGATCGGTCATGAGGTCGGCAATACGGAATGCCGGCAACCCGCTCTGCTGCGTCCCGAAGAAATCACCGGCGCCGCGCAACTCCATATCGATCTCGCTGATTGTGAATCCATCCTCGGTCTCTTCCATGGCCTGAAGACGGCGGCGTGATTCTTCCGATTGACGGTACTCTGCCATCAGGATGCAGGTGCTTGCATGTTCTCCCCTGCCGATGCGACCTCGCAACTGATGAAGCTGACTGAGCCCAAATCGCTCGGCGTGCTCAATCAGCATGAAGGTGGCAGCGGGTACGTCGACACCGACTTCGATAACCGTCGTGGACACCAGGATGGCTGATTCACCGGAAACGAAGCGCGCCATCGCCTCCTCTTTCTCAGCCGCTTTCATGCGACCATGGATCAGTTCTACCTGCACGTTCGGGAATTCTGCCGAAAGGCTTTCATGACCACTGACCGCATCCCGTAAATCCAGCTTTTCGCTCTCCTCCACCAGTGGGAATACGACGTAGCATTGATTGCCTCGCGCGATTTCCTCGCCCATCATCTGGTAGACACGCTCCCGCTCCTTCTCACGCACCATACGCGTGGTTACTGGCTGTCGCCCGGGCGGACGCTCGCGCATGATACTCACGTGCAGATCTCCGTACAGCGTCAAAGCCAGGGAGCGCGGAATGGGTGTAGCCGTCATCAGCAGCATATGGGGACGGTCACCTTTGTCAAAAAGCGTGGCTCGCTGCATCACACCAAACCGATGCTGCTCGTCTACGACGGCCAACGCCAATCGATGAAAGTCCACGCCCTCCTGGATAACGGCGTGTGTCCCGACCAGAAGATGGCAGGAGCCGTCCGCAACGGCGGCCAGCAATTCGCGCCGCTCGGCCGTTGACGTCGATCCCGTAAGCAGCCCGACCCGCAGGCCGAGCGGCGCGAGTAAGCGTCCCAGAGACCGATAGTGTTGTTCACAGAGGATTTCCGTGGGAGCCATCACCGTGGCTTGGAAACCGGCATCGATCACGCTGACCGCGGCAAGGGCTGCAACGACGGTCTTCCCACTGCCCACATCACCCTGAAGCAGCCGGTTCATCTGCCGGCCACTGCCAAGATCCTTCCCTATATCAGCCAAAGCATTTTCCTGGGCCGACGTCAGCGTAAACGACAGGATCTCCTCGCGAAGCCGCCGTACTAGCTCGCCTCCCTCTGCCACCACCTGCCCGGGTACCTGCTCCCTTTTGATCTGAGTCGTAGCCAGCATGAGCTGGAAAAAGAACAGCTCCTCGAATTTCAGTCGGTAGATCGCGCGCCTCAGTTCATCCTGACTCCGGGGAAAGTGAATGGCGCGCCGAGCGACCCGGCCTTCCAGCAAGCCATACCGTTGGATCAAATGATCGGGTAGATTCTCACCAAGATGCTCGCCGTGCTCGCGAAAAAGCTCGTAGATGATCTTCCGGAACGTCCTACTCGTAAGGCCCGCTTTCTGAAGATTTGTCGAGCCAGGATAGAGCGCGATGATGCGACCTGTCTCGAGTGACGGTCCCTGTTCATCCACCCGGTCGAAGTCAGGGTGGGAAAACGACATCATGCCGCCGTAGCGGGATGGCTTGCCGTGCAACGCCAGCTGATGTCCCTTTTCAATGACGCGCGTGATCCAGGCTACTCCCTGAAACCAGACGGCCTTCATGCGGCGGCCCGGTTCGTCTTCCAGAACAACTTCGAATCGCTTCCGGCCGCGTCGCCCCGGAATAGTGCCTGTAGCCACAACGGTGGCAATGACCGTTACCGGATCTGAGCCGGGACGCAGATCCTGGATCCGGCTAACGGTAGAGCGGTCCAGATACCGCCTTGGCACCATGGCGAGCAAGTCCCCGATGGTTCTGACACCCGATTCGGCCAGTACTTGGGCGCGATTCGGGCCTACTCCTTTCAGGAACTGGACCGGTTGTGTGAGGAAGTCCACAGACATACCGGAAATATAGGGGCTATTGCCGCGGCATCTTCCAGCTATATGACTGCACACCCGGTGCCGGTTCGGTGATGGTCACTGCAATCTCGAAACTTCCATCCGTCAACGCACGTGCAGAAATGTCGGTAGGATAGTACTCCTTATTGAACGCGGGATCCGGCTCGGTCAAAACGTAGGCGAGCTCTCCGTTCCGATTGAAGACGTCAATGTGCAGCCAACCAGGTCGCATATTGAGGACGAACAACCAGTCACCAGCGACGGCTGCCGACCCGGAAAGAAGCGGCGGCTGATCGGTGGTCCCGCGCTCAAATTGCAGTGTGCGCGCAAGCATGGGCGAATCAAATCCGGTCAATCGAAGGGAATCCACCTTCTTCTCCGAGATCGGAAATACATAGGGTAAGAAACCAGAAAGGGAAAGGACGTGATCGCCGCGCTCGCGGAGAAATCCCGCATATCGCCAGGAGGCAGCAGACAATTCTACCCGGTGCTCGATGGCGCCAGCCCCGTTATGGAACGCAATACGATTGCCATCGGAGTCGTCAAGCACCTTGGATACAAAACCTGAATCCGTTTTCAGAACCCAGCGCATGGAGCGTTCATCTCCCGCGCCGAGATCCAGATCCACTGAGTCCCTCTGGACCAGGTCAACCAAGGTGTATACACGGCCTTCAAGAGGAGCAAATACCCAGGTCGTATCACCACGCTGACCTGCGAGATATGGAATGGACTCTGCGAGCTTTACCGAGGCATCGATATCACCGTCTGTCGAAATGCGATGAATGGTGTGTGTTTGCGTGTCCGAAACGAATAACCGACCGGCTTCATCCATCATGATGGTCCGGGGACTACGGAAATCGTTGCGATCGTACTCCCGCGCGAAGCGGATTTCGAGGGTGTCAACGGGCATGGAGGCTGCCATGGCACGCGACGTGGAATCAGCCGAGGAAATATCCCGCGGTTCAACCCGGTTGCACGAGGAGGGAAGGCATCCGGTCAACACAATGGACAGGATGAGAAATGGAAACGAGGTTCGGCGGAGGATCATTTCAGGTCTTGGATGGATCGGGTTGGTGAACGCCGCGGGTCCTCGAGCGGTTCACCCGAGTGACCGATGGAATGAAGGGGCCCTGTGACGGATCCGTGACACCGTCCACCCGTATCTTGCAACCCATCCGATGACCGCCTCTTCCACCCAGCAGACCCGCACCCGAGCTCCCGTGCAAATCGCCCGCGTCGCCTTACCCGTACCGATCGACCGGTTGTATTCCTACCGCGTCCCGGATTCGTTCCAGACGTGGGTTAGGCCGGGTAGACGCGTGATTGTGCCTTTCGGGAAGCGGAAGCTCGCGGGTGTAGTCATCGAGGAAGGGAGCGAAGCGGATCTGGCCAAATTCAAGGCCAGAGATCTCATAGATGTCGACGTCCAACTGCCTCCACTTTCGCAGGAACTGCTTGAACTGACCCGCTGGGTTGCGACCTACTACATGTGCGCCTGGGGCGAGGCGCTGCGTGCGGCGCTGCCTCCCGGCAGCGCCTCCGCCTCATCTCGGACGCGGGTTCAGACCGTCGCCATGATCGACTTCAACGAAGAAGGTCCCGAGGTGCTGCCGCGCGGAGAACGCCAGCGTGCCATCATTGAACAGCTGCGCATCTGGCATATGGCTGAGGAAACACCCGTGCCGCAGCGGCGCGTGTTGGCAGAATGTGGCGGCACCGCAGCCACCATCAAGCGGCTGGCCGAAATGGGGTTTTTATTTGTGGAGCAGGAGGAACGGGATCGTTTCCTTGAGGAACGACGCGCCGTCGAAGCATCGGATCGCCCCACACTGCATGCAGGACAGGAACAAGCTGTGGCGGCCATACAAGGATCCATCGAAGACAATCGATTCGAAACCTTTCTGCTGCACGGGGTGACCGGTTCCGGCAAGACAGAAGTCTATTTACGGGTTCTGGAAGAAGTGAGGCGCCGTGGGCAAACGGCTATTGTCCTCGTTCCTGAAATCTCTCTCACGCCTCAGACCGTCCGCCGTTTTCGGGCACGGTTCGGCGACGAAGTAGCTGTACTCCATTCCCGCATGGGGGACGGCGAGCGCTATGATGCATGGCGAGGCATTGGTGAAGGCCGATACCCCATTGTAATCGGGCCCCGTTCGGCCATCTTGGCACCGCTGGCAAACCCTGCATTGATCATTGTGGACGAAGAGCACGAGTCCTCTTACAAACAATTTGACCCTGCTCCCCGCTACCACGCGCGCGATGTCGCCGTCATGCGTGCTGCTAAGAACAACGCGGCCTGTATCCTGGGCTCCGCCACTCCCAGCCTGGAATCGCTCTCGAACGCACGGGAGGGCAAATACACGCTTCTTGAAATGCCGGAACGCGTCCCTGTGGCTGGAAAACCGGCCAGGTTGCCGCACATCCGGATCGTAGACCTTCGAAACGAGCCAGCGTTGCGCCTTTCGAACGACGCCCTGTCCCAACCATTGCTGGATGGTATTGCCGACCGGGCTGGAAAGGGTGAACAGACGATTCTCCTTCTGAATCGGAGAGGATTTGCACCGGTCATGGAGTGTGTCGATTGCGGGTGGGTGCCGGAGTGTCCGGACTGCTCCGTGAGCATGGTTTACCATAAGCCCCTCCATCACCTTCGCTGTCACTACTGCGGCATCACCCAACCGCCGCCTCGCGTTTGTCCAACATGCGACGGAAAAGAGCTCGCTTTCCAGGGGTCCGGCACGCAGAGACTCGAGGCCGAACTCACCGCACGTCTTCCCGATGTCCGCGTGCTTCGCATGGACCTGGATACGACAGCGAAGAAGGGCAGTCACCACGACATCCTCGAGCAATTCGGAAATGGGGATGCCGACGTCTTGCTTGGCACCCAGATGGTGGCCAAGGGACTTGATTTCGAAAAAGTGACCTTGGTAGGCATCATTCGAGCGGAAGCTGGCCTTCAATTACCCGATATCCGAGCAGAAGAGCGGGCTTTCCAATTGCTTACACAGGTGGCCGGACGTGCCGGACGTGCGGATCTGGAAGGGGAAGTCATCTTGCAATGTCTGGATCCGGGTCATCCTATCATCCAGTTCGCGCTCAAGCATGACTACGCCGGCTTTGCGCATTATGCCTTGGCTACGAGAGCCATTCTCAATTATCCGCCAACTGGCCGCCTGGTCTCCATACTGTTCTCCGGACCGGACGACCAGGCTACCCGGACCACTGCCGAGAAATTCCGTCGGTTGATAGACAACCATCTTACCGATGTGGACCGCCTTGGCCCGTCGCCGGCGTTCATCCATCGGCTCAAGAACCGGTACCGGCATCAGGTTCTGCTCAAGATTCCCCAGGGCGTCCCTGCCAGTCGAATCCGGGAAGGACTGGGCAAGGCTGAAAATGCGCTCGGATCATTGCCGCAATCCACCCGCATGACCATTGACGTGGACCCAGCCGGTTTGGTGTAGTCGGCATCCGGTCAGACGATGGTGCAAACCGACAAAATCATCTGCCGCGGGGATATTCCATGAAGTAAACCCCTTCACCCCTCTCTTCCCAACTCGCGTGGAACCAAGTATCCAGCGCGCTGTTGGCGGGCCACCAAAGGGCAAGTTCTATACGGGCAGCTCCCTCTGAACTCCGTCAGGGCCGGAAGGCAGCAGCGGTAAGAGGTTGTAGCGCCGCGATATGGGTCGCTTGCCCTTTTTTTATGGACCTGCTCGTCTGGAGCTTGCCCCCTATATTGGTCGCTCCTAAAAACTGCTACCCCCGATCATGTCGACTTTTCTTCCTCTCCTTCTCGGTGCGCCCGCTGGTGGCGAACAGGCCAATCCACTGGCCATGTTCCTTCCGCTGATCCTCATCTTCATCGTCTTCTACTTCTTCATCATCCGCCCTCAGAAGAAGAAGGAAGATTCACGCAAATCGATGATCGAGGCTGTGAAAAAGAACGACCGTATCGTCACGATTGGTGGTATTCACGGCACGGTAACGCAGGTAGACGAAACGTCTGTTCTGGTTCAGGTAGACAATAACACGAAGCTGCGCATTGAAAAGAGCGCGCTGTCGTCTGTCGGAAACAAGGAAAGCTCCGCTTCCTGATCGACTCTAAGAGTCCGTCGAAATTGACGGTGGCAAAGATGGATTCATCGCGCCATCGCCGCCCTTGATTGCTACTGGAACTGAGTGACGTTCCAGGAGCAAACGCAGCGTAGTGGGATCGACGGGCTTTGACGCATAGTCATCCATTCCCGCCTCCAGACACTTTGCGCGATCTGCGGTGGTCGCGTTGGCCGTCAGCGCTATGATAATAGGCTGGCGTACGCGTTCCGGAAGTTTGCGAATCTCTTCCGTTGCCTCCTCGGTCAGAACTGGTCCGGATATTTCGGACGAAAGTTTTCCCAATAGGCGCGTAATCGCGCCGCATCGGCCTGAAAATCGTCTTCAGGGTGAATCAATTCCCCGAAATGGATTTCTTTCTCCCCGAAGTCCACTCCAACCGGAAGAATCGGAACGTCGGCCTTTCGTGCGATCCGATGGAAGCCAGGTTTGAAGCGCTCCACCTTGGACCGGGTCCCTTCGGGAGAAAGCGCAAAAATGAATGGACGATTTCCAGAAAAGCCTTGCAAGACATCCCTGAACAGCGTGCCCGGTTTTCTTCGGTCGACAGGGATACCTCCGAAATAGGTAAATAGACTCCGGAATGGCCATCTGAAAATGGTGTGCTTGCCAATCCAGTGCACGTCAAGCTCCAACTTCCACAATGTCATCAGGGCAAAGATGAAGTCCCAGTTGGATGTATGGGGACCTCCTGTCAAGACGAACCGGGGCTCGTCGGCGACTTTACCTGTCACCTTCCACCCTGCCAGCTTCAATACGATGGATCCCAACCCGCGAAGAAACGCGTTGCGACGCCGCGGTACGTTGGGTCCGACGTCTATCATGTTGGCTGGCATACGGTCGCCTTTATACAGGACAATGAAAGAGAATGGTCTTTAAGGTGCTAAGACGCGAACCAGCCTTTCCAGATCCGATCTACTTCCTTTTGAAGATCTGAGAGCGATCCATTGTTGAGGATTATTTCGTCCGCAAAGGCCACGTACTGTTCATTATCAGGTTGAGCGCCCATCCGACCTTCGATCTCCGATACCGTCAGCCCTCCTCGGTCCAGCACGCGCTGCAAGCGAACCGCCTTTGACGCTGAAATCGCAACAACACTGTCCAGCTTTTCTCGGATTGAAGCGGGCGGTAGCAGCGCAGCTTCGCGCACGATTGCAGGAGCTCCGCTTGCTTCCGCTCGGGATGCAGTCAGATCGAATGCTTCGTAAACCGCAGGATGAACAACGGCATTGACGGCCTTTCGCACATTGTCGTCGGCAAAGATCTGTCGAGCAATCCACGATCGGTTCAATCGGCCATCGGCGTTCCAGGTCTGCGGCCCCAGTACATCCATCAACCCTTCGCGCACCGATTCATCTTCCTCCATGAGGTGTTTGGCAACCGCATCCGCGTCGAATACCACTGCGCCCTTATCCTGCAGCATATCCCGGACCGTGGATTTGCCACTTCCAATGCCTCCGGTCAATCCAATCTTTAGCATGGGTCTCAGGGGGTTAGATGCGTGTTTGGCTTTACCATTGCCAACGCATGGTAAGTGTCAGATTGGGAATCATGGTACGCCTTCCACGCCTGGCTGCATTCTGGATGACCTGCTCCCGTCCCTCCGGAAGGTCTCCGTACAGGCGGTGAGCGATCTGCTGAAACGTAGCCCAGCCATCGACTCGAAGATACGCGTTGCGACGCATGGGCCAGACGATGGCCATGGTCGGTCCGATCTGATCAATGCGTTTACGACCCATACGGGAGATGACCGCCTCTTCATCCGTATCGGGAATAGTGTAGCGGACACTTGCTACCCGATCAAAATCCGTTCGGATGAAGACGCGCATTCCCAGTTCTGCCTGAACAGTCCGTCCCGTCTGGATCCTGCCCCAA
>Ga0181582_10001121_pt1 | contig 20484 bp, 14 predicted proteins | sample 071ome_32_FD_132438 | JGI IMG/M metagenome (GOLD analysis project Ga0181582, IMG submission 132438) | Coastal salt marsh microbial communities from the Groves Creek Marsh, Skidaway Island, Georgia - 071405AT metaG (megahit assembly) | ecosystem: Environmental > Aquatic > Marine > Intertidal...
ATCACCGGCGGATGTACCTGACCGTCCACGCCGTCGAAGCGTCCCCATAGCTGGTCACCCGCCCAGCCAATCATGTGCTCAGGATCATTGCGCCCATAAAAATAGTTGTCGGCGATATAGAAGTTACTGGAGCCGGCAAAGTTGGTGAAGACGCCGGCGCCGACATCTTCAAAGCGGGACTGTTTGACTGTTAGCCCCCTGGAGCCTGCCAGAAACTGGGTGCCGGCAAGAATGGCGTACTCAGTGTTGCGAAACGTGATGCCTTCAAAATAGGTGTAGTCAGCTGCCCGTACATCGAACAGGGCATAGTTGCCATCGCCATCAAAAATCACTTCGCCGTCACCGGCAGCCTTGATGGCGATGGGCATGTCCTCGGTGCCATCGGCAGTCAGGTAATAGGTGCCGTCCAGCGGTACAGTACGATTGACCAGCGGGTTGTTGGTGTATTCATAACGGTTGTATTTGTATTCGCCGGCATGAACGAGAATGGTGTCGCCGGGGCGTACCCTTGGGCGGCCAGATGTCGCCCAGTCGGTGCCGGCGCACCAGTAATGGTAGGCGCACATCAGGCCTTCAAAGGCGGGTTCGATCTTGTCGCCGCTGAATCCTGGCGGATAAACATGAAACTCCCGGCCGCCGGCAAACGGCACCGGTTCTGACCGGGTGCTGACCACCAAGGTTTTGCTGGCCTGACCCTTGACGCCGTCGGGATCATGGAGAGTGAAACTGACTTCATAGGGTGTGCCCGGTTCAAGGTCGAGAATACTGCCGGCAAACATGGGTGGCACGATCACATCGACGCGAGACTCAATGTAGATACGTTCATTTCCCATCCGCAGCAGGGGCAGGGCGTCATGCCACTGGCGCTCACCCTGTTTGCGATAGGATACGCTCACAGAGGCGTTGCGGTTTTCATCGCCTTCGATGAACCATTCAAATCCCAGGTTCTGCAACGTCGGCGGATCGATAATGAATTCGCCAGGTGAGGTCTGGTTGGGATCAACCTGGCGGACAGGTACCTGGGGCTGGGCCAGAAGATTGTTGCCCATCATCAACAGCATCAGAATGGGCAGGGAGGATCGAGTAACGGAAATCATGGTGTTCCCCTAACGGATTTTGTCTACTTTTATCTGATCAGTGTAGAGCCGCATCCGGCGAATGACCAGACGGGCGCGCTTGATGAACAGCCGGATTATGGTCATTATTACTGGCTGGAGAAAACCGTCATGGCTTACCATGCACAAAATAATCACAATCAGGGAAATTCGGTTTTGTTAAAGAGCACTGCAGCATTCCTGCCGTCACTCGTGCTGTGTGCCGGCATGGTGACAAGCGCCATAGCCCAGTCTTCCTCCCTGTCGCTCATGCAGGGGGCTTTTTCTGAAGCACAGGCTGTGCGTGGTCAGGAGCTGTATTTCGACAACTGCCTGCAATGTCATGGAGAAACCATGAGTGGTGTGGACCAGGCACCGCCCCTGGCAGGGCCTCAGTTTGCCGCCAACTGGCGCGGTGAGTCTTTGTCAGCACTGGTGGATCGTATGACCACCATGCCGCCGGACAAGCCAGGACAGTTAAATCGTGAAGCCTATGTCGACCTGCTGACCTATATACTCTGGTTCAATGAACTGCCGCTGGGCACAAGTGATCTGACCACCGATCGCGAGGTGTTGTCAGCCATGCCATTCGAAACACCAGGTTTTTAGGTATGCAGCCTGATAATAAAAATGCACTCGGGGGATAAAATGAATTTAACCAGCATTAGCATGAAGCGCCTTGCCATCACCATGACGCTGACCGGTCTGCTGAGCCAGACCGGTTTTGCCCAGTCAGACATCACTGATGCCCAGTCCAATGGTGAGTGGACCACGTATGGTGCCAACCTGGCCAGCCATCGTTATTCCCCGCTTGATCAGATCAATGCCGAAAACTTCAAGGATCTGGAAATCGCCTGGCGCCTGAACACTGATCTGCTGGGGCCGCGCCCCGATGCCCTGTTCGGCATGACCCCGCTTTATGTGAACGGCACGCTTTATGCCACTGTCGGCATGCGCCGCACCGTGGTGGCCATGGATCCGGCTACCGGCGAGCTGCTCTGGATGCATCGCGAGGATGAAGGGGAGCGTGGGGCCGCTGGTGCCCGGCAGGGGGCAGGCCGCGGTCTGTCCTGGTGGAAGAGTGAGGATGGCACCGAAGAACGTCTATATTATGTAACGCCCGGCTACCGGATGATCGCTCTTGATCCCAAAACCGGTGAGCGGGTGGCCTCCTTTGGCGAAGATGGCGCTATCGACCTCAAGGAGAATTTTGATCAGGACCTGGATCCACTCGATAACGGCATTGGCCTGAATGCCACGCCGCTGGTTGTTGGGGATGTCATCGTGGTGGGTGCTGCCCACCGCCCAACCACCGATGTGCGCAGCCGCTGGACAGCCAAGGGTTATGTGCGCGGATTCGACATCCGTACAGGCGAGCGTCTGTGGATATTCCACACCATTCCGCTACGCGGGGAATACGGATACGACACCTGGAACGGCAAGGCCGAGGAAAACGGCAATGCTGGCGTCTGGGCGCAGATGAGTGCTGATCCCGACCTGGGCCTGGTGTACCTGCCCGTGGAAATGGCTGCAGCGGATTACAACGGCTACAACCGTCCCGGCGATGGTCTGTTCGGTGAATCCCTGGTTGCTGTGGACGTGAAAACCGGCGAGCGTAAATGGCATTACCAGTTCATCCATCACGGCCTTTGGGACTGGGATCTGCCCTGCGCCCCGATCCTGTTCGACATGGTGAAGGATGGCAAAACCATCAAGGCGCTGGCCCAGCCCAGCAAGCAGGCCTTTTTATATGTGCTTGACCGGGAAACCGGGGAGCCGATCTGGCCCATAGAGGAGCGGGCCGTGGGGCAGTCGGAAGCTCCTTATGAGGAAACCAGTCCGACCCAGCCTTTCCCTACCTGGCCCTTGCCCTTTGATCGTCAGGGCGTAAGCCGGGACGATCTGAACGACCTGACCCCGGCGCTCAGAGCTGAAGCAGAACAGGTGGTAGAGCGATTCAACATGGGCCCAATTTTCACGCCCCCGGCAATTGGCCGGGACGGCGGTCCATTCGCCACCCTGATGCTGCCCAATGCCGTTGGCGGCGCCAACTGGCCCGGCGGCAGTTTCGATCCGGTGACCAACCGTTTATATATTCACTCCCATACGCAGCTCATGGAACTGGTGAACACACCTGAAGATATGGTTCCTTTCAATCGCGGACCCGATGGTGAGCCCCAGGACGCTGCCAGACCGGCAGGCTTGGGCAGGCCGGGTGGCCTGGGTGCACGGCGGCCAAGCACCTTCCTGCAGGGATCCATTCCCCTGATCAAGCCGCCCTATGACAGAATCACGGCCTATGACATGAACACCGGTGACATGCTCTGGCAGAAAACCCATGGCACCACCGAGGATCGTATTCGCAACAACCCGGCCCTGGCGGGCGTGGAAAACCTGGACCGCCTCGGTTCCTACGGCCGTATCTTCATCGGCACGCTGACCACCGCCAGCCTGGTGATTGCCGGTGAGGGCGCCGTGCATACCAACGAGAACGGGGAAACCGTCGCTCTGCTTCGCGCTTACGATAAGGACACCGGTGAGGACATTGAAGGCCGTATCGAGATGCCGGCGAGGCAAACCGGTTCACCGATGACCTTCATGCATAACGGAAAGCAGTACATCGTGGTGGCAGTCACCCACGGGGGGGCGAATGTCGGTGCCGAGCTGGTGGCCTATACCTTGCCATAAAGACTTTTTTCAAGCGACAAGCAGGACTGAACTATGAGGGGAATATTTCTGTTTGCAGGCTTCTTGTCCTGCTGTTTTTCACTTCAGGCCCAGACCGAGAGGCCCAACGTTATCTTCATCATGACCGACGATGTCGGCTATGGGGATCTGAGCAGTTACGGGGCACCGGATATCCGCACACCCTTCCTCGACCAGATGGCTCGCGATGGTATCCGCTTCACTGATTTTTATGCCAACGCCCCGGTGTGTTCGCCAACCCGTGCCGGGTTGATGACCGGTCGCTACCAGCAGCGCTATGACATCGAGGCCCCCTTGCCATCCAGTCTGGAAACCGCCAATGGCCGTGGGCTGCCGGCAGAAGGCTTGTCACTGCCAAACCTGTTGAAGAATAACGGCTACAGCACGGGCCTGGTGGGCAAGTGGCATCTGGGTTACCGGGATGAACAAAGTCCCGAGGCTCACGGCTTTGATTACTTCTTCGGGTTCAAGGCCGGGTTCATTGATTACTACCAGCACACCAGCGGCGTGGGCGCTCCGGACCTCTGGGAAAACGGTGGCCAGATTCAGGAAGAGGGGTATATGACCGACCTGATCACCCAGCGTGCCATACGCTATATCCAGCGGCATCAAAACGAACCATTCTTCCTGTCCATCCAGTACAACGCGGCCCACTGGCCTTATCAGCCACCGGATATGCCGTCAGTGGCCGTGCGTAATTCAGCGCACTTGATGCCGGAAGAGGAAAACACCAGCACCCGCGAAGACTACATCGCCATTCTGGAGCGGGCAGACCAGGGTATCGGCGAGGTGCTGGCCGCCCTGGAGGATGCCGGGCTGGCGGACAACACCCTGGTGATCTACTCCAATGACAACGGGGGTGAGTGGCTGGCCCGCAACACCCCCCTGTTCAATCGCAAGTATTCCGTCTACGAAGGCGGCATCCGGGTACCGGCGATCATGCGCTGGCCGGGTGTGATTCCGGCAGGACAGGTGACATCGCAAGTGGGCATTACCATGGACATCACGGCCACCATCCTGGCAGCAGCCCAGGCCGATCTGCCATTGAATTACCAGCCTGAAGGCATGAACCTGTTACCCATCGTCAGCGGCCGCTCGCCCGAAGTGGACCGCACCCTGTTCTGGCGCTCCAATATGGGGGTTGCCGTGCGCAGCGGTGACATGAAACTGGTGATGGAAGGGCCGCGTCGCAGCTTCCTGTTCAATGTCAGTGAAGACCCGGCTGAAAACAACGATCTGACCAACCGGGGGCAGGCGGATGTGCGTCGCCTCAGAGGACTTCTCGATGCGTGGCAGGAGGATGTGAATGCCGAACGTGATCAGCGTCTGGCAGGAACGCGCGGGAATTGATGGATGTTTTACAGGATAAAAAATAACCCCCTGATCGGTCCCGGAAGGGGAGTTATCCGGGACCAGGCAGGGGGTTGTGCAGAGATAACCTGAAAGGGTGTCTTTTCTGCCCCGTCAGAATTTGCTGCGTATGGAGACTGACAGCAGACGTCCTATCGGATTGGAGTTGGTGGCGTCATAGCCGCCGCTGCCGTTGGAGGCAGGAGCCACATTGACGTAGGGTGGATCTTCATCAAACACGTTGCGCACTTCGGCAGTGAGCGACAGATCATCCGTGAAATCGTTCGTGAAAACATCCCCCAGTTGCCAGGTCGCTGCCAGGTCCACCAGCATGTAGGAATCAACCGACTGGTTCGGATTAACCAGCGTGTTTGTGTAGCTGTTGACATAGGACGCCTGCAGGCGCGTGGTGAAAGGACCATGATCCCAGATCACCGAACCGCGGGTTTTCATTTTCATGGGGTTGAAAATCTGGTTGCGCTGGTCCACTGCATCGCCGCCCGGGGTATAGGCCACCTTGTAATCAGTCAGGTAGCTGGTGTTGAGCTGGAAGGTCAGGGTGTCGCCGTTATTGCCTATCGGCATGAAGTGTTTCAGGTTCAGGTCGAACCCCTTCATTTCTGAGCGACCCAGGTTCAGGCTACGGCCGTCCACGGAGATACAGCTGGCGGGATCGGGAGCAGAGATACAGGCATCCGAGGTGCCCGGGAACTGCAATATGGGTTTGCCCTCGGCAATCAGGCTGGTCAGGCGGTCATAGGCTGGCTGGCCAAACAGGATCACATCGGTACCGGCATACTCATCAGCCAGGGTCAGCACGGACAGGTTGGAGAGCAGTCCTGCGATGGTGTCCTTGTAGGCGATGTCAAAGTAGGTCAGCGACAGGGTCATGTTGTCGATCAGGTTGAAGTCAGCGCCCAGGGTCCAGGTAGTGGCTTCTTCCGGGCCAAGGTCAGGGTTCGGACCGGAACCATAGGTGTAACCGCTGATTTTGGGCGGGCCGTTGGGATCAGGGTTGGTATAGGCCTGAATGTACAGGCGGGAGCTGTTGCCAAAGATTTCCGGAAAGGTGGGTGCCCTGAAGGAAGTGCCGTAACTGGCGCGCAGTTTTACCGTGTCGTTGACCACCCAGTTCATGCCCAGTTTCGGGTTGGTGGTATTGCCGACATCACTGTAATCGTCATAGCGCAGGGCGACATTGAATTCCAGATCCTGGACACCGGGCATGGCATTGCCGGGGCCAACCAGCGGCAGAAGGATTTCTCCGTAGAAGGAATCCACGGTCCGGTCATAGACCCTGACATCCGCTGTACCGGCACCCAGGATCATGGTGAAGTCCTGGCCGTCATAACCGGCTGCCAGCATGGCTTGGCCACCAGGCATGTCGAATAACGGGCCGTTGAACCCCGCCTGGTAAAAGGTCAGCTTGCTGTTGGTGGGGAAGTTGGCCTGGGCATCAAACAAACCGGCCAGGGTGGAGGCTGTGGTCCGGCCCAGTCCGTAAGGATCAAAGGCGGTGGCCGGGTCGCTGCTGGCCAGAGCGCCGGGCAGTGAGCCGCGGCTGTCCAGACCCTGGCCGGCATCGGCACGGTCCTCGGCCTTGCCGTGACCTACCTTGCCTTCAAATTTCCAGTCATTTGCCAGCTGGATGCGAACGCCTGGAGAAAACTGCCAGTTTTCCTGATACCCCAGGAGCTGGTCAAAATCCGTTTCGCGACTGAAGTTGTAGGCAATGCGGTAGCCGCCGGAACCCGGCACATAAAAATCCGGGGCCAGGAAGAAAGCGTTGCTTTCCGGCACGGTGAAGGTATTGGTCACCATCGCAGGGTTGCGGATGAATTTACGCTTGGAATAGTAGCCATCCATGACAAATTCGATGTTTTCCTGCAGCTCGTACGTGGCTGTACCCAGTACAGAGTCATATTCCTGCTCGGGGAACAGATCCTGGCCCTGCTGGCTGTCACACAGGTTCTGGGTGCCGGCCACCAGGTTGTTCATGTTGGCTTCCGTCAGCTGGTCGGGCAGGGCATAGGTCTGGCCACCGTAAATAAGTGTGCCGGGAGCACAGGCATTGACCCGGTAGTCAGGGCCGCCGAAGGCTGTCTGGTCGGAGGTGAAAAAATCCCTGTCATCGCCGCTCAGGTTGGTCCTGAAGGCATGGTCATAGGCAAGCATGACCTGGCCTTTGTCGAACTGCTTGCCAAACGCCACGCCGGCATTCCATTCATGGAAATCGCCATCCGAGGTCGGGGCATATCGGGCAAACACTTCGGCGCCATCCAGATTGCGACGCGGGATCAGGTTGACAACACCCGCCACCGCATCAGAACCGTAAATGGCCGAGGCGCCATCGGCGATCACTTCAACGCGCTCCACCCCCAGGGTGGGCAGGACTGAAGGATCGATGGCACGACCATTGGTGGTCATGCGGTGACCATCCATCATGATCAGGGTCGAGAACGGGCCCAGGCCTCGCAGATTGACGGAGTTCGAATAGGTGGCATTGCCGTTGCCACCAGACTGGGCCCGGGAATTTTCGGAAAAGCCGAGATCGAATACCTGGGGCAGTTCTCGAATCATACGATCCAGTGTGACCGTGCCGGAGTTTTCAATGGTTTCCCTGTCCAGTACCTGTACGGTGGCCCCAACAGGGGTTGCCCCTTCGATGCGGCTACCGGTCACCACGATTTCATCAATGCTGCCGTCCTGGGCCAGTAGGGGCTGGGATAGCCCGGCGCCTGCCATGCAGGCCGCCAGCAGGGCCTGCTGGATTTTATTGGGTTTGTATCGGAATGGTTGTCTCATGGAGTATCCCCCTGGTGAATTTTTTATTTTCTGCCCAGAGCTTTCTGTAAGCAGGCCCTGGTCTGCCCGGTGTATGTTTCAGTCAGATTGTTAACAGTATCGTGATCCACTATGTAAATGATTGACAAAATTGTTAACAATTTTGGCAACAATATGTGTCAAGGATGGTTGAGTCAAGCGTTAATGGGTTTCAGCAGTGGCCTGTTGGGGGAGAATGCCCGGCAATGAGCATCATGAAATAATCAGGCAGGCGCAGGCCGAAAATAACAGCATTGAATTTACGCCTGATATTGTTAACAATCGATCGGCTGGCGTCGGTTGTTGTCCCGTCAGTCCGAATCTGGCAGACATGAATGAGGCTGAGCATGAAAATACTCAACTGTTCCATACTACTGGCCCTGGCGTGGTGTTTCGGTATCCAGGCCCAGGAAAATCAGACGGAACAGGTGATCCGGCCGCCCGGTTTTACCGGGGCGGTTGCGGGAAAAGGTGCCTGGCCGGCAATAGCACAGTCACGCGCTGATCTGCGCACTCATACCCTTTATCGACCTGAGACCCTGCCTGAGGCTCCTATGCCGGTATTGCTATGGGGCAATGGCGGATGCAGCGACAACGGCCTGGGTCACAGTTATTTTTTGCGGGAAATTGCCTCCCATGGGTATCTGGTGGTTGCACTCGGCTATGCCTATAACGAACGGCCGCTGGAAGGGGACAGGCCGCCGGCTCCACCCCCACCCCGGGATAACAACAGACCGCCACCCGAACCGGTTCCCGATGCCACCAGTATCGAGCAGCATTTCCATGCCATGGACTGGCTGGCAGGGCGGCAGTCGGATCCACGGGATGAACTGTATGGGCATGTAGATATGACACGCATAGCGGTTGCCGGGCATAGTTGTGGCGGTTTACAGGCCATAAAGACAGCCGCGGATCCGCGGATACGGACTGCCATGATGTTCAACAGTGGCGTGTACAACCGGGGTACAAGAGGCATTAGCGGCATCGAGGTGAGCAAGAATGCACTGAATAATTTCCATACGCCGGTAGCGTATTTCACCGGCGGACCAACGGATATTGCCCATGCCAACACGGCGGATGATGTCTCCAGGATTGATCATGTCCCCGTATTTTTTGGCTGGCTACCGGTGGGGCATGGCGGTACCTTCTGGAAAGCGCAAGATGGTGGCCAGTGGGCCGATGTGGCCGTGCAGTGGCTGAACTGGCAGTTCCGGGGTGATGCGCAGGCTGGCAGCTGGTTTACGGGCCCGGATTGCCAGCTCTGTAAACAGCCGGCATGGACTGTCGAGCGGTGGGTTGAGTAATCAACGGGACTTGCCTGGACAGTAAGGGGGGGTAATGAAAGGCAGACAATTGCACAGGCAGGTAAAGACCCTCGCGTTTCTGCTGGTGTCGGCACTGCCGCTCCAGGCCCAGGACGTTGCTGAATATCAACGAGAGTCCCTTTATGTGCCGGTTCGGGACGGCACCAGGCTGGCCATGAATGTGTACCACCCGGTCCGCAACGGGAGGATGGTGGAAGCCCCCTTGCCGGTCATTTTCATGTTCACACCCTACCGGGCAAGATACAGAAACAACGAGGGTGACATCGTCGAGCTTTCCCAGGCCAACAGAATGGGCATGATGCGGTTGCTGGAGGCCGGCTATGTCCTGGCAGAAGCGGATATCCGGGGCAAGGGGGCATCCTTTGGTGCCCGCCGTGGCTTCCAGGATCGGACGGAAGCCTATGATGGTTACGACCTGGTGCAGTGGCTGGCGCAGCAGCCCTGGTCCAATGGCATCGTGGGGATGGCGGGTTGTTCCTATCTGGGTGGCACGACGGTGCATGTTGCCAGCACCCGGCCGCCGGCCCTGAAAGCCATTTTTACCGGTGCTTCTGACCTGGACAAGTTCGATTTCGTCCGGCGTGGCGGCATCACGGCGCAGTTCAACACCCGCCCTGATGAGCCGTTGTCGGATGACCTCATGAGCCTGCCACTGGATGAGGATGCAGATGGCAGCCTGCTCAGGGCCGCCGTGAGTGAACATGAGAAAAACACGCCGATGGCACCGCTTTGGTATGGCATGCCCTTTCGGGACAGTGTCTCCACGCTGACGGGCAATGCCTTCTGGGAGGAGGTCGGGCCATACACCTACCTGAAGGATCTGCAGGATAGCGGTATCGCGACCTATTTCTGGAGCAATCTCAAGGATGAGCCCACGTCCCAGGTGATACTGGCGGCGGCCAATCTCGACAGTCGATTGCTGATTGGTCCCGGCACTCACTGTGTCCCACCTCCCGGTTATGATCTGGGAGGAGAGATTCAGCAGTTTTTTGATTTTCATCTGAAAGGCATCGATAACGGATACACCAGCCAGCCCAGAACCCGGCTCTGGGTGGAAAATGAACCGCTGGACGCCTCCTGGAAAACCGGCAATTTCCTGCCGGGCGATGCTGCCCAAACCCGGACCTGGTTCCTGGCACCCATGCGCAGCGGAACCGCAGGGTCTGTCAATGACGGCAGTCTGACCAGCGACCGGCCGGCAGCGGCAAGCCAGCAGATGCAGGTGGATTACGACGTGGGCAGTGATGAGTATTTTGCTTTCTGGTCAGAAGCCCAGGATGAACACGGCTTGACGTTTACCAGTGAGACGCTGGGCGATGATATGCATCTGGAGGGATATCCTGTGGCTCACCTGACTCTGGAATCCAGTGATGATGATATGCATGTGTTTGTCTACCTTGAAGAAGTGAATCCGGCCGGCGACGCTGACGTGCTGGCCATGGGCCGGCTGGCGGCATCATACCGGGCCAAGGGTATTGCCCCATATGACACGCTGGGTTTGCCCTGGCATCCTGGCCGGAAAGCCGATCATCATCCGCTTGAACCCGGTGAAAAGGTCAGCCTGGATATCAGTCTGCTGCCTGTTTCCCATATCGTGCCCGCTGGCAGCCGGCTACGCCTGACCATTACCGGAGCTGATCCCAGGCAGCGCAACCTTGAGGATATTCGCCGCGAACCGGCCCCGGTGATGACTCTCCATCTGGGGGGTGGGCATGCTGCAGCACTGGATCTGCCTGTACTGACACAATGAACGGCAAGGGTGGGGTGGATCGGCAAACGATATTGTTAACAATATTGTGTACAATACCGGGCCACGTTATCCTGAACCCCGCTCGGACAGGGACGGGATAGTGGCAAGCATAAAAAACACAAAAGGCAGGGGAGGGGTGGATGCCAGTCGCCCGGAATCTTTGGATTTTCAGCTATCGTTATGACGTTTCTTTTCCATATCAATCAGGGCACCCAGGGCGTCCTTGATATGTTGGCGCATGGTTTTTTCAGCAACGGAGGCTTTGCCTTCCAGAATGGCCCGGGTGATGATCTTGTGGTCAGCATTGGCATCAGCGATTCGGGTGGACGAATAAAAACTGGTAAAAAGCAACTGGTAGACCGGCACGGTCAGCTGGGTCAGGAAATGCGCGGCGTACTGGTTTCCGGAGCCCTCGATGATCTGCAGGTGCCAGTCATGATTGAGCCTGCCAAAACGCCGATGGTCGCCACTGTTTTCAAGGGCATCCATTTTTGCCTGGATCTGCTGGAGGTTTTTTTTCTGGGTTTCGTTGGCGGATTCGGCAAATTCTCCCGCGAGCAAACCTTCAAGTGCCATACGGGTTTTGTAAATCTGGCGAACCTCGTCCATGGATAACTGGCGTACCGAGGCACCACGGAATTCTTCTATGCTGACAATACCTTCTGTTTCGAGTTTCTTCAGAGCTTCCCTGACCTTGCCCCGACTCGCGCCGGTTTCCCGAACAATATCCACTTCAACCAGTCGCTGTCCGGGTACCAGGCGGCCAAGGCGGATGTGTTCCCGCAGGATTTCAATGACATCAAGGGTGGTCACCTGCCCGGATTTTTTCCGCGGTACTGCATTTTTTGGCATATATGATTCACCTGTTTCCGGTATGGGCTGCTCAACCCGGGGTGGTAGGTCGGTATGATCCAACATTTGTCGTCAGATAAGCAAACGTCAGACCCGGATCTTATTATTTGTACCGGTGATATTGTACTGGACGAACCGAATCCTGATTACTGGCTATCTGGTCTGGTACCTGCCCTGCGTGATGCGCAACTGGTGATCGGCCATCTGGAAGTCCCGCATAGCAACAGCACCATGGAGTTGAAGGGCGATGTGCCGGCACCGGGGGCAGACCCTTCACACCTGGACGCACTGGCCCGTGCAGGGTTCCATGGGATGACGCTGGCGGGAAATCATATGGCAGACTGTGGTTCCCGGGGGATTGAAGACACGATTGCAGGACTGGACAGGCTGGGTATTGGCCATTGCGGTGCGGGATGTGATGCCGGTTCGGCAAGACAGGCAGCTGTGTTTGCAGTGGGTTCCCGTGCTGTCGGTCTGCTCAGTTACAACGCGGTGGGCCCGGCCAATGCCTGGGCCGGCAGCCAAAAGGCAGGGTGCGCCTATCTGCCTGTCGACACGCTGGATGGCTTGCCCCCCGCACCGGCCAGCACGTTCACCCGGCCACTGCCTGAATGTGAAGCGATTCTGAATGAAGACATCAGCAAGGCCCGTGAGCAGGCGGATCTGGTTATCGTGGCTCTGCATAAAGGCACGGTGCATACCCCCGCGCTGGTGGAGCCCTATGAACACGCGCTGGCAGATATCGCTGTCAGGGCAGGTGCCGACGTGATCATTTCCCACCATGCGCACATTATTCGTGGCATTACCTGTATAAAGGGGGTGCCGGTATTTCACGGGCTGGGCAATGGCTGTGTCGTGACCCGTGCCCTGAGCCCGGCCCAGGATCATCCTGAAAGGGCGGCCTGGGCGCTCAGGCGCAAGGCGCTGTTCGGTTTTGAGCCTGATCCTGATTATGTCCTGGCACCTTTTCACCCCCAGGCCAAACATGCTTTTATGGCCCGGATACTGTGGTATCCCGATGGTCGGCTTGAAACAGGGGTGATACCGGTTTACGTAGACCCTCCTGGCAGGCCCCGCCTGGCAGAAGGGCAAGAGGTTGATGCCATCATGGCTACCCTGGCAACCATCAATCGTGAAGCCGGGCTCGGCGAGCTGACTTTGCACAAACATGACAAATGGGTAAGCGTTGCATGAAACAGGCCCCCGAACATTCCCTGCTGTATCGTGCCCTGGTGGTTGTCGGCGGCTCTGCGCTGCTGGCTGCCATGGTCATCGATGTCCTGGCCGTGATCGGTCGGGCCACGCAGATTCCCCTGCTGGGCTCCATAGAACTGGTGCAGTATGTGGTGGGCATTGCCGGTGCCCTGGCGATGGTTGTCGCCACGATCCACAACCGGCATGCCGTCGTCATGATCCTTTTCAGTCGACTGGGTGATTCTGGCAAGGCCATTGCCGGCTCGATCAACTACCTGTGTTCGGTCTTGTTCTTCCTGGCCCTCTTTGCCGGCTCTCTGTGGCTGCTGACCGACCTGTGGTCAGGTTTTGAGGAAAGTGAGTTCTGGCATCTGCAATACCGGCCATTACGTATTGTGCTGGTCGGGGCCATGTTTGTTGTTGCCTGCCTGTTCCTGAAACAGGCCATCCAGATTGCCAGGAGGCAGGCATGATGGCGACGCCCGGTACAGGCCTTGTCGGCGTCCTGGTGCTGTTCTTCCTGTTGTTGCTCGGGATGCCGATTGGGTGTGCACTGGGGCTTGTGGGTCTTGGCGGCCTGATTGTGGTGAGTGGCATTGAGCCGGCCCTGATCAAGTCCGGTGTGGTTGTGATGGAGACCCTCACCCGCTACGAACTGGGCACCCTGCCGCTTTTTCTGTTAATGGCCCACCTGTGTTTTTCCTCCAGTGCGAGTCGCGACCTGTTTGATGCCGCTGCACGCTGTCTGGGCCATCGCCGGGGTGGGCTTGCCCAGGCGTCTGTGGCGGGGTGTGCCGGATTCGGTGCCATCAATGGGTCCAGCCTGGCCACGGCGGCCACCATCGGTCTGGTGGCAGTTCCGGAAATGCGCCGCCACGGTTATTCCGATTCCCTGGCCACCGGTGTGGTTGCAGCCGGCGGCACCCTGGGGCAGATGATTCCGCCGTCAGGCACATTGATCGTTTTCGGCATTATTTCGCAGCAGTCCATCGGCACCCTGTTCACCGCTGCCATTATTCCGGGCATCACCCAGATGCTGTTTTACCTGCTGGTGATTTCCCTGCTGGTGCGCTGGAAGCCGTCACTGGCTCCCCAGACAGAAAGAGCCGGGTGGCCCGAGCGCTGGCAGGCACTGAAAAAAGTGGTGGATATCCTGTCCCTGATTCTGGTGGTCATTGGCGGTATCGTACTGGGTTGGTTCACCCCGTCGGAAGCCGCTTCCGTGGGCGCGGCAGGTGCCTTTCTGATCACATTATGGCGCCGGCGATTTTCCTGGCCGATGCTTTATCAGGCGCTGGAAGACACCCTCAAGACCAGCGGCATGATTTACACCGTGGTGATCGGTACTCTGGTGTTTTCAGTGTTTATCAGCATTACCGGATTAACGGACGCCGCCGGCGGGCTGATCACTTCCCTGGGCGGCGGCCCGACATCCACCGTGATGCTGATGGCACTGTTTCTGTTGCTGCTGGGCTCGGTACTGGACGGACTCGCGCTCATGCTGCTGGCGACCCCGATACTGCTGCCGGTGGTGACCTCGCTGGGACTGTCTCCCATCTGGTTCGGCATCTTCCTGGTACGCGCCACCGAAATCGGCTTCATCCATCCCCCCATGGGAATGAACCTGTATGTGATTCAGGGTGTGGCCAAGGATGTTTCACTGGGGCAGATATTCCGGGGTGTGATTCCCTTCCTCGCGGCAGATTTTGTGCACCTGATGTTGCTGATTTTATTTCCGGTGATTGCCATGGCATTACCGACCTGGATGGCCTGATGGAAAACCTTGAACAATGGCTCAACACGACGCTGACCGACCCGCTGGTCCATGCGAGGACAGCAGATTACCCAATAGGCTATGTCGGGCTGGATTTGCCTCTGGACCTACGCCTTGGTGCGTCCAGACAGTTCTGCCATCTGCCCTGGGACAAGCAGCGCAAAACACCCTTTGCCGATCAGTGGCTTGAGTCGTCGTTTCCGGGCTGGACCCGCTCCATCCTCGAAGACTGGGCAGCAGGGCGTTTTGATCTGTTCGAACAGGTGATATTCACCCGGGGTGATGATGCCTGCCAACGTTTCTATTACTACCTGTGCGAACTGCAGGCCCGGGGACGGATCAAGGGCCCCGAGCCTCTGATCCTGGATATCGCCTGTATTCCCCGGGAGACCAGTGTGCGCCATAACACCAGGGTACTGGAAAAGATGCTTGCCATGCTGAACATGGGGGATGCTGACCTGGAAGCCGGGATTGCACAGGCCAATACCTGCCGGAGGTTTTACAGTGATCTGCTGACGTCTCGCCAGGGTCGGGGAACCCTGTATGAACATATTGCCCGGGCCGAGCTTTTTACTGCTGTAATGCCTGAACTTGCCTCGGTACGGATTCCGGCTTGCACACATCCCCGGGTCTTGCTGGCGGGATCAGTGCCACCGGATGATACCTTGCATACGGTGGTTGAAGCGGCTGGCTGGAATATCACCGGTGAAGCTCACCAGCGCAGTCTGCTGCGTTACGGACCCCCGCTTGCCCCGGTGGGTCATGGTCCTGTGGAAGCCGTTGCAAGACACATGAACCGGTATGCCAGCGGTTCACGGACCTTCGTCAGTCGCAGTGGCATCCTTGAAAACGCCTTGTCACTGGCCGATGCCGATGCCGTCATTCTCTGGGTGACCCAAGATGATGAATCCCTGGCCTGGGATGTGGCCAGACAGCGCAAAACCCTGGAAACCCTGGGGCTGCCCTTTCTTGTGCTTACTCACCGTCGCTGGAACGGGCAGGACGATACGGCCGGGCAAGTGACGAAATTTCTGCGGGAGGTGGCACGATGACGCTGCTGGCCGGAAAACGTGTTGCCCTCTACGGGATGACTCCCGACAGGCCCTTGCCCCGGTATCTTGCCTCACTGGGTGCAGAGCTGGTAACGGCGCCCATGGCGCCTGCCGGGCTGGCCGATATCCATTTCCTGGTTGACGGTGTTGGTCTGCCTGCTTTGGAAGCGGCTGGCTGGCATAGAGCGGATCTGGAAAACGCTTTCCGGAGCCTGGTCCATATCTCCGTTACCCCCTTTGGGAGTTATGGACCGGGCGCCGTGTTTACTGGCAGTGAACTGGTGGCTTCAGCCATGAGCGGCACCCTCAGGTTGACCGGTGATCCGGATCGACCACCGGTGAAGGAAGCCCTGGATGCCTGTACCTTTCATGCTGAAATGGTCGCGGCCTGCGGCGCCATGGCCGCCTGGCTGCATGTCTGCCGGACAGGGCAGGGCCAGCATGTGGATGTGTCCATCCAGGAAGTGGCCTTCAACCGGAATGTCAGCAGTATCCTGGCCTGGCAGTTTGACCAGCGCAAGCTGCAGCGTTCCGGCGGCAGGCTCAGTTACAACAAGGTCGCGGTGCGTGCCATCTGGGCACTCAAGGACGGCTGGTGCTTCCATTCCCTGATGACCGGGCGTTTTGGTGCCCCGGCCAACCAGGCCTTGTCGGACTGGATGAATGAAGCCGGCTTGCCCAATCCCATGAAGGATATGGACTGGCTCGGTTATAACCGCTCGACCCTGCCGGCAGAAACACGACAGGTCTGGGAAGAGGCCATGGACCGTTTTTTCAGGACGCGAACCCGGCATGAGATAGCCACCGAAGGACATGCCCGCGGTATCAATGCCTGTGTCGTGGCACAGCCGGCCGATGTACTGGCTGACCCCCATCTGGAGGCGCGTGGATTCTGGCAGCAGGATAACGCGGTTAAACGGCCGGGTCGCTTTGCCCGCCTGGTGCCCGGGGAGGGTGCCGGGCCCCGGCACATGGCCTCTTCGGACAGACCGGGCCCCTTGTCCGGGGTCAGAGTACTGGATTTCTCCTGGGCCCTGGTGGGGTCCATCACCACCAAGACATTGGGTGACCTGGGGGCTGACGTGATCAAGGTGGAAAGCCGGACCCGTCCCTGTCTGTCCCGGCTGGATGTCCAGGTGTCAGCATCATCGAGTAAAAGTTTCGATGACAAACCCTGGTTTGCCCACCTGAACAGTTCCAAGCGCAGCCTGTCTCTGGATATGAAACAGCCGCAGGCCTGGGACATTCTTGGGCCGCTGGTCGAATGGGCGGATGTGATCGTGGAAAATTTTTCCCCGGGCACCATGGCCAAACTGGGGCTGGATTATGACGCGGTCAGGGCACGCAACCCGGGGGTTGTCATGGTGTCCGGTAGTGTCTATGGCCAGACCGGTCCACTGGCACAGGAGTGGGGGGTGGATGGCACCGGCGGCGCCCTGTCCGGACGCACCTTCCTGACAGGATGGCCGGACCGGGACCCGGTGATTCCCGGATCAGTCCCCTACGGGGATGTGATCGTGCCTTTTGTCATGGCGGCGACCGCAGCAGCTGTGCTGGCCCAGCGCGAACACAATGGTAGTGGTGCCCACATAGATGCCTCCATGTATGAAATCTGTGTCCAGCAGATGCATGATGCCTTCATGCAGGAGCAGGCCGGACAGAGGCCGGCAAGACAGGGCAATGATGATAAGGCCTGGTACCGTCAGGGACTCTGGCCCTGCCGTGGCGAGGACCGCTGGATCGCCATCAGTGTCAGAGACGAAGCCCAGTGGCAGGCATTGTGTGACATCACTGGCGAAGAAGAACCGGGGAACTGGACAGCACAACATGATGAGTATGAGGTCATGGCGCAACTGCAGCAGGCCGGTATTGCCGCCGGGGTGGTGCAGGATATAGCGCAGGCCATAGCTGATCCGACACTCCGGGCACGTGGTGCGCTGGTGGAATTGCCACACCCCTTGCTGGGTGCTTTCGGGCACGTGAGAACGCCCATGGATTTCTCCACAGTGACACTGGCCCCGTTCCGGGCACCAGCCATGGGTGAACATAATGCTGAAATTGCCTCGAGTCTCGCAGGACTGAATGAACAGCAGATACATGAACTTGAAGTATCAGGAGTACTGAAATGAGCGCCGCAGGTGGACAACGCAGTCGCAAGGACCTGGCCTGTACCGCGCAGGCCACCAGTTACCAGCGTGCCTATGGCAAGGAACTGAAGCGTCGTGTGGTCGAAGAAGGTGAAGCCTTTGTACTGGCCCAGGCGGATACCCCCCATGAAATTTTTCACGCCATGGATATTCCGCTGGTTACAAACCAGTGGTGGTCGGCCTATATTTCGGCCAAGCAGCTTTCCACAAGGTATTTCGATGCACTGGTGGAGATGGGCTATCCGGACAACAGCTGCAAGTACTGCTCCCTGGGGCTGGCCTGTACGCTGGCCGGAGATCCCGAAACCGCACCCTGGGGCGGGCTCCCCAGGCCCGCCGTGCTGGTGGCCCGGCTGACCTGTGATTGTATCCAGCGGGTTTTTAGCCAGTGGGCTGAAGCCCTTGATACCGATTTTTTTGCCATGGAGGCGCCGGCCTGGGAGCATAAGGAACAGGACTGGTATGCCCATTCCAATACCGACTGGGAGCGGGTCTACCAGCAGGATCGCATCGATCTGATGGTCGAGGAAATCGGTGATCTGATTGCCTTGCTCGAGGAAAAAACCGGCCGCACTTTTGACCCCGAGGCATTGAAACAATTGATGGAGAGGATCAATAAGCAGGAAGGGTATATTGCCGAGGCTGCCAGGATGATCGGCGAGGCCAGACCCTGTCCGGTCTCCATTGCCGACCAGATGCCAAACACCATGATTCCCCAGTGGCACCGGGGGTCAGACTGGGCCGTGGCCCACGCGAAGAAGTTCCGTGACGAAGTGGCTGAGCGGGTCAGGCAGGGTATCGGTGTGGCGGACAATGAACGTTTGCGCCTGATGTGGATTGGCGCCGGGGTATGGCACGATCCGGGATTTTACCAGGCGCTGGAAAAAGACCTGGGTGCCGTGTTCGTCTGGTCCATGTACACCCCTTTTGCCGGCCCCCAGTATATTCGTGAAATCAGGGGGCGGGTGATGGAAGCCCTGGCCAGCCGTATCTGCTCCATGAATGAAGTCCTGCACCTGCCACCCTGGATGAATGGCTGGATGGTGAGTGAGGCGCAGCGCTGTGGCATTGATGCCGCCGTCATGCTCGTGCCGCCGGATAACCGGCTTTCCCAGTCAGGGACTCTGATTACCTCCCAGGCCCTGGAGGATGCCGGCGTTCCTGTCTTGCGTCTGGATGCTGATATGGTCAATGCCAGCAGCTGGGACCATGACACCATGGTGGGACTGGTCGCTGATTTTCTGAAGGATAACGGATTGGCATGAGAATCCCTTTCATCATCCTGGTGTTGCTCCTGCAGGTGGCTTGTGAACGGCAGGTTCCTGCTGGAGTGACCGAGTTGATCTACGCCACACCGTATCCGCCGTCCCACCCCTTCAGTCGGGCTGACCAGGTCTGGATGGATTTCATCGAAGCCGAATCACAGGGTTCCCTCATCATCCGGCCGAGCTGGTCAGGTGCCTTGCTCTCTTCTGAGCATTCCATGGAAGAGCTGCGTCATGGGCTGGCGGATATCGGATTGATTACGCCTATTTATGTAAAAGGCGGGGCGCACCTCATCAGGATCCAGTCCGGTTTTTACAGTGGCACCACAACCATCGCTGACCAGATTGCCCTGTATACGTGTATGGCTCAGGGCAATGCACAGTTCGAACGCGAAATTGAAGGTCTGAAGATACTGGCCATCCAGGGGGGCAGTCTGCCCGGCATCGTGACAGCCAACAAACCGGTGACATCGCTGGCCGACCTGCAGGGTATGCGGATACGTGCGCCCACCGAATTGCTGAGTGTGCTGGAACAGCTGGGGGCCGATCCGGTGAACATGCCGATGGGTGATGTCTATTCCGCCCTGGCCAAGGGCGTGCTTGATGGTGTGGTCGCGCCAATGGACACCTTCCGTTCCCTGCATTTTGCTGAAGTGGCTGATTACTATGCCAGCTTCGTGATCCCGCGTGGCGCCTATCCGGCAAGGGCCATGAATGAAACTCGCTGGCAAAGCCTGTCGGCGGAGCATCGACAGGTGCTGGAAGACGGTATTCAGGTGTGGCAACAGGCGCTGGCCAACCAGATTGAGCTTGCCCTGGAAGAAGGTCTTCAGGAGGCCGTGGCCCAGGGGGTGATCATTGCCGAGGTGCCGGCAAGTGACCAGGCGCGTTTTGATGCCCTTTATCTGGATTTTGCCCGCCAGAATGCCGAATCACTTTCACGGTATGGCATTGACGGCCTCCGGGTCTTCAATGTGGCCAGAAACAGTATCGACAATGACGGTAATGTCATTTGTTCAGGAGACAGTAACTGAATGCAACCATTAGCAGGAATCAGGATCGCTGATTTTAGCCATGTCATGGCTGGACCCTATGCCTCCTATTTGTTGCGCCTGCTGGGTGCGGAGGTCATCAAGATAGAAGCGCCAGGGC
>Ga0181582_10001122_pt1 | contig 20484 bp, 3 predicted proteins | sample 071ome_32_FD_132438 | JGI IMG/M metagenome (GOLD analysis project Ga0181582, IMG submission 132438) | Coastal salt marsh microbial communities from the Groves Creek Marsh, Skidaway Island, Georgia - 071405AT metaG (megahit assembly) | ecosystem: Environmental > Aquatic > Marine > Intertidal zone...
ATCATTGTTTACACTGAAAATCGTGTTCTTCTCCGGACGACACTCGGACGGCAAACTGGCGAGAAGACCCCAATCGTTCACCTTGGCGGGTTCCTTTTTCGCTCCTCTGATACGACCAAGAACCTCGCACACTTCATCTTGCACTTTATACGTTGGAATACCCCACTCTTCCCCGTATGGTTGCCAATGACCAGTAAGATGGATCGCGTCTTTTGGAACAGCAATAAATCTGATTCCTGACAGCGAAAGCCAATCTTCTTCTTCTTCTCCATTGATCCAACGCACTTCTCCATTCGTTAACACGAAGACACGGGAAGGATAGCCATTATTGTTCAGATTGAATGCTAGTTTCTTATGCGGTCGACACTCAACTGGTAGAGTAGCGATGTGATCCCAGGATTCACCTTTGATTGAGCCTTGGACGATGCACTCGCCACCCATCAGCGCGTAGGACGGCCCTTCATCATTGTATGCTTTCCATCCATTCTTGAGATCTTTTCCAAGGTCAACGAGAGAAACATTCGAATCCTTAGTGATGAAACTTATGCCACTCAAGGAGATTGGACCGTCACAATCATCAAAATCACCTTTGGCAACCATCTTACCATCGCTGAGAATTTCCATGTACATGTTGCATTCATACGTGCCCACGTTAAATATCAATTTCTTCTTAGGACGACACTCCTCTGGCAGCTGTGCAATATCCTCCTTGGATCCTTGTCTTTTAATTGAGCCTCCCAAAATGCACTCGCCGTTGATTTTGGAGGAAAAAGCATCCTCGAAGGTGTTGTCATCGTAGTTCTTGAACGCGTCCACATTCAAATCGAGTAACTTTTTCGTGCCCTTGAATTCTTTCGTCACAAATTTGATTCCTGTGAGTGAAAGAAAATTTTGGTCGGCTACTCCAGCAATATATTTCACTTCTCCGTTCGGAAACACGTCAACCCGCGTAGAATCTTCATCGTAGTTAGCCACATTAAAAACGACTCTACGTTCCGGGCGACACTTTTCCGGCAAAGTGACGAGAACCTCATCCTCTTTAAAGTCATACCAATCTCTTCCAATCACACCTTCAACGATGCAGATGTCGTTGCTCACTGAGACTCCTGGAAGTCCGAACTCTGGGTGTATATAACTCCCCTCTTGTTTTTTGGTCCATTCCTTTATATCTTCGCCCCAACCATCATCTTGGAAAGGTGTTGGATTACCATCGGCGTTGAAGTTATCGCCGTACTGGTAGGTGTCTTCAAATGGAGCAGCCAACGAGGATAGTTGTGACGCATGAGTATTGAGCCCAGCACTCGATGAGAGTGCATCTGCGTCCGAGTTGGCGTGCACCTCGTTGATGTCAACGATCCTGTTTTCATCAATGGAGCGAGCAGCATCTTGCTTTCCATCTCCTGCCTCGGCAGAGGCATCAAGACTGAACTCGGCAGATTTGGATGCCACGCTACGGGTAGTTTTCGCGTGCGATCCAGTACTCTTCGTCGGCTTCTTCGCGTCTCCGTTAACAACAGTTACAGTTTTCGCACTCGCTGGAAGCGCGAAAAAAACTGAAAACGAAAAGAAGAGCAACACGAAAAGTGCAAAAACGACGAAACGATGATGTTTCGCTTTTTTCCTCGTTGATTTTTTTTCCGTGGTCGCGACGCCGCGACCGCACGACGTTCGTGCCATTGCACGCTGAACCGTTTCGATCACTTCTCAGAGAAATATGTAGGACCTGCTTTGTTTTTCCCCGTCGGCAGATAAGTTTTGATTTGAGAGAGAAGGCGTTCCAAGTTAGTCTCTTAGATTTTATTTTACAAACGGCGCGCGCGTGAGGTCAACAATTTACTCACAACACACAGCGCGCGAAAAAAAAAATCACTGCCTCCCTCCCGCCCTAAAAATTTCAACACTAAAAGAAAAAAAAAAGAAAAATTCAAACAGCACCAGCGATCGAGTCGCGTCGCTTCCACTCGACCGAGGGTAAAAAAAAAGCAAGGCATCGCAAACGATCGAAGAACGCGCGAAAGATGAGAAAATAACGCTCACTCCGCGTCATCTCTTCGCGAGAAAACAAGAGAAGCTTCTTCTTCTTTTTCTTCTTCTTCTTCTTCTTTGCTTCCTCGGAGATGAAGATGGAGAGAGATTCATTTTTCTCTCTCAACACTAAAAAAAAACAATTCCCAATTTTTTTTTTTGATTCGATCCCGGCGTACCTTTATCGTTCGGATGAGTTCCTCCTATTTCACCCGATCTCTCTCTGTGTGTGTCTCTCCAGATTTCCTCCGCGCAGCGTTCGCGAACTTTAACGCGCGTTCTTTTTTCAGTAAGATTCTTGATCTTTTTGAACGAAGAGCGCGTGTGTTTTCGCGTCGAAACTGTGCGGGAAAGTTTTGGGAAAATTTTCTTTCTTTTCGCGATCGCGAAAAAATTTTTTTGCTCCTTTTTTCGCGCTACCGCTCTATTTTACGCTGAACTTCTCTCTCGTTTTTTGAGAAGCCAAAAAAATCGCGTGTGTAACACTATAAAGAAAAAAACGAAAAAAAAAAAATCGCTTGAGGCAGGTGACGTGTGCGCGTTGCTGCGCGTGAGAGCCAACTGTAGAATCACGAATGCGAGAGAGGCTGGTAGATTCTCGGGGATCCTTGGTGTGAGTAGTCGCGGGACTTGGAGCCGTATGCGCGCGACGCACAGTTGAGGGTTGTAAACTTTAGAGTAGTCTGGGTCGATTTTTTTCTCTCGAGCGCGATCACCACAACGCTGTTTTTTAGCACGCGAAGGGGGGGGGGCGAACGAAGCGAACGAAATCTTCCTAAAAAGAACTATAAAAAAAAAAAGTAAAAATCTTTTTCGATAGTCTGATTGACTTTACAACTTGTTGTTGTGTGAATACATTCGAACTCTCTGTGTATACGCAACGTAAAAAGCGGTCTCTGCTCTCGCGCGAGAAATACAGACAGACGCGGAAGAAGAAGATAGATAGAGAGAGAGAGCGAGAGAGAGAGCGAGAGAGAGAGAGAGAGTGTGTGTGTGTGTGTGAAAGCCACGCGAAACGGGTTCTTCGTTTTGAAGAGATTGCCGCTTCCCTCCTCGCAAAAAACTGGGGGATTTTGAATAACATCGACATCGATTCATCAAAGTGAACGCGTTAAAACGCACATCGCATCGCGCGCTCGCTCGCTAAAAAAATGACGCAACGTTCGAAGAAAACGCGTAATCCATCGAGGATGTTGACGGTGCTTTTCTGCGTTCTCATCTCTTCGTTGTTTCTTTTTGAGCGACACGCATTCCTCGCGGAGGCGTCGTCGTTGTCAAAGGCCACAGAAGAGGGTGTTGGAACAAAGGGTGTTGGAAACTCGGCGATCGCGCATCATCGAAGTAATGTCGCGCACGAAGCGTCTCCTCGCGCACCTTCTTCGACGAAGAGCGAGGTTGAGATGTCCTCTCTCGACGCCGAAGAGAAGATCAAAGACGCGCGATCGGAATCGAAAGATGCGGAGATTTACGCGTCTTCGAACGCAAAGTTGAGCGATGCGACGGAAATGGAATTCGACGACAATGATTCCTCTTTGGCAGAAGAAGGCAAGAAAAAGAAGGCGGACGACGTCGCGACGGGTTTGGCGTCTGAGTTGGAATCGTCCTCGTCGCAAAAAACCAATCGCAATTCGGATTGGATTTTCGAACCATACGCGCTTGCAAACAGTTTATACGCCGAGAAGAAGAACCACGCAGCGAAACTCGCGGAGAAGAAGCTTCGAGAGCAGATGGAGAAGGAAGAGGAAGAGATGAAGAGGAAATTTTTCGTCGGTCGACCGAAACTCGTGGACGGAAGATCCGAACACGTGAGTAAAAGTCGAAGCAAAGGGAGTTTCGCTATCGAGCACGGTAAGGATCAAAATCCGCACATAGCGGTCACCGCGCCTGCGACTCGCGAAGAGAACGAGCAAGCTTTACATCATGGTAAACACCACCAACAAAAAAAGCGTCACTCGAGCTTCATCGAGTCCACTTTGAAAGGCGAACACAAGGATCACCGTGGGTTTTCGAATGAAGATGGGAATGATGCGGTCCAAACACTTCATCTCCCAGGAGATCTATCTGAAATTTCGGCTTTGGGGGGGCAACCGGAGATTAAATGTCACGATTGGGATCAACCTTGCGATGCGGAGGTGTCGAGTACCTCGGCGATTTATAAACTTTGGACTAAACACGACAACGTGAAAGAAGACAGAATCTGGACTTTTTATCAAAAGGAAGTTCCATTTGCGACTTCTAAGACTTATATCACTGATTGGGTAAACGATTGGGATCAGCCAGTCTCTTGGTTTTCTCGGGATCACTATATTGTCGGATGGTATTCAGAACACTCTAACACTGCAGAAGACCGCAGGTTCAAAATAAAATATCGAAGGCTCGCCGATGGATTTCTTGTTCCTTCTTCTTATTGCATGTGGAGTGAATGGAATGCGCTTGACGGCGAACATACGTTTGCACCAGGAGATGGATACTATCTCTTTGGGATCAATTCTGTTCATGATAACGTCGCCGAAGACAGAAAAAATCGGTTTTATTGGTGTCCAGTCAACGACCCGCCGCCTCCGGCTCCGCCACCGCCGGGAGGTATACCGAACGCGCCACTCATTTCGATTTATAATCCGCTCGAAAGTGTGAGCGATCGCGAATATGATTTTCGCATCACTGTATCTGACGACGGTTGCATCGGAGAGCCCGATCTCAAAGCCGCGAGCGACGGAAGCAAGAAAATGTGTCTCTCCACGGAAGTAAACGTCGCTACGAACACAGAGGGAGGTTTATATTGCAAAGCGTACGTCGGCAACGATGAATGCACGTATGAAAAAGCGACGGACACCTTTCCGTGCATGAAGTGGGATAACTTTTTCAACATAAAAAAATCTAAAAACTTACGAAAGAGTTTAACCTTGAGAGACAGCGAAGGAAACGTCGCATACTCGAAAAAGTACGGAAAGTATTCGATTTACGCAACCTGCGGTTGGTTTTACGACCCGCCACATTACACGAAAAATGTGCCGGGAACTTCTACGGGGCAATTCGCGAAAATACAAGAATTTGAAGTGAAGGGCGGTTGTGATCCTTGGATGCAAGATCCGAGCGAGGATTCTAAATTGATCGCTCAACTTTTCTTGCTCGGTGCGCCGGATTTTGTCAATTCAAATAAGTGCGAATACCTGGACGAAGTGAAAGAAATGCTCTTCCGAAAATTTGACGTCGCGCCTACAGATGGTGTCTTGAAAGCGGCCGAACTGATAACTGCCTTTCGCACACACAACGTCGACACGACTTATGTTGAACGTCTCATCGAAAGAAACTACTTCGAAGGTTTATCAAAGTCAGGTTTGTTACTCCATGAGGTGAAGTCGTCTCCGGCTTTGCCGTTGGTGTGTATGGATCCACTGGCTGAAGGTACGCAAATGTATTTCGTCAACGTCACGTATCCGAAAAGGACGGCAACAGAAGAGCAGTGTCGCGATGAGAGTTACAGCGTACAGTTGGCGTGGGATTTCGTCAAAATACCGGCGGCTACTGATAAGCAGTGCATTTTTGCCGACGGAAGATTTTTTAAGCAGACGACAGGAAACAACGAAAAGAGCCTTATCGACTATCGTCCGCCATCTTTCTACGGACCGGGTCGCATCGAACTCGTATCGCAAGTAACTTTTGATTCGGAGAACACGGCGATTCCTTCTGGGTTTTCGAGGGTTGTGGGCGATCCGGGCGGATTTGTCTTGGAGACAACCTCTTCTTCGAAAAGTTTCTATACGATTGAAGCCGATGTGCCGATGGAAGATAGCGCTATCATGATGTGGGTTTCCCTTCGCGATTATACGCCAGACGAAACGTTTCTTTGGTACGCGCACGCCGTAGCTGGAGAAACGACATATACGAAGTATCTTAAGGTCACGAGTAACGGGAAAGTTAAGTCTGGCTTCTTTCAAGATAAGTACGTTGTCGAGTCGAAAGCATCGTTAGAAAAAGCCGCGTGGACGCACATTGCAATGAGCGTTAGTAAAGCGCTTGGATTCTCTCTTTTCATCAATGGTGACATCGATGACAACGTGTCCATCATTGATAATACAAAAATAGACTTTCCAGCGATCACGCCACTTCACTTTCTTTTTACGCATGCAGCGCTGGAATCAACACTTGATGACTTCAGAATGTATACAGGTTTCGTGACTCCACATCATGTGTACGCTACGTACAAGTGCGGTCGCACTATGGAATGCGCAGAAAGAGCGACTGAGACTCCGCAGAGTCGGAGAACCTATTGCGTTTTCCCTTACTACAACGATTTGAATGGAAGCGTGCCGCCGACTCCTCTGTGCACCACGGGGTTGTTCTATTACGGAACAGCCCTTGATCTGGAAGAGTTTGCCGCTCACAAAGGGGTCATGTTTCAATTTCGAGACACTGCCGTTGGGGAGCTTGGTTACGAAGTGTTGCGTAGAAGAGCAGACGGGGCACGAACGCTGGACGAATCACAAGCTGTTTCGACGTCAGAGTACAATTCTGTCGTTTTAATCGATGCGAGTCTAGCGGGGTGTGCAACCGTTTTCTCGTCGCTTACGTTCTTTGACGACGTTGCTATTAAGGACCCTGGAGTTATGTGGGAGTATGCCATTCAAACAAAATTTGAAGATAAAACCAAAACAACTTCTACTGTTAGCGATCCATCATATTATCTTGTGCCTTGGATTGGATTTGTGGAAGGAACTGTCACTTCAGCGCAGAACGCTCTTCCAGTTGCACACGTTCGAGTTTGCGCGCGCACAAATGCAACGGTCGAGCTCGCTCTCACACAAAATGAAGAGATTGCTTCGGACAAGGCGCGATTCATGCCGGTGATGCATTCTAATCACATTGATAAGAAGAAGCGATCGAATGCGTTCAGAGTGACCGACAACGACTTCACGACCGGGGTAAGCATTGGTTTCGATGAGTATTTGAACGTCAGTTTGGCCGGGTTCACTTTTGTGGAAAGCGTTGAAGTGTGCACCCCAATACCAGAAAGCATCAGAAAAAACATATATTACGGGATGTACGATGCCGGAGATCAAGCTGACATTCCAAATTTGGGAAGTGAACAATATTGTCATCATTTTGATCAACCTTGCGACGCACAGGCGGGATACAGTGAAGCGATTTATAGACTCTGGTCTAGACACGACAATGGCGCGGAAGATAGAATCTGGACATTTTATTTCACGCCGGTTCCATTCGCGACTTATCTTACATATTCCACTGGGTGGTTAAACGATTGGGATCAGCCAGTCTCTTGGTATTCGTATGATCACTATATTGTCGGATGGTATTCAGAACACTCTAACACTGCAGAAGACCGCAGGTTCATTATGAGATATCGAAAGCTCGCCTATGGATATACTACTAGCGGTTGCCAGTGGAGTGGAGAGAATGATTTTGACGGGGAAAAAACATGGTACCAACCAGGATCTCGTTACTATGTCTTTGGGTTCCAGTCTTACCATGATAACGGCGCCGAGGACAGAAGAAATAAATTTATGTGGTGCCAAGTCAATGCACCGCCCCCGCCGCCGCCGCCGCCGCCGCCGGCGCCGCCGCCGCCGCCACCGAGGCCCCCCAGTCCACCTGCGCCGAGTCCCCCCAGCCCACCGCCGCCGAGTCCCCCCAGTCCGCCGCCACCGATTCCCCCCAGTCCATCGCCACCGAGTCCACCGCCGCCCCCGCCGCCACCAAGTCCTCCGAGTCCACCACCACCAAGTCCACCAAGTCCACCGCCACCGAGTCCGCCGCCGCCGTTGCCACCACCGAGTCCACCAAGTCCACCGCCACCGAGTCCGCCGCCGCCGTCGCCGCCACCGCCACCACAGGTCTATCGTAGACCTGAATTTGACGTCCGTGTCTTAGATTATCCCGATCCAAACGATCGTGGAGATAAAGGCTCGCAATGTGTTTCAAAAATGTCGAAAGCCGTCCTAACGCGGAGTGACGTCGTCGGAGCTACGCCTTTGTGCCAAACATATACGTGCGCGGGAACGGATGTGAAAGCTTTTATGGGTCAATATATTACCGTTCGTTCTCTCAACGAGAACGGCGATGAACCCATCATTATGGACGTGCAAGCGATTGGCACTAGAGTAAACTGTCCTTATTATACATTTTCTGAGGAGAACGGCAACTTTGAGATGGATGTCATAGAGGTGAAAGGGAACTTGAAGAAGAAGCAACAGGTTGGGGTGAAAGCGTATAAAGAAGATATTTTTGATTCTATTGAAATGTTCTTTTTGAACGCTACGGACGAAAGTGAGCCGGAAGCGTTTGTTATTGCTTTAGACGTAGATGTGGACAAGTTTGCAGAACTCAAGGAAGAGGTGACCAAGGGATACACGACTTCTCCTCCATCAGCAAGTACACTTGAGAGCAATGAAGATGAAAGCAGCGCTTTAGGCTCTAAACATGGCGCTTCCTCCGTTCTTTTCTTTTCGTACAGTCAAGGCGATTTGGCGTGGTATAACTACCCGCGCATTGACGTAGGTCCTGGTAAATTCGCCGAGCTGTACGCGTGGGAGCACAACGTTCTCTACAGGAAGTGTCCAGAGTGTGACGCCTCGCATCAGCACATTTATTACAAAAGATTGACAAAAATTGCGGGACGAGACATGTACGATCTCCTCTTCCATAGCTGGACGAGTGAGAATAACGTCATGGGGAAAGACTTTAATTTATACTCCACGTTTGAGGATGCTCATCTGAGTCAAAACGCGTGGAAGACGTGCAACTACGACGACAAGCATTCCTCGATTGGGTTTCCCTATGATTGCGGGCCGGGCTACGATTTGGTCGAGGACAACTGGTACAGGACATCCTCGGATACAAATAATACTGCTGCGCCAGCCTACCACGTGAGTCCAAAAGTGGAAGCGTTGCAATGGTACATTGTGCCTCAAGATGAATCTCAGGCTCCAGCGCTTGCGAGTGGGGCATTGCCACCGCCGCCACCTTCAGATACGAACAATGACAAGTTTGTAGACTACGCAGAGATTGTGGATTACGCCAGGAATAGAACACAATATATTGGCACACGTTTTATTATTCCACAGTCGTTCTGGGATGTCGCTGATGGCGATGGCGATTACAAGTTGGACCTGTTGGAGTGGAAAATTGTGGAGATTGGGATGAAAAGAGGCATTGTTTTTGGTACTCCGTGGTTCGTTTTCCCCTCCGTCAAAACGAAGCATTTGACTGGGTTCCGTACGTTTTATTCAGATGAAAATCAGAAATCAGCTGCAGTTGCTTTGGTTCCTGCGGACACAGCTTCTATTCCGTTTATGGAGGAAGAGTGGCAAGTGTGGTACCAGAATGCGTCCCTCACGTATCCGGGATTGTCTGTCACTATGACTTCAAAGACTGTGGTTGACAAAGATACTGGCTTGCTTTCGTTGGGTTTTCCAACGTCGGTTATGCAAGATGCAAAGTATGTCATTCCTTTTGTTACCCTAATCGATGGCACGCACGTTAGCTTCAAAGATATCGTTCCCATGGATGAATTGATAGCGCTGAACAAGGAGGTAAATGGCTTGGTTCATCGCATGTTTGGTGCTTCTTCGATCGAGCTTCGCGCATATAAAAGACTGAAAGATGTCGTTCACGTGTTTAACGATAAGGGAAAGGAGGATATAGCCGAAGTCACGCATCTTTCGAGCTCAGATATGAAGATTCAAGATAAAACCACCGTACCTGTCAACGGCTTTGTCCGCTTTGCACCGCAACGAACTCAAGGATTCGCCTGCGGATTACAGTTCGCAACGATTTTAGCCTACAAAGGGCAAGAGTGCGATTTTGATGAGCTTCACGAGTGCAGCCCGAGAGGATACAAATATGAAGCGAATCCAGATTCATATGAAGCCGACGAGTTGGGTCACTTTGAATTTTCCCTTTCTCCAGGGACCACGTGGGCAATCGTTGCCAAATATGATGGACACGATATTTGTTTTGGTGGCGATTCTATCGAGGCCAAGGCGTGCGAGAAGAAAAATATCACTGACGTGACTTTCCATCCAACCACGAATACCGCTTACGACGTTCAGAGAACTGAGATTAGCATGGGTGAAGGAGATAATTACACGACGAACGTGTTCTTCGAGCTTGTTGGTGTTGAAGGAGGTGAATTCATGTCCTTTTTTGACGTGACGAGTCGTTCAGTTGATATTGGTTTATACGCCGGTGCGTGCTCAACAGAGTACAAAGACTACACTTTAGCGATTGTTCCCGCCAATGGATGCGGCACCATGCAAGTTTTCTCTGATAAGGATATACACTCTTGGCCGCTGGTAAATCCGTCTGATGAGAAATCTACGCATCGCACCTGGCCGTTCGCAGCAATGGATTATTACATCGAACTTTATCAAGCTCCAGACGTGAGCGATTTGACTGAAAGTGTTCTGTTAAAAGCCAACGTTGGCGCAGAATGCACACCACCCGGAAGTGATATGATGCAATTCTTCCGAGATCGTAACACGTTGGTGCAAACATTGAAATTATTGGATAAAACTGAAGCTGACGCGGTATACAGGTACCACGGATGGCTGTGTGCCAATCCATCGTTTGGAATATCCGAAATAGAATCTCTCAGCGAACCGTTTACAAACGTCCGCGCCGATGAGGTTTGTCTTGGCGATGATTCGAGCAAAGGAGATTTGACTTTGATGCATTTAATCGGAGTCACAAACTCAGAATATTCCACGCTTTCGCCGTCAGATGTTTCGAAGGAAAAATATATTTCGGTCCAAATCGTCGAAGCACACTGGGCAAACCCTGAGAAAGTTGAACCAATATTTTATTGTGCAAAGTTTACTTCCAAGGTGAATGGTGTTCCTACCAAGCTTGGTCTGACCGTTCAAATCCAGCAAGATATTGAACCAATGGCGAGCAATAAGTGCCATCCGAATAACGAGCCGAGTACGGATTGCGTAATGAACGAAGTGAACGAAGCTGGCTTGGTGATGTTCCCAACTGACGGGGATGGGGATGAGGATGACAACAAACAAACGCATCAAACGCATGCTTTCAGAATATCTTCGTCGACCGCTGTGCCAAATCTCGTTAGCCCGTACAGACGATCGTTCGTGGCGTCCATTGAAAGGTACGACGGGTGGGCATACACGTCCCTTCTCGTTACCCGAGAGCTAGTCACTTTGGCGTCAAAAACTCGCGGCGGAGGTGTCGATCCGAACGCCCGATATCAATCCGATACGAAGTTCTACTGCACGGCACCCATCCGTGGTTTAGTTTTCACCGTCGTTCACGATCCACCGGGGGGCTATTCGTTTGCATCTGTCTCGCAAGGCACTCGAATAGAAGTGAGTATGGAAATGCACACGACTCGCGGTGCACGCAGGAGCACGTTCAGCGATGAAACACATGAATTGGACGTTGTGTACGATTTCGAAATTGGGCCGGATGCGGGTTCAAGTTACGTGAACGTAGCAGCGAAAGTTGGCGGCACAGGTTTTCCAACCATTCACATGCGCCAACACACGACAACGCACACGGATTACATTGGACCAGAAGTATCGGCAAGCGCAACCACGGATCGTGGATGGGACTTCCATATGGTTTTGGATCGAGATCTTCAATCAAGTGCTGATCCTGGTATTCCCGGTAGGCCTGGAGACACTTTACTCGGTGGGGGCTTCGAAATCGTCTACATTCGCATAGATACGGTCGATATCCGGCCGCAAGAAGAAGAATCAAGTAGTAGTTCGCAAGGAACCTCACAAGTCAATGAAGACGGTGAAAGTGGTCCACCGAAGTGCTTAGAGGTAATTCCTGAGATTCAATGGCTCCCGCGGAAACCTACGAGTTATGTCATGGAGATCTACACGATTGAATATCACATATTACCAGAGCTCCAGGGTTTGATCGCAGAATGCGACAACGAGAATTCCATCCTCACAGACGCAGAAATGGGAGACAAATCGAACCAAGAGATTAAGGAGGTATGGAGGGCGAGATTAACTCAAAGTCTGGACGACTGGAAAAGAACTATTGAGTGGTCGTCGCCTGATTTCAACCCGGAAGGCTTGAATGCGTTGTCAAAGAGTGAGAAAAAAGCGAAACTCGACGAAATTGCTGCGCGATGGGACGCTGCATCTGCTTCGTTGAACTCGATCGATGCATTGATGGGGAAGGCAATGCAGCCTCGCATAGATGATGCGTATGGCATGTATACTCAGAACAAAGAATTGTCTAATAACACCGCTGATGTGGATTGGAATGATCTCTCTTTCGTTTGGGATAGAATCAAGGATGAAAACTTACCAGTCAAAGGTATACCACCAATTCGTCGTCAGGATGAATATAATCCCTACGATGGTTGGACAGCGAACCGTAAAGCTGCAGGCTTGGATAATCCATTTCAGCAAAACTTATTAGGATTGATTGCAGTAATCACCGGTATCGATATCGCAAAAATCCTATTAATGCAAGATAGCATTAAGAATCCCAACCCTCACGGATACATGGAAACTGAAGCATTAGTCAACATTGTTGCAGGTAAAGACGTTCCCTCTGAAGAGTACACAGGGAACGATTTCATGGCGAGTATGTATGACGAGCTCATGAACATGGCCGGCCAGATACAAAAGAAGATTGACCAGGCGAAAGCTGTGGCAAATATCATCCCAGGCGCAAAGGAGATCTTGCCAAAGCTGACGAATCCTGACATGTCGACTGACGAAATGAGCGAGGTATATAACAGCGATCTCGTGCAAGGCGTCGTATCGCTGATTCCATCTGCAAGTGCTGGGCTTGGTAGAGCTGGTTTCGATGAAGCAGACTTGGGCGGCTTTTTTGATGCGGCGAAGGATTTCGCAGAACAGCAGTTGCGCAATATGTTTGATAAAGCTTTGGCATCGGGAAAACTAGACTCGCTGTTACCGGAAGGCATCGATCTGAACTTGGCAAAGAAGCTTTTCGAAAGTTCTTTCGCCCTCATCGTGAAGGTGATAATGGATCCCACGTCTATTAAGGAGTCCGATGTGCACGCGTTTGTGGATTCTGAACCAGTTCAAGCTTTCTTACAATCCGACTTTTTGTCATCCAAGTTACCGCCTGGCTTAGACATTGCAGCCGTCATCAACTATTTGAGGAGCGACGAGTTCAAGATGATCTTGCCGCTACTCAAAGATCCAAAGAAGATTGATATAGAGGATGCGAAAGTTATCCTCAACTCAGAGCCTATAAGAAACTTACTGGAATCAGATGCAGTCACCAAATTGCTTCCGGAAGGCTTCACGTTGGAAACAGTCACTAAGTTCATGGACAGCGATTTGGTTCCCATTATTAGATCTATTGTAAAAAATCCAAAAGATTTTGATTTAGACGACGCCAGGGCGATCATCAATTCCCAGCCGGTTAAAGATCTTTTAGCTTCGCAAGAGTTCAGAGACTGGTTACCGGATTGGCTTCCCTTCGACATGATTGAAAAAATTGGGAAATCGGAAGTTGTTGATATTTTGATTCCCGTATTCTCAGAGGGAAAAGAGTTCACCGCCGAAGATGCGCATAGAATCATTAATTCGGATTTGGTTCATGATATGTTGCATTCTGATGCAGTGAAGGGAATGTTACCCGAAGGCTTCAATATGGCGCAAGTGACGGAGGTTTTGCAATCGAATCTCACAAAAATTATATTTCCTCTTTTGAAAGATCCAAAGTCTTTCTCTGGAGACGATATGAAAATGATTCTTAATTCTGAGCCGGTACAAAATTTGATTCACTCAGATGAAGTGCAAAATTTGTTACCCGACGGAGTGGATTTGGCACAAATTATAGACTTTTTGGCAACCGACGCGTTCAAAATTCTCACAGATTTGGCAAAAGGAGACAAGTTCACCGCCGAAGATGCCAAAGAATTCATTAACAGTGAGCCAATCCAAAAGCTGTTGAACTCTGACTTCATCGCGCAGAGCCTACCTTGGAACGTCAACCTGAGTGCCATCCCAGAGATGCTGGACTCTGACATTGCAAATGTTGTTATTTCGTTGTTCAAAGATCCGAAATCGCTTGGAAAAGACGACGTAAAGATTATATTGGACTCAGAACCAATGCAAGCTTTCCTCAACTCTGATATGATGACTTCCATGTTGCCTGCAGGCTTGACCTTTGGCGAGGTCCGCGAGTTCTTTGAATCCGAATCTTTTGAAGTGATTAAATCGCTCTTCAAAGATCCTTCGACCTTTTCTGCCGAGGACGCGAAAATGATAGTCAAAAGCGATCTATTTCAACGAATTTTGAGCTCCATTGATTTTAAATCCATGTTACCCGATGGCATCACGATGGAAGATGTGAAAATGTTTCTATCGGAGAAGAACTTCGATTTGATCATCGCACTCGTTGGGGATGGCGAACTCGATGCGAAGGATGCGCGCATGTTGATCGAGTCAGAACAGATGCAAAACTTTTTGCACTCTGACAAATTCAACGATTTGTTGCCAGGCGGTCTGACATACAAGGGTATTAAGTCCTTTGTAGAAGAAGACATAGGACAAGTGATCAACATACTGTCAAAAGGGAAAGAAATAACTGCCAAGGACGTGAAAAAGCTTTTGGAATCGAAACCAATCCAGATGTTCTTGCACTCTGATGCGTTCAGCAAAATGTTACCTGGCGACCTCACGTACGCGAAGGTGAAAAAACTTCTCCAAAGCGACGACGCGACGAAAATGTTGTTCACTGTTTTCAAAGGTGAACATTTGAGCGCGGATGATGCAAAAATCATCATCACTTCCGATATATTTAAGAAGTTCATGATTTCGGACCAAGTTGTTTCCATGTTACCGGCTGGCGTATCCATGGAAGCAGTCAATGATTTCACCAAATCGGACGAGATGAAAATAATAGAGCTCTTGGAGAAAGGAAAGAATTTTACCGTCGAAGACGCAAAGACCTTGGTGGGATCGAAATCGGTGCAAGAATATTTAGTGTCGAAGCAATTCAACGCGATGTTACCGGCAGATATCACCGTGGACGATTTGAAAAGTTATCTGGACGAGGATATGCTGAAAATTGTCGAACTCTCCAATACACCTGGCGCAAAATTGAAATCCCACAAAATGGAGTTGATCAAAGATTTCGACACGATCAAAGAGTTTCTTGAATCTCATACCTACCTGAAGCCGTTGCTCAAATCGCCGCAAGACTTGAACGAAGATGACGTAGAAGAATTGCTCGAATCAAAGGAAGTTCAGCGAATAATTTTACAGAAAACCACGAAATATTTCCCAGAAAGTTTCGATATGGAGAAGTTAATTAAGTTCAAGGATAGCTTATTGGTTCAGAAGCTCCTACCGATGTTGAAAAAACCAGAAGCTGCCACGAGAGAGGATATGATGGCTGTCTTTGAGTCGGACGCATTCAAAAACGCCGCAGTAAACGGCGAGAGAATTTTCCCGGATTTTTCCAAGGGTGAGATATCTACTTTGATGGAGTTCATGGAGTCATCCGTGTTCAAAAAGTTTTATCCTCTTTTCGAAAATTTCGACGCCATCTCTACCGACGATGCGGTTGAGATGATAAAATCAGGTGTCACAGACATTATTATCGAGCATCTCGTTGAGTTTTTGCCTGCTGATGTTTCGGTTGAAGATGTGAAAGAGCTTGTTTCTTCCGGAATTGCTGAACTTGTCTTTTCTTTAGTCAAGGATCCGAAAAGCTTCACGGTCGAAGACGCTCATGTAATTTTGTCATCGAAACCGGTGCAAGATGCTATTTATGATGCGCTTGAGAAAGTATTGCCCAAAGGTATGTCGATTGAGAACGTTCAGAGTTTTGTGGAAAGCGCAGCTGTGAAAATCTTCTTTCCGCTCTTGAAAGACCCGAGTAAGGTCACGACTGACGATTTGAAGAATTTCATTTCCACGCCAGAAACAAAGACAATCATCTTCGATGCTTTATCGGCGATATTGCCGAAATCATTGAATGTGGAGGACTTCAAGGAGTTAATGGAAAACGAAGCTGTTAAAAAACTATTGCCGCTGGTGCAAGGTGACATCGGCTTGAATGACTACACAGGCGAGGACTTTATGGACCTCTTGACCTTCGAGTTTGAATATTGCGAGACAGATGATAAGAACGAATGCAAAGCGGCCAGCATAAAGAACTTCGTGGTTGAAAAAGCGCAAGAGTTATTGCCGGATGGTATTGACGCTGAAATGGTATGGGAGATCTACTCTTCCGACGAGGTGCAAGCTTTGTTGCCGCTGTTTAAAAATCCGGAGGACTTCCGCGCAGAACACTTTGTGAATCTGTTGAACAATAAAAATATCAAGGAAGCGCTGATGAACATGGTGAAGGAAAACCTCCCCGACGGTATGGACTTGTCTCAAGCGGAAGAGATCTTGAACTCGAAAGAGGTGCAAGAATTTCTTCCTTTGCTGAGTAAGCCGGAAAATATTCGCTTGGAGAATTTCATCAAGCTCTTGGAAAACGACAAGATAAAAACAATGTTACTCGCTCAAGTCGACAAGTATTTACCCGAGGATTGGAATGTTGCAAAGATTGAGAAAATATTGAATTCGGAGGCGTCGCAAGCTTTACTTCCCCTGTTGAAGGACCCGACAGACTTTGGCATCGATGATCTCAGGACTGTAATGAGTAATAAGAATATCCAAAAAGCTTTAGAGGAGCAAGTGCAGAAAATCTTTCCAGATCTCACTATCGAGATGGTTGAAAATTTCATAAATTCAGATACCGTTCAAGCGATCATGCCGCTGTTCAAAAATCCCGAAAATTTCACCATCGATGATTTGAAGGAAATCATCTCATCAGACGAGGTGAAAGGTTTGATTTACGATAAAATCCAGCCATTGTTGCCAGAGGGTTTGGACTTGAAAGAAGCGGAAAAACTGTTGGACAACGAAGCGATCAAACCTTTCTTGGCATTATTCGAAACTCCAAAGGACTTCAAACTCGACGATGTGAAGGCGTTGCTGATGAATGAAGACATACAAGTAGCGTTATTCGAGCAACTCAAAAAGTTGATTATTCGCTTCTTTGGCGGAGCAGCGAATAAGAGTGGTTCGCTTGGAAAGCACGAAAAGGCTCCGTCAATTCACTTGGATGGTAAGCATGCAGCTCTCGGCGACGAAGAAGCGGGCGACATTATTGGCTGGTTAGAGTCTGATACAGTACAAACCCTGATGCCGCTTTTGACGGATGGCGACAACGTTGGGGCTGATGATCTGACAAAAATTCTTGAAAGCAAAGATATTCAAGGAGCGATCCTTTCTTCGGTGACGGTTGCGATGAGTGACACATTACCTCCAGGTATCACAGCTGAAACAATCGAGAAGCTCCTAGCAATGGGCCCTATAATTGAAAAAGTTGTCAAAGATCCATTCTCATTGTCGGGAGATGAAATGAAACAAATACTGGAGATGGTGGGTACGGTAGATTTATCTGGTGTAGAAGCTGGAACTGAAGTGCAGGAACTTTTCGATGCAATCAACTCGGGGAAGAAAGTGACAGAAACGCACAGCAAATCGGGTGGCGACACCGACTTCTCGATCGGGAAAGCTTTCGGCATTGGTGCCGATCCTGGAGAGTATGAAAAAACTTGCCAGGGAAAATGTGATAAGGAGAAAGGCTGCAGTCCATCGTCTAATAACAAAGAGTGCTTTGAGTGCTATAACACGTGCAAAGGGATGGCAAATACCGTCGCGATTATCAACAAGGTTGTGGATAACTGGGAATCACACATCAAACCGTTGTTGGAGAAGTTGGGTATCGACGTGGATCAGTTCCTTTCGGAAGCAGATATGACGCCTTCGAAGGAAAAAGCAAAACCACATCCTGAACGTTGGGAGCCTCGAGCAGAGTTCGGTTTATCAAGCTACGACGTTTCATTCGCCGGTTTCGAAGGTGCAAACGTTTTTAAATCTACGGAAGATTCACACTCGTACGGCATCTTCAGCAGAGGAATGAATAGAGTCAGCGAGTCTAATATGTTCGATAGTTCTGGGATGAATGTTAATCCCGACTTTGTCACAAAAGGATACGCAGAAGATTTCATAGATGCCTCAATGTTTGGATCAAAAGCAGACTTTTCATTCAGTGGCGGAATTGGTGTAGATCCCAAGAAAGATCCCATGCCGAAAGGAAAGAGCCAAGATATTTACCTGACGTTTTCAGGCGGCGGTCACGTGTTGGAGTTCACCTCGAGCATTGAAGATCGCATCGATGGTATGGGATACGGTTGGAATTTTAAAGCAGATGCCGAAGCAAAAACAGACGTGGACATGGAGTTTGAGATTATGATTATAGAAGGCAAGATGGATCAAACGACGCTATATGGAAAAAATGCCGGTATTGAGCACGTCATGGCGTGGGCGAAATATGGAGAGCTTTCAACCACGTATTCTCTAGGTGATTCAGATCCGTTTGATAAGTTTGTCATCAAAGTTGCCACGGATAAGCGATTCGGCACTCCAATATTCAAAACTATCGGAGGCGCCTCGAAGTGCCCGGCAGAGCCGAACACCATGTGGAGAGAATCTGGGATAATTTTAACGACTCTGGCGTCTCCTGGTATGAACAACAAGTTCGTTTCGCCTCAGTCCTCGGCACTTTTTGACGTCATCATCACGAATGAATCGCCATACCGAGAAAGCGTTGACTACGGTCTCGTGGTCATGAGCGGGAAGCAATACGTGGGTGACTTTGGCGGCAACATGCTCGACCTCAAATTCAGAATCAACGGTGAATATGTTCGACCGTATGGTGAGATGTTACCGTTACGAAACATTCAATCTGTTGATGATGAAGGTAGTCTCAAATATACGCGTTTGGCTCTTGAAATCGAGAGAGGCAGATTTGGCCACGAGTACACGAGTATTGGCTTGAAGCTGGTTTCCGAGTGCGAATCTGATATCGCCAGGAAAAATGCGCTTTACCGGGAACCGTTGGCTTCCAACGATGCGTTCTTAGGTGATTTCAAGTGGGAGCGCGAATGCCCAAAGGTTGATTGGGATGTAACCACGTACAACAGATTCTTACATTACACTGCGAGCAAAAACACTGGGCCCTATATCAACATGACTTTATTGAATCCGGACCCTCTGAATTTGTGGTCAAAAGATTACAAAGAAGGTGATACTAAGAAAACGAATCACCTGGTTCATCCTAACTTGGAATTTGTGAGAGTGCAATGGAGAACTTCGGGCAAGGGTGAATGGATAAACGCATGGGAAATGGTTGGAAAGGAAACAAACATTTGGAAGAACGATATCGAAGACGTCGATGTCCAGTGCGAGTCTGCGCGCGGGCAAGGATGTTCTTTCAAGTGGAACATCGAACGTCAATACTTCTTAAACGGACTTAAAGACGGCGTGTATGAGATCAGAGCGAAAGCGTTCTGTTCTGGGTACGACTCGTTTGCGCCGATGGAGGTGAAAGGGTCCGAAACGGCTGAGAATCTGAACCTTGTGGTTGATGTTGTTGCGCCAGTTGTGACGGAAACGTCGACCGTAGATCATGCGTTTAGAATTAACTATCCCGAGCCAATAGTTTGTCCGCTACTCAGCTTGGAACACATGACGTACGAAATTAAGCTCGTCGAGACGTGTGCGGGTGTTGCAGTTGCGAGTGGAGAAGTCGCTATCAAGGATGTTTATTTTGATTACAAGTTTGTCTGCTTTATGGAGAAAGGCTCCCTCGTCGTAGAGTTCCCGCAAGAGGCAAATGGAGTGTATGAAGTTACAGTCAACGCCGATGATATGGGTCCAAAAATTATGGACGCCGGAGGTAACACCGTTCCAAAACAAACGCTTGCTACCACGATAGGTTGCAGCAATACGGGTAATCGCAAAGGCGCAAGTAGGAGTGATGCCAAAGCAAACATGGGCACGGCGACTGCAAAGACAAAAGAAAATAAGCACGAGTTGAATTCTTCGTCTCTGAAAACACACAGAAATACACGCGCATCTAGTCTTGGCGAAGCGGAGGTGAAAGTACCTGCTTCTTCTCCGTGGGTCGTTTCTACGACGACGGTATTCGTTGCATTCGTCATCGCGACGCTTTCGCTGTACACCGTCAGGTTGACGCAAAAACTCCGTGACGTTGAAGCCAAGTATAGTAGCGAAGGCGACAGCATGTTGCGCGGCGTTGAAAGTGCGTCGGAAAATTTGCATCGACACTCGTACGGTGCCATTTTATAAAATAGATAGATATAGTATTGTGGGCGTTGTTTAGAGCACAAACACCGCGCTTTTTAAACTTTAGAAACTACAAAATTTAAAGATTTTCCTCTCTTCTACTCTCCGAGCTCGAGCTGCCCCGCTGCGCTTCTACGTACCTTTTTTTTTTTCTTTCTCCCGTCTTCCCGCTTCACTCAAACTGGCGCGTTCTGCAACAAAAGAACGTCGCACAGACTCACGCGCACGCAAGCGCACACCAGAACGCAGACGCCTCAGATTCGTA
>Ga0181582_10001123_pt1 | contig 20484 bp, 15 predicted proteins | sample 071ome_32_FD_132438 | JGI IMG/M metagenome (GOLD analysis project Ga0181582, IMG submission 132438) | Coastal salt marsh microbial communities from the Groves Creek Marsh, Skidaway Island, Georgia - 071405AT metaG (megahit assembly) | ecosystem: Environmental > Aquatic > Marine > Intertidal...
GAGAGACGCGGGAGAGACGCGGGAGAGACGCGGGAGAGACGCGGGAGAGACGCGGGAGAGAGACGAGAGACGCATGGCGGCACGGAGCAGCAGCAGCCTGCGACGGGGCCATATCCTGCTGCTGCGTAGTTTGGATTTGGACCTCGGGCTGGCGAGCCTGGTGTCGTCCAGAGGGGTGGAGACGTCCAGAGGTCTCTCATCATCCAGTGGTGCCTCGTCGACGATGAGCGGGGCGTCTTCATCGTCATCGTCATCGTCATCGTCATCCAGATGGACGTCATCCAGCGCTGCTGGGTCATCGCGGACGGCACCAGGCCATTCTTCTTCGCTGTTGCGTTCCCTTGTGCTGTTGGAGCATGACATTGCCCAGTCCTGTGCGTTCTTCCGGGAAGGTCTGGGGGCGAACGTGGCGCTGGCCACCGAGGGATGGGCAGAGATCGAAGTGGGCGTGGACAGCGATGACGGGGTCGGGCGAGCGCGAGAGGACGGGGACCGTGCCTGCGTGGTGAGGCTGCACTTGAAGCGGCGGGCAGCTGCAGACGCGGGCGACGGCACGCGAATAGAAGAAACCGTAGGAGAACAAGACGAAGGAGCAGAAGTGGAAGGGAGCGGGGTTGTGCGGACCGGCCATCCGAGTTCGATGCTCGTGTTCCGGGTGCGCGACGTGCAGGCGTGCCTGGTGAAGATGATGGCCCACGGTGGGGCGATGGACGGGCGGATCGAGTACGGGCTGGACGGGACGACGCAGGCTGGCGTGTACACACCGGGGGGTACGCTGCTCGGGCTCGTATCCCGATAGCCTATCGTACCGCGCGCACCGTACACTGCTGAAATTCAAGTTTTAAGGGCTCGAACGAACCGATAGCCGTACGGACATCGTACACGCAGAGTTTTCGTGAGTGAGTCCAGGGCACGGGCTCGGGGCCAAGAGACAGACAAGACAGACAGAGAGAGACAGAGAGAGGCGGGTGGGTGTCTCGGATTCGGAAATCGGAGAATGGCGGTGAGCTACATCACCGTCGTGGACGACGGCCTGGCCCTGTCCTATGCGGTGTTGGCGGTCGCCGCGCTAATCCAGCTCGCTCGGATCCATCTCCGCCTGCCGCATGTTACCTGGACGACGCAGAAGGTGTTTCAGTGTCTGATTATCGTGACGGCGTCGTTGCGGGCGGCGGTGTTTGCGTGTCGGTCAGAGGTCGAGGAGGCGGTGCGGGAGTCGTATCCGTTTATGTACGAGGTGTTATTGGACGGACCGGGGCTGCTGTTTTTCAGCACGTTTACTCTGCTGATTCTGTTCTGGGCGGAGATTTACTATCAGGCGACGGTGACGAGTCGGCTGGGCGAGGGCGGGGAGGACGGCGGGGCGGGGCGGGAGGCGAATCCCCCGCAGAAACGGTGCGTCGTTGGTCGTTGGTCGTTGGTTGCGAGGTGCATTTTCTCGTGTTGATTGGACTGACGACGCTGCTCACTCGCGGTCCTTTCTCCTTCTCCTCTGTAGGGTGTTTCTGCTGGCCAATGTCGTTGCGTACGCTGCGTTTGTTGGCATCGCCTGGCGGCAAACCGCCGCGGACGGCGACGCGGAGCCTCCGGCGCCGGCGCCGGCGCCGGAATCTTCGCCCTCGGCATCCCCACCTGCCTCGCCTTCATCATCATCACCCTTCCTCCTCCTCACGCTCTTTGCGCTCCTGGCCGTTGTGACTGCCTACCTCTTCCTGCTCTACGGCGCGCGCCTCTTCATGCTGCTCCGACGCTTCCCCATCGATTCTCGCGGGCGGCGGTCAAAGCTCCTCGAGATTGGTCTGATCACGTCGATCGCGTGCGTGTGCTTTACGGCGCGGGCGGTGCTGCTGGTGCAGGCGGCGGTCGACGCGGATGGGCGGTTCGGCGGGCTGGACGTGATGTCCCATCCGGTTTTGAATGGGGTGTACTATATGGTGTGCGAGGTGCTGCCGCTGGGACTGGTGATGTGGATACTGAGGAAGCTGCCGCCGAAGAAAGAGCGACGGGTCGGGGTGGGCAGGGTGCGCGTGGGCGGTGCGACGAGCGGCGAGCGGGAGCGGGAACAGGATCACGAACAGGAACGAACTCGGGAGGGCGATGACGTGGATGACGTGGATGACGATGACGATGTCGATGTGGAGTCTGCCGGGGCGTTTGCGGGTCCGGATGTGGAAGAGCCGCTGTTGAGTTGATTGCAACGGGGTTCTTTCTTCGCTTAAGCGATAGCAAGCTTGCTAAAAAACTTCTCGTAAAACACGTATCGTACCGCATCGAAGACACCATCAAACAGTCGTGATCGGAACGATCAGACCGCGTGCGAACCAAACGAACCAAACGAACCAAACGACACCGGGACCGGTGGAAAACTCAACTTGGCAGAGCCCAGAAACGCCATGGCGACCACCACCACGAGTCACAGAGCTCCCGGCACGTGCCCGCTCTCGCTCTCCAACACGTCCAGATCACCATGGATGCATAGACCACCACCACACAGCGTCTTTGATCGACCCGCGCCCTCCTCCTCCTCCTCCTCCTCCTCCCAGGTCTCGTCAGCCGCTCGCACCCGCGCTCGCACCCGCACTCGCGCACAGTGGCTGGAGAACTCGGCCCAAGTCGACGTTCCCACGTCCCTGGAAACCGCGTGGGTGCTGTGGGAGGATCGGGAGCGCATACCGCAGTGGATGCCGTGGATAACGTCCGTGGTGATTCAGGACGACGACGAGTCGCTGTCCAAGTGGACGCTCTCGACGCACCAGTTCAATCGCGACTGGGAGTTCTCGTGGCTGGCCAAGAACATGACGCCGCTGAAGTTCCAGAAGATTCACTGGCGGTCTGTTCCAGGAAGCGTGAGCGGAAGCCTGGGCGGCGGGCTGGAGATACAGAACCAGGGGCAGATCCGGTTTGTGCGGAAGAACGACGGGAGCTGCGCCGTCAAGTTGACGATCAGTTACGAGGTGCCCAATGCGCTGGCACCCTTTGCGAACTTGCTCACGCCTGTCGTCGAAGGGATCCTGCAGGCCGATATGGCGAGGTTCCGGGAGTACGCAGTCAAGGCGCAGGAAGAGAAAGAGACGACGACTTGAAGGCTGGCCTGTAAAACTCGGATCGAAAAAAAACGATGTCAGTCATCACGAGGGCGATACGGAGCGCGGCCTTGGGTCGTGGGCTGTGCGAGGCACTACACGCGGACGTCTCGTGGTCCGTACGCGCGGCGATGAGCGCCGTGGACGCGTCCAGTCTCGCGGCGTCGTGCATTCAAAGAAACGAGCGAGGGAATCGGCGGTTCAGCGCCGGCGACAATTCTGCCCCGTCGACGTCAGAGAGAGCGTCGACCACCACGTTTCGGACGGGCACGTTGGCCGTGAAAGTGGGTATGACGCAGGAATTCGACCACCACGGCCAGCGGATTCCCCTCACCGTCCTGTGGCTGGACGACGTGCAGGTCACCCAAATCAAGCCGTACTCTGCCACGGCCTCGTCCTTACAGCTCGGCATCGGCTCGAAACGCCGGAAACAGATTCCCGCGTCGCTCGCCGGACACTTTGACGCCGCTGGCGTCCCGTACAAGCGCAAGACGAAAGAGTTCCGTGTGTCCAACGACGCCATCCTCCCGGTGGGGCACACCATCAGCGCGAGCCACTTTGTTCCCGGGCAGTACGTGGACGTCAGTGGCACGTCGATCGGAAAGGGCTTCCAGGGCGTCATGAAGCGGTGGGGCTTTGCGGGACAGCCGGCGAGCCACGGCAATTCGTTGGCCCACCGGAAGGGGGGGTCGACTGGGCAGTGCCAAGATCCCGGTAAGGTGTTCAAGGGGAAGAAGATGGCGGGGCGGATGGGCGGGGTGCGTGCGACGACGATGGGGTGTCTCGTGTGGCGGGTGGACGTCGACCGAGGGCTCGTATACGTGAAAGGGCAGGTGCCCGGGCATAAGGGGAACTTCGTCGAGGTGCGGGACTCGATGAAGGAGGGTGGTGGGGTGAACCGCGGGGTACAGTTGCCGGTTCCGACCGGAGCGTTGGAGGGCGGGGTGTTTGTCGCGGGACGGCCCGCGGCGAATCCCTTCGATTGATTGATGATGATCAATCGCACAACCTCGTGCATGACGTCACTGATCAGCGATCGCAACTCAATTCTGTCTCGTAAGAAATATCCGATCTTTCGCGGCCGCGGGGCTCGCCGTCTCTCTCTCGCGCGTCCCTGAGTTCAAATTTCTTTCGGGGGAGCAAGCGACGCGCCACCCACCGACGACACAACGAACACTGTATATATAATTTTCGGAAGGAAAACGCAAGCATGGTCGTACTGACCCTGTCGTCGTTGTGTGTCAACGCGTCGAGGCCATCCTCGACGGGCATCCAGTCATCCGCTCGCTTTGGAATTTCTCGTCACGTGGTTCGCGCTGCCGCGCCTGCTGCCGAGGGTGCGTTCGTTGTGGCCAGACGACAGACGACAGACGACGGCGCCTCGCTCTCGGCGCCGTCGTCGACGAGAACTGGTCCCGCATGCACCTTGATTCGACAACTGCCGCTCACCACACACGCCCGAACACCACCCTCGACGTACCAGGCAAGGCCATGTTCCAGGCCGACCTGTCGCTCGAGGAGCAGGACCCGGAGGTTGCAAGCCTGATCAAGAACGAGAAGTCGCGTCAGGTCCGTGGACTGGAGCTGATCGCGTCTGAGAACTTTACGTCGACGGCGGTGATGACTGCCGTGGGGTCGTGCATGACCAATAAGTACTCGGAGGGACTTCCGGGGGCTCGCTACTACGGCGGTAACGAGTACATCGACCAGTGCGAGCGCCTCTGCCAGAGCAGGGCGCTGGAGGCCTTCCGCCTGGACCCCGCGGCATGGGGTGTCAACGTTCAGACGCTCTCCGGCTCCCCGGCGAACTTTGCCGTCTACACGGCGCTGTTGAACCCGCACGATCGCATCATGGGTCTGGATCTGCCGCATGGAGGGCATCTGACGCACGGGTTTATGACGCCGAAGCGTCGCGTGTCGGCGACGTCGGTGTACTTCGAGTCCATGCCGTACAGGCTGGACGAGTCCACGGGACTGGTCGACTATGACGCGCTCGAGAAGTCTGCGACGCTGTTCAGGCCCAGGTTGATCATCGCGGGGGCGTCTGCGTACTCGCGTGACTTTGACTTTGCGCGCATGCGACAGATTGCCGACTCGGTCGGGGCGTATCTTATGGCGGACATGGCGCATATCTCCGGGCTCGTGGCCGCGGGGCTGGTGAAGAACCCGTTCGAGTATGCGGATATTGTCACGACGACGACGCACAAGTCGCTGCGTGGGCCTCGCGGCGGGATGATTTTCTACAAGAAGGACTTGGAGTCGGCGATCAACCAGGCAGTCTTCCCGGGCCTGCAGGGTGGACCGCACAACCACACGATCGCGGGACTTGCGGTGGCGCTCAAGGCGGCCACGCAGCCGGAGTTTGTCGAGTACCAGAAACAGGTGATCTCGAACGCGCAGGCGCTGTCGAACAAGCTGGTCGGGCTCGGGTACACGATCGTCAGCGGCGGGACCGACAACCACCTCATCCTGGTCGACCTCAAACCGTCGGGGATCGACGGCGCGAGGGTGCAGACGGTGTTGGATCTTGTGAGCATTACGCTGAACAAGAACAGCGTCCCGGGAGACAAGTCGGCGATCGTGCCGGGCGGTATTCGTGTGGGGACCCCGGCGCTGACGACGCGCGGGTTCAAGGAGGACGACTTCGAGCAGGTCGCGGTGTTCATCGATCGGGCCGTGCAGATTGCGAAGGATATCAAGGCCAACACACCGGGCGAGGCAAAGCTGAAGGACTTTGTCGCGTTTGCAAACACGGAGGGGCCGGGCAGAGCGGACGTGCAGGCGCTGAGGAAGGAGGTCGAGGCCTACGCCGAGGCGTTCCCGATGCCCGGCGTTGATCCCCGCTAAGGGCTCTGGATGCGTCTGTCTGTATGGTTGGAGATGATTTCCCTTTGAATTCAAATCACGCACCTCTTTGCGATGTTGACTGACCAATAACACGACACCGCCACCGCCTCGATAAATAAATGATTTCCACGTCGTGGAGGACGACGCTGGCGGCCGCGCGGGCAGGCCGACTCGGGCGCCTGTTCAAATTCAAACGTGGTGGCATCGTCAGAACGTGCGCGACGATCGACCAACCCCGTTCGGGTCGGCTCGATCGCTTACGTTCTGGCATTGCCTTCGAGCTCCAGCGCGGCTGCCAGAACTACCCCGGCCAGACCATGCTGTTCTCTGACTTTCTCGTGGGAGAACTGCGGCAGATTGTCTGCGACGACGGCACCGAGGTCGACCCGTTGCTTGCGAGCGCCCGGGACTACGGCCGGTGGGACTGCGCTCGGCGGCGAGCCTTCCTCGCGAGCGTCGAGGCGCACCTCGATGCGAGCAACGGGGCCAGCGACGCCAAGAACCGCCACCACTACTACCCGTTTGTCGTCGACACCGAGACGACGGGGTTTTCGACGAGCACGTCGCACGTGGTGGAGCTGTGTGTGCTGGATCTCCTAACCGGGGCGAACTATCTGCGTCGCGTGCGTCTTCCTAGCGACGTGCAAATGCATCCGGGCGCAGAGGCCGTCACGGGGATCAGCTCGCACGACCTGCGGAGTCACGACCTGCCCACGTTTGACACGGCGATGGCGGGCGCGCTCGAGTTTATATTCGAACGAGTGCGAGACGACCAGACGCCGCTGCTCGTGGGACACAATATTCTCAAGTACGACGTGCGGCTGTTGCGGAACCGGATGCTGGACTACGGGATGACGGCCGAGGTGCAGCAGCTGGACACGGCCTTTCGGTTCTTCGACACGCTCGCGTACGCCAAAGCTGCCGCAGACGTGGGCGCGGATTCCAACAAGCTGACTGACTTGTATCGGGCATGCGTGGGCAGCGAGCCAAAAAACGCGCACAGCAGTCTCGGGGACGTCGTGATGACGCGCGAGGTGCTGGCCAGGCTGGCGGGCTTCGGCGGGGACGGCGCGCGGGACTGGGAGGCGTTTTTCGGGTCGCGGGTGCGCGATTGGGTGGTGAAGAGCACGGGTCCGGGCACGAGTCTGAGTGCAACGCGGGGGACGGCGAAGCAGAGGGCGACGACGGCAACGACGCCAACGTCGGCGGCCATGTCGCCGTCCGAGCTGCTCGACATCGCCTCATCCGAGTCTCCCGGGCTGCCCGGGTTGCGCGATACGTATCGGGACGGCAGCGAGATATTCCGAGGCGACGATGGGGATGAGGACGGCCCGACGACCGCGTCCAGCAGCATCTCGCTGTCCACGCCGCTCAGGGAGCTCGGTGTCGCCTTCACGCCAACCGAGAGCAAATTGATGGCCCAGATGCGGCTCGAGACGGTGCGGGACGTGCTGTACGTGTTTCCGAGAGGCTATCTTGTCGCGAGCGTGGGCGCGTTTCCGGTCGCCACTGCAGGCGGCCAGGAAGACGGCCGGGCAGACGGCCAGGCAGACGGCGAGGTCGACCAGTCGATCGTCCTCCCCGTGCACCTGGACGCGCTCAAGGTCTATCGAGGCAAGTTTCACGTGCTGAACGCGCAGTTCCGATGCCTCGACTACGACGACCTGCTCGCCGGGACGCACCTGCAGACGATGCACCGGAACCCCGTCATCCACCTGCAGGTCTTTCGGAAGGGGCGCTCGGCCGCGTGGGCCATCATGAACGAGGAAAAGCGGATCCGGGGCTTTGGGAGCATTTTCGCGCTCTCCGGTCAGGTGAAACTCTCTACGGATAAAGAGGGCAACCGGAAGTTCGTCCTCAAGGAGGCCAGCCTCGAGCTCTTCGACCTCAACGCCCTCTCGCGGCTGCCGCGGCACGCCGAGTACCTCCAGCCGATCTATCCCCAGAAGAGCAAGGCCACGTCGCAGAGCGTCTCGCAGATTGTGTCCAAGGTACTGGAAAGGGTCGAAACGACGCGTCTGATCAACCCGATCCCGGCCGAGATCCGCGGGGCGCACGGCATTGCCAGCTACGCCGCGTCCATCCTCGATATCCACCGGCCGCAGTCCGCGGCCTCCTACAAGCATTCACGCTCCAGCCTCGCGTTCCACGAGCTGTTCTTCATGCAGCTCCGCCTCTTGTGTCGTTCCAGGAAGGGTCGCGGCGACGACGCCGGGTCTTGCGGGACCCCCGCAGTCGAGGTCGGGGTCGAGGTCGAGGTCGACGGGGCGGGGGGGTCCCTGGACTTCGGTCCACAGGCGGCGGCGATCGGATCTCTCGCTTTTCCCCTGACTGGAGACCAGAAGCGGGCCCTAGAGTCTATCAACGAGCTGATGAACGCCGGCACGTCGGCTTCGATCCTCCTCCAGGGCGATGTGGGCTGCGGAAAGACCATCGTGGCCCTGCTGGCGGCACACGCCATGTCGTCCAACGGCAAGCAGGTGGCATTCATGGCTCCGACCGAGGTACTGGCCGAGCAGCACATCAAGTCCCTGGAAGCCTTTTGTGCGTCCATGCCCGCGGGCGAGCGCCGGCCGACGTACGCCCTCCTCACGGGTTCTACCAAGCAGGCCGAGCGGCGCGTCCTCCTCGAGCGACTCGTTTCGGGCGAGCTGGACATCCTCGTCGGCACGCATGCGCTCATATCCGCGCCTGTTCAGTTCCGAGATCTCGGGCTGGCCATCGTCGACGAACAGCACAAGTTTGGCGTCGAGCAGCGCGCCGCCCTCCTCTCCAAGGCCGCGCCCGCCCCACATATGCTCAACATGTCGGCCACACCCATCCCCAGGTCGCTTGCACTCGTTCTGTACGGCGAGATGGAGCTCATCGAGATCCAAGAGTTGCCTCCGGGCCGAACGCCCGTCGCCACCACCGTCTGGATCGAGGACGCTGGCGGCGACGAAAGGGACGCCGCCGACGCTGGCGGCGACGATCCGGACGCCGGGGGGTCCCTTTCGTCCCCTACCGTCGCAACCACGACCAGGGCGAGGCTCGCCCAAGCCATCAAGACGGAGATCGACGCCGGCGGCAAGTGCTTCATCGTCTGCCCGCTCATCGACAAGGGAGCGAACGACGAGAGCAGCGTGCGCACGGCGGTAACAGAGAAGGAGCGGTTATGTGCGACTGACGACTTTGCCGGAGTCGCCGACACGGTCGGGCTCCTGAACGGCCGCATGAGTTCTGCCGAGAAGGAGCAGATCCTCAGCGACTTTGCCGACCCCAAAGGGACCGTCAAGGTGCTCATCTCGACGACCGTCGTCGAGGTGGGCGTCAACGTGCCAGACGCAAGCCTCATGATCATCGAGCACGCCGAACGCTTCGGGTTGGCCCAACTGCACCAGCTCCGGGGCCGGGTCGGCCGCGGGTCGCGAGCCTCCAGATGTATCCTCGTCACCGGCGGCGACGGCTCGGCCGACCGACTGCGAATCCTCGAGGAAACCAACAACGGGTTTGATGTCGCCGAGGCCGACCTCGCCAACCGGGGCAGCGGCAACATCATCGGCACCGAGCAGGCGGGCGACGGCAACAGCAACCACCTCTGGGAGCTTCCCCGCGACGCAGCGCTCGTCTCCAAAGCCAGACAAGCTGCCGCAGATTTCCTCGATGCAAACGGGGCCGACGAACGCGGCTGGAACGCCGAGCTCCAGCGGGCGATGGCGGACGCGTACGTCGACTTGGATGTGCACTCCATACCAGATTTGGAGCGGCTGCTGGTCGACGAATAGACTGAGATAAAGCGAATCGAAATGTTACGCCTCGTCACGGACACCGCCAGAATACCCCGGCAGCACGAGCGGCGGCGAGCAAGAGGAGAGCGAAGAAGAGATACGACGATTCGGGCGTGTTTGACTTGCCGGAAGCCACAGCAGCACGGCCGGAGACTGATCTCGATACGGAGCACCAACAACAACGACAACGCCAACAGCATTGACAACAGCGACAGGCCCGAACAACAGCCCGAGCAACAGCCCGAGCAACCACCACCACAGTTCGACGACCAGAGCGAGACGCTGCCCGTGAAGGTCGCGCTGTCGATGCTGCGGTTCTACAAGACGGGCATCTCCCCGCTGATGCCGCCGTCGTGCCGATTCCAGCCCACCTGCTCATCGTACGCCGTCGATGCCTACACGCGATACGGCGTCGCCAAGGGCACCATCATGACCGCCTGGCGCCTCTTCCGGTGCACGCCGTGGGGCGACCGAGGCTACGACCCGGCCGTGTGGCCTCCGAAAGGCTTGGGTTTCCTGAAAGACATGTGACTGGCAGTTACTTGCAATTTTCTCTCTCTCTCCGCAGTAGAGCCACGAGATTCTCAAACGCCTCGGTCGAGTCCTCCTCCGAGTCTGACTCGTCACAGGCAAGCCGCTCAAAAGCCCGGAAAACGTCGTCACGCATCCCGCGCCAGTTCGGCGGCTCCGCGACGCTTTCCTGGTCACCCCGATCCTTCATCTCGGCCATGCTCCACATCGATGACATCAAGGCCTCCTCCACCCGCCTCCATCCAACTGCCTCCCGGCCGTCGTCTTCCCCTTCCGACGACGGCTCCTCCTCCACGTGCACCAACTCAAAGCCCTTGTCTACCGACCACCCAAACACCCCGTCAAGATCGTCACCACGCACACCCCACGCGACGATCAGAGGCACGTCGAACGCGCGCTCGGGGGCGGCAGATTCCCAGTGCGACGAGAACGCCTGGAAGTATTCGAGCGCCGCGTGACCTTCCAGAACCAGAATTAAAGCGCCAGAGGCACCCTCCGGCACCCGCTCGACGCCACCGTACGCCCGGACGGGAACTCTGGCCGCGTAGTACTTGTTGTCAATGATGTGGGTGGGGCCGGCGGGATCGGAACTGCCGGGGGCCAACCGCGCCAGGATCGCTTGCAAACCCGGACTGCCAGGGCTCCCGACCAAGTGAATAGCCTCTCGGGTGTCGTCAAGGCACCCGAGAGAATCATCAGACACACACATGTCTTAAACTTGTTGGGTACTCCCCCAAGGCCGGCCCACACAGGAGGAATCTGCCCAGCTTCGCTTCGCTTCATCCGGCGTGTAGTTCATCAGTGAACACTGCGAACATCAGGAGAGCGCGCGGATCTCAGCGTACACGGAGAACGCGGGTGCGGAAGGTTTTTCGAACGGGCCGAATCCGGTCGACCAGCCCCCCCTCCCAGCCCAGGCGCACTTCACGTCACGTCACCCAGGGCGCCGCATGCCCGTCATGGGTCAGGATCCACCGTCTGAGACCCGGAAGGATCCACCGTCGCACCCTCGACAGGTGCAATACGTCGAAGCCTTCGGGGACGAGGACGCCGCGGTCACCGTGGTCTTTCAGGTGATCTCGCTGCCCAAGCAACTCTACCTGTACCTCGGGCTGGCCGAAGACCCGAGCAGCTCCCTCCAGTCGACGAGTCTGGCCATGATGTCGTCCGCCCGTCCGTCGTCCACGCCAATTTCCACCGTCGTCCTCCCGTCGACGAGCAAGACGCAAAACAACGATACGGAGTCGCTGCAGCTGGCGCAAATGCTCTGCCGAAAAGCTGGTATGCCAGTGCTCGTCTCGTACAATCTCCCACCGGGGGCCGTGACGGACGCCGTCAAGGCCGAGGTTTGTCGACACGCCGCCACCGTCGTATGTCAGGCGGCAGCCCCGCTAACCAGACGTCCGTCCGTACGTACCCAAAATTGAATGACCAACAACGTTACACTACATTTCTCCCGAATCGTTGGAACCAAACTCAAACGCCTCGCTGTCAAAGTCCGAAAACTCGCTGGCCAGAATGGCCTCGTCGACCCCCTCCCGTCCCTTGACCTCTTCGTCGTCCTCCTTCATCAGCTTTCCCTGCATGTCCAGCCACTCGGGAATCGTCGGATGATGTGCGTACCCATCAGCGACGAAATTCGTCCGCGATCCCGGCTTGCGAACCTCGAACGGCACGTCGCGCGGGTCGGCGGCCTGTCCGTTCATGGTAATCAGGTCCCAGATCTCCTTCATGCTCCACTCTTTATAATCAACCTCGGCAGGATCCATCGATCCCTTGATCCGTTCGTCGGTCCGCCAGTCGCTCGCCATCGACGGGTACTGGCCGATCGTTGCGGATCGTCGCTGCTGCCACCGCGCGTAGTCCTCGTCGAACCACTTCTTCGTCTCGCTCGCCGCCCGCAGGTCCCACTCTGTGAGTGTGCTCTTCGGCGTGGTCTTCAGCGATAGCGTGTTGCCGTCGAAGAACCTCGACGCGCTCGACTCTGCCACCGCCTGCGAGGTCGGGTCGATCGAACGAATGTCGTCCCGGTAGATGGGCTTTTCTTCCTCTGGTTCGCTCGTCGCAGCGCTCGTTCCCGGTAAGTCCGTTCTCGGCTCCCTCTCCAGGTCCCGCTGCATGTATCCCGCCCACACCATCACGTCGCCCCGTCGGCTGCCGTCGACCTCGTTGAGCTCGACCGACACGTCCTCGAAGTCTCCCAGGTCGATTTCGTCTTCTGCCTGGTCGCATTCCTCCATGATCTCCTCCAGTTCGTCGTCCGCCGCGGCTCCGCATCGAATGGGCCGTGTGTGCGCGGCGGAGCGCGGGATGCGTGGTCGGCATGCGGCCAACGGATGCGCGAGATTTTGTTTCGTCGGGGCGCCGGTGGTCGCCCGCCGGCGGCTCGTGGCGCGGGCGGTGGTCGCCGTGAGGATACGTGCGCGACAACAAGCGGAATCCATGGTGGTATCTTTTCAAAGCTATTTTGGTTGGTTGAGCCTGGGAAGGCTGAAGCTCGACCCCATCTTCCTGGTCACCCCGAGCATCGACGTCGACGTCGTGCTCGCGCGCTGGACAGTCAGCAGGTTGCGCTTCTTCGAGTTGGTCGTGGCGGCCGTCGCCGCGCTCGCCGTCGCCGTCGCCGCCGGGCCCTTTGCGACCGAGGCCTTGGACACGTTGAGCGCCACCTTGGGGTTCTCCTTGTCGGCGTCGTTGTGCGCGGAAAATTCGGCATCGACGGTCACGCGGTCCGCCGTCTCTTCCTGGCTGTCCCTCGTGTGCCTGGCAGAGTCGGGGTTCCACACGGACGCATCGTCCTTGCCGTCCACGTCCACCTCGATGGACTTCTTCACAGTCTTTCTGGCGGGCGCCTTGTGACCGCCGGTTGCTGCTGCCTCCGCGTTCTCGACGATACCGTCGTGTTCCGCCTTCTCGGCGACGCCGTCGTCCCCCCGCTCCCGACGCTTCTTCCCGGCCCGCCCGCCCTCCTTGGCCAGGCGCTTCTCCAGCGCCACAATCTCCTTCTTCTGTTGCCGCACGATCTTCTCAATCTCCTTCCGCAGCAGGATCTCTTCGTTCTTCTCGTCCAGGATGTCTTGGACGCGCCGCTCCAGCCGATCGATGTGCTTGTCCTGCGCGGCCCTCGACTTGACAAACTGCACCAGCTCCTTCTCCGACTCGAATCCGCCCTTTTTCACCAGCGACTCCACCGACATGCCCGGCTTTTGCTGCTGCAATGACTGCGACTGCTGCAATGACTCCTGAAACTGCTTCTCGAGCGCCGCGGCTTGCGCGTGCGCCGTCGCCTGGGCCCCCTCCACGGCCGCAGTCAGCTCGGCGCCCTTCTCCCTCAGCGCCGCCTCCAGCCCCATCCTCGTCTCCTCGAGGCCGTCGATCGTCTTCTGACGCTCCTCCAACATGGCCGCCTGCCTCCCGAACGTCCCCTCGTAGCTCGCAAGCTCCGACCTGAGCGTCCCGTTCTCCGCCAGCAGATCCCGCCCCAGCTTCTTCTCGACGGAGAGGAAGCGCTTCAGGCTCTCGTTGATTACCCGAACGTTCTTCAGACTGTCCCTCGCGTCTTCCAGCTGGATGTTCAACGTCGTCGAGACCATCTTCTCGTGCAGGTGCTCGACCTCGGCCCCGGCCAGCTTGCGCTTCAAAGTCAGGACTTCCAGGTCGTGGGCCTCCTTCTGCCTCTCCTCGTCGCAACGGAAGCGGCTGAGCAGCAGCTGCGTGTCCTTGGCCATGACGCCGATCTGGCTTTTGACCAGGTTGACGGCCTGGTGGGGGGAGGAGGAGGGAAACGGGTGAGACCGAGCGTCAGGGCGTGCGAACGCACGTCGGTCGAGGTCAATACGCGCCTGCTCGGCGTAGTTCGCCTTGATTTCGGAACACCGGAGGTCGACCGAGAGGGCATCCCGAGTTTTCTCGAAATTCCGGTACGCGAGCGTTCCCTGGTGGGCCGACGAGTCGCCCGTGTGTTGCGGGAAGGATACGAGCATAGTGCGGCTCCACTGACGGGCTCGGCGAAGGAGATTTCGAGACGAGTAAAGTCGTTGAGATTGTGTTAGCAGCCCCAGACGGCCCTCAAGGCAGGTATACACTGCTGGAGCCTCGTATAAGGTGTGTATGGGAATATTATGGAGCAAGAAAGTGCGCAGTGACGACGGGCCGGTCACCTTGGGTCGAAAACTGTCTTCGGTTTTCGTCCCCGTCGTTGGGCGTGACGAACCGAACCACGCCGTTCGGAACGCGGGCGGTCGGGGACTTCCCGCCCCCCCCCCCGAGCCTCGGACGCGCCTGGGAGTGAGCCCGCGTGCGAAGACCCAGCGCCATCATTCTGACGACGCGAATGCCCAGACGTCGCGCGAGTTAGCGTCGAGCGCACACGGCGCCGACCGGCAGCCGGGAGCCGGGAGCCGGGAGCCGGGAGCGCCAGCCCGGGACGGTTGGTCCGGCTGGTCTCTCGTCGCGATCGGACGGGACCACCTCCCGTCGCTGGTTGGGGACCAGCGCAGCTGCGTGTGTGCTCGTGGAGGAGCTCGAGATTGGCGCCTACCTTACCTGTGACACGCTCGCCCTTCCCAAACGCTTCCATAGTTAGCGCTTCGAACGAATTCATTCTCATTTCATCAACACACACCATGATCTGCGCAACGATCAGAACACCAGTCCCCACGCGGTGGACAGCGTGCGCAAAACCGCTCACCATGAGACAAACCATCGCTCCCACCCTCATCCGTGCAAGCCCGGACGACGCCCCCGGGGCCGCGAACGACGCGGCCAAGGAGGCCGCCGCCAAGGAGGCCGCCGAGGAGGCGCGTCTGGAGGCGATGGAGTCCCGGCTGCGGGCGACCGGCGGCTCGTCGGCTGCGCCCCGCTCGCGGCAGGGCAGCTCCGCGGCAAGCCAGGAAAAGCCGGCAGGGCAGCGGGCAGCGTGGAAGGAAGGCCAGCTGTTCCCCGAGGGATGGGAGGAGATGGACCCGCTCGAGAAGGCGACGGAGCTATACCTGGGGGAGCGCGGCTTTCTGTACTGGGCGACGCAGCTGACGATCGGCGGGCTGGTGGTGTTGGTCGTCGCCTGGGTGGCCTTCCGGTTCATCGGGCCGAGCTTTGGGCTGTATGCGCTGGAGAACGACCCGAATCTGTAAGTAAGAGACACGCGTTGATCTGTAAGAGACAGAACATGTATTGTGGGAAGGCGTGCGGACGACTCGTTCAAATTCCCTTCCCAGGTCTCAGAGGTCTCTTGAGCGCTCGCCCCCATACCTATACGCGCGTTTTTTGTGTCGCTGTCATTTATTTCATTTCTTCCCAACGTATTCTGCAGCGCGCACCGTCGCCGCTCGGACCAATCCACAGGACACTCGACTTGTGATCGTCGTGGGTCAACGAGAGAGAGATGGCCGGCACAACGACGACCGGCAGCAAGCAAAACCAGCAGCTCGCCGTCTCGTATTGGAACGATGCGGAGCGCCCTCCGCACAAGCTCGTCGAGACGAAAAACGGTCGGGGCAAAGGCAAGCTGGTCGTTCTGACGCCCGAGCAGCCCCGTCAACAGTCAGCGACCGGCCGTCTCCAGATCGCGGCCGTCTCCGAGGAGGACGCCCGGCACGGCGAGCTGCCGTCCGATCCCGTGGCGCGCGTGGACCAGCGGCTTTCCTACGAATGGGTGCGGTACGTGCGCTTCGGCTCGAGTCCGCAGGAGGCGTACTCGGCGCTCAGCACGATGTGGGCGAGCGAGCCGGTGCTCATGCAGGCCGGGAAACAGCAGCAATCGGCGTTTGTGTCGTGCTTGATGGACTTTGACGCGTTCGCGGCGCGGGTTGACGAGGCCTCGACGTCGGCCTCGACGTCGTTGGCTGCGATGGTCTCGGACGCCAAGCTGCACCGGTTCATGGAGTTTGATCTCGGCAAGAACGACGCCAAGGGTCCGTATCACGTGCGCGAGTTTGAGACGCAGTTGATCGGGATGGGGTCTGTGCGCGAGTTCGTGCAGTGTGCCCGGTCCTGGGAGAAGCGCAAGGTGTTTCTGGCGCTCACGGGAGACGCTGCGAGGGCGGCGGCCGACCACGTGATCGATTGGGAGGCTCTGAATGGGGTTCTTGCGTCGCAGCGGTTTTCGGTGGTCGACTCGGCGGTGCGGGTGGAGATGGGGACGAGGAACGGCGTGCTGCCGGCGAGGTACGCGACGCACGACCAGCTGTTGGTGCAGGCGCACGGCCGTCGTCGGGTCACCCTGGCGGCTCCTTCGCAGGCGTTCGGGCACCTCTATCCTTACCCGACCCACCATCCGTACGACGGACTGGCCATGGCGTCGCTGGAGACGCTCAACCCGGAGGACTGGCCGGGGACCAAAGATGTGCGCCTCCTTCGGGCCGTGCTCGCCCCCGGCGATGTCCTCTACGTCCCAGCGTACTGGTTCGTGCACGTCCACGAGCTCGACGCGGAGACGGTCTGCGTCCGCGTGCCGCTCAGCAACGGGGTCGCACGAGGAGGAACGACGGCCCGTCGGCCGCCGGCGCGCGACGCGACGCTCCTCCGCGTCTCTCGCGTCGTGGAAGACCGCGTATCCCAGACCGTCGGCGTCTCAAACGTGAAACGCTGGCTCCGCATCATCGCCAACAACGCCGAAACCAAGTACGTCGACCTCGCCACCGTCGCCGGCTACAAGTGCGCCCGCATGACCCAGGACATCCGCGACGACCTCGACACGGTCCTCGCCAACACGACGTCGTCCCGCTCCGGCTCCCTCTCCGCGTCGGCGGCCTGCCGCCTCATCATCGACCACCGCCTGGAACCCACCCCCTGGCTCAACCAAGGCTTCCGCGAGCCCCTCCTCCTCGCCGACACCCCCAAGATCTACCAAGACACCAGAACCGACGAGGAACGCAAGTACCCCACCCTCTTCCGCAAGAAACTCGAACGCGACGGCTGGACCGTCCAACAGACGACCTCCACCGTCCCCATCCCTGGCGTCAACATCCCCGTCGACGCCGACTACCGCCTACTCTAGGGCTCTAGGGCTCTGGTCGGAGTTCTTTTTGTTATAATCAAATCAGCAAATTGGAAAATCTCAGCCGACCCCAACCCCACGACACGTCTAGACGTAGAAGTTCGTCTGCTTGGAGCTCGCCCCCACCTCCTTCAGCTTTTTCAAAATCCTCGTGAAGTACTCCTGCAGGTAGTCCTCCAGACTGCTCACGCTCCCCTCCTCCATCCCGAGCACCCTGTACGTCTCCGTCATATCGGCAGTGAAGTCCTCCCCGGTGCTCAACAGATCAGCAAACGCCAATCGATCCGCCGCATCCTTCGCCCACTGGAAGCTCTTCAGCACCCCCCTCGTCGCCTTCAGCACCCACACCGGCACGTCCCTCACCTCCGCATCGCAATCTGCCAGCGTCTCGCACAGCCTCACCACCTGCTCCGTGGTATACCCCCGCGGACCCGCCATCGGCAGCGTCTTTCCGATCGCCTCGGGCGCACGCAGACTCGCCATGGTCATCTTGGCCGCGTCCATCGAATCCAGGTAGGCAGTCTTGGTGTTATCACGCGTACCCCATACCGGCTTCTCCTCGAGAATCGGCACGGCGTAGTTGCCGATGATGGCCTGCATGAAGCCGGTCGGGCGGAAAATCGTGTAGTCCAACCCGCTCTGCTCCAGGAACTCCTCCGTGCACTTCTTGATGTTCATCAGCGGGACCTCCGGGTGCTTGTCGCAATGCATGATCGAGAAGAAGATGTAACGCTGGATACCCATGGCCTGAGCAGACTGGATGAGCGCCACCTTGCCCTCCCAGTCCACCACGTTGGTGGACTCCTCCGGACGAGCGGTCGAGCAGTCGATCACAGTGTGAATACCGACCAGCGCAGCCGGGATGGACGTCGGGTCGGAGAGATCCATCTGCACCGTCGTCGCGCCCCAGTCACGGAGGAAATCCGCCGGGTTCTGGCGGGGGCGGACCGTGCAACGGACCTCGTAGCCCTCGTCCAGGGCCTTCTTGACCACCTGGCGACCGAGCGTGCCGGTCGCGCCGACGACCAGGATGGTGTTCTTCGGGACGGGTGTGCCAGACGACGCGACGGCGTCCGAGGCAGCGGCGGCAGTGACGAACGCGGGCGTGGCCCTCGCCCGGGTCGGGATGGCCGACTGGGTGCGGGTGCGAGCCTCGAGCGTGCTCCTCGCCCGCGCCGCACACTTCATGTTCTTACTCGTGGTAGTGCGGGCGGGAGTCGCCACGAAGGCGCTCGTCCGAGCCACGGATTGAGCCAACATGTTTGTTCGGATTTCTGTCTGGCTTGTTTGGACGCGTCGAGCAGGATTTGCCTTCGACGCGTGGTACAGACGATAAGAATGGAAAAATTAAAAGAATGTATGGGGCCGAGGGCGTCCAGACCGACGATTCGTGCTCGGGCGTTTCTGTGGCCATCTCGAGTGGGAGGCCCAGAGTTGATGCATGGGTGGTTCGGGGACGGGTCGAGGGGAGAGCGAGTGGGGTCGGAGTGACGAGGGGTTTATGGATGGGTCCTATGGCGATGGGCGGGACGGATGCGGCGGGTGAGTGGGTGAGTGCGTGGGTGGGTGAGTGGGTGGCGCCGACGCTCCGAGCCGTGCGGGAGCGACCCACGCACGCTCGCACGCACGCACAAGGTGGGTTGGGGCACGCGAGGTAGGCAGGCGAGTAGACGCCTGCCGTGAACAGAGCAGCAGCGGGACAAATGCGCATTGGTTGTCGTCGTCGGAGCTCGGCTCGGCTCTGGTCAGAGACACGAACTCGCGCTCAGTTCCTTCCTCGTCTCAAATCTTTTGTGCACACGGAGGGACTGCAGACGTGGTTTCAGAGCCCCGGAAGGTAGGTCTGTCTGTCTGTCTGTCTGTCTGTCTGTCTGTCTGTCTGTGTAGAAGCGGGCAGTCTCTGGGATCCCTATTCGATCCCCGCGCCACAGACCAAAGCGAGATGCTGCTGCTCCTGCTCCGCCACGCACGCACGCGTGCACGGCAGGCCGCCCCCCTCCTCCTCCTCCTCCTCCCCCTCCTCCTCGCCTGCCTCTCCCCCTCCCCCGCGGCCGCCTCGGACCTCCATCGCCTGGAGCAGAACATCAACCACGACGTCAACAAGCTCGACTTCAGCTCGGTCTTCAGCCTGGCCGAGAACGTCGGCGTGTCCTATACCCTGGCGTTCGTGTCCCCCTTCGACACGACGATCAACACGAACATGGCGTCCACGTACCGGATGCGTCTGGAGAACGGGACGTCGTATCGGTGTGGGGTGGTGGGGCCCGACGCGTCTGACGCGCCGAGGCAGCGTATGAAGAGCGGCGCGACGAAGCAGAGTCTCGTGGATATGCAGCGGATGGCGAGGGAGGTCATTGACGGGATGGGAGCGTGGTGTGCGACGAAGACGGAGGGGTTTTGGACGTACGAGTATTGTTATGGTGGCGATCGGGCGGGTGGGGTGGCGCGGCAGTTTCACGTGGTGCAGACGGCCGAGGCCCAGTTGTTTCCGGCGCCGGTGGTGGAGGTGTTGGGGAAGACTGAGTTTGTGCTGGGGAGGGACTGCGTCTGGGAACTCGGGAAGGGGCCGCTGAAGTTTGATCCGTTGCAAAAGGGCACGAATGGTGGGAGGGGCAAGGGGGACGCGTTGGCGCTGGGGTACTTTGATGGGATGACGGAGCGGACCGACCGGCCGCGGCCGTCTGGGATTCCGGCGGCGGCGGCGTCGGATGCGAAGTATGTGTGGGACGCTTGTGGGGGCGGGGAGACGTGCGAGTTTGCGCCCGGGTGGGCGGGGTATGGGACAGCGGTGCACGGGAAGCCGAGGGAGACAGAGGTGCGGTATGGGTGCGGGCCGAGCGAGAAGCCGGTGTTGGTGGATGTGCAGGAGCCGAGTAGTTGTCGGTATGTGTTCGACGTGCGGTTCAAGGCGCTGTGTGATGTCGGGGGGTTGGTCGGGGACGTGCTGCCGGTGCGGCAGATCGAGTGTTGGGAAGACGAGCAGAAGCGTGGGGGATTGTAACAATATGGTACCGTATGGTTTATAAACCGTACACATAATTATGTGAAGAATCCTTTGGCCAAGCGGGGTTTGTTGGAGGCGGGTTGGTGGGAGAGGTCGCAGGTCCAGCCGGCGAGGCTTGCGTCGGTGGCGTATGTGACGATGGCGAGTTGTTGGGTGGGGGATTGGGAAAAGCAGACGGCGCTGCAGCTTCCTTTGTGGTCGTAGCGGAGCTGGGCGAAGGTGGCGAGGCAGTTGCCGGAGGTGACGTCGAAGAGC
>Ga0181582_10001124_pt1 | contig 20476 bp, 11 predicted proteins | sample 071ome_32_FD_132438 | JGI IMG/M metagenome (GOLD analysis project Ga0181582, IMG submission 132438) | Coastal salt marsh microbial communities from the Groves Creek Marsh, Skidaway Island, Georgia - 071405AT metaG (megahit assembly) | ecosystem: Environmental > Aquatic > Marine > Intertidal...
CCCCCGACACCCCCGCGCCCCCCGGCAGGCGCCGGACCCCGTCCCGCGGCCCCGCCGGGAGCGCCCCGAACGTCGCCTGCAGCTCCAGCCGGAACTCTGCGGGCAGGGCGCCGCGCCCCGGTCAGGCCCCCGCGTCCCCCCGCCCCCGCCCCCCCGGCGGAGGGCCCTAACCCTAACCCTACCCTCGCGGTGAGAGCCACTCACCGGCGTTGCGGAACATGTAGCCCGTCATCAGCACCGAGTACATGAGCTGGGCCATGTTCTCGCCGCGGGCGCTGATGCTGACGTCGAAGAACTGGGGGGGCAGGGTGCCGAGCATGTTGGTGATGGTCTGGCGCATGGCGTCGACGACCTCGGGGCTCCCGTCGCGCGTGAACTCCTCCATCACCGCGGGCTTGACCTCGGCCACGTACGAGAGGAGGGCCTCGGCCTTCTTGCTCCCGCGCGGGGCGCCGCCGCGCGCGCCCTGGTCCGGGGCGCCGCCGCCGCCGCCGCCGCCGCCCCCTCCCCGGTTCCACTGCGGCCGGCGGGGGTGGGGGGGCCACCCGGGTCGCGCGGGGCAGGGGGCAGTGGAAGGTTCGCCCGCCCTCCCCTCCCGGAGACCCCCGTCCACGAGCCCTGTCCCGGCGCCCCCCCGCGGTGGCGCGCGACCGTTGTGCCCTTCCGGGGCGAGAGCGGGACGCGGTAGGGGGCAGGTGAGTGCAATCGACGGGAATCGACACGAAGATGGGCCCGCGCCGGCCGGATTACGTCGCGGGGATGTTGTGAAATCCCGGGGGTCTGGACCGGTGCCCCTTTCTCCGCAGCGGCGCGGCGCGCGGCCCGAGATGGCCCGCCCGTGGCGAATTTCTCCGCGCGTCTGACACGTTACGGGCCCGCGGGACGAGACAGGGCCGAAAGAGGCAACCTTTGCGGTGGGAGAGGGATTGCGAGGTCTGTGGACTCACGAACGCGTCGACACGGAGTCGCCTGCGGCCGCTGGGGGCCCCGATGCCCCTAGGAACGCATCGTACTGGGCGAAGCAGCGACGACGTCGCCGGGGAGAGGGGTTCGTGGAGGTTCGTGGGGCCCCGGATCATCGCGGAGGGAGGGCTAGTGGCTGGTGAGGGCTGGCCAAACGTCGGCACGCGTGTCCGCCGGGTCACGAGGGCGCGCGCGAGAAGCGGGGGGGAAGTTTCGCCGCCGCTCTATTCTGGCGTCGGGGGCGCGCCCGGCCATCCCTTGTCGGGCCTGCCGCCCCCGCCCCCCCCCCGCCCGGGCACGGGCACAGGCAAGGGCGCCCGACGGCGTGCCAGTGGCAGCCCGCGTCGGACGCGACGCCGGCCGCTCGCTGGGGGGCGCGAAGCCCACCGCGCACGACCCCGGGCTCCCAAGGGGACTGCGCCCTCCCGGGCGCGGAGCAAGTCGCGACCTTCCAGCCGGCACCTGGGGACAGTCCTCGTTTAGATTCTTGTGGCCGGGCACGAGCGAAGAGACATGACCGTCGGGGCGACACTGTGCGCGTGAGTTACGGGACCAGGGACCACGGGCACCGCTCGTCAAGCACGACGGCGGTCCTCGCCGCGGAAGCCCGCGAGCGCCGCGGATGATTCGCGGCGCCGCAGATGAAGGGATGCCGTGGCCCCCTTTCGTTTCCCTCCCGCAGGCCGGCCAGGGGGCGCTTGGTGGTGGTGGCGATGGGCCGCCGCGCCGCCAAGATCGCCGCGCGCAAGGGGAAGTCGGACGCTATCAAGGCGAAGCTCTACGGCAAGTACGGGAAGCGCATCCAGCAGCTCGTCAAGACGGGCGGCGACGACCCGACCAAGAACATCGCGCTCGCGGACCTTATCGACGAGGCCAAGTCCGCCCGGGTGCCCCGCGACATTATCGACCGGAACATCGGTGAGCCCACGGCATATTCCGCACTTCATCTCGCCGCGCGCGCCCCGGTATCGCGCACCCCCGACACACACGCGTCGAGCCACCCGCGTGGAGGGGGCCCTCCCCGGGGCCCCCAGTCCGGGCCGGGGGGGGGTCCCTGGGGGGAGCGGCCGGCCGCCGGGGGCGGGGGGGGGCCGGGGGGGGGGTCCCTGGGGGGGGCGACCCGGCGCGCCCGCCCGCTGCTCGCAGGCAAGGGTAAGGACTCGGACGCCGAGTACAAGGAGGTCCTGTACGAGGCGTACGGCCCCGGGGGCACGGGGTTCCTGATCGAGTGCCTGACGGACAACGTCAACCGGTCCGCGGCGGACGTCAAGAGCGCCGTTACCAAGGGGGGCGGCAAGTGGGCCGAGTCGGGGTCCGTGGCGTTCAACTTTGAGCGCAAGGGCATCGTCGTGGTCGCGCCCGGGGCCGACGAGGAGCAGGTCTTCGAGACGGCCGTCGACGCCGGCGCCGAGGACATCCTCCCCGCCCAGGACGAGGACGGCGAGGCGGGCGGCTTCAAGGTCCTCTGCGGCATGGGGGAGCTCGCGGCGGTCCGCCAGGCCCTCGTCGGCGCCGGGTTCGAGGTCGTCGGCGACCAGTCCGGCCTGGCCTACGTCCCCAGCGCCGAGGTCGAGACCGACGACGACACCTTCGCCGCCTGCGAGGGGCTCCTCGAGCGGCTCCTCGACGTCGACGACGTCGACTCCGTCTGGTCCACCGTCGAGGGCCTCAACTGACGCTAGGGCCCGGCCCCGTGAAAGAAGGACGGAGAAGTCACTGGCGGGGGGGCTGCGCGGCGCTGGCCTTGGAGAAGTCCTCGTAGTCCAGCCACACGGGCCCCTCCCCAAGCTCGACCTCCGCCTGGAAGCGCCCCTCGTCGATGGCGAGCAGCGTGCCCCGCGCCCCCGCCCGGTCCCCCCGCACCACCACCACGGCGCCCCCCGCCGACGGCACCACCGTCTCTAGCTCCCGCTCGTCCACTCGCAGGACGTCCCCCGAGTCGAGCATCTCGATCTCCGCCACCCGCCCGGCCCGGCTCACCACGGCGCCCTTCTTCTTGTAGTACCCGTGCTCCCTGAGCGCCTTGCTCAGGACCTTGACTACGATGCCGGGACGCACCCACGCCTGGCCGCGCCCGCCCGCCTCCGCCGCCGCCGCCGCCGCCGCCGCCGCCGCCGCCGCCCGGTCCTCTGCCGCGGCGCGCTTCCGCTGCTCCTCCTCGACGATCGCCTCGGCCGCCGTCCGGCGCCTCTTCCCTGCGGGCCCGGGCGCCCCCGCGCCAGCGTCCTCCTCCTCGGCCCCGAAGCCGGCGACCCTGGGCGCGGCGGCCTCCGCGAACGGGTTGGCGGCCGCGGGGCGCTTGGCCCCGAGGCTCAGCTTCACCGGCGCGTCCGAGGCCCCCCGGTTCAGCGCGGTCGCCTGCGTCGGCCCGGCGTCCCCCCGGGCCTCGGCCTCCTCCCTGGCCCGCTCGACCTGCTCCTGCGGGGCACGGCAGCGCGGGCGGGGCGGGGCGTCGGCGAGGCCGGGCCGGGCCCCCCGCGACGCGGGCGGGGCGGGGCGGGGCGGGGCGGGGCGTCAGCGTGGCCGTGTCACCCGAGACGCGGGCGCCCGGCGGCCGGGGGCGACTCACCTGGAGCTCGCGAAGGCGGCGCAGCTCGTCGGCGGCGTCGGCCTGCTGTTTGCGGGCGACCTCGCCCTGCTGGAGGTGCTTGAAAGGGTCCTCGACGACGAGGCGGATGAACCACCCCTTGTCCGTCTCCTCCACCTTGCACTTCCCCTCCTTGCCCAGGTGCTTGACGAAGTCGGTCAGGGTGAGCCACTTTGTCGAGTTCATGTGCGTGTGGTGGCGGTCGGCAATGTAGTCGCGGTAGACGTCGTTGGCGTGGACGCGATTGTTCGGGTGGGACCTCCGCATCAGGTCGATGAAGTCGTTCTGCACGGTGGAGGCGGGCCTGTGGGGTCAGGGAGCGCCGGGGAGGGGGCGCGGGGCGGGGGGAGCAGCGTGCTTCCGGGGGGGGCACCTCGAACTGCTGGGAGAAGTCGTCGACGAACTTGTCCGGGTCGTGGCCGAAGAGCATCATCTGGCGCTTGTGCCCCTCGCTCGTCTGGTGACACTTGAACCCGTTCTCGTCCCGGCACTGCTTCTGGCACAGCTGGCAGTACCAGCGGAGCTTCTGCAAGCCCTTGGCCTTGATGGCATTGCCAATCTGCTTGTGGATGGACTTCTCCTTCCCCATGATCGTCTCCGGCGCCAATAACCCGATAGGGCAGCTTTTTTCCGCGAGAAACAGGCCGGCGACCGGAAAGAGAGGGCTGGGAAGGAATGGGGGGGGAAATGGGAACCCCTGACGCCGTCAAGTCCGACGCGAGACTCGAGCGCGGTCTTTTCTTTCCCCCCATCCCCGATTCTTCTCCCCCCGCCCCCCCCCGTGCTCGTCCTCTTCAAAGGCAGGTTCGTGTCGCTCCCACCCGGCCCCCCGTCCCTCTCCGCGATCGGGAATCCCGACCTTTTGATATGGAGGCTCCGCGCACCTGCGCCCCCGTGGCCCCCTTCCGCGGTCCAGTCCCCGCGCATCCGCGCTATTTCGCCTTCGTTTCGGGCTCTCCGCCCTCGTGAGAACTCGCTCATTGGCCCCGCGCTCGGGAACCCGGCTCCCCGTCGCTTCTAGCATCTTTCCCCCGCTGCCCCCCCTCGCTGCGACCTGTTCATGGTGTTTATCGGATCAATACGTAAATTTAAGGCGGTATGCACTAGTGACGTCGTCCGGAGGCCCTGGCGCGCCCGTGGAAGTCGCTCCCCCAGCGGTGGCTGGGTCGTGGCAATATTTCCTGCGACGACGGGCCCCTCCCGGACCTCCGATGGGCCCCTGCGCCATAGCTCGGGGCACGTTCCTGGTCATTCGATGCCGACTTCCCGCCGGTAGCCCCGTATCGGCCCCCGATTCGCGACAGTCACCGCACCCCCCTTGGCAACCTGGGGCCCTCACCCCCGATTCCGGCACGCGCCCGCGTCCAACCCCCCTCCCCCCCCTCTCACGTTGTCGCAGGCATAATCAGGGGGGCAAAAAAGGGGAAATATGGCCGGCTACAGGTGGAAGCAGTTCCAGGTCGTGGGGCGTCACCTCCCCACGGAGAAGACCCCTGAGCCCGAGGTGTACAGGATGAAGGTGTGGGCCACGGACGCCGTGCGCGCCCGCTCCAAGTTCTGGTGAGTCAAAGTCACCCGCTTCCGGCCAGTGGCCTCCCCGCCGCGCGCGCGACGCGCCGGAAGACGGCCGGATTGGCGGGGGGGGGCGTTGGCGGTTCCCGCCCCGAAGCGGGCGCGGACCGGCCTCCGCGCCCCCCGGGCGCCTCTTTAGCGTCGATTCCACCCGCCGCGGGGGACCATCGGGCTCATCCGCCCCGGAGAACCCCCCCGCCCCGCAGGTACTTCCTCTCCAAGCTCTGCCGGGTGAAGCGGTCCCACGGCCAGGTCATCTCGTGCAACGAGATCTTCGAGAAGGACCCCTCCACCGTCAAGAACTTCGGCATCTGGGTGCGCTACCAGTCCCGGACCGGGTTCCACAACCTGTACAAGGAGTACCGCGACACGACCCTCAACGGGGCCGTCGACCAGCTCTACTCGGACATGGCCTCCCGCCACCGCGTGCGGGCCCCCGGGGTGCAGATCATCAAGACGGCGCAGGTGCCCGCCTCCAACCGCCACATGGACAACGTCAAGAAGTTCGTCGAGGAGGTGTCCTTCCCCCAGACCCGTGTGATGTCCCGCCCCTCGTCCAAGGTCTTCAAGACCACCTTCAAGGCCCGCAGGCCCAACGTCGCCATGTACTGAGCAGCCCGTGCCGCGCGCGCCGCGCGCGTGCCATGCTCGGTGTGTGTTCGTTGAAGTGCAATATAGCCCCTCGGGCCCCCTCCCCGGGGCCCCGGGCAGCCCGGGCGGCGGGCGCCCCCGGGCGTGTCAGACCTCGCCCTCCTCGGGGCTCCCGTCGCGCGCCCTCTTCCCCCCGACCGCGACGGACCGCAGCTTGCGTCCCTGGCCCTCGGGCGGCGGGCGCGTCGCCCCCCCGCCGACGCGCCGCGGGGCGTCGCCGCGCCCCGACTGTGGGCCCCACCCCCCTGGGCCCCGCGGCCCCGGGCCCCCCCGGCCCCGCGGCTCCTCGAGCCGCCCGGGCCCGGGGGGGCGGGCCCGGCCCCCCCCTCCCGCGCCCACCCCGAACGCCTCCCCGAGCCGCCCGAACCGCGCCCGCTTCTTCGCCCGCGCCTCCTCCGCCGCGGCCTCCATCTCCGCCAGGGCCAGACGATCCTCCTCCGTGGCGGGCGCCCCCGGGGGGCTCCGCGGCGGCGTCGCCGCGCGGGCGATCCCGTCGTCCCCGTCTTCGCCGAAGTCCAGGCGGTCCTCCTCCGCGTCGCTGCCGGACACGGACGCCGGCCGCGGGCGCCCCTCCCCCATAGCCGCCCCGGGGCCCCCGCCCCCCGCCTGCGCGTGCCGCTCCGCTATCTCCCGCTTGGCCCGCTCCAGCTCCCCCCGCGCCCCGCGCTCCCACTCGGCGACCTCCGCCCGCCTCCCTTCCAGCGCCGCGTCCAGCCACGCGTCCCTCGCCGCGTCCCCCGTCCGCCGAGGAACCCAAAACACTGTTGTCCCCCGGTTGCCCGTGGCCGCCAGTAGGCCCGCCTCGCGGCGGCGGCGGGCCAGCTCGCCGTGGAAGTTCGCCTCGGCGCGCTCCACCTCGTCCCGGGCCGTCGGTGCGGCCGGGGCGTCGCCCGCCGGCCCGGCCGCTGCCCGCTCGGCCGCTCGCCGCTCGAGCGCTCGGCGCCGGGCCAGGGCAGCACTCTTCTCGTCCTGCGCCGCCTGGCGGGACGCGCTGTTGAGCGACCCGACCAGGAGCCCGCCCAGGAGGCGCCCCGCGCCGCCGAACGCGGACGCCCTCTGCTTCACCGCCTCGTCCCGGCCGCGGGACCCCGGCCCCTCTCGCTCCTGCGCGCACGGGACCCTGGGAGGGGGAAGCTCGCCGGCCCGCAACCCCGGCACGGATCGGGACGCGGGGGCGAATCGAGGAAGGGGTAATACCACGATCGTCCGCTCACCTTGGCCATGCCTCCCCTGTAGGGCTGTGCTCGCGACGCGGGTGCCCCGACCCCCTCGGCAACCCTGGCAATGTACCCCTCGTCCGCCCTTTTTCGTTTATTCTGTCCTTTTTCCCGCCCCCTCGTTGACGGTTGTACCTATCTCTGCAGCGTCATGACCCGCGGCTCCCCTTCCAAGCCCCAGGGGAGACTCCCCAGGAGCCGGGCTCCCTGCCAGTCGAGGATGGTTTCGTTTGCTTCGTCCGAAATCCCTCTCGCGCGGCTCGACGGAAGGACAGCACCCCTCTAAGATTCCTCGGCCCCCACCGTCGTCCTCCCAGAGCCGTGGTTACCATTCGTCGCTTCTCTCAGCGTAGTGGAGAGGGTCCTAAGTCACAAGGGAACGTCGAGGATGGCCGCTTCTCTCTGCGCCTCCATGGCCGCTATGGCCGTGTCGGCCCCCAAGGTGCGTGTATATCGAAAATTTGCGCGAAGACGTCCGTATCGGGCGCCCTCCTACCCCCGGAGGTCCCGTCGCCCCGGACGGGTCGGTCCGCGATGGAAAGGCCCTCCCCTATCCCGCCCGCGGGTCCCGGATCCCGATATAACTCCTAGCGCTTTAATTTTCAGCACTCCTGTCTAGAGTCGCGCGGGATGGCCCAAAATCATGGCTCCTCCTCCCGGGGGGTCGGATATAGGCCCCAGACGCCAAAGAGTGAAAGCGCCCCCCGGTGCCTCGATTCCCACCGTCACGGACCAAGCGCCCGCCGGTCTGGTGGAAGATTCGATCAAGTGGCGGATCGTACCCGCGTTGCGGCCCGCCTCCCGAGGGGGGCTGCGGAAACGGGCGACAATCCACCAGTGGCTGGGCCAGGAATTCCCGGACCCGACGACCCCCGCTCCCTGTCTCCCGCGCAGGTGGCCCGGGGTGGCGTGGCTGCCCCCATGGCCCCCGTGGCCTTCCCCGTGGGTCGCGCGCAGAGGGGCACCCTCCAGATCGCCAGGGCTCGTGTGGGTGGTGTGGAGGTGAGCAGGAGCCCGGGCTTGGCCCCCCCCCTGCCGCTGGCCCCGCCCGGAGGGCCCCTCAGGGCACGGACCGACGCCCCGCCCACCCCCCCACCCCCCTCTCCGCGCCCCTCGCGCAGATCCCCAACGCCAAGAGGCTCGAGACCGCCCTCACGTACGTGTACGGTATCGGCCCCACCACGGCCCGGGCCATCATGGCGGAGACGGAGCTCCCCAACGAGCGCGTGAAGGACCTGTCCGAGGACCAGCTCACCGTCGTGCGTGCTGAGGTGGACAAGTACATGACGGAGGGTGACCTGAGGCGCTTCAACGCCCTCAACATCAAGAGGTTGGTCGAGATCGGCAGCTTCCGGGGCCGGCGCCACATCGCCTCCCTCCCCGTGCGCGGCCAGAGGTCCAAGACCAACGCGCGCACCCGCAAGGGCAGGTCGAAGGGCGCCATCGCTGGGAAGAAGATCGCCAAGAAGGTGCGCCCCCGCGTAGCCCCCATACGACGCCCGAGGCCCCGCCCGCCCGACCACCCGACTGGCCTCAGGGCCATGGGCTCCATCCCACGCCCTCCCCCCCCCCACGCCGCTGCCCGCAGTAAACAAGGCCTCGCGCAATGCCCTGCATGACGTGCACTGCCTGTGACGCCGATGTCCCAGAGTTGAATTACCATCACAGGGGAGCCCGGCGGGCGCACTCACGCCCCGCACACGAGGTTGCCTTCAACCGCTCCGTCGCCCCTGTCTCCTAGTCCCCGGGGCGGTTGCCCCCCCGCCTGAGCGTCAGCGCTCGCCACGCGTCCTCCACCTCGGCCCCGAGCCCGCAGCCGCGGAGGGTCAGCCGCGCCAGCTGCTTGTTCGCCTTGGCCTGGGCGAGTAGCGCCCTCCCGGCCCCGTCCGTCATGGGCACGCTGTCGCACTCGAGCGCCAGCAGGCTCGGCGCCACGCCCACCCCCTCCCCCAGCCGCGCCAGCCCCGCGTCGGACAGGGCGTTTCCGCTCACCACCAGCCGCTGGAGGGCCGGGGCGTCGCGGAGCAGGGCGCCCAGCGCCTCGGCGCCCCCCTCGCGCATCCCCGTCTCGGCCACGTCCAGCTTCTCCAGCGACACGCCCGGGTTCCGCGCCACCGCCCCCGCCACCGCGCTCACCCCCCGGTCCCGGATCGCGTTCCCCGCCAGCACCAGGACCTCGCACCGGACCCCCTTCTCCCCAAGCGCCTTGGCCAGAGCCGCCGCGCCCTTGTCCGATATCGAGTTCCGCGACACGTCCAGCCGCTCGAGGCGGCACTCGGCCATCGCCGCCAGCGCCCGGAACAACGCCGCGGCGTCGTGGTCCCCGAGCTTGCACCCCGAGACGCAGAGCGTCCGGAGGGTCCGGCAGGGGGGCGGGCAGAGGGCGCCGAGGGCCTTGGGGCTCGCGGGGGTGCGCCCCAGCGCGTTCCCGCTCAGATCCAGGGAGCTCAACGTCCCGCTCCGCCCCAGCAGCTCCCCTATGCTGAACAGCACCGAGCACGTCAGCCGATTCTGCGAGAGGTCGAGCCGGGTGACGCACCGGTTGTGCTTGAGCGCTTGGATGAGGGGCTCCACCTCCCGCACCCCGAGCCCGTACGACGCCGCGCTGACGGTGCTCGTCCCCAGATCGTTGGTGACGCTCCCTGCGCGCGCGAAGGGGGGGGGGGGCGGCACAGTTCAGCCCGCGGGGGGGGCGCAGGGGGACGGGGTGGGTACGCAGACACTCCCGCATGCTTGACGCCGCCTCACCTGACGGGGGCACCCCAAGCCTATCACACTCAGAGAAATACATGTGCTGCCCGTACTCGTCACCGTCCGTGCCGTCCTCGGACTCGGAAGACACCTCTGCGGGCGGAAGCGGGGCGGAGAGTTGCAAGGTCGCTCTGCGCGGACCCGCCGTGGGGGCGCGGAAGGGCATAGATCCGCGTAAAGACACGAATTGCGGCGCAATCTGCGGCGTCTAGTGGTGAAGTTACCCCGGATAACGCCCTCCAACGCCGCGATTCGCCGACAAGGCGGTCCGATCGAGTGCGCCCTCCCCCAACGCTTCATGTGGCAACACGCGGCTCGTACGGAGGGAGGACAGCGCGCCTCCGCGCTGAGCGCGACTAATTCTGTGCAATTCCACATTCTAGTGGCGTCGGGAGGCTCACCGTCCGAGTCCACCTCCTCAAATCGCTGCCATATGTTCTGCTTCTCGGTGAAAAGCCGTGAGAACTTCGCCGTGCCCCCGAGCCCCGAAACGCCCTCCATGAGGTCTTCGATGCTTTCATGGTTTCCCTTTGACCCGTGGCTGCTGTTGAAGTGGGAGGACGGGGCCAGCACGGGCTCGTGGGCCCCGCTCACTGAGGCGGGCATCTCCGCTGGCTTCTCTCTTCTCTCCACTCGCTACCGCCACCCGCCGCCGACAGGCCGGTCCCCCAACATTAGATGTGCCTAGAAGTCGCGGTTTAGATGTCTATCTTACGGTGACAGAGGTGACACGCTCGAAGTATCGCACCCAAACAATCTTCAGGAAGCCGGGTGCATTCCTAGGATAGCACGCCTCTATCTCTGATCGCTGGGTAGTTTTTCGGCATGAAGTGGGTGTGGACGGCTCCCAAGCATAAAGGGGGCGCCCGGGGATTCCCGGTAGGGCCGTCGCGGGGGCCCGCGGAGGACTTGCAGAGAAGAGAGTCCGCTCCCCACGGGAGCTGGGTCGGACGCCCCCGCGCGCTCTCCTTGGCGGGGGAGGTCCGTCCCTCGAGGCCGCTGCGGGGCGCCCTATTCTGCCCTATTCCCCTCCCGTATTCCTCTTTGCTGTGACGATGTCGGCAGAGGAGCTCCAGGCCGCCGTGGACGCTGCCCAGCTCGCTGCTGAGCAGCAGGGCGATGCCGTCCGCGCCCTGAAGGCCGATCTCAAGCAGGGCAAGGTCGAGAAGGTGAGCACGATTCCCAGCGACGCGCCGCGCACTCAGGGGACCTGGCGCTCGTGCAGGCGGAGCGCAAGCCCCCGGGTTCTGGGCGCGCAAACTGCGGCTTCCGGTGCGCCGAGATCCGCTGTATCTCCGCGTCCCCGCATCGTAACCCGATTTTCTTTTGCTCACGCCGTCCCGCTGTGAGACTCTCCCGATTCGGGTCCCCCTGACGCACCGGCGAAGGGTGTCGATGGGCCCCCCTTGGCGGGGAAGGAGGAGACGCGCCAATCCCCCCCTGGTCCCGGAGCAACCCTGGTCGATACCGCGTCTACCGTCAGTTATTCCCCCGCGTGCCACTGCCCGTGCGCGAATCCCGGCCTCGCACGCCCCCCCCTCGCGCGCAGGCGGCGGTCGACGAGGCCATCGCCAAGCTCAAGGAGTGCAAGGCGGCTCTCGACAAGGCCCAGAAGGCCTACCAGGCCGCCACTGGCAAGGTGGGCACTGGAGACGGCGCGGGCCCACTCCCTTCGCGCAGCACCTGGTGTCCCGCCGACACCCGGCTCCGAAGGGGGACGCCCGCCCCCCCGGCGTCCCGGGCTCGACCGGCACACGGCCCCCCCCGCCGCCCCTGCAGGTGTCCGCTGCCGACCGGGAGGCGTTCAGGAAGGACGTGTCCAACGTCCTCGAGCGCCGCCTCTTCTACATCCCGTCGTTCAAGATCTACGGGTCCGTCGGCGGGTTCTTCGACTTCGGCCCCCCAGGCTGCGCCCTCAAGTCTAACTTCCTGCAGGCGTGGAGGCAGCACTTCGTCGTGGAGGAGAACATGCTCGAGGTGGAGTGCCCCGCCGTGACGCCGGAGGTCGTGCTGAAGACGTCTGGCCACGTCGAGCGCTTCCTCGACTTCATGGTGTCGGACGTGGTGAACAAGGAGTGCTACCGTGCCGACCACCTCCTCGAGGCGACCCTCGAGGCACTGCTGGAGGACAAGGAGAGTCCCCTGACGCCCGAGCGGCGGGAGCAGGTGCTCCGGGACCTGGCCGCGGTGGAGGGGATGGACCGGGCGGAGCTCGGGGAGAAGTTGACCGAGTACGGCGCCAAGGCCCCCGACACGGGCAACGACATCACGGAGCCCTTCCCGTTCAACCTCATGTTCAAGACCTCGATCGGGCCCAAGGGCGACATCACGGGGTACCTCCGCCCCGAGACGGCGCAGGGCATCTTCGTCAACTTCCGCGACCTCCTGTACTACAACGGCAACAAGCTCCCCTTCGCGGCGGCGCAGATCGGGACGTCGTTCCGCAACGAGATCTCCCCGCGCGCCGGGCTCCTGCGCGTGCGCGAGTTCCAGCAGGCCGAGATCGAGCACTTCCTCCACCCCGAAAACAAGGATCATGCCAAGTTCTCGACGGTGGCGCACCTGGAGTTGCCGCTGTACAGCAGGGACTGCCAGATGGCAGAGAAGGCGGCGGACCGCAAGCCCTTGATGATGGGGCTGGGCAAGGCGGTGGCGGAGGGCGTGATTGCGAACGAGTCGCTGGGGTACTTCATCGGGAGGACCTTCCAGTTTTTCCAGAGCGTGGGGGTGGACTGCCGGAGAGTGCGGTTCCGCCAGCACCTGGCGCACGAGATGGCCCACTACGCCACCGACTGCTGGGACGGGGAGATCGAGACGTCCTACGGCTGGGTCGAGTGCTGCGGGCTAGCCGACCGGTCCGCGTACGACCTCACGCACCACGCCGAGGCCTCCAAGGTGGATCTGTCGGCGTTCGAGAAGTTCGATACCCCCCAGGTCACCGAGGAGCTCCAGTGCGTGGTGAACAAGCGGGCCGTCGGAAGCGCGTTCAAGAAGGACGCCAAGGCCGTCCAGACGGCCCTCGAGGGGCTCGCCGAGCCCGAGGTGGAGGCCCTCCAGGCGGCTATCGCGGCCAACGGGAGCGGGGAGGTGGCGACCGAGGCGGGGCCCTTCTCCGTCACGGCGGAGCACGTGGAGATCAAGAAGGTCACGGTGAAGCGGGCGGGCCGGAACTTCGTCCCCTCGGTCATCGAGCCGTCGTTCGGCGTCGGCCGCATCATCTACGCCCTCTTCGAGCACTCGTACTACCAGCGCGAGGGCCAGGGCTCCGAGGCCCGGACCGTGTTCCGGTTCACGCCGCTCGTGGCGCCCGTCAAGTCGACCGTGTTCCCGCTGCTCCAGAAGGAGCAGTTCAACTCGGTCGCCACGGAGATCTGCGCCGACCTGCGCAAGTCCGGGCTCTCGTCGATCGTCGACACCACGGGGGCCTCCATCGGCAAGCGCTACGCCCGCACCGACGAGATCGGCGTGCCCTTCGCCGTCACCGTGGACCACCAGACCCTCGCGGACTCCACCGTCACCGTCCGCGAGCGCGACTCCATGGCCCAGGTCCGCGTCCCCCGCTCCGAGCTCGTCCAGCTCCTCCTCGGCTTGTCAAACATGCTCGTCACCTGGGAGGAGACGCAGGCCAAGTACCCCGCCCAGGCCACCGCGGACGAGTAGGCACCGCGGTAGAAACCCCTTTCAAAGGTCCCAAGCGCCCCGGGCCTGAGGGCCCCTAGCCCTTGTTCATGTTGCGCCACTTGTCCTTGAGGTCCACCGCGGTGCGCACCGGGTCGAAGACGTCCCGTCCCGCCTCCAGAATCGCGGCCCAGCTAGTGCCATTTTCGGCCTGGAGTTCCCGGAGCTTCTCCGTCTCCTCCTTGCTCCACCTGATGCGCCGGCGTGGGAGTTTTGACCCTCCTGGGGAGCGTCTGGCCACCCCGCCGGCGCCCCCCGACCCCCGGGCCTTCGCCCCGGGCGGGGTGCTCGGCTCAGCGCGGGCCGCCTGGAGGCCCCGCACGGGGGGGGCCCGGGACGCGACCCGCATCCGCTTCGCCGGCATGTCCTCGGGGTCCCCGCCCTCGGCCCCCTCCGCGTCCCCATCGCCCATCACCCCGCCCCAGGTCGCCGTCGCCTTCCTCCGGGAGGGCCCCCCCCCGTCTACCAGCCCCCGCCCCGCCCCGCGCTTGCCGCCCTGGCGCCCCGCGCCCTCCCCATCCCCGCCCTCCTCGCTCCCCTCGGGGCTCTCCGCCCCGGCCGAGCGGCCGTCAACCCCCCTCCCGGCCCGACTGGGACCCTTCACGGCTGTCCCCTCGATCCGCGCGTTCACCGCCCGCATCTCGTCGTCGTCAGCGTCGGTGTCGGTCCCCCCGGGGGCCCCCGACCTCTTCACCGCCGCCGCCGCCGCCGCGAACACCGCCTCGTCCTCCCCGCCCTCGTCGTCGCCCCCCTCCTCCTCCGTCCCCACCGACTCGCCCTCCTCACTCCCCTCGCTCCCCTCGATCCCCTCGATCCCCTCGCTCCCCTCGCTCCCCTCGATCCCCTCGCTCCCCTCGATCACCTCGATCCCCTCGCTCCCCTCGCTCCCCTCGCTCCCCTCGCTCCTCCCCTCCTCGTCGTCGTCCTCGAACCCCTCGCCCTCCTCGCTCCCCTCGCTCCCGCTGTCCTCCTCGTCGCCCGTCCCGACGTCGGAGATCCCATCGCCCTCGGCCCCGGACTCACTCGGCTTGCCCTCCTCGTCAGACGCCTCCCCCGGCTCCTCGGCCGCGGCGGGGGCGGGGGGGGCGCCTCGGGCGCCGCGGATCCGGGCGTCGATGGCGCGGAACATGGCCTCGTCGTCCTCGCCGAGCGCCTCGGGGGCGGCGCGGGAGGGCCCGGCCCCGCCGCCCAGGTCGAGCGCGCGGCGGGGTTTGCTCCGCCGCGCTGCGGAGGGTGCGGGGGAGAGCCCCGCCCCGCTGCGCGCGCCCGCCGGGGCCGCGCGCCCCGCCTTCTGCGCGGCCAGCGCCTTGCGCGCCGTGCTCAGGAAGTTCTGCGCCTCGCCCACGAGAGCGCTGGCGTGGTACTTGGCCATCATTCCAAAAGGGAAGCTCGCCCCGCGGACGAGGTGGTCGCGGATTGTGTCGAGGTCGGTCCCCAGGGCGCGGGGGAGGCCGTGGTCCGATGAGAACCACTTGTTGAGGTGGTCCAGGGCCTTGATGCGCTCCGTCTGCGACAGGTATATAGCCTCGGCGAGGGCCAGGGCGTGGATGAGAGGGGCCTGCGGGGGGGGGGGAGTTCCGTGTTCCGTGTTCAAAAAGGCTGGGTCGCCGCGCGGCCATCATGGCGGTGATTTTTCCCGGTTTCCGTGGGACCTTGCGGTCACTATACACCGTTTCTGCCGGGTACAGGCGGAAAGGCGCTGCAGTTCCGTCCGCGCGACGCGGCAGCGGCGCCGGGAGGCTCACCTTGATGGAGCGGAACTCGGGCGGCTCGAGGGCCACCGCGAGCATCTCCCACTGCGCCGGTAGGTTGCGAACGACCTTGTCCAGTCTATCCAGGGCGTCCCTCATGTCCCTGAGTGCCTTTGCCTGCGTCAGAGGGCGGAGAGGACGAATTCAGGGAGGGTGCTGCGCGCAGCACGAGGCGCCGTGGGGCCGCGCAGAGAAGATCCCGGGGCCCCGACACCCCGTAACCGCGTCATGTCTCACCATTTCTTCGTAGTTATCATGCGGTATGCGGCCCTGGTTGATCTGCTGCGCCCTCCGATCGACGAGACCCAGGTAGTTCTGCACCAGGATCGGCAGGGGGAGGACGCGGAAGTCCACAGCCCGCTGCTCGAGAAGGACCTCCATGGCGGCAGCCATCGCGCCAAGAGATCTTCCGGCTACCGTATCCAGCGCCTGGATGAGGACATCGATCTGCGGAGCCCCCGTCATGTTGAAATCCCCGCGTTGGAACCCCGCGTTGGTCTCTCTCCCGGACCTCGCAGCGCCTCGCTCGACCTTCGGGTTCCGGGTTGAGTGACGGCGCCCAGTTGACGCTGGCGCTCTCCTCTCCCCCCCGTCGGCGGGGGGGGGGGGTGGGGGGAGGGCTCCCCCTGGGGCCCGACTCCAGGGTCGCGTCTTGTCTGTGCCACAACGGCAGCGCCACATGCGGAGGCGCCCCGCAGGAGGGGGCGATATATTCGCCTGTTGCGTCGGCGGGACGGCGAGCGTCCCGCCTTTACTCCGGCCCCGTATTTTGAACCGGCTCACAGGGACCCTCCCCCGCGGGACAGCTCGAGCAACAGTGAGCACCGAGCTCCACGGAGCGACCTTCGATCGTACGCCGCCCTTGTCGGCCTTCTCGAGGAGATAATCGAGGGTCCGATGCAGCTCGGGCCCCAGAAGTGGTAGGTCGTGATCCCGGCCCGGTTCGGAGCCCCCTTGCCTCGCGGGAAAAGGGCGCAACCCCTGGCGCGTCCCAGGGCCCAAGGCGTGAGCCGGGATTCCGCCTCGCGGCTTCGTCACTCTCCCCTACACACGCAACCGCCGACGCCGCTCCTCGCCCACCACCACGACGGCACGCGCAGGGGTGAGCTGGGGGACCTGGGGAGCCTCAGGCACGACGACGACAGGGGCAGCGGGCACTCGCTGGCGGCCCGCGGGGGGGAAACGCAGGGCCTGGTGGCGCGGGGGCGCAAGGAGTGGGGCTCAGACGACGCCGACTCCAGGGACACCCTCCCCGCGGGGCCGCGGAGACGCGGGGCCGGCCCCGCCCGGAGCGCCGTCCCCTCGACAGGGGGCGTGGGGACGGTCGCCGCGGGGGTGCTGGCGGCCCTCCGGGCGTGCGGCCGGGGCCTCCAGAGGCGGCCCTTCCTCACCGCCGCGGTGCTCCTGGCCGTCGCCGCCTGGGCCATGGTCCACCGCCTCTCGCGCCCCGCGTCGTGCTCCCCTCCTGCCTGGGGTCCCGTGCCGGCGTCCCTGGACCTCCGCGGCCCGCCCCTCCCGTCGTACCCAGGGCCCCCCGCGCCGCGCCCCGACAAGTACACGGTCCTCGTCAACACGTTCCGGCGCCGCGACCTCCTCGCCCAGTCCATCGCCGCCTACCACGCGTGCCCCAACGTGGACGCCATCCACGTCGTCTGGTCCGAGCCCGCTCCCGTGCCCGACCGCGCCGCCGAGCCGGGGCTCTACTCGGACCTGGTGGACGTCGTGTACCACGCGTTCCCGACCACGTCCTTCACGAACCGGTTCCAGCCCGTGCCGGGGCTCCGGACCACGGCGGTGCTCAGCATCGACGACGACGTCTACACGGGGTGCGGCGCGCTCGACCGGGCCTTCGCGGCGTGGCGCGAGGCGCCGCAGCAGCTGGTGGGCTGGTACCCGCGGGCGACGGCCCGACGGGCGGGCGGGGACGGGGCCTGCCGGTGGGAGTACGAGTCGTCGCTCAGGACGGCGTGGTGGCACGGGGAGTTCAGCATCGCCCTGACCAAGGCCGCCTTCATGCACCGGGACTGGCTGGCCGTCTTCACGGAGCGGGCGCCCGAGGGGATGAAGCGGTGGATCGACGACCACCGCAATTGCGAGGACATCGCCATGCAGATGGTGGTCAGCCACTTCACGCAGTCGGCGCCCGTGGCGGTGGTGGAGCGGTCGATCGCCGACGAGGGCACGTGGCGCGGCAGTGGGGGGCAGAGCGCCGTGTCGGGCCAGACGGGGCACCTGGAGGCGCGGAGCGAGTGCCTCAACCAGTTCGCCGCCCTAATGGGGCGCTGGCCCCTCGTGCCCCGGGCCACGGCCGACAGCGGGGGGATGTGGGCCTGGCGCCTCGCCGTGCTGTTCCGGTAGCGGGGCGGGCCTCCCCGGTTCGAGGCCCTCCTGCTTCAGGGTTGAACGACCGCCCGGCGGCGATGGCTGCCCGATGCCCTGGTTCCCGGGGTACCTGCTGGTGGTCAGCCACCCCCGCCCGACTGGCAGCCGGGCTCCCCTAATGCTCCCGTCTCTGATCAATGCCCCTCCTCATTCCTCGCCTACGCCCTGTTTCTTGTTTTTAGTGTCGTGTTTCGCTGCCTCGTGGAGTTGTTCCCCCTTTGTATCCCACAGCCTCCGCAAACCGCGTCTCGAAAGTACCTGTGGTGCGCCCTAGTCGTGCGTGTCGATACGGAGCTCTGCGTGATATATAGCCACCGTCTGACCGCAATATTTGATGATATAGAGTGTTCAATATCGAATCGATGATGGACGCGTTCCAGGTGCGCGGAACTTCGCGGCCCCCCACCCCACATTTTGCCCCGGACCATCCCGCCCCAAGAAGAGGAGTTCCCCCCCCTCGCGCAGATCCTTACGTCCCTGTTCGAGAGGGACGAGACATGTCATGACCGCCTCGCTCTGGTCGACGGGGACGACACCGTCACCTACCATGAGCTCCTCCACGCTGTCGACGTGACAGCCCGTCTCCTGGCAGCCAGGGTGAGACCCCCCCGCCCCCGCCCGCGCCCCGACGCGGGCCGCGGACAACGCCACCGTGACGCGGATGTCCCCGGAGGGGCTGTCCCCTGCGAAGGCCCGGTCGCGCCCCGCCTGCGACGACGCGGGGACCCGCAACTTGCCTGCGCGCGACTCCCTCTCTGGGCCGGCGGTGCCCCAGGCCACGAGTGAGCGTCCGAGCCCCCCGCACCTCGCCCACGCAGGGCGTCGGGAGGGGCGACCGCGTAGCCGTGATGGTGCGGAACGCCGCCGAGGTCGTGGCCCTCCACTTTGCCTGCGCCGCCCTGCACGCCTGCGTCGTCAACGTCAACACCCACCTTCTCGGGCCCGAGCTCAGGCACGTGCTCCACGTCGCCGACCCGGCCCTGGTCGTGGCCGAGCCCCGTTACGGCCCGGAGCTCCTGTCCGCCATCGCCCTCCTCGCCCCGGCCGGCCCCGCGCCCCCGCTGTCCCTCTCGGCCGTGCTCTGGTGCGACCCGGACGCCCGGGGGGGCGGCTGGGAGTGCCCGTCGGCGGCCGAGGTCGTCCGCTCCCTGGACGGGGTCGTCGCCCGCCCCGGCGCCTTCGAGGACGCCCGGCTCCCGCCCCCGACCGCCCCCGTCCCCCCCGTGGCGGACCTCCTGGCCTCGGTCTCCGCCCTCCGCGCCGCCGCGCTCCCCGGGGGCGGCTCCGCACCCCTCGCGGACGACCCGCTCCACCTGTACTTCACCAGCGGCACCACCGGCCTCCCCAAGGCCGTCGCCCTGAGCCACCGCGCCGTCGTCACCCACGCCCTCGGGGCCGCGGCCGAGCACCGCCTCCACCCCGGCGATGTCTGGGGCCACCTGGCCCCCATGTTCCACCTCGTGGACGCTTTCGCGATATACGCGGTGACGCTCGTGGGGGCGCGGCACGTGGTCCTGCGGGCGTTCCGGGCCGCGGACGCGCTGCGGCTGGTGGAGCGGGAGCGGGTCAGCGTGACCAACGTGGCGTCGACGATGCTGGCGCTCATGGTGGGGGCCCCCGGCGCCGAGGGGTTCGACCTGACGTCGATGCGGCTGCTGTCGTGCGGGGGGTCCGGGCAGCCTGCCGAGACGCTGCGCCGGGCCGTCGCGCTGTTCGGGTGCGAGACGTTCCTCTCGTACGGGATGACGGAGGCCTGCGGCAAGATCACCATGTCGCTCCTGACTGACCCCGACGGCGGCGCGCCCCTCCACGACCCCGCCGCCGGGGACCTCGCCCCCGTCTTCTCGGCGGGCCGGCCGTTCGTCGAGGTGGACGTCCGCGTCGTGGACGGGTCCGGCCGCGACGTCGTCCCGGACGGCGCCCAGGTCGGCGAGGTGGTCGTCCGCGGGCCCACCGTCTTCTCCGGCTACGCGGGGGCCCCCGACGCGGACGGCGCCGACCACTTCACCGCCGACGGGTTCTTCCGCACGGGCGACCTCGCCCGGGTCGACCCCTCCGGCACCCTCCACATCGTCGACCGCTCCAAGGACATGCTCCTCGTCGGCGGGGAGAACGTCTACTCAGCCGAGGTCGAGGCCGCTCTCTCCGAGCACCCGGCGGTGGCCCAGTGCGCCGTGGTCGGGGTCCCCGACGCCGTGATGGGGGACCAGGTCCGGGCCGTGGTGGTCCTCCACGGCGAGCACCGCTTCCGCGGGGCCATGCCCACGCAGCGGGAGCTCCTGGCGCACTGCCGAGAGCGCCTCGCCCCGTTCAAGGTCCCGGCCGGGGTGCACGTCGCCGCCGCCCTGCCCCAGACGGGGTCCGGGAAGGTCCGCAAGCCCGAGGTCCGCGCAGCCGTCGTGGACGCCGTGGCGGCGCGGCGGGCGCGGGCCCGTGGCGCCCCCCGGGGCGACGCCCGGGCGCGTGCGGCCGCCGAGGCCGCCGCCGCCGCCGGCGCCCCCGTCCTCGGCCCCGGGGTCCTCGCCCTCCCGGGCGCCGCCCGGGTGGTGGTCGCCAGCTCCCGCGAGGCGGCACTCCTCGCCCTCTCCGCCGAGCCCGACGGGCCCGCGGTCGCCCTGGTCCTCTCCCCGGACCCCGAGGACCCCGCGGCTCTCGAGGTGGCCTTCTCCGCTGCTCTCGCCGCCGACGTCGTCATTGCCTTTGTCGACCCCGCCGCCGCCACCGGCGCGGCGCTCGGGCAGATCCTCGGCCAGGCCGTCGAGGCGCTCGGCCTCGCGGCCGTTTCGCACGTTGTCGAGGCCCCCGATCCCGAGACCCCCGCCCCGGCTGCCGTCGCCCCGGCTGCCGTCGCCCCGGCTGCCGTCGCCCCGGCTGCCGTCGCCCCGGCTGCCGTCGCCCCGGCTGCCGTCGCCCCGGCTGCCGTC
>Ga0181582_10001132_pt1 | contig 20433 bp, 14 predicted proteins | sample 071ome_32_FD_132438 | JGI IMG/M metagenome (GOLD analysis project Ga0181582, IMG submission 132438) | Coastal salt marsh microbial communities from the Groves Creek Marsh, Skidaway Island, Georgia - 071405AT metaG (megahit assembly) | ecosystem: Environmental > Aquatic > Marine > Intertidal...
CCAGGTGGTCTGCCGTGTATAGCCGGATTTACTGTCGGTTGGATAGCGTTCGACAACGTAGCAATCCATGCCGTCGATGACTTCATCGCGCAGATACTTGTAGGTGTATTTTTCCACCTCCTGTGAGGAAAGGTCCTCGTAGGCGAATTCACTTCCGACGAAGGGGCCGGACTTGTTGTTCGAGGCGATCCGCTTGACGCGTTTGAGGGCGGGGAGGAAGAGCCACTGATCGTCGTTCCCCACCTTCTTGGTGTGTACGAGAAAGGCGGTGCCCTTGACGTCGCGTGGTTCGTCAAAGGTGATGAGGCGCTTGTCGCCATCCTCCATCTGTTCCAGCGCCTGGATCTTCATCTCACGGGAACTGGTCTGTCCCTGCCGGTTCTTCAGCACCATCTCCGCATTGGCACTCCAGTCCCCCCAGCCTTCGTCGTTCTTGTCGGCGGCGATGGCGATGGCGAGTCCCTTCTCCTCGGGAGTCGAGGCGGTGTCGATGGTGGCGGCAAGCGTGTTTCCTGCGGCGATTGCGAGGGAAAAGAATCCGGTCAAAAGGGTCTTGTAGGTTTTCATGGTCATTCTTTCAAAGATGGGGTTTTCAGGATACATGGCTGAGCTCCTCTTCAGGGGTAATGGTTGGTGACTTGCCATGAGCGGCAACCGCCTTCTTCCGATCCATCGTCAGCAGGAGGGCTGGCAGCAGGAAGAAGTCGGCGAGAAGAGCAAAGACGATCACGATCGCGGTGAGTTGTCCCATCCATGAATTCAGTCGGAAGGGTGAGAAGCTGAGAATCGCGAATCCGACGGTCAGGATGACCGTGGTCACCACGAGTGCCTTGCCTACGGACTGGAAGGTAAAGCGAATGGCCTCTTCGGCGGTGTAGCCATGCTCACGCCTTGCACGCAGATACTTGCTCATGAAGTGGACCGTGTCGTCCACCACGATGCCGAGCGTCATGCCCGTGACAACGGCGAGCGACATCCCGATGCTTCCCACGAGCATGCCCCAGGCGCCGAAGCCCATGATGGCGGGAATGAAGTTGGGAACCAGGCTTGCGAGCCCATAGCGAGTGCTCTTCAGCGCGATCCCGATGATAAGCGAGATAAGTACCGCTGCGAGGGCCGTTCCGGTCAGCATGCTTTCGATGTTGCGTTTGGAGATCCATGCGAACATGACGGAGGGACTGGTGGGCTCAGTCTGCATTACTTCAGGCAGGTTGGCCTTCTGCCAGTCCCCGATGCGGCCGATCATTTCACGCAGTTGCTTGGTCGAAATGTCCCCAAGAGCCACCGTCATGCGCGTGGCCGACTTGTCGACATTGATCATGTTGTTCAGGTCGAGGCCGTAGGGGAGGGACATTTCAAAGAGCAGGAGGTACTGGGCGGCAAGATCACGTGCTTCCGGTGTCCGGTAGTAGGAGGCATCGTCCGCGTGCATGTTGCGGTTGAGGCGCTTCATGATGTCGGAAAGTGTCACCACCTGGAGCACCTCGTCCTGCGATCTCAACCACTGGGCGAATCGGTCGAGGCTCGCGAGGTAATCCGGATCGGCGATGCCATTGGATTCGCCCGACTTCATCGAGTAATCGATCGTGTAGATGCCGGTCAGGTTGTCGACGGTGTAGTCGGTGTCATCGCGGAAGCTCAGTCCCTCGGCGAAGTAGTCGACCCAGCGGTCGTCTAGGACGATCTTGGGTATGAAGGCCGCAAGGAGGACGACTACGGCGGCGCTGCCCCAAAGGCATGCCGCGCGCTTGCGGATGATGAAGTCCGAAAGACGGTCAAATCCATTGGTGGTTCCTTCCCTCTGTTGTCCCACCTTCATGGGCATCAGCGAGAGGAAGGCCGGCAGGGTAAAGACCGAGAAGAACCAGGCGCCAACCACGCCGACCGCCACGATGTTGCCAAGGTCGCGAAAGGGCGGGGCGTCGCTGAAGTTGAGACTGAGGAATCCGATGGCGGTGGTCAGGCTGGTGAGGAAGACGGGTTGGAAATTGATCCGGATGCTTTCAACGATGGCTTCGTGCTTGGACCGTCCCATTTTCATTGCATGGAGAAGCGAGACAAGAATGTGGATGGAGTCGGCGACCGCCAGTGTGGTGATGATGATGGGAGCCGTGGCGACGGGTGGCGTCAGGGGTATGCCCACATGACCCATGAATCCCATACCCACGGCACTCGATGCCATGATCACCCCGAAGGTGGCAAAGGTTCCTGAAAAGGAACGCAGCAAGAGGGTCATGATAACGATGATGCCTCCATACATGATGGGCACGATGGTTCCCATGTCCCTTTGGCTGGTTTCAGCAAAGGAGTTGTTCAGCATGACCATGCCGGTGAGGTAGGTCTCGTATCCGGGAAACTCCGCCTTGAATTCCTGCATGACCGCCCGGGCTTCCTGGGCTGCAGTGACAGGCTCGTCATGTCTTTCCTCAGGAAGAGTGAGAATGATGTTCATCCCCACGACGTGCGGGTTATCGCCGATGAGTCGATGGGCGATCATCGGTTCGTTCCTCGCAACGGATTCCACCTTCGCCAGTTCCTCCGGGGTGATTGTCGAGGGATCCTCGACGAGGTCCCCAACCAGGATGTCATCCCCTTCCGCCTCGGAGTGCTGGAAGTTGGTGAGTGAATCCACGCGTGTGACGTGGTTGGTCATCCGCCATGCCCGGTCCGTCAGCCACTGAATGGCCTGCAGGTAGTCCGAACTGAAGACCTCCCTCTCCGGATGATTGAGCACGACGAAGATGTTGTCGTCCTTGGTGTAGACGTTCTGCAGTTCCTCGTAGGCGGTCAGTTGGGGATTCTCCTTGCTGAAGAAGATTCGGTAGTCAGTCCGGATGTAGATCTTCCGGGCACCGGCTGCGATCAGGAGGAAGACAAGGAGTGAGCCTGCGAGAACGAGCCAGCGGTGTTTCAGGATCGTTCTCGCAAACCGCTCGGGAAAGGATGGTGTCGTCATGTTGGATTGGGTTGTCGATTGGAAGTCGGATTCAGGCGGCAACGGCGTCCTGTTCATGAAGACTGCGGCCTCCCCAAAGATGGATCTGCCGAGAGGCGTATTTGAGGGCCTCGATGGCCTTCTCCTCCAGGAGCAGCGGAAACCAGAGTTCCGGATGGTAGGTCTGCCATGCGATGGACTCAGCATCGTGTGCGGCTCGAATGACGGCTGCTTCCTTGAAGTGACTGTTCGCCTGCTGGAGCCAGGGCCTCAGCAACTGAAGCCGGGTGGTGTCCCATGAGGCCCGAATGGGTACCCGGAATGCGGGTTCGTCAACGTAGGAGGTTCCGAGGTTCGCTTTCATTTCTCATTCTCCATTTCAGTTTTCAGTTTTCAGTATAGATACCGACTGGTTGGTTTGTATGGGGTCAAAAAAATTTTATGACCGGAGTGTCTCGAGGTATTGCATGAATCCCTTGCCCAGCTGGTCCATGAGTTCGAGGGAGCGGGAGTTCTTGATGGCACCTACCATGCCTTCCAGCGATGCCACGATGAAGGCGGCGGCATGTTCGGTATTGAGGTCTTTTTTAACATGTCCGGTCTCCTGCCCATGGCTCAGCGCATCCGCCAAGGCCTGACGCCAGGCGCGAAAAATTCGCTCGATGCGGGTGCGGAACCCTTCATCCAAGGCGGCCATCTCCTGTGCGATGTTGTTCAGTGGGCAACCATCCACAATTGAATGGTAATCGCCGGATTCTGCCTCACATTTGTAATTTGCCATGATCTTCTGGATGGTCAGAATGGGATCGTCGGATGCTCCCAGGGGCTTGATCCAGCGTTCCTCCACGTAGCCGAAGTGGATCTCGTCCACGACGGCATAGCCCAGCTCCTTCTTTCCCTTGAAGTGATGAAACAGGCCGCCCTTGGTAGTCGTGGCCGCCTCCACGATCCGGTTCAGGCTGCCAGCCTGAAAGCCGTTCCGGTAAAACTCATTGAAAGCAACCTTCAGGATGCGGGCACGGGTTTCTTCTGGGGCTTTGACTGGACTCATGTCGTTGTTTGAAAACCAATACCGACCGACTGGTCTGTTGTCAAATGGGTTTCTTTGGAAGGATCGGAATGATCCGGCAGATCCGACCGATCTTCTATTCCCAAAAGGGGCGGCAGAGGCTATCACCTTCGCATGTCCCGATTCTGTTTCCTCCTAGCGCTTTTTATCGCGCTGAATCTCTCCGCTGCCCAGAAGCCCAACATCATCCTGGTGGTCTGTGACAACCTTGGTTATGGCGACGTCGGTTGCTTCGGCAGCAAGCTCCATCGAACGCCTCACCTGGACAAGATGGCAGAGGAAGGAACGAAGTTTACCCATTTCTATGTTTCGAGTGGTGTCTGCACGCCATCGCGGGCAAGCATCATGACGGGCTCCTACCCGCGGAGGGTGACCATGCAGAACACCCCTGGCGATGGGTGGGTACTCCGCCCTGTCTCCGCCAATGGCCTGAATCCAAAGGAGGAAACGGTGGCCGAAGTCATGAAGAAGCGGGGATACGAGACCGCCATCATTGGAAAGTGGCATCTGGGAGATCAACCGGTCTTTCTGCCGACACGGCAGGGCTTCGATGAGTTCTTTGGCATTCCCTACAGCGATGACATGACACCCCGTGAGGGACAGCCATGGCCGGATCTGCCCTTGATGCGGAATGAAAAGGTGGTTGAGGCACCTGTGGATCGTGACCACCTGACCAGGCGTTACACTGAGGAATCAATCGACTACATCAAAAGGAAGCGCGACAAACCCTTTTTCCTCTACATTCCGCAGGCCATGCCCGGGAGCACACGGACGCCTTATGCCAGTGGTCCCTTCAAGGGCAGGTCGAAGAATGGTCCATGGGGTGATTCCGTTGAGGAGCTTGACTGGTCGATGGGCGAGATCCTGAAGGTCCTCAAGGAAGAGGGGATGGCAGAGAATACCCTTGTCATCTGGACTTCCGACAATGGAGCACCCCGGCGCAATCCACCGCAGGGTTTGAACCTACCCATGGGAGGCTGGGGTTACACGACCGCGGAAGGCGGCATGCGCGTTCCCTGCATTATGTGGTGGCCCGGCAAGGTCAAGGCAGGGAAGGTCTGCGATGAGCTGACCACGACCATGGATCTTCTGCCCACCTTTGCCGTGCTCTCCGGAGAATCCTTCCAGCCTTCACAACCCATCGATGGCAAGGACATCTCCGATCTGGTCCTTGGCAGGGCAGGCGCCAAGTCGCCCCATGTGGCCTTTTACTATTACCTGGCCGATCAGTTGCAGGCGGTCCGGAGTGGAAAGTGGAAACTGCACCTTCCGCTGCGGGTCCAATGGACCGCACGCGGCGAACGGGACGTCAAACGCCCCATGGCCCTTTATGATGTCGTGACCAACCCGGGGGAGTCCGTGGATCTGGCCGCCTCGCATCCGGATGTCGTTCAACAGCTCATGGCCCTGGCCGAAGCCGCACGCGAAGACATTGGGGACCTCGGTCGGGAAGGCAAGGGACAGCGTCCCCACGGCAGGGTCGAGAATCCGGTTCCGCAGTTGTTGCGGTAGGGCGATCACTCCGTGAGCGTCGGGCCTGGCCCACTTTCGCCAAGGGGCGTGCTGAGATTCCGTCCGCAGCAATGGACCGCGCGGAGCGACGGTCCCTACCCAATTAGCCGCGCTTGCCAAAGCGTGGATCCCTTCCCACCCTCTCCCGCATGTCGAAGACAGCAGTAGGCAGACAGTCCGAGCTTCCTCTCAATGAGGCCAAGGTCGTGAAGCATGGCAATAAGGATGTGGCCGTGTTCCGCACCGAGGAGGGAATCTTCGCGGTTGAGAATGACTGTCCCCACGCCTATGCCCCCTTGAGTGGCGGTTCGGTGGAGAAGTGTGTGGTCGAGTGTCCGCTGCATGGCTGGACCTTCAATCTCAAGGATGGGTCTCCAGTGCAGGCGCCTCCTGCGGCGACCATTCGATGCTTTGGTGTCGTCGTGGAAGGGGATGAGGTCTTCATTACGGACCCAAGTTGATCATGCTGGCGAGGGAAGCCACGTTTACCGTTATTGACTTCGAAACCACGGGTGTGGTTGAGGGGCATCCCAATGAACCGTGGCAGATCGGGATGGTGCGTTTCCGCAACGGGAAGTTGGTTCCGGAAGAATCCTTTGAGTCCCTGCTTCGTGTCGGAGATCGCCCCTTCAATCCCAAGGCTCCAGGTGATCATCACAAGCGACGGGATGAAATAGCCAAGGCGCCGACGATCCACGAGATCTGGGAGGACCTGAAACCCTGGTGGTTTGGTCAGCCCCTGGTGGCCCACAATGCCTCCGTGGAGCGAAACATCATTCATCAGGCGACGCCAATGCACGAACCGGGGCCATGGATCGATACCCTCAGGCTGGCGCGGTTGGCTTATCCAGACGAAGCTTCACACAAACTCGAGGATTTGACAGCACGGCTCGAACTGACGAGACGAGTGAAGGAGATCTGTCCAGGCCTCGAGGCACATGATGCCTTGTATGACGCGGTGGCCTGTGGGTTGGTGCTGGAGCACCTGCTCAGCTTGGAAGGGTGGCATCAGGCGCAGGTGGAGCAGTTGCTTTGATGGCAGTGGCTTCTTTGGAGTGCTGGAGCCCTCTCCAGCTTTTCCACGTTGCGATCCCTTGATCCACCTTTCGAGAGTAGGTGGTATCTCGAGGCCAAAGCGGCAGAGGGTTGCCGCACTCCAAATCACGAAAGTAGAATCGAATGTGAATTTGATCACTCCATCACGTCGAAGTGATTCTACGGGAGCAGGTAAGCTAGCGGCTTCTGACAATCTTGCTGGTGAGACAGGCTTCGAGAAGGGTGTGGAGACCCAGGTTTTCCTTCTTCACCCGCTCATGGATCTCGTCGATCTCGAACTGGTCGAGAGCCTCCATGTGGCGACCGGTGGCGTAGGTCAGGACGCTGGAGATCAGGTGTCGCGTGAAGGGTCCGCTCCGGTGCTTGGATAATACCTTCTTGAATTCATTGAAGTCCTTGAAGGTTTCGCCGGAGGGAAGCTCGCCTGATGGATCGATCTTGAGCTTCTTGTTGTAGGTGCTGCGCAAGCGTCCAATGGGATCGTAGGTTTCCAGAGGGAATCCCAACGGATCGATCCGGCGATGACACTCGGCACAGGTCTTCGAATCGCGATGCTGCGCCAGTTTCTCGCGGATGGTCTTGGCTCCGCGGACATCGGTTTCGATAGGGGGAACCTCATCCGGTGGAGGAGGCGGAGGGGTGCCAAGGATGTTCTCGGCGATCCAGACACCTCGTGTGACGGGAGAGGTCTCGACTCCGTTGGCACTGACCGTCAGGACGCCGGCCATACCCAGGACGCCACCCCGCGACTGGACGCCCTTCAAGGATACCATCTGGAAGCCATCTGCAAGACGCAACCTGTCCTTCTCCGGCAGGCTGTAGAGCTTGGCGAGCTTCTTGTCCACAAAGGTATAGTCTGCATCAAGGAAATCGGTGACGGGACCATCGGACAGGAGCAGGTGGGTGAAGAACCGTCGTGCCTCCTCCTTCATGGAGGTGGGGAGATCCTCGGAATAGTAGGAGCGTGCCGCCTGGCGGGATGGTGGCTGGCTTCCGAGATCGCGGAGCCCCAGCCAGCTGTCGAGAAAGCCTTCCACGAAGCGTTTTGACCTTGGGTCGTTCAGCATGCGGTTCACCTGCTTCAGGAGCATGGTGTCCTTTGAAAGGGAACCATCGGTGGCGGTCTTCAGGAGTTCCTCATCGGGTGGCGCAGACCATAGGGCGTATGACAGTCGTGATGCCAGGTCGTAAGGACGGAGCTCCGTCTCGTTCTCGGGAGTGATCTCGCTGAGGTAGAGGAAGGACGGGGAACAAAGGATCATCTTGATGGTGTCCAGCGCGGCTTGCCGTGGCTCTACGGCGGCAGCCAGTTGGCGTTCGTAAATCCGGGTGATCTGTTTGCGGTCTTCCTCATTGAGGGGGCGCCGGTAGGCCCGTTCGCCAAAGGCAGTCAGTTGCTCCAGTGCCTTGTCTTCCCTGAACCCTTCCTTGCCGAACACGCTGATTTCCTCCGCACCTCCGTGAGGCTCCTGAATGGGGCCGTGGATCTTGATCTCGGAAATCCGAATGTGGGGAAGCTTGCCCTTCTGGAGGAGGACGGTACGGCTGACACCGATGTTGTTGTTCTTGTGACCGAGTTCCTCCCAGTAACGCTTGTTCAGGTTGATGACGGAAGCCCGCGACTCGTAGGCGCCGTTTGGAAAGATGAAGCGTGGCGTCTGTCCCTTCTCCAGCCAGACGCGAAAGGTCTTCCATTCGGGTTTTTCATCAGGGAGGACGACCCGGTCGGCCAGTTCAGGTTCCACCCGCTGGGGATAATGGATGTGGCCCTTGCGGGCGTCGCCGGGAACGATACCGAGAAGGAAGGGCTCTGAAAAATCCATGCCCAGGATCTTGGGATCATAGTGGGTGTCCCGATGCATGGCCTGTGCAAGCACCTGGACGTCGTAGAGACCGGAGACCGGCACGCCTTCCAGGAAATCCTCGATGTGCCCGTAGCCCCCCTGACGGGTGTCTGTATTGGGCTGCTCGTAGATGCAGAGATACTTGTATTTGAAGGCAGAACGGTGTGGTCCGGAGAGTTCCTCATACTGGACGAAGTGATCCGTGAAGTGCCAGGTCTTCGGCTCCGTTTCGGGTTTGTTCAGTCGAAGTTCCACAAGGCGGTCCGCTGCGAGGAAATACTGATCGAGCAGGAAGCCGGAGGTCACCAATGACTGTCCGATGTTGTCCATGTGCCTGCTGGTGTTTTCCTTCGGGAATTCCTCTGTCAGGCCAAGGGTGTCCATGCGGCGACCGAAGAGGGCTTCCATCGTGGTTTCGTATTCGCGACGGGTCAGGCGTCGCATCACGGTGCGTCCTCCGCTGCTGGCAAACTGGTCTCGGGCGTTGCTGACCCCTGCACGAAGTTCCCGGATGACCTCAAGGCGCTCTTCCTCGGTGGGCTGGTCCGCCTTCCTTGGAGGCATCTCCTTGAGGGTGAGCTGGTCGATGATCTCCTTCGCCGAAATCAGATCCATCTCCGACTTCAAGGGCAGCTTGAAGCTCTCGAACTCCCTCTCGCCCTTCTGCATGGCGCTGTCATGACAGTCATAACAGTAGGTGCTGAGGAACTTGGTGACCTTCTCAGGCGATGCCTGGGCAAGTGAAGCACTCAGCAAGAGGATCAGGATGGAAACACGTGGAATCATGAACAGTAGGTTGGATGCGAGGGCACCTCAGAGAATTCGAATTATGCTTTGGAATGCGCGAATGTCCCGCGACTGTGGGAAAGTGCGGGACTGTGTCCCGCTTTCGGGGTTGAGGATCCAGACTGAAGTGCGTGTTGGAGAGAGCCATACGCCGGCGCACTCTCCCGTCGTCGGGGAACTTGCGCACCCCATAGCTCCTTTGCCTCAGCTGAAGGTTCCGGTGCTGGTGCCGAAGGAATCGACCTCAAGTCCCATGCGCTGTGCGATGTCGAGGTAGAGATTGCAAAGCGGGGTCTTGCCTGACTTTTCCTTTTCGACATTGCGGAATTCGCCGTGCTTGTAACCACCACCAGCGAGGATAATGGGGAGATCGGAATTGGTGTGGCGATGTCCGTTGCCCATGCCACTGCCAAAGACCACCGAGGTGGAATCGAGCAGGGTCTGGCCTCCGTCCCTCGTTTGGGCGAGGCGGGTCAGGAACTTGCCAAAATGCTCGATCTGGTAGGTCTCCAGCTTGATCAGGTTGGCGACGGTCTCCGGATCGTTGCCGTGATGGGACATGCTGTGGTAGCTGCGGCTGATTCCCAGGTGCTGGGGCAGGAAGCTGCCTCCGATCTCCAGAGTGGCGACGCGTGTGGAGTCCGTCTGGAGGGCTAGGGCGATCAATTCGTACATCAGGGGAAGATCCTCGACCGTGTTCTTGTCGGCGGGCTTCTCAAAAGGAGCCTCGGGCTTGGGCTGCTGGGTCCAGCGCTCCCTCATCTCAAGGCGCTTCTCCACATCCCGAACAGAAGTGAAGTATTCGTCCAGCTTGTCACGGTCCTCGACGTTGACCTTGCGTGAAAGGCGGTTGGCGTCCTCCAGCACGGCGTCGAGGATGGAGCCTTGAAGACGGTTCTGGCGCACCTTCTGTGCCTGGCGCTCCTTGGAGTCCATGACAAAGAGCCGGTCGAAAAGCTCCGAGGGCCCCGTGATGGGGGGGACACGGACACCGGAACGGGTCCATGCAATCTGGCAGCCACCGTGGATGCCTCCCTCGGATCCGACGGTCAGTGATGGAAAGCGGGTCTGGGTTCCGATCTTCTCGGCGATGAACTGGTCGATGGTGACATTGCCATCGGGCATGTCCTGAGCCTGATGATGCAGGACGCCTGACAGGAAAGTGTGGACGGCGAAGTGACCACCCTTGATCCCGTGATCAAGACCACGGTACACGGTCATGTGCTTGCGGTTGGCCTCGAGCGGCTTGAGCAGGTCGGTGGACTCGTAGCCCTTGCCGACCGTCTCTGGAAAAAAGCTCTTCTGCTGGAAACCGAGAAGATTGCCCACGGCCACGAATCGACGCGCTCCAGCACCTGCGCCCTTGGCGGTCTGGACGGCGGTGCCCTTGCCAACGCTGCTGGCCTGCAGGGACGTCAGGCCGGGAAGGGCCAGTGAGGCGCCTAGCGACTGCAGCACAAAGCGACGGCGGTTCAGCTGGGATGAGGGTTTTTCGGTGTTTTTCTTCATGTTTCTGAAAGATCAGGTCTGAACGGGTTCAACGATGGCCTGAAGGCCCGTATTCACCGTCTGTCCACGGTGGCCGCTGAACCAAACAACATGCTAACCTTCGCTTAGCGGTTGGCAAGTGTCAGATGAGGGTGGCGTGGGCTCTCGACTGCGCGTTTCGGCACCCTCTCGGTGCCGGTATAGAAATCGGGGCGAGACGCCCCTCAGACTGGCAGGCGGGCCCCCTACGCCATGCAGGACCTATTTTTTCTCCACCTTGCCGGGTTCACGGGTTCCGCTGCCCTTGGTCTTGGTGAGATTGTCGCCTAGGTCCTTCCGGGCCTTGGCGGCGTAGTTCTGGAGCCGTTTGACCACCTCTGGGTAGTTGGAGGCGAGGTCGTTCTGTTCCCCGATGTCGTCGGCCAGATTGTAAAGTTCCATGCCGGAATTGACGTTGCTGTAGGGCACCGGGATGCCGCCTGTGCCCCCCTCCTTGCCGGCCAATGTCCGGTAGCGATGGGGGAGGATCAGCTTCCACTTGCCGGCCATGACCGCCTGGAGTTCATTCTGCTTGTAGTAAAAGTAATAGGCCTCGTGGGGATTCTGGGCTCCAGGCTGGCAGGTGAGCAGGGGCCAGATGTCCTTTCCGTCGATCCTGTGCTTGGGCAGCTCGGCCCCGATCAGCTTGGCGATGGTGGGCAGGAGGTCGATGTTCATGCCGGGGGTGTCCTGGATCTTTCCTGCGGGGAGCGTTCCGGGCCAGCGCATGATGGTGGGTTCGCGGACGCCGCCTTCCCAGACGGTTCCCTTGCCTTCGCGAAGCGGCTCGCAATGTCCGGAGTGGGTGCCATAGGAGAGCCAGGGACCGTTGTCCGAGGTGAAGATGACGAGCGTGTTGTCATCCAGCCCGTTGCTCTTGACGGCCTTCAGGATTTCCCCGACCGACCAGTCGAGCTCCATGATGACGTCGCCATAGAGCCCCAGTTTGGATTTGCCGCGGAACTTGTCGGAGACAAACAGGGGAACATGGGGTTGGGGATGGGGGACGTAGAGGAAGAAGGGATTGTCCTTGTTGTTGTTGATGAAATGGACGGCACGATCCGTAAGCATGGTGGTGAGGTTCGACTGCTCCTTCAGGTGGTGGATGGTCTTTTCTCCCTCGATCAGGGGCAGGGGAGGAAAGCGGTCACCCGCGGTCGGGTGGTTGGGCCACATGTCATTGGAGTAGGGGATGCCGAAATACTCGTCGAAGCCATGACGGGTGGGCAGGAACTCGGGATGATGTCCCAGGTGCCACTTGCCGAAGATGGCGGTTGCGTAGCCCTTCTGCTTGCAGATCTCGGCGAGGGTGATTTCCGCGCTGTTGATTCCGTGCGTGTTTTGTGGCCCGAGCGCTCCGTGGATCCCAATTCGGTTGGGATAGCAGCCCGTCAACAGGGCCGTCCGTGAAGCGGAGCAAACGGGCTGGGCGGCATACCAGTGGGTGAACCGGACACCCTCCTTCGCCATGCGGTCGAGGTTTGGGGTCTCGAAGCCTTTCGCACCAAAGACACCAACATCCTGATAGCCCTGATCATCCGTGAAGATGATCACGATGTTGGGGCTTTTCCTGTCAGCAGCCTGGAGGGCCAGGGCGGTTGCGAGAACCAAGAGTCCGAGAAGGGAGGAAAGTATTTTGCTCGATTTCATGGGAACGGGGCGAACGTTAGAAACCCAGACTGGGACTTGAAAGGAATTATTCGGAAGCGTTGACTCCCTTGGCCAGCATGTCGGACCTGAAACCAGCCAGAAAGCCGCGCAAGACCACCCTGACCAAGACAGGGATGATCTTTGTGGTGGGATCGGTCCTGCTCTACCTCGCCTCGCTGACCTCACAGTCGGGCCTGCTGCTTTTTCCGATCGGGATTCTCCTGGGCTGCTTTGTCTTCAACCTGTTTCAGGCCCGCCATGTTCTTCAGAGTGTCGAGGTGGAGGCTCCGGAACTGGTTCGTGTCGAAGAGGGCGAACGCTCCCGGCAGCCATGGAAGATCCGGAACGCCGGGCAGAGGGACATCGGCATGTTCCGTATCATGCATGAGGGCCGGATCCTCATCCGACTCGGCCAGATGAAGCCGGGCAGTGAGGTGAGCCTGATTCCGGAGGTGGTTTTTGAAAAACGGGGAGTCCATGCGTGGGCGGACCTGTCCCTGGAGTGTTTCTTTCCCTTCGGATTGCTTCGTGTTGCACGTCCGCTGGCGGTCGCGGGCAAGGCGGTCGTGCATCCGGCGGTATATCCCTGTCCTGTCCCGCCGGCGGCAGGCTTCGATGTCATGGTGGGTGGCAAGTTCAGCGGTGGAAGACAGACAACTTCCGGAACCCATTTTGCGGGTATCAGGCCCTCCCACCCCGGAGATCCCTTGAAGCACATCCACTGGAAAAGCAGTTCCAAGGGGCTGGGCCTGATGACCCGGACCTATGACGAGGAATTGTCAGGCCGGCTTTCGGTCCTGCTCGAGCTGTCCCTGGAGAAGAATGTGGATGACGCGCTGCGCGCGGCGGGATCAATCATCTTTGCCGCACTGGATGAAGGCCATCATGTGGAGGTGGTGTTTCTGGGCAATCTGGATCACCGCGTCCTGCCTCCCTTCACGGATGGACAGGAAATCCTGGACATGCTGGCTTTCGCCCGGAAGGACGAGGGGTTGCCATCGGGTGGGCGTTTTCGTGAGGCGGTGGAAAAGGTTTCCCGACGGAGTGCGCTTGTCGTCGTGCTGACTTCTGACCCCAGTGAATGCGATGAGGCCGTTTCGGAGGTCCTTGCTGAGGGAAGGGTGGTCACCCTGTTGGCTCCAGCAGCGACCGAAGACTGGGGGCAGGGAGGCAGGGTCTGGCGCTACCGGCGAAAGGAGGTCTTCTCCTGAGGGCGGCTCCCGGGATTGAAATGTTACGGAAATACGACCATCACCAGACTTGTTCCAAGGGAGGGAAATCGCTACTGCTAGGGTGTTGTTTTCATGAAGTCTTTATTGTCTGTCATCCTTTCCACCCTCTTGCTGTCGTCCTTCGTCAGTTGGTCTGACGAGACGTTGCATTCACCGGATGTTTCTGCGCAGGTTGGCATCCTTGCCATCGATGACGTGGCCAAGGAAGAGGGCGGTGAGCCTGCCATTGTCATGATTTTCCGCCTGGGCGATGTCAGCGAGTCGTTGGAGGTCCGCTACCAGATTGAAGGCACCGCGCAGAATGAAATCGATTACCTTCCGCTCTTTGGTGTGGTCACGATTCCAGCAGGTCAGTATGCCGTGCCAGTTTCCCTGATTCCGATCGACGATGAAGTAGCGGAGGGAGTGGAGTGGGTAGTCCTTTCTCTGGCAGGCGGTAATTCCGAAACCGGAATCTCCACTGAGGGCATCTCTGTCAGGGAGGTTCGTTTGAAGATTCTCGACAATGACTTCGAGACCTTTCAGCGCCCCATCGTGAACATGGTGCGGCCGGGCCCAGGGCAGACCTTCTTCAAGGGTGAGGCGATTCGTCTCGCGGCAGGGGGCTTCGATGTGGACGGGCGGATCGAGAAGGTGGAGTTCTTCGCAGGGGAGTCCCTCATTGGAGAAGGCAGCCCTCCTCCTGTGATCTTTGTTGGCGAGGAGACCTTCAGGGCTGAGGAGGGAGCCTTGGAACTGGTTGAAGCGCACCTGGGCCAACAAACGGAAACAGTCGAGAATGTCTATCCGACAGGTTCTTCCATGGTGACCCATGTTGGATTCTTCACCTTGGACTGGGAGCATGCCCTACCGGGAATTCACTCCATCACTGCGGTGGCGACCGATGACGATGGATTGCAGAACACGTCAACCGCAGTGGAGATCAAGGTTTTGGACGAGGAGAGGCCGGTGGTGGTTTCTGTCTATGCGAGGGACCCCTCGGCTGGAGAAGAGGGTAACTCGGAAGGCCTGATGAACACGGGGTTGATCCGTATTGAAAGGACCGGCTCGACAGAGCTGCCCCTGGAGGTCTTTTTTGAAGTGGGTGGTTCCGCTGAGAGGGGGGTGGATTATGCGGAATTCTCCAATACCGTGATCATCAAGGCGGGTGAACGTTATGCGGACCTTCTGGTTTCACCCATCGATGACCAGGTGGTCGAGGGATCGGAGACGGTTGTCATCGAGATTCAGCCACCGGTTTGTATTGAGATTTTTCCACAGCCATACGGCTGCTATCACGTTGGATCCAACCACCGGGCCGTGGTCAACATTCGGGACAATGACGAACCCAGCACGGAGAATCATCCACCTGTCACGCAGATCGTTCAACCATCACACGGCTCAAGGATCGAACTCGGCAGCGTCGCGCAGGTGATCGGCAGCGCCTACGATCTCGATGGGCAGGTCCAGAAGGTGGAATTCTATGTTGATGAAATGCGGGTTGCCGTCCGCGAGCGGGGTGATGAGGTGTATGGAGGAACGCCCGCCTCCGGTACCCGAATCGGGGACTTCAGGTTCCAGTTTGAGTGGTCGGCAGACGTGGTGGGTAAACATGGTCTTCAGTTCAGGGCCGTGGACGACGATGGCGCGGAGGCCTGGTCGCCAACTGTCCTCGTGACTGTTGCCGAAAGGGTCGACCTTCCTGCCGTTTCAGTGGAGGTTCTTTCCAGCTTTGCCTATGAGGCTGAGCTGGCTGCCTTTCAGTTTGCTGCGGATGGCGATGAGCTTCCCACACGCAATGGAGTCTTCCGGATCAGGAGAACCGGTTCCACCGGGGAAGCCCTCACGGTCGGCGCTTTTCTGAGCGGGACCGCCTCAAACGGTGAGGACTACCACACAGTGCTTCCTGATGTTGAGATTCCCGCGGGAGAAACCTCGATCGAGGTGTTGATCGAGCCCAGAGACGACTTGTTGGTGGAGGGACGTGAATCCGTGAATCTCTCACTCGTCAGTTCCTTGGCCAATTCCCTGCCTGATGTGGAAAGGAAATACCGAGTGGGTTATCCATCCGGAGGAAAAGTGTACATTATCGATAATGACCTTCCTGCCGAACCCTCCCGGCCATGGGTGGAGTGGTTGAGCCCCTCACCCGGGCAGATCTATCACGAAGGTCAGACCATCACGATGGTGGTTCAGGGTTTTGACCGGGATGGTGTCGTGAAATCGGTGAGCTTCTATGATGGAGAGGTTCTTTTGGGCACCGTGTCAGCTTCCCATCTTGATGAGGCGACCGGGGCTCTGGTTCCTGAAATCCTTCTCGAATCCATTTTTCGTAAGGAGGTTCAATTGTCCGCCGGTGAGCATCGGCTTCGTGTGGTGGCAACGGACAATGACGGCCTTAAAAGCGAGGTTCGCGTGAGGGAGATTCTTGTCCAGCCCAGCCATGAGAGAAGTATTGTCCATGTTGCTCCCGAGGACCTGGAAGCTCATGAAGTTCATCCCGATCAGGATTTCGACGGCACGGCCACCTTCCTTGTGACGCGGAGCGGCCCCATCAGTGACTCTCTCACCGTATTCTACCAGATGTCAGGTACCGCTGAGAACGGGGTCGATTATGAAATGCTGCCTGGTGAAGTGACCTTTGAGGAAGGCCAGCAGGAGGTCCGGATCGTGGTCCGTCCGATCGATGACAATGTTGCCGAAGGGAACGAGACGGTGGTGATATCCTTGGTGCCTCCCACCTGTGTGACCAGTTTTCCCCCACCTCCCGGATGTTACCTTGTAGGCAGCAGGGAGAAGACGCTGGTCGTGATCCACGACAACGATGAATCCATCAACCACCCCCCCATTGTCCGCCTTACCCAGCCTTTGGGGGGCGAGCGTTTCCCGTCCGGGCAGGCCATTGGGATCGAGGCCCATGTCCTGGATCCGGATGGTTATGTGAGCCGGGTCGAGTTTTACGCCGGTCAACAAAAGATCGGTGAAGCGGTCATGCACTTCTTTGTGGAGCCCGACCCCGGACAACCTCAGCGCTTCTCCCTTTTGTGGCCGGAGGCTCCTGCTGGAAAGCATGACCTCAGGGCGAAGGCCACGGACAGTCATGGAGTGACGACGTTCTCAAAGCCAGTTGAGATCGTCGTCCGCGAAGAGAACGCTCCTCCAGTGGTGGAGATCTTCGCTAGGGACCACCGGGCGCAGGAGACTGACGAAGGGGCTCCGGATACCGGGACCTTTATTCTGAAACGCCGTGGGGACCTGTCAGGGAGTGTCACAGTCATGTTGAATGTTTCTGGAAGTGCGACCCCTGGAGCCGACTATCAGACGCTACCCTCGGAGGTGGTCTTCCAGCCGAATCAGGACTCCGTGGAGCTTGAGGTGGTTCCGGTGGATGACAATCTACCCGAGTCGACCGAAACGGTCTTCGTTCGCTTGAGATATCCGGGTGAACTGGATCCCTCTGATGTTCCCGATTCGGATGAGATCCGCGGTCTGCCCTACGAGATCGCCCATTCCCGGAAGGCCGTGGTGGTCATACAGGACAATGACCGACCCTCGGACGAGTTGCCGCCAATCCCCGGTGAGGGAGCGGTGGGGCGGTTGGTCGGCGAAGGCTTCATGCGGCTTCTGATTGCAGGTAAGGACGGGGATGTGGTGATTGTGGAGATTTCCGATGACCTGACTGATTGGCTACCTATTGGTGAAGCGATCGTCACGAATGGAGTCATCGATTTCATTGATCCGGAATCTGCGGGGCGTCTCAAGGGATTTTACCGCTTTCGCAACAAAGCGGATCTTCCGTTACTTCAGCAGGGCGTGGTGAGATAGGTCATCACCGAAGGATCCAGTCCCCGATTTCCGCATAGGAATCCGAGACGAAGTTGGCGTGGGATACGGCTTCCATTGGAAAGGTGTTGGTCACGGCCACGACATCCATGCCCGCAGCCTGTGCCGCCTGAATTCCGGCCAGGGTGTCCTCGATGACGCAGATGGAGGCAGGTTCGATCCCCAGTTGGTGGGCCGCATGCAGGAAGATGTCCGGTGCCGGCTTGGATCGCTCCACATCGTCGACGCTGGAGACGGCCTGAAACCGGGCCTTCAATCCCTGGAGGCTGAGAACCTCGGTGATGATCCTATGGACGGATCCCGAGGCGACGGCGAGGGGATGGGACTTTCCAAGCCGGTCGGCCAGTTCGGGAATGCCGGGAAAGATCGGCTCCTCCTCATGAAGCATCCTGATGAAACAACGTTCCTTCCAGTCGGTGAGGTGGTCGATGTGATGCTCCGGTTGATGGAGCCGGACGAAGGCTTCCCAGACGGCTCTGTCCGATTGTCCAAGGTAGTCCTCGAAGACGATGCCGTGCCTGTCTTCGTAGCCCAGCTCGGCGAAGACCTCGAGGAAGGCCCGCTTGTGGCGTGGTTCGCTGTCCACGATCACGCCATCCATGTCAAAGATGATTGCCTCGTATCTGCTCATTCCATGAAGTCTCCGGGGATTCCCCTGTGCGGGCAGGAGCGTAGGGGAAAGGTCTTAGATACCCAAATAACCAAAATCGAATTTTGAATTCTGAAACCTGAATGGGGTGTTTGGATCTTTTCTTTTTGATCGGATCCTGAAATGGCTTGGGCGTGGCGGAACTGGAAATCCTGAAAGCGTCGGACCTGAAGGAGGGGGATACCCACGTCTTTCACTTCAAACGCGATGGGATTCGGATCGATGCCTTTGTCGCAAGGGTGAAAGGCGTCCTGGTGGCGTATGAGAACCTCTGTCGGCACCTTCCCGTATCGTTGGATTACGGGGATGGGCGTTTCTGGGACACGAAGAAGCATTTTTTTGTCTGTTATACCCATGGGGCACGCTACGAGCCGCGCACGGGGAAGTGCGTTGATGGTCCCTGCGGAGGCGCGAGTCTTCATTCCCTGAGGGTTGAGGAGAAGGAAGGATGGATCCACCTTTCCGAGGGTCAGGCTGATTGAGACGGCCGGAGGGAAATGGCCCGATGCCTGCTATTTTGGGTTGCGCCCCTTGATTGGGCCTGTATTAGACTTTCCGGAGTGGTCACCGTTGTTCGGTGGTGACCATGCTGTGCAGATTTGGACACGTGATGTGGGTGATATCACCTGATCGTAACGTGGGAAGGATTGGCACCGAAGAAATCCCCGCCAGAGTGTGGGTTTTCTGGGAGGAAACTGGGGATCGAGTGAAACTGAAAACGAAGGACTGAAACATGCCTGTTAAGAAAAAGGCGGCTGCCGCCAAAGCCGCTCCAAAAGCAAAGGCAGCACCCAAGACCAAGGCTGCGCCGAAGAAGGCCGCCGCCAAGGCTGAACCCAAAGCCGAAGCCAAGCCCAAGGTGGCACCGAAGGCCAAGGCGGCACCGAAGGCCAAGGCGGCTCCCAAGCCGAAGAGCACCAAGAAGAAGGTGAACTTCAAGCTGAAGGCCGCGGATGCCGGATCCGTGTCACTGGTGGGTTGTTTCACCCAGTGGGGTGAAGGGGCCGTGGCGATGAAGAAGGACAAGAGTGGCGTCTGGAAGACCAGCGTCCAGCTCGAACCGGGAAACTACGAATACAAGTTCGTGGTGGACGGTGCGTGGTGGACGGATCCTGAGAATCCAGGTACCAACCCCAACCCTTACGGGGAGCTCAACAGCACCTGCGAGGTTTGATCGGTTCGCGAGGACTGCTCAGTCTGGAACAATACTGAAAACGAAAAGCCGGGAAGGTTCTCCTTCCCGGCTCTTTTGTTTGAAACCTGGTTTCGGCGCCCTCGAAGGGCCGACTACTCCTTCCAGATCATTTCCGCGACGGTCTTGCCGGCGGGAATGAAGGGCAGCACGTGCTCGGTGTAGGGGGTGATGATGTCGAGGACGTAAGGCTCGTCACTTTCCAGCATCCGCTTCAGGGCGGCCTTCAGGTCCTTCTTGAACATCACGCGCTCACAGGGAACGTTGTAGGCCTTGCACATGGTGACGTAGTCGGGATAGATCTCCTCCATCTTGTCAGGGTCACCGAGGTAGGTATGGCCGCGGTTGCTTCCGTAGAAGCGGTCCTCCCACTGCACCACCATGCCGAGATGCTGGTTGTTAAGGATGATGGCCTTGGCCGCGATCTTTTCAATGTGCGCGGTGGCCAGTTCCTGGACGTTCATGAGGAAGGAACCGTCTCCATCGATGTCGACGACCTGCTTGTCCGGGCAGGCAACCTTGGCCCCGAGGGCGGCAGGGTAGCCGAAGCCCATGGCACCGAGGCCGGCGCTGGTCAGGAACTGCCTTGGAAACTTGTACTTGTAGTGCTGTCCCGCCCACATCTGGTGCTGTCCCACACCGGTGGTGATGATGGCGTCCCCGTTGGTGAGTTCGTGGAGTTCGCGAAGCACGGCCTGGGGCAGGATGACCTGGTCGGCCTTGCCTCCCATGTGATCCGCCACATGCTGGGAGCGAAGAACCTCGTCGGTCACGCGGAACTGGAAGGGTGCCTTTTCCTTCCAGTCGATCACCTGCTTCTGCCACTTGCTGAAGTCCGCCTTCACGGGGTTCTTCTTCACCAGGGCATTGAGTCGCTTCAGCGCATACTTGATGTCACTGACGATCGGCAGGTTGGCCTTCTTGTTCTTGTTGATCTCAGAGGCGTCGATGTCGACATGGACGATGGTTCCGTTCTCGCAGAATTTCTCGATCTTGCCGGTCACGCGGTCGTCGAAGCGCACGCCGAAGGCGAGCAGCAGGTCCGCACCTTCATTGATCTTCTTGCCGTTTTCGAACTCGCCGCTGACAGCCCAGTTGGCGTAGGCAGCGCCGTGCATGCCCAGCCAGCGCAGGGAAAGCGGGTCCTCCTCAGGGAAGG
>Ga0181582_10001134_pt1 | contig 20427 bp, 19 predicted proteins | sample 071ome_32_FD_132438 | JGI IMG/M metagenome (GOLD analysis project Ga0181582, IMG submission 132438) | Coastal salt marsh microbial communities from the Groves Creek Marsh, Skidaway Island, Georgia - 071405AT metaG (megahit assembly) | ecosystem: Environmental > Aquatic > Marine > Intertidal...
ACCTGCGCGACGACCCCGGCCCGCGCCGCCGCATCGCGCATTCTCCGCGCATCGGAAAGCGTTCCCGCCAGTGGTTTGACCACCAGGCACGGTATGCCCCGGTTCAGCAGGGGGATCGTCACCCCGGCATGCAGATGATCGGGAACGACGATAATCGCCGCGTCCGGTTCGACCGCCCTGGCCGCCGCGATATAGGCCTGCCGGTCATCGGATGATTCCGGAAAACACCGGAATTTGCCGCCGACGCCGGTTTCCGCCGCGATGCGTTCGCTGGCCGTCCGGGCCGCCGCCGCCGTTTCCACCGATGTCGTGGCGATGGCGATGTCGCCGACCTGTCCCGCACGCCGGGCTTCCATCAGCGCGGGAATAACCGTGCCGCGATATCCCGGCGCGCCGCGTCCGGCGACATACATACCGCCCCCGACGACAAGCACTTTCAACGGATCAGCCATCGGCTTGCTCCGCCGCCGCGTCATATTCAACTGTCCATTTGCCGGATTTTCGCGCGGTGGCGATGGCATCGGCGATCATCAGGTCCTCATCCGTCTTGATGATGATCCCCGACAGCTTATTGACCGGAAAGGTCCCGAACTTGCCGCAGAAAAGCGCGTATCCCTGCTTGTCCATATCGGCCAGGAAAGGCGCGCAGCGCCACATCATCACCGAATATACAAAGGGCAGGACGGGTTGCAGATCCTGTGTCTGCGCAAACTTGCCGGTGAAGCTGAAATTGATAGCATCGTCGCCATACATGGCGTGGACCTGCTTTTCCTCAACCGTGATCAGGCTGTCGAGTTTTGCTTCGAAGAAATGTCCGGCCACGGCGGCGATTTCCGCTGCCGTTTGCAAGGGCGAAATCGGATTGACCCAGGCGACGGTTTCCGACGGGTGGGTGCGCATGAAATCGGCGACCACATCGTCGGACTTGGTGTCGGAGGAACCCAGCACTTCGGGGCGCAGGTAAAATTCGGCTCCGAACCGTTCCGCGATGGGTTCGAAAACGGGGCTGTCGGCGTTGACGATGACCCGGTCAAACGCGCCCGTTTCACGCGCCGCGCGAATCACATGGCTGATCATCGGTTCGCCCGCGATCAATGCCAGGTTCTTCATCTTGAGCCGCGTCGACCCGATCCGGGCCGGGATCATCGCGATCGATTTTGCCTTATCCGCCATTCTTTTCAATCCCGTTCGCGGGCGGGAACGCCAAGTGCCGTCTTGCCGGCGGCGATATCGCGGATCACCACCGCCCCGGCGCCGATTGTGGCGTGGTCGCCGATTCGCCGCCTCTCAATAATCGTTGCGCCCGCGCCGATGTGACAGGCAGACCCGATTTCGACAATGCCGGAAATTGTCGCGCCGGGTCCGACAAAGGAATGATCGCCAATAATTGAGTCATGATCGATGGTCGCGCCGGTATTGATCACCGCGTTCCGTCCGATCCGCGCGCCGGGCTGGATCACCGCGCCCGCCATGATCTGCGCGCCGTCGCCAAGCATAACATCGTCCGCGACGATGGCGGATGGATGGAGAACCGTGGCGAATGTAAATCCGGCCCCTTCGTAACGGTTGAACAGGGCGCGCCGAGTTTCCGCCGCCCGGGTGCTGCCAACCCCGATGGCGATGCGCACCGCGTTTTTGTCACGGGTGAGACCTGCCGTGTCATCGCCGATAATATTTTCCTCTGGAAAGCGGGCCTGTGCCGGCGCGACATCCGCATCGCACAGTCCGAATATTTTCTCGCCCGCCATACGCAGCGCATCCATCGCGACCTTCGCGTGACCGCCGGCGCCGACGATCAGCACGGGGGCGAAATCGATCCTATCCGGCACGGGGCAGGTCCCTGAATTTCTTCATCAACAGCGCCTCACGCGGCGGCGCATCGCGCAACGCGGCAACGATTCTTTTCGCCGCCTTGCCGTCGCCATACGGGTTGGCGAGGCCCGAAAGACCGTCGCGGAATGCTTCGCTGACGGCTTTTTCAATTGCCGCACGCACCGCGTTTTCCTCGCCCGGTGCGTCGATGACATTGGCGACGCGGGTCCGGCCCGCCTGGCGGTCGCCGATATTAACCACCGGCAGCGCAAAACTCGCCGCCTCGATAATGCCGCTTGATGAATTTCCAACCATTGCCGCCGCGTGCTTCATCAGGCCGAAATAGGCTTCGGTGCCCAGGTTCGCGGCGATCGCACGGTCATCAGCCATCGAAACAAACGCCTCGATAGCCTCAATAATCATGCCGCTTTGCGGATCGGCGCCGGGGTAGGTGAAGATTGCGGGCAGGCCGGACGCGTCAATGGCGCCCAACATGGCGGAAATGTGGCCCAACGTATTTTCCGTGCCGATGGTCAACGGATGAAAGGTGCAGAGAAGCGGCTTGGGCGACAGCGGTAACCCGAGTGCGGCTGACAGCGCCGCCTCATCCGGTACATCGATCTCGGCGATATTATCGAGCCCCGGCGCGCCGGTGACGAAAACACGCGCGGGATCTTCGCCCATCTGGAGAATCCGGTCAGCATAATCACGGGTCGCCGCGAAATGGATATGGCTCATCTTGGTCAGGGCGTGGCGGATTGCGTCATCAATCGCTCCGAATGTGAGCTCTCCGCCATGCAGATGGGCAATGGGCACGCCTGAAAGCTGCGCCGCCGTCGCCACCGCCAGCATCTCCGGCCGGTCGCCGGTCAACAGCACCATGTCCGGCGTGTTTTTCGCGAAGCCGGCGGCGAAACCGGCAACCGTGCGTCCGTTGGTTTCCGCCGCCGCGATCGCGTCATCGCCCTCGGCCAACGTGTCGATTTCCGCCGCGATCGCCATACCGTCCGCCCGGATGCGGTCGATCGTGTGGCCGAACTTTTCCGACAAATGCGCGCCGCAGACCATCAGTCGCGGGGTGAAATCTTCCGCACGGTCCAGCGCCTTCAGGACCGGGCGCAAGATTCCGTATTCGGCGCGGGTGCTGGTAACAACGGCGATGTCGCGCGGCGCGCTCATTCCACGATCTCAAAGGAAAACATCGTGCCTTCGGCAATATCGGTTTTTGCGGTCTTGCCCAGAATCTGAGCGACCAACATGGGCGATATACCGTCGCCCGGCCGTCTGGCGTCGAGCATCGCTTCGGTAATCCTCGCGCCTTTGTCGATATCGCGGGCCGCGACAAGTGACCGCCTGGCAATCTTTCGCATTTCGACTTCGCTTGCGGCGGGCTTCTTGACGCCATCGCCCATGGCCGCCTCCAAGTCCCGGATAGCGCGGATCATCTGCGCCAATTCCGCCGGTTCCAAGGAGGCCGCGTGATCCGGCCCCGCCATCGACCGGTCCAGCGTGAAATGCTTCTCGATCATGGTCGCGCCCAGTGCCGCCGCCGCGATGGCGATATGGATGCCGTCCGTATGGTCCGACCACCCACCGGCACCCCGAACTCTTCCGTCATGACCGCCATGGCATTGAGATTCGCATCCGCCGCCGCCGCCGGATAATTGCTGACGCAGTGCAGCAGGGTCAGATCCGTACAGCCCGCACCGCGCACGGTTTCGACAGCCGCCGCGACCTCGGCGGCATCCGCCATGCCCGTGGACAGAATCATCGCCTGCCCATAGGTGGCGACAGTCCGGAGAAAGAGGAGGTTGGTCAGCTCACCCGAGCCGATCTTGAACCGTTTGACGCCGAGATCACGCAACAAAGCCGCGCTCTCGGGGTCAAATGGCGTCGACATGAATTCAATGCCGCGCTCCGCGCATCGCGTCTTCAGCCTGGGCCAGATTTCATCGGACAGGGCCAGCTTGCGCAGCATGTCGAGCTGCGATTCGCCGCTTCCCGTGCGTTCCGCCTGATATTCCGCCTTGGGCGCGCTTTCCGCCGCGACTTTCTCCGGAATAAAGGTCTGGAACTTGACCGCGTCAGCGCCTGCTTCGGCGGCCACATCGATCAGTTTCAGGGCCAGACCGGGATCGCCGTTATGATTGACCCCGGCCTCGGCGATGATGGTGATGCCGTCGGACATCAGCCCTTGCCTAACGCCTTCCGGATCGCGGCGATGACGCGGTTCTGCCGGTCTTCCGTCACATCGGGACCGGAGGGCAGGCACACGCCGGACGCAAACGCATCATCAGACACGCTTTGATTGTCGCCATGGGTGAAATAGGCGCAATCAGTGAATACCGGTTGCCGGTGCATCGGCTTCCAGACCGGGCGGGCCTCAATATTTTCCGCCTCCAGCGCCTCACACAATGCCGCCGGAGCCGGTAGTCCCGCGCCGCTTTCCATCGTCATTACGCTGAGCCAGCGGGTCGCCGTACCGAAGGGGGCTTCCGGCATGAAGCCGATGGCTTCGATATCCGACAGCGCGGCGCGGTACCTTTCGAAAACTTCACGCCGCTGCGTGACGCGATCCATCAACCGGTCAAGCTGTGCATTACCGGCCGCCGCCGCCAGATTGCTGATCCGGTAATTATAGCCAAGGCGCGTATGTTCATAATGCAGCGCCGGTTCCCGCGCCTGGGCGGCGAGATTCCGCGCACGCGTCAGCAGAGTTTCGTCATCGGACAGAAGCGCGCCGCCGCCGCCAGTCGTCAGAATCTTGTTGCCGTTAAAGGAATATATACCGATCTTGCCGAACCCGCCGGCGGGTCGGTCCTTGTATGTGGCGCCCAGCGCTTCCGCCGCGTCTTCCACAATCGGCACATCATGCGTGGCGCAGATTTCGGAAAGCGCGTCATAATCTGCCGCCTGGCCGTAGAGATCGACGATGATCACGGCCTTCGGGTTAGGGTGGGTTTCAAAGGCGCGCTTCAAAGCGTCCGGCGACATGTTCCAGCTTTCCGGTTCGGAATCGATGAAGACCGGTTCGGCGCCGAGATAACGGACAGGCGCGGCGCTGGCGGCGAAGGTCAGGCTTGAACAGAAGACGATATCGCCGGAGCCGATCCCGAGGACGTCCAGCGCCAGATGGATCGCCGCTGTGCCGGATGCGGCCGCCACCGCGCCCTTCGTGCCGGCATGGACGGCGAGGCGGGCCTCAAATTCGGCGATCGCCGTGCCCATGGCGATTTCGTCCGCCGCGATGGCGGACGCCATTCCCGCGAGTTCCGCCTCCCCCATTTTCGGGGCGGAGAGGTAGATACGGTCGGTCAATCGTCTTCCCAGATGGCCTTGCGCAGCCGCCATTCGCCGTTGTCGTGCCGCCAAAGATGCGGTGACCGGAATCCGTCGCAGAGATCGATGAAGTATTCTTTGTCGATCACCGGTGTCTCGAAATTCCGCGATGCCTCGGGAAACTCTTTTTCCGGAATGCTGAGATAGGCCATCAGCTCGTCGATAAACCGGTCGGGGAATTCGCCGTCGAACCTGCGCACCAGCGCGACGCCTTCTTCGCGGGTGATGTCGCCCGAGCGGATTTCCTGCGCCGCGTCATAGGTCGCCCGACCGATCCCGAATTTGATGAAGGTGGTGTAATAGTGAAGGTCGTCGATCTTGTCGTCGATCGAATTATACTTGCTGTAGGTGCCGACTGTGCGTTCCGGCGCGGCTTCGAAACCGGCGTTTTCGACCGCATAATAATAGCAGCTCTGCGGATGCCATTTCAGGTAATAGCCGAGATAGTGAACTTCCGCGCCGATTTCCTCCAGCGCCGCCGGGTCGGCCGGCAAATAGGGCTGAATATCGACGCGCTCGACACCGAAATCCTCGAACAGTTCAGCGAGCGACGTGCCGCCGATAAAAATATCAGCGTCATCTTGGGCGGAGAAATAGGTGAAGTCGCGTTTCGCCGATGTGTTGTCGCCGATGGGATTGCCGTATTCAGCCTCGTTCTCTCCATAGAAGATCAACGGGATGCCGTATTTCAGCGCGACCTTCGGCGCCAGATTTTTTTGCCCCAGCACGAAGGGCTGGAAGGGATGCAGCAGCCGTTCCACCGCCAGGCGGGTGAGCAGCCGGTGAATTCGGCCGTTGGGGGTGTGCAGCTCGTTGTCGAAGCCCGATTGCAGCCAGGCCTGAAAATTTTTCCAACCCCAGTCCGTATAAATGTGCGGCGCCCAGGTCACCGTCAGCGGGTGCATGCCGTATTCGTACTTCAAAATATGGGCGGCGTAGACGCTGTCTTTCCCGCCTGATCCGGGAACGACACAGTCATATTCCCCGTCGGTACGGCGATGCCTGTCGCACAGCGCCTTCAGCTCCGCCCGCCTTGCGTCCCAATCGATTTCGGCCTGTTTCTTTTCCGCGAACCGGCAGGCGTCGCAGATGCCGTCCGCGTCGAAATGGATGGTTGTCTTCTTGCTGTCCGGGCTGTTCTTGAATTCCACGGTGGAATTCGGCCGCTGGTTGGAAATCACGCAGCTGCGGCAATAGGCGATCTCCTCTGGCAGGCCGTAAAGCGCTGCGGGATTGGCGGCATCGGGGCTGAAATCTCTCGTCTGGTCGGTCATCCGTTACTCTTGTTCAATTGCGGCAATCGCCTCATCGCGGCTGCCGCCTTTTCTCAATGCTTTCAAAACGTCTGCCATGACGGCAGCGCTGCGCCTGCCCGCGGTGCCATCGGCATAGGTGTCGATGTCTCCACCCAGGCGGTCGCCCGGGACGAAATCATCCATCGCCTTTTTCAGTTCTGTTTCGAATTGCAGGGCATCAATTGCGCAAGCGACGGCGCCGGCCGCGCCGAACGGGGTTGTTTCCGATATTCGTTCCGGATCGAACAAGACGCAGCGGACGCCATACTGTGCCGCCACCAGCGCAAGTGTCGCCGCGCCGACGCCGATCACGATATCGCTCGCCAGCGCGGTCGTCAGATCGCCTGGCTGATCGCGAAATTCGATTGCGCCTTCGGTGACGAGTCTGTTTATTTCCGAAGCAAGCGTCGGGTCGAGACGGCGGTATTCGTCGCGTTTTCCCTTGATGATCAGCGTCCAGCCGGGGCGGGCGCGGGCGGCGGCGAGGACCGTGCGATAAGCGTCGGCCATTTCCACAGGCCCGGCGATGGTGTCGTGGCCCGCAAGGTTGTCATAAAAACACAGCCGCTTTTTCGGCTGCGTTTCTTGCGGCGCTTTCAATGCCGCATCGGCGGTCGGATATCCGCTCAATACATATCGCTCAACCAGTGCGCCGGATTCCTGAAAAATTTTCCGATGCCGCGCGCCCCACACGAACATCACGTCATTGCGGTTATTTGCCGACGCCAGGCAGGGGTTGTGTTTCAGCGACCAGCTTGTCCCGAACGCAACCGCGTTCCGCCGGGATGCGGCGATTGCCAACGCCTGCGTGTTTGGCTCGTGCCCTTCCTGCATTGACCAGACAATTCTGGCGCCCGTGACCTCAATCAGCGCCTCGAAGAACGCAGTCCTTTCGGCAATCGTAGCCAGTCTGAGCGAAAGCCAGAAAGGCAGACCGGAAAACAGAGCCGCGCCCATCGATTTGGCCAGCGATTTCAGCTGTGCGGCGCGGATTGGGCGCCAGCTTCCGCCGAAACCGGCTTTCGCGGACAGAATATCCTTGAGCGGAAGGAGCGCCTCCACCCGGTTCCTGTAGTAATCCCGGCAGGCCGGCGGCGCGGTAGTCGTATGCACCAGCGTTATCCGGGCGTCCGCTAGTTCTTTAAGCGCTTCCGACCAGTAAAGATCATCGAGCCTGTCCGATGGATCGCACCGCCCGGTCAGCGCCAGGATGTCGGAAGCCGGTGGGCCGCCGGATTTCCCGAACAGGCCGCGAAACATCGCCCATAGAACCAGCGCGGTCATGCCCGGCAAACGGATCAGATCGGCCGAAAATGTTTCCCCCGGCCAGCGGTCGGTTTCATGTTCGAAGTAGCCTGGCCGGGCAACCATACGCAGGCGCAGCGGCGCGCGATAAAGGCGGCAGCAGGCTCCCGTGGCTTGCACGGCCGCCATCGCCGCGACGTTACGCTGAAGGCAAATCTGCGCGCACATATCCTGTCCCGCCTGGATAACCTCGATCGCGCGCTTCATTGCCTTGAACTGGCCCAGCACGACGAAGCGGGCGATACGGCTGCGTTCCAGCCCGGGCGGATATCCGGCCTTGTCCAGATGGGCTTCGACCTCAGGCTGCATAAACGCGATTGCTGACATCAAAATTTCTTTCGAGATCGCCGGGTAGCTGCCCGGTTCCTTACGCGTCTCATAAGGGGAGGTCGCGGCCTCAAAGCGCCAGCCGCATCTCTCCATAAGAGCGATCAGCGCGTTTGTCGCGGGGTTCTGTGAGCGGGTCAGATAGGCCGTCGGGCCGGATCGCTTTGCCAGAAGCAGCGAATGAATATCCAGATGATCGATCAGACGAGCGGTGACGCCTGCTTTATCCACCGCCCCAACCGCCGCGTACGATCCCGGGTTACCGAGACCCTGTTCCGGGTCCGCCTGCCGTAAACAGGTGCCGGTCATGTTGCACCCATTTCTAACGCTTCAAGATCCAGGCGGTGGAATTTCTCGAACTCCGTTATCGGCGTCTCTACGCCCTCATCAAAGGCAAGACGCGCGGCGATGCATAGCAGGCAGCCCGCGATATCGCGCATCATCGCGGTCAGCGCCTCGCTTGGTTTCTCTGTCATGCCGAAACGCTGTGCCAGATAAGCGTGGTCCCAGTCGGGCGGTGCGAAAGTCACAGGCGCTTCCTCGAAATCGATCAGCACCGCTGCATTGTCGCTCTTCCGGAACAGGACGTTTCCCGGGTGAATTTCGCCATGCAGGACCTGCGCGCCGGGACGCCCGGCGAAGTCGGCAGAGAATCGTTCCAGGACCCCCTCAATCCAGTCCCGATGGGCGTTGGCCCATTGAGACGCTGCTCCCAGAAATTCGAGATCGGGAATCTCCAGCAACTGAAGCCGCATCTTTTCGATCCGGGTAAAACGGTTAAGCGACAGATCGCGGACCCGTTCGGAATATGGAAAGCGGCGGAGCGCGTCATGGCACGCCGAGACGGTCTCTTTCGTCCGCGCGATATCGGCGGCGCTGCCGTCGAAATGCCGCGCCTCGATCATCTCCCGCGCATCCAGTCGATAGGTCTTGCCCTGCCAGTCGAACCCGGCCGAGGGGACCGCCGGCACCGCGACCGGCACGCCTTCGCGGTTCAGAAATTCCACGATGGCGTTTTCAAGATCTGGATAGCCGGCCCGGGCTGAAATGCGGACAAACCAGTTGCCTTTATCGGTTTTCAGGCGGTAGCGCCCCGACGCGTCGGAGCCCTTTCGCAGCGCCGTCACCGATGCGTTACTTCCCAGCGATGGCAATGCCTCCGCGATGGCCGCCGCCAGCAAGGGGTGGACTGGCGCGTTGAATTCCGGCGCGTCCGGCGCGTCGCCGCTTTGCCAGGCGAGTTCAGCCTTCTGCATCGAGATCGTTCCAATCGATGACTTGCCCCGGCGCGATATCGTGCGTTGCGGCCAGACCCTCCGCCTTGTCGAAGGCGGCGGCGGGGATGCCAGCGGGTGGGAAAGCGAATCCGGTGTTCTTGAGCGTGATGGCCTCGCCGGCGGCGATTCTCTCCCGGGCGACCAACCCGGCGCGGACCGAGAGATCCCGGTTCTCCGGCGGGTCTACCGGGGCTCTGCCGATTGCGGCGGAACAGGCTTTGATGCGGCCGATGATTACTGTCAGCTCGGCGAGCGGCGCGGCGGAAACGATGTCTTGTTCATCCCGGTCGGGATCGTCATCGAACCCCTTTTCCAACAATGCGGCGCCCTGGCCAATGGCGGCATACATGATCTCCTCGCCCCGGTAATGGCAGGAGAGTCCGACCGGAATGCCGTAGCGTTCGCGGTAGAAGGGGATCATGGAGAGGTTGTGGTTCTCCGCCGGGGCCGGGTTGGAACCCGGGTGGTGATTGACGATTATCTGTGCCGCGCCCGCATCGCCCGCCGTGTCCAACGCCCTATCCAGTTCCGGCAAAGTGACCTCGCCCGCATCGAAGATCAGCGGCAATCCGCTTTTCGCCGCATGCCGGATCAGCGGAATATGGTCGATATTGTTGCGCGCGATCTTGATGCCCGCGCCGCCCTGGTCTCTCAGGAAATCGATGCCGGTAAAATCATAGACCGATGCGATAAAAGGCACGCCGCCGTCAGTGCAGCGGCGGATCAGCTTTTCATATTCGGCCAGCGGCACGGTCTTGCGTTCGATCAGCGCCCGGTAGTCTTCCACCGTCTGACCGCCGGCATGGCGATATTCGTGTTTCAGTCCGGTGTTCGCCAGACAGATATCGGCATCATGAAGTATCTCGGACTTCAACAATTCCGCTCCGCTGTCTATCGATCGGTCCACATAATCGAGTCCGATTCCGATATCGCGGTTGAAGAATGTGCCGATCTCGACCGCGAGCGCCACCGGATGCCCCGGACCGATTGCGCGTCCGCCAAGATCAACAATCTTCGCGAAACCATTCATGATGCCGTAGCCGCCAGGCTCACGTCTTTGCGGATGCGGTCGAGTATGCGGTCCGGCGCGGCGATCGGATCCGGCAGCACGGCGCGAGCGTGCGCCGCGATTTCCGTTCTTGTCTCGGCGGACATCGCCGTCTTGATCGCCTCGGGCAAATCCGGAAGCGTGCCGCAGGGGAGCGCGAGACCCGCATCGCAAACCGGGATCGTCTCAAGCGCTGTCATTTCGACATACCGGTCATGAATTCCCGGGATACCGCCAAGACATATCATTGCCACGAGCGGCTTCGGCGAACGGCGGTTGAGATGCGCCAGGTCGAACGCGCAGTTTGAAAAGAACGTGCCGGCGATATCGCATCCACACAGCCAGTCCTCGGTAGAAAGATCGGTTATGACGTCAACGGCGGACGGCACTGTTTCTTCTCTTGGATGGGGCCGGTAAAGCAGCCGGACATTATCGCTTGCCGATGCGGCGGCGTTGAAAAAGGCCTTTACCGCCCGGGCGCAGGGTACAGGGGGAAGATGCGGCTGTCCGAAAAACACCGCAAGGGTGGTATCGGCGCCCGCGCCGGCGCGGCCCCGCGCCGCATCGGATGCGGCGGCGATGTCGAATTTCTCATAGATGCGGTATTTCGGCGCGCCGACGATCTCAACCGATCTCGCGCCGCGGTCTCGCGTCAGGCAGGCCGCCGTTTCGTCGATCACCAGGTAACAATCGGCCTTCGGCCCCACTGCCGGGTTGATGTCGCCCCAGAAATCCTGAAGGACAAAAGCCGGGATATCCCCGCCGCCCAATATCAGCGCTTCGTCGATACCCGCATCGGGTCCGGACGACCCTGCGAGAATCGCATCCGGCGCAATGCGGTCGATCAATTGCGCGCCTGCCACTGCAAGGTCGCCATTGATATCCGCCGCCTCACAGGCGATGCCGTTTTTTGAAAAGATTCCTTTTGCCGCGCCGGATGCGACGACGATTGGGTCGATGTCATCTCTCACGCGCGATTGCCGAATAACCGGAATCATATTGTGGGCCGCGCCGGGATCGCGCGCGGAAATCAGTAACTTAAGCGGGCGGCCGGTCATTGGCTCAGAAAGCGCTCAATCATCCGTAGACCGGCGGGACCGCTGCGCTCAGGGTGAAACTGACACCCCGTGATCGCGCCACTTCCGACGGCCGCTGCAATTGAGTGTCCGTCATAGTCATAGCTGGCGATGAGGTCGTCGTTGTTTTTCGGCTGAGCCGCGAAGCTGTGGACGAAATAAACCGGTGTGCCCGGTGCGGTCCCTTCCAGCGGGGTCTGATGCCAGCGATTAGCCTCCGGTTCCTGCAAGGCCGCCCAGGCGATATGCGGTACCTTATGGGGCGAACCATCGGCGCTGGTCCCGGGGATCGCTCTAACCTTGCCGGGCAGAATGCCAAGCCCGCGATGGACACCGAATTCCGCGCTTTCCTCCATCAGCATCTGCATGCCCAGACAGATCGCCAGAAGCGGGCGGCCGGTATCGGCAAAGCGCCTCACCGCATCGGCGAGACCCGTCTCAATCAGCGTCCGCATGCCGTCGCCGAACGCGCCGACGCCGGGCAGTACGGCGCGCTCGGCGGCTTCCAGCACGCGCGGGTCATCCGAAAATACCGCCTCGCCGCCGCATTGTTCGATAGCGCGCGCGATGCTGAACAGATTGCCGACGCCGTAATCGATGACCGTAATCTTGCTCACGCGGAGACACTCCGCATGCTGACACCGTGTTGCGCGGCTGTCTCGCGCAATGCCGATGGGGACAGCCGTTCGTAATGCAGGACATCTGCCATCGCGACGGCATCGGCATGCCCACCTTTTATGATGGAGATCATATGTTCGGGCGCCCCCATGCCGCCGCTGGCGATGACCGGAACAGGCACTGCATCGGCGATTTCACGCACCAGATCGACATCGAAGCCTTTGCGCGTGCCTTCCTGATCTATCGATGTCACCAGTATTTCGCCCGCGCCCTTTTTGGCGGCTTCAACGGCCCATTGCACCGCGTTGCGCTTGGTGTGTTCCCGCCCGTTATCGGTCAACGCTTCCCATCCCGCGCCGCCGGGATTGCGCTTGGCCTCTATGGAGATGACCACGCATTGCGACCCGAACCGCTGGGCCAGCCTGCTGATCAGGTCGGGGTCATTGATCGCTGCGGTATTGACCGCGACCTTGTCGGCGCCCGCGCGGAGCAGCCGGTTGGCGTCCTCGATGGAGCGAATGCCGCCGCCGACGCAGATCGGTATAAAGACATCGCGCGCGGTCGTGGAGACGATTTCCTCCAGATTATTGCGCCCGTAAAGGCTCGCGACGATATCCATATAGAGAAGCTCGTCGATGCCTTCTTCATAATAGCGTCTGGCATATTCGGCGGGAGAACCGACAACCCGCAGCCCCTCCAGATGCACGCCCTTGATCAGATTCGGCGCCTTGATGTCGAGGCGCGCGATCAAGCGGATATTTGCGCCCATCAGGCCGTGGCTCTCGCTCTCTCGATGATCGCGGCGGCAATCGCGAGGTCGAGTTCCGTGTCGATATCGACCGACCGTTCGCGCGGCATTTCATAGGCGGCGGTGTCTTCCGAATAAAAGGTGCCGGTTTCCAGCAGCCAGTCCGTTTTGGCGGCATAGACGGCGCCGTTCGGCGCGAACGCCACCTGGGCATCCTGCCGCCGGTCCGTATGCTCTCCCTCGACCAGCCGGTCAAGCCTGCCGTGTTCATTCACCCGCATAAGCCATTCCACGGGCTTTTCCAGCGCGGTCACGGAGAGGCAGCTTGGTGCGCCCGACGCGATCAGGCGGTCGAGGCAGCCATCGACGTCCTCCGCCGATCTGAGTGGCGAGGTGGCCTGGAGCAGAACGACATAATCATATCCGGGAAGCTTTTTTACGGCATCGATCACCACATCGGTGCCGCTGGCGAAATCGTCCGCCAGGGCCGGGTCGCGGACAAAGGGAACCTCACAGCCATATTCCTTGGCCGCGTCGATAATCGCCCTATCGTCCGAGGATAAAACCAGCCGGTCGATATAGCGGGATCCCTTGCCGGCCTCGACCGACCAGGCAATCATCGGCTTGCCACCCAGATCGGCGACGTTCTTGCCCGGCAGCCCCTTGGACCCGCCGCGCGCGATGATCACGCCCAGAACTTTCTTGCTGCCGATCACCCGAACTCACCTTCGAATTCGTCATTGGCGCGGTGGTAATCCTCCATCCGCCCGACATCGATCCAGTATTCCCGGATCGGAAAGGCGGAGGTTTTTTTGTCCGCGGCGATCAGCCGGGTAAACAAATCGGGCATATCCAGCCGCTGGCCCGGCTCGACATGGTCGAGCGCTGCGGGATCGAACGCGTATATTCCGGCATTGACGAAAATCTGCTGTACGGGTTTTTCTTCGATCGCCGAAATCCTGTCCCCGTCAGTCGTCACCACCCCATAGGGAATTTCAAACTCGTAATCGCGCACCGCCATCGTCGCCATGCTGCCCGATTCGCCATGAAATTCCAGAAACTGGTCCAGATTTATCTTGGTCAAGAGATCGGCATTCATAACGACAAAGGGGTGGGTCGGTCGTTCTGGCAACAGCCCCAGCGCGCCGCCGGTGCCGAGGGGTTCCGGCTCATGCAGATAGCGGAAATCCGCTGCCCAGCTTTCTCCATTGCCGAAATGCGCCTTGACCATCTCCGCCTTGTAGCGGACGGAAAAATAAATCTTGCGAAAGCCTTGCTCGACCAACCGGTCCACGATGGTTTCAAGAAGTGGCCTTTCACCCACAGCCAGAAGGGGCTTTGGTGCGTTTTCCGTCAAAGGGTGCAGCCTCTTGCCGAGCCCGCCAGCCATCAAAACAACCCAGTTATCGGCATCAATGCCGGTTTTCCGCCCTTCAACGATATGCAGCCCGACCAGCCGGCCGCTGTCGTCGACGACCGGAATTTTGTGAATCTCGCGCCGTCGCGCGGTGCGCTCGCTTTCCTCCCGTGATCCGGACGCCGGCATGGTGACGGGCCGCCGGTACATAAATTCCGTTACCGGCGTGTCCATGCCATTCCCGGCCAGCAGCGCGCGCCGCACATCGCCATCGGTGACGGTGCCGACCAGCCGGTTCGCCTCGTCAGTCACCAGCGCAATCTTGTGCTTGCTGTGATCGATAGTGCTGATCGCCTCGCGCAGACAGGCTGTGTGCTTCAGAACGCTGTCTGTAAATTCGGAAGTCGTCGCCATATCAGACCTGATATTCGTCGGGCCGGTAGGCCGCCAGATTTTCGGGACGGGACAACCAGTCGATGGTTCTGGACAAACCGTCACGGAGCCCGTCCGGCCCCGCGCAGAGCGCCCGCCAGCCGGTCAGTTCCGTCATCCGGGACGGATTGCCCAACAGTCTTTCCACTTCGCTTGCCTTGGGGCGGATACGCGCGTCGTCCGCCGTAATCTCGATTTCCACCCCCATGATATCGGCGATCATCGCCGCCAGGTCGCCGATGGATATTTCATATCCCGTCGCCAGATTGACTGTTTCACCGACCGTGTTTCGGGCGCTTGCGGCGGCCACCATGCCGCGGGCCGTGTCCTCGACATAGTTGAAGTCGCGGGTCGGATGCAGCGAACCGAGCTTCAGGCTTTTTGCCCCACTCGCGATCTGGGAAATTATGGTGGGGATGACGGCGCGGGCGCTTTGGCGCGGCCCGAACGTATTGAACGGCCGGACGACCGTGACCGGCAGCTCGAACGATCGATGGAATGACAGGGCGAGCTGATCCGACGCCACCTTGGTCGCGGCATAGGGGCTCTGCGCGTTCAGCGGATGGTCTTCGGAAATCGGCACCGTCTGCGCGGTCCCGTAAACCTCGCTGGTCGACGTCTGCATAAAACGTTGGATATCTTCATCGCGGGCGGCCTGCAGCAGGTTCAGCGTGCCCCGGATGTTGGTATCGACATATGAATCGGCGGCCTGATAGGAATAGGGAATGCCGATCAGCGCCGCCAGGTGATAGACGATATCGGCGCCCCTGACCGCCGTGGCAGCCGATTGGGGGTCGCGAATATCACCGATATGGATGTCCAGTTCGTCGCGGCATTCCGGGTCGATCCGGTCGATCCATCCGCGCCGGCCTTCGGAATTATAGAGAACGAACGCGCGCACATCGTGTCCTTCGCGCACCAGAAGTTCGCTCAGGTGCGAGCCGATAAAGCCGTCGGCGCCGGTTACAAGAACTTTGGTCATCCGGCGATCCTGAAAGCCGCAGTATCCGCACTGCCGCCCGGATGGTTGTCCCGGGGCAGTGTGCCGCCCGCATCCGCCATTTCCTTTTCAATATTGTCGGCGATGTCCTTTACATAAGGCGGCGCGCGATGCAGCAACGGGTTAAAGAAGGTATCGGTCATGCCGGAAAGGCTCTTGTAGGGGTCACGTCGTATGTTTCGAAAGTAATAGAGATCCGCTGCGAGCTTTGGCGCCCTTACCCCGCGTTGGCGTCGGTCCGCCGTCCGTCCGGTTCGCAGGCAATCGTCGATACCTGTTGCGATAATGCCAATCGCCGATCGCTTGAACGGCCAACTGTATCCCTTTGCCAGGAATGCCTCGGCCGCGTCGTTTCGGCCTAGCTCCGGCGGGTTGGCGATACAGTTCTTGATGCCCGCCAATAGCTGATCATAGCTGATCGGCAACGTGTCCTCGCCATAACAATCCAGAAGCATGGGTTCGTTGCTCTCCGAAAGATGACCGGTCTGGATGGTTTCCGCCGCACCCGTCAATGCATCGACATTAAATGCCGGTGTTTTCGCCATATAAATTTCTGACAAGGTTGAAGAGTTGGGCGTGACAATGGCGTCCATGCCCAACGCCCAGTGATAAATCGATTCGCTGTGATCGGCTTCCATCCGGTCGCCATAGCGGCGCTTCAATGCCTGATAGATGGGCCCGGTCGTGGTTTCTTCGTGGTGACCCCGAAGACTGACGGAAAAATCCGTTTCCTCCATCAACCGGCGAATCACTTCGCCGTAACAGGCGAGCGTCATGTATTGCGATTCAAAATACTGAAACACCAGGTTCAAATCGCCTGGATCATCGTGGGTTACGAGCTTTAGTCCGAGCGGCGTGCCGTCATACCGGTTCAAATGGGTAAAACGGCCTATAAATCCAATCCGGGCCGGTTCATTCATTTTACGCTGGTCATTGCTGTAGCGGACAAGGTCCAGCCGCATGCCCCCCGCCACGCCGAGCTGATCCCGGGTTAAGGCGGTGTTTTCCAGCACCCAGTCATATTCGATGCGGTTCCAGAAAAAGATCTTGTCGATCAACGCCGCCTTTGCCGGGTCCTTGAACCGGTCATACCAGCGGCGGATATCAATCTCCGCGAAATTCATGCCTTCCTGCGGAAAGATGACCACGGCGGGGCCGTGATCCGGGCCGATCAACCCTCCCGTGATATAGCCGTCCACCGTGTCCGGATTGGTCAGGAAAACAAGGTCCGGCTTCCATGTCCGCACCAAAAAATTTGCGTTCATCGGGCTGGCATAGGCTACGGAATGACCACGGCGTTTCAACAGCTCGCCCAGCACATGCATGGACGCGCTGTCGCGTACACGATAAGCGACATAAATCAGAATGCGTTTCAACTTGGTTGCTCCGGCCTGTTCCGCGTTCCGTCTCAGGCGCCCAGCTTTTTGAAAAGTTCAGATATTTTCATATCGTCGGAATTGATCTTGCGGACCAGCTGCGCCGCGTTATCCGGCGCCACGCGATAGGCCAGCCGCAACAGATCCATCCAGTTGACGTTATTGTTGCGCCGCACCTTTTCGATCTCGTCAATCAGCTTCAGCTTTTCCTCGATCCGGTCACCGAGGAGTCCGTCGAGCCGTCTGATTTCCGTCCCGATCTCCGCGTCCCATCCGGCAAATTCGACGGGCAGGTCCTTGACCAGATGCTGCGATCCCCGGCCGCGTTGCGGCCCGAGGGCGAAATCGCCCGACAGGATCGATTGAATATTTTCCTCGAACAGGGATTCTATTTCCGCGATCAGCCGCGCATGCGTCTCGGCGAAGGTGTTTTCTCCCCGGTCGAAATTGACCAGCCGCTGAAAGGCAACCGGCCCTGTATCCACGCCCTCATCGATCGCGTGAATGGTTACGCCGGCGGGCGTGCCTTCGAAAAAGGACCAGAAATTCGGATGCGCTCCGCGGTTAAACGGTAGATACCCGATATGAAGATTCAGGATCTCGCGTTTCGCGGTCTGCAAGGCATCCGGCTTCAAAATATGGCGGTATCCAAAGCTGAGCGCCAGATCGTATCCGCCAAAATCGGTGACCGGGTCTTCGGCATGGTCGACCGCGCAGCCATTGGCCGAAAGCAGGTCGATCAGCCGTGTCCGGTTTTCGTCATAACCCAGAAAAAGAACTTTCATCGTCACTGTCCGGATTTGTGATCAGAGCAATACATATTGTGTCTGTTCGCCCGGCTTTTGCGCATGCGGGCTGGTATTTTCGCCGGTCTGTATGAAGGGTCGGACATTTTCGGCCGGTGGCACCCGCACCGCGTCGACACCCTCATCTTCGACATGATTGGCGATGCTGTCCTTTATGACCCAACTGCCGTCGTCTTTTTGTTCCCAGATACGCGGATCCCGCATGGGCGCGATCATTTCCAGAATTTCTTCTTCGGTCATGCCGGCGGCTTCAAGGAAAATATCCATATCAGACGGGCGGACGGAATCGTGCTTGGCGACCATCTCGATGCCCTGTTCGCGCGTCATGCGGCCATGGCGGATTTCGGTGGAGGCATCATCCGTCGCCCGCCCATATCCGAACTTCAGATATTTGAGATAATCGTGGAACCCGTTGGCGTGCACATCGTCCAGCTTGTCATAGATGTTAAAGGTGCGTTCGCGTTCCTGCGCGGTTTCGAACCCCAGATTGTCGATGACGAATTCGGTCTGCGCCCGCGCGTTCCACCGGATGTAGTTTGACAGATATATGCCGCGCACCCCCAGCGCCTCGATCTCCTCGTCATCCGGATAAAAGAACGGGGCGAGGTCATAGGCGGTCAGATCGCAGTCCGGTTCTTCCAGCAAATCTTCCGGCTCGAACCCGCGCATCGAATGTTCCTGGCGCTTTTTCTTTGTGAATTCGACAAAATCATCCTGGTTGTGCATGCCGATCAGTTCGGAAAATCCTTCCTCGCCCCAGACGATCAGCGGCACTTTGAACATAACCGCCGCCTTGATCGGAAAGGTCATGATCCCCGCGTGATAATGCCAGGTCAGGTCGCCGACCTTCTTCAGCATGTATTTGGCGATCCGCTTTGCCGAACCGGGCGCGGTGGTGTAGCGGACCAGGTTGCAGTCCAGCCGGTCGATCAGGTTTGCGAGATTGCGCAATCCCAGCGGCGTGTTGAAGGTATGGTTGTAGGAAACCAGCAACGGGTTCAGCCCGTATTTTTCCTTTACCAGCCATGTCTGGAAGGTGCTGTCCTTGCCGCCCGAAACCGGGATGATGCAGTCATAGGGGTTATTTGCCGCGCGCTGGCGGGCCGCATATTCCTGCAACAGCGCGACCAGTTCGTCCTCCCGTTCCTGCCAGTCGATATCCTTGCGGCTCTCGATCAGGCGGCAGCCGGAACAGACGCCTTCCTCATCAAAAACGATCCCCGGGCGGGCATTGGCCGGATAGCAACAGCGCTTGCAATATTCCATATCTTGGTTCGGTCCTCTTTCTCTTAGCTATAGGCGCGGTATTTCGGGCGGCGCGGCATATCGACCTTGTAGAAATCGCTGGCCCTGACGTCCAGCCCCGCTCCTTGCATGAATTCTTTCGCTTTTTTGGTGCTGTGTTCGGTGTAATGAAAGATATTGCCGGCCGCCACCGCATCGGCCCCGCCTTCGGCAATTCCGTCGACGAAATCCTCCCATTTGCCGACCCCGCCCATAGCGATCAGCGGCACGTTGACGGCGTCCGCGATCAGGCGCATCAGGGGCAAATCATATCCGCGCCTGTCGCCGTCATGTTCGGTGCAATTCACCATGATTTCACCGGCGCCGGCGGAAGCCGCCTCTTGCGCCCAGGACAGCGCGTCCAGCTCCGTTGCTTCCGTTCCGTTCCTGATCATCACGCGATAGCCCGACGGCATGGCGGCATCCGGCGCGGCGTCGATGGAAACGATCAGGCACTGGCTGCCATATTCGCCCGCGATATCCCCGATCAATGCCGGATTGCACACGGCTTCGGAATTCACCACGACCTTGTCGGCGCCGGCCCGCATATAAGCATGCACGCGGGCCAGGTCGGCAATCTTGCCGCCGACCGAGAGCGGTACGAAACAGCGGCGCGACAGCCCGTCGACCGTTTCCAGGAACTCCTCCGCCCCGGCGTCGTTATAGGAAATTTCCAGCACCATGATCTCATCGACCGCCCAGCCATTGAAGAAATCCACCGCAGTAAAGGCATAGCCCACCGGGTTCGTGCGCTTGAATTTCCGGGTCTGGACGATCTGGCCCTGATGAACCAGCAAGGTCGCGATCAGCCGGCGCTTTACCATGCCGCGGCCACGAAATTCTGCAGCATTTTCATGCCGGCCAGTTGCGATTTTTCGGGATGAAATTGCGCGGCACAGATATTTCCGCTTTCCAGCGCGGCAACGAAATCGAGCCCGTGATTGCATGTGGCGGTGGCGATGTCCGCGGCCTCACCCGAATTCGGCACGAAGTAGGAATGCACAAAATACAGATCGGCCGGTAATTCGATTTCATTGAGCAGAACGCCCGAACCGCTGCCCGTGATGCTGTCCCACCCCATATGCGGCACTTTGGGGTTGCCGTCGCCGTCAGGGAATTTTTCGCAAACACCGTTGATCCAGCCGAGCCCGGCCTCCGATCCCTCCGCGCTGCCCTCCGTCAGGAATTGCAGTCCGAGACAGATTCCCAGAAACGGTACGCCGTCACGGCGCACGCGCCGCTCCAGCGCGTCATCATGGCCGCGTTCGCGCAAACCCCGCATCCCGGCATCGAACGATCCGACGCCGGGCAGGACGATCCGGTCCGC
>Ga0181582_10001135_pt1 | contig 20414 bp, 12 predicted proteins | sample 071ome_32_FD_132438 | JGI IMG/M metagenome (GOLD analysis project Ga0181582, IMG submission 132438) | Coastal salt marsh microbial communities from the Groves Creek Marsh, Skidaway Island, Georgia - 071405AT metaG (megahit assembly) | ecosystem: Environmental > Aquatic > Marine > Intertidal...
GATGCCTCCCAGCGGCATGATGTGTTCACCTTCGTTCGCATCCAATACCGTTCCTGGAGTGATGGTTATAGTCGATGGCGTCAGAAATGCATGATCGACTGGCCTGAAAGCGATCTTAATTTTTCCTATCGGCTCGAAGAATTGACCTCACTCAAAGTGGACCCCAATGGCAAGGTCATTCAACTTAACGATCCAGCACTCTTTGATTACCCCTTTGTTTACCTGATCGAACCTGGTGAGATGATTCTCGAAGAGGAAGAAAGAGCGAATTTGCGACGCTACCTTCTGGGTGGCGGATTCATGATGATTGACGACTTCTGGGGTATGGAGGAATACGAGCATCTCCAAGCCGAGCTCAAACGCGTGTTCCCTTCACGCACACCGCAGGAACTTCCCATCGAACACCCTGTCTTTCATTTCGTTTTCCCACTGGAGTCCAAGCCACAGATTCCCAATGTCCGAACCGGAACCGAAAGCCAATATACGGGGATTACTTACGAGCGCTGGGACTCCAAGACGCCTCACTACAAAGGAATGTTTGACGACACCGGCAGATTGATGATGATCATCTGTCACAATACCGACCTGGGAGATGGTTGGGAATGGGAAGGTTCCAACCCCTATTATTTCCGGGAGTTTTCAGAAAAAAAAGCATACCCTTTGGGCATCAACATCGTGATGTATGCCCTCACCCATTAAACCCAACCTCACCCTACAAAAATCAGGACTCACGTGGAACCATCATCACATTCAGCTCCATCGACTCAGGCAAACCAACAGGCAGTCATCGATCAATTAAGGCAAAGTCGCACCCAAATCGAATCGGAGTTGGGCAAAGTGATCGTAGGCCAAAGGCAAGCCATCGAGGAAATACTGATCGCCCTGCTGGCCGGCGGCCACTGCCTCATCACCGGTGCTCCAGGGCTTGCCAAGACACTGTTAGTCAAAACCATTGCCCAAATATTCGATCTTAAATTCCAACGCATTCAGTTCACACCTGATTTGATGCCTGCAGACATCACAGGCACTGAAATCCTGCAGGATTCCGAGGAAGGCAGGCGCATGACCTTCATTAAAGGCCCCATATTCGCCAACATGATCCTCGCAGACGAAATCAATCGCACGCCACCCAAGACTCAGGCTGCTCTCCTTGAAGCCATGCAGGAACACCAGATTACCGCAGCCGGGGTCAGGCACCCTCTCCAAGAGCCCTTTTTCGTTCTTGCGACTCAGAATCCGATCGAAATGGAGGGCACCTACCCTCTTCCTGAGGCACAGCTGGACCGATTCATGTTCAATGTGGTGATTGATTACCTTCCTGAGGATGACGAAATTGCCGTCGTGCGCCAAACGACGACCTCCGCATCAGAGCCAATCCAAGCAATCTACACCGGAGAGGATGTGCAGCGGTTTCACCAGACGGTACGCGCCGTCCCCATAGCCGATGATATGATTCGCCATGCGGTCAGGCTGGCAGCGGCCTCACGCCCCGGCCAATCCAAGACACCTGATTTCGTGGAAGCTCATGTCAGCTGGGGTGCTGGTCTGAGGGCAGCTCAGTTCATGGTCCTTGGCGCCAAAGTCCGGGCATTGCTCGAAGGAAGGTCTCATGTGTTGATTGAGGATATTGAAGCGATGGCCATGCCAACCCTCAGACACCGAATCTTGACTAATTACCGAGCCGAAGCCGAAGGGGTTTCTGTGGAGTCGATTGTCAAACGCCTTCTCGAGCACGTGCGGTCGGTCTGAAGCTAATCTCTGCAAGCCATGGCAGTTGATGACATCACACTGAAGGATTCCTCAAGCGAGCATAGAGGCCATCGCTACATGGATCCCAAGACCTTGATGGCCATACGCCACCTTGAATGGCGTGCCAAGGTCGTGGTAGAGGGATTCTGGAGTGGGTTGCATCGAAGTCCTTTTCATGGATTCAGCGTTGAATTCACAGAATACCGTTCTTATGCCCATGGAGATGATTTGCGTTATCTCGACTGGAAATTACTGGCACGAAGCGATCGCCATTATATTAAAAAATTTGAGGATGAAACCAATCTCAAGTGCATGATCTGCTTGGACCGAAGTAAGTCAATGCTCTATGCAGAGTCTGGACTATCCAAAGAAGATTACGCCAACACACTTGCTGCCACCCTGGCAACCTTCCTGCAAAAACAGGGAGATGCAGTCGGGATGCTTTCCTTTGACGAAAGCATACAGCAATACATTCCCCCCCGTCATCGGCCAGGTCACCTACGCCAGCTAATCGGGGCCATGGAAAAACCCGCGGGTGGTGGATCCACTCAATTAAGTGATCCGATGGATCGCATGATGAACCTCATGCGCAAGCGTGGCCTGATCATCATGATATCGGATTTTTTGGCTCCCATCGACTCCCTGGCCACTCAACTTTCCACCTTGAGAGCCTATGGACACGAAGTCCAAGTTTTCCAGATTCTGGACCCAACCGAACGCTATTTTAATTTCAACAAGGCTATTCAGTTTGAGGACCATGAAACTGGCCAAGCCATCTATGTGGATCCGGAGCGAAGCAGGCAAACTTATCTGGAAGCCCTGGAGAGCCATCTGGACCAAATTAAAACAAGTTGCCAACAAGCAGGAGCTGGCTACCACCTCTTGACGACTGATATCCCTCTGGAAAGAGGGTTGGCCGACTTTTTGCGATCCCGGGCACACGCATCACGAACCATTCAGCGTAACCGGCAGGCCAACCAAGCCCGATCATGAGCTTTCTCTCGCCACTTTTCTTGCTTGGAGTCTTTGCCATTGCAGGGCCCATAGTCTTTCACTTGATCCGTCGAGCCACTCGAGAAAAAATCCTGTTCAGCTCGTTGATGTTCCTTCAGCCCTCGCCACCCAGGCTGACGCGCAAAAGCCGCATGGAGCACTGGTTCCTTTTAATGCTGCGCTGCCTGGCTTTGATCCTTCTCGCCTTGGCCTTCGCTCGGCCTTATTTTGCGAATGATCAACAAGCTCAGCTCGAAGCCGATGAACAAGTTCACCATGCGCTACTGATCGATACCAGTGCCAGCATGCGTCGAGAAGGGCTCTGGGAACAAACCCTGGAGCATGCACAACGCTGGCTCGACCAGTGGGCGCAGGATTCGATGGTCCACATATTTCTTTTTGACGAATCCCTCCAAACACTCATGACACCCGAACAATGGTCCACCCTGGACCAGGATTTGCGGCGAGCGCAGTGCATGAATCTGCTGAGTGCCACTCAGCTCTCATGGAAGGCCACCTCCTTGGATGTGGCTTTGATGGAGGCAATCGATCAGATGGAGGAAACCGCACGAGAGGACAGCCCGCAAACCCAACAGGCCTCCTGGGAATTAGTCGTTTTATCGGACATGCAGCAAGGAACCCGCTACGAGGCCCTCAGGGGACAGGATTGGCCCAAACATGCCTTCGTTGTATTCGATCAAGTCATGGCCGCAAATGCAGGTAACGCCTCCATCCAGATCCTCCGCTCGCCTTGGCAGCTTGATCCGGACGAGGATACCATCGCACCACGCCTGAGAGTCACCAGCACAAGCGATGCGACGCAAGATCAATTCAAGCTAGCATGGGCTGAGCAAAATAATACAACTGAAACCCCCTCCTCATCACTGCCGCTTTACTTGCCTCCAGGCAAGGCACGTGTCATGAATGGCCCAATCTGGGATACCACCCAAGCTGCCGACCGCCTGGTCTTGGAGGGTGATATGGAGCCCTTTGACAACCTCGTTTGGCTTGCCCCCTACAAGCCCAGAGAAAACCGGGTCAACCTCATCGATCAACCCGGTCGATCCGATAACCAGCAGGAACTCAGTTACTACATTGATCGAGCCTTCCAGTCACTTCCTGGACATCAGATCATCATCGACCACCTCGATCCAAGCGCTGCGCAGCGGGTGGAAGAGGCCCCTTCGACCGATCTTTGGGTGATCAACAAGGCTCCAACTTCTTCAACAGCCAGAGCCCTCCTGGAGCGATGCAAGCAGGGAGAGATCATCCTGCTCCCATTGAAAGATCAGTCCATGGAAGAGGCACTGCAGATTCTTTGGCCGGAACCAGCCATTCGAATCCAAAAAGCTGAGCTCCGAGATTTTGCTCTGCTTGGTAAAATCGATTTCCAACATCCGATTTTTGCACCCTTTGCTGACACTCGTTTCAATGATTTCAGCAAGATCCACTTTTGGTCACACCAATTGATTGAAGGAATCGACCTGCTTGATCCTTCGGTGAGCATCCCAGCATCCTTTGATAATGATTCCCCTGCCCTGCTCATTCGACAGCACGGGAGCGGATGGCTTGTGATTTTGACCAGCAGCTGGGCCCCATCAGACAGCCAACTTGCCTTATCAACCAAGTTCGTCCCCCTTCTCTACACTCTCATGAACCAGGATCAGGCCAGCGGCGAACTCATGACCCAGTACTCAGTGGGTGACATCGTTGATCTTGGTGGCCTCCAAGAGATGTCCGGGCTGAGTATTCAGGATCCAGATGGGACCTTGCACCCCGTTCAGGGGCAGCGTCAATTTCGACAAACCCAACAACCAGGTTTATATCGTATCACTCACTCCGGGGATTTTGAGTGGACTTTTGCGGTCAACCTATCGCCCTCAGAGAGCCAGACGCAACCCCTACCCATTGAAGTATTGGAAGGGTTAGGGATCCCTACTCGGCCTCTTGCGGCAAACCTTTCAAAAGCCAATGCCACGCGCGAAGAAACAATAGCAAGCAAGCGCCTTCTTCAAGCACGAGAAATTGAAGCGAGGCAGCAGTTTTGGAAATGGAGCCTCTGCATCGTCCTGGGCTTACTGCTGTTAGAAACCTGCCTTGCCGCCCGCACAAGTCATCGAGCCCAAACTTGAACTAATCAGGAAGGATACCTCGATAACGCATCCATTTCTCGGCTGCATCGGGCCATGTTGTGCACGGAAAACGACTCGGGCGCAGGCCGAATCCATGACCGCCACCATCATAAAGGTGAACCTCCGAACTCACTCCAGCTTCTTGAAGGGCTGCGCCCATGATCATGCTGTTTTTCGGGGTTACAGGATCATCCATTGCGTGGGCAAAAAACATTGGCGGTGTGGAGGCGTCGATTTGAATATCTGGGCGAAGACTGCTACCCGATTCATCTACCAACCAGGCAGGATAAATCAGGATTGAGAAATCAGGCCGTGCCGAAAGGGTATCCAACTCATCCATCGCTAAATACTGCGATGTCTGGTGCAGGACAGAAGTCATGACGGCGGTTTGACCGCCGGCAGAGAAGCCCAAGATACCCATACGGTCAGGATCCAACCGCCACTCGGCTGCCTTGGAGCGTATGAGTCGCATGGCACGTTGGGCATCCTGGACCGCAGATTTCCACCGCACATTCGGATCCCGTGCCGGAACACGATATTTCAAGACAATCCCGGTCACCCCAATACGATTTAGCCAGTCTGCCACCTCAGTCCCCTCAAGGTCCCAGGCCAGGATGTGATGACCGCCTCCAGGACAGATCAGAATCGATACCCCCGTGTCGAGATGTGGCTGAGGCCTGTAAAGGGTGATGGTTGGCTGGCTGACGTTACCCAGTCGCATGACACGTTTGCCTGCCACTAAATTGGAATCTTCGGTGGTCGTGTCATATTCGGCCCCCAAAGTAAGCGTTTCATCGGGAGGCGACTGAGGCCAAAGAGCCAGCGGATCGTTGGATGTGGCGGCTGAAAGCGAAACCAACATCCCTATCATGCATGAGAAGATGAGGCTCCAGACCCAAAGTTTGCGCTGTTTCATGGTTATGGAATTAAAATTCAACAACTTCCCTAGCTTGAGGCACAATGATCTCAGATTCTGGAAGCAGTGATCTTAGGCTATTGGCAAAACCAAGGGACTGTTCTTCTTCTCCGTGAACCACCGTGATCTTGGATAGACTGCCAGAGAGTTTCTTCACGTAATCGGTTAATTCCTGTCGATCCGCATGCCCTGAAAAAGCATCCACTGCAGCCACCTTGGCGCGCACTTTAACTGGATGCCCAAAAATATTAACAGGATCCTGACCTTGTATGATTTTTGAACCCAGGGTGTTGGCAGCACAGTAGCCAACAAATAAAATCAGGTTGTTGGCATCACCAATATGATTCTTGAGGTGATGGCGTATGCGCCCAGCCTCACACATCCCAGAGGAACTGATAATGATGGCAGGTGTTTGAAGTTCGTTCAGTTTTTTCGAGTGCTCCAAATGGCGAATGTAGGTCAGATTCTCCATCCCAAAGGGATTGGCTTTTTGATGAAGAAAATCATAAATCCCCTGATTGAAGCATTCGGGGTGAAGGCGAAAGACCTCTGTCGCGTTGACACTGAGGGGGCTATCCACAAAGATGGGCACTTCCGGCAACTCTCCCTCCAAAGTCAATTGGTGCAGGGTGTAGACAATCATCTGAGTGCGACCTACTGAGAATGCGGGGATGATCACCTTACCTTGCCGCTCAAGCGTCTGGTTGATCAGCGTTTTAAGCTGATCTTTAGCTGAAAGCTTATTGGCATGATCTCGCGCCCCATAGGTGCTCTCAATCTGAAGAAAATCTACATTTTCAACGGGTTGCGGGTCCCTCAAAATCTCATGATCACCTCGGCCGATGTCACCACTGAAGAGGTAACGAAACTTCCTACCCTCCTCCTCAACGTCCAAGACCACCTGGGCTGATCCTAAAATATGCCCTGCGTCCACAAAACGTAAGGTGACACCCGGTATCACCATCATGGAGCGCTCATAGTTGATCGCGACAAATTGTGATACCGCACGCTCGGCATCCTTGATTGAATAAAGTGCCTCGACAGGTTCCAAGCCTTGTTTGGCTCGTTTTCTGGAAACATATTCCGCGTCATACTGCTGAATGTGTGCTGAATCGGCCAGCATGATGGCCGCCAGATCTCGAGTCGCGAATGTGCAATAGATGTTCCCGGCAAAACCCTGGCGACAAAGATTAGGCAAATTACCACAGTGATCGATGTGAGCGTGACTCAAGATCACTGCGCTCAGCGAGGCGGGATCGAATGGGAATTGGCGATTTCGCTCAATGGTCTCTTCCCGTCGGCCCTGATAGAGGCCGCATTCTAAGAGAATACGATGTCCATTGACCTCAAGGAGGTACATGGAACCGGTGGTGGTCCGAGTCGCCCCTAGGAACTGAACTTTCATCAAGACCTAGTCTGTTGGACTCGATGAGTGTCGGCAAGGAAATCCAGTGACCATCCCATTGAGTTTTGCCCGCTATTGGAACCCTGGATCCCTAAGCCATGCAGAGCCACGCTGAAGCTGAAGCAGGACTAACAACGCAAAGTCTGCGACTCAAAGAAAGGAAAGTGGCTTAAAATCAGCGGGGTGATCCATTTCGGCAATGGAGTAACCCGGCATCCACGTGTCAAGTTGCTCACGGGTATCACCGAAATGCTTTTGGAAGATCTCGCCAAAGACCGCCCTGAAATCAGTCGAGCGAGCCAGGTAGCGATCTCTGGCAGAAAACATGGCATGGTCACCCCATGATTGACCGTCGCAATTGTAAACACCACCTTTAACAGCCCCTCCAGCAACGAACATGACACTGGACTCGGCGTGATCGGTTCCAGCACTGCCATTCTCGCGAGAAGTCCTACCAAACTCAGTCATGGTGACGACGAGCAAGTCCTGCCACTGGTCCTGTAGATCCTGGTAAAGCGCGTTGATGCCTTCGGCCACTTCACTCAGCAAGTTAGGGTGCGAGCCCGTTAATTGCCCTTGCCGTTGATGGGTATCAAAACCACCTCGCCGCAGTCCGATCACCTTAGCAGGCGTTCGTTTCATGAGCATGGCAGCCTCCATGAGTTTGCGGCCCATGGAGGTGTCAGGATAAACCGCCCCATTGGCTGGACTGTAAGCTCCTTGATCTAAGGCATCTTGAATCACACTCATCGTGCGCCCGACTGCTTGCCCTGCGCCATGAACCAGGGATCGGTAAGGCTTACTGGAATCATCAGCCTGGCCACCATACAACCCCATGAGGGCTCGACCATCCACATCCAGCTCAGAGGGTGGCTGCCCCAGGAAATGCTGTCCGGCAGGGAACGTAAAATCCTGGGTCCGACTGAAATTAGGGATCATGTTTTTACCCTTCAATGCCAGCAATTGACTGCTATTCAACCCCGCTGCGACGAAGGCATTCTCAGGCAAATTAAGATCATAAGCCGCATTGATTCGGCGATAGAGAAAACCCTCTTCGGTGTCAGCATCCCCTGGGATCCCATTTTGCCAGAAGTGCTGGCTATCGAAATGGGATCTTGACTGCCCGTCATAACCAATGCGGTGCAGGAAGGCCATGTTCCCTGCTCCTGGCAGCCCGTTGATCGAAGAGTGGTTATAGAGTTCACTTAATGGACTGAGTGCTGGGTGCAACTGAGCAAAACCATTTCCCGAATCCAAAGCAAGGTTCTCCGGCACAAACAAGCTAGGCCGGTTGGTCGTGTTGTAGTCAGCGTCCCCACGGGGAATAATCGTATTGATGCCATCATTGCCTCCCTGAAGAAAAATAAAAATCAGCTTCTTACCTGCAGGCATTTCAGCTCCAGCCACTCTATTTCGAAGCATGTTCGGAGCCACCATGTTGAGCCCCAAAGCTGAACAGGCCAAGGCACCTGTGCGCAAGAAACCTCGTCGGTCAAAAATTTGCATAATGGTATGATTTGGGTTGTTGCCGATTCCTTATTGATAGTGCATTTCTGGAACAGAAAGTATCAGGCCGATCAAGGCTCCTGCACGCTCCATGTAATCGCTTGAAGTAGGATCCCATGGTAACCTTGTGCCATCTTGCCCGGTATGGGCAAACTCAAGAATGAGACTCTTGGCATGCGCAGGCAATTTCCCATCAAAGAGCAAATCATTGAAGTGCTCTAGGATGTCGCCAGCGGTGGTCAGCCCGTGAGAGCCGAGATAACGTCGGACCGACCAGCGATCCATGTAATCATTATTTTCATGCCTGGCCAATCGCGTACTAAAATTCAAACGCTCGAGCATGGCTCCTGTGTTGATCCAATCAAAACCATACTCTGACCAGCCATCAGGATCATCACGTGTGAAGAAATGCATTCCCATCGCGTCATTGATTTCAGGAAGGTCTTCAAGCCGTATCTGCCAATCTAATGCCCTGCCCAGGCTATTGATGTATTCGACGGGTGTCTTAACCTTGGCCCGATAAACCTCTCGACTCCAAAAAGGATTGCCCTCGCTATCTGGGTCAACAATAGCAGCCAACACAGTGCCAATGTGCCCTTGAGGTTCGGCATTCTCCCAGGCCATGATGGCTCGATCAACCATATGGATCAGGTGAGGTTTTGCGCTACCCTCCTGATAACTCCTTAGGGAAATATCGTCCCCTACAAATCGGTTGACTAATTTAACACAGATAAATTCCCGTGTTGAGATGTGGTTGGCCATCATCTCGATGGCATCTAAGGCATCCCTAAGCCCCTCAAGGCCCTCTCGACCAGCGGGGATACGGATCTCCCAATCGGTTCCTTCAAAAAGAATCTTTGAGTCCGTATCATGCTCCTCAGGATTAAACCGGAAGGTCCATTCACCGTTGGGATCATCCAGGGAAATGCTGTCTGCGGAAGGGATCAAGCGCACAATCCTAGGCATGATGGAAAGATCACTGCTGCTGAGATTCACATTGTGCACCTGGATAGCCAAAGTGTTGAGCGCAGGATAGGGTTTGAAGAATTGATGATACCTCGAAAGATTAAAGAATTGATCGCCTCGATTGCTTTCTCGATTTCCAGTAGCTAGCGCGTCGTGGGGTGGTGGCGTGCCCAGCCCCTCCATATTATTACTTCGAGCCACTTCTCTGCCGTTGAGGTAAGCCACAAATCCGTCATCGTAATTCACTGCAAGGAGGAGTGATCTCAAATCCACTCCCTGGGGAAGTTCGAAATGTTTGCGTAAATACAAACTGGCATAGTTGCCACGCATGTCGTCTATCAAGGTGGCATCATCACCATCCCCGTATCCCATGCCTGTTTCTCCATCCAGCCAAGACTGATCATCGAAGTCTTGCTGAGTCCATCGAGGGGAAATGCTATTGACCCAAGGGACTGGCTCGGCAAGGCCTTTGAAGTATTTCCATCCTGGCCCCAGATCCAATAGCACCTCCTCGCTATAACTCGCAGAGGGCAAAGTAGGCGGTGCAATGGCCGAGGCTGGGAAGTCAGGAACCTGATCAGGCCTCACCTTGCGGATTTGCCAACCGGTGAAGCACCGAGCCAAGGCTTCGATATCCTGCTGAGTGTAGCGATTATCCACCCCAAAGCTATAGAGTTCCAGAATCTCTCGCGCGTAATTCTCATTGGGCTCTCCAACACGATTGAGGACATTGTCCAAATAGACCAACATGCTCGGACTAGTAGCACTATAGAGTAATAGGTCACCGAAACGATCCAGAGCATGTTCATGGAAAAAAGCATATTCTCGATACTCTAATTGCACGGCTTCTTCCCGCGCCTGACGCTCAGACAATGCCTGCTCGCCATCCTCCTGCTCCATATCGCTAAGGTAGCTTACCAACTTGTCGTAATCGGTGGTAAAATGGTTTTCCCAAAATTCAGCCATGACAGCCTGTAGCTGACGCGAATCATAAATACCTCTGGCATGAATCAGTTGCTGGAGCGATTCAATATCCTTAATGCGTGGATGCTCTAGGCCTGGCAGGTAGTCACGCGTAAGAAGCTCCGGCACCAAGATGGCATCTGAGCTGGTGTATTCGGTATTGTGTAACTCAATGGCCAGGAGATTCCTTCCTGGTACGAGCAGCGATTTGAATTCACTAATGTCTATCAAAGCCTCATCCGGATCATCCGCGGCATTGGACGCCTTGGCTCGATAGGACGGCCTGAGGCTGGTCCCCATATTGGCTCGAGCCACCTCGCTCCCATTGAGATAGGCAATGAACCCATCGTCATAAACCATTTTAAGCAGCAGACCTCCTAGTGCAGCGGGATCATCCACTTCAAACCAGTGACGTACAAAAAAACTGAGGTAGCCCTCTTGGGCCTCCTCACCTTCTTCAATCCTCTCCATGTCATCCAACAAGGTAGAAAGTAAGGCACGCTCACTGCCCGAACTGGAATAACCAAACCCAGATGGCACACTCAGCCAGCCACTGGCTTGAGACACCTCATCGAAACCGGGCTGGTTCCACTGATAAGGAGGGGCCTCATTCCCTTTCTTGAGGTCCCACCGATCCCCATCAGCAATCAAATACGTATCTTTGCCCGGACGATAAGTGCTAAACAGCGTATCCATCGCCTGTTCGAGTCGGTAATCTTCCTCATGGGCGGCGGGGATTTCACCAAGCTGTTGGGCCAGATAAGTATCAAGACCATGCTCGATGACCCAAGCAACAGAAGTGGGAGAAGGGCCATACCCCAAGCGGTTGAGTGTGTGAAACACCTTCTCGCGTTCATTCAATGGTTCGCCGAATGACCTATTAGGCTCAAAGGAAAAAAACGGCCTCCCCATCAGGGGCGCATTGGGAGGGGTGGCCGCCATCAGGCCGCGAACAGTCAGAAAGGTGGTTCCCTCTGGCTTTGGCAGTGTGAACACTGCCTGCCCCGCCTGACCCGCCACTGCCCCAGCTGAAAGGAGCTCATCAAAGGGCGCGTCTAAGGAATCAGACTGAAGAACCTGAAGGTGGCCCAGACCACGAGGGATCTCCACGGCAAGACTGACCTGATCCTGCTCAAGTCTGAAATGAGTGATGACCGGTTGCTGACCTAGAAGTTGACTGAACATACCCACTGTGAGCGCCAGCCCAGTGCACAATGCCCTGACATCACGCAGTCGTCGTAGTAAGCTCAAAGGCCTAGTATTTTGCATCTTGATAACCATATTGAACAACCAACTCCTTTCTGGCAATTTTCAAGCTAGTCTCGTGCCATCTTTATGACCTTTGCATCATTTTGCGATTTTTAGCAGATTTAAGCACCTGTATACCGAAACCTGTAACTCAGCATGACCGACCTAAATCAAGCCATCAGAGATATTGTAGGGGACAAGGGATTCATCGCTGAACCGGAGCAACTGATTGTCTATGAGTGTGATGCCCTCACCTTGGAGAAAAAAATCCCTACTGCGGTCGTGCTACCAGCCAACCGAGCAGAGGTGATTGCAATCATGCAGCTCTGCCACGCCCACCAAGTGCCAGTCATTCCCAGAGGAGCAGGCACAAGTTTGAGTGGCGCGGTCCTGGCTGTGGAGGGTGGGATCGTCCTGTGCCTTTCACGGATGCAGCAGATTCTGATGATGGATCTGCCGAACCAACGCGCCTTGGTCGAAGCCGGCTGCGTGAATGCCTGGGTCACGCGTGCGGCTCAGGAAGGGGGCTACTATTATGCTCCGGACCCATCCAGTCAGTATGCTTGCACGTTGGGAGGCAACGTCGCCACCAACTCAGGGGGGCCACATACTCTGAAGCATGGCGTCACCACCAATCATGTGCTGGGGCTTGAATTAGTCCTGCCAGATGGAGAGCCACTGTGGCTTGGGGTTCATCCAGATGAGGGAGAAGACCATAGCGGCATCGATCTCAGGGGAGCCGTCATTGGGAGTGAGGGCATGTTCGGTGTGGTCACTCAGGTATTGGTCAAACTCATGCCCGAGCCCGAGTGTTATGAAACCTTGTTGGTCGTATTTGAAAGTGTGGAGCAAGCCAGCCGAGCGGTTGGGGCAATCATCCGGGATGGCATCATCCCTGGGGCACTCGAAATGATGGATGCCCTCATCACCCGCGCTGTGGAGGAGGCCTATCAATTCGGGTTTCCCCTGGATGCTGGCGCTATTCTGATTGTTGAGCTGGATGGAGATTCACTCCAAACCAAGCTGGACTCCGAGCAGGTTCAAGCTCTTTGCACCAAACAGGGAGCTCGCGAAATCCGTCGCGCAGCAAGCGCTCAGGAAAGGGCCGAACTTTGGAAAAGCCGTAAGCGGGCTTTTGGAGCCATTGGGCGCATCAGCCCGAACTACCTCACCCAGGATGGTGTGGTTCCTAGGTCCAAGCTACCTGAGATCATGCATTACATTACGGAGGTTTCTTCCCGGTATAAGCTTCGCATTTGCAATGTCTTTCATGCCGGGGATGGGAATATCCATCCGCTTGTGCTCTTCGATGAACGCGATGCCGACCAAACAGCCCGTGCGGTCCAGGCTGGTGAAGCCATTTTGGAGCGCTGCCTGGAACTGGGAGGCAGCATCAGCGGCGAGCATGGCATCGGTGTGGAAAAACGCTCCCTGATGGAACGTCAATTTTCTGAACATGACCTTCAGGCAATGAAGGATCTTCGCTCAGTGTTTGACCCGCACGGACGATGCAATCCTCACAAGGTTTTCCCGACGGCCAAGCGATGCGCAGACTTCTTCATCCGCAAACAAGCCCCAGCCTAAGGAATTCAAAGCAGCAGGTTACTTGCCCTTTTGGCATCTTGAAACACCTCACGCAGATCGCACCCATTTTGTGCTTTTCTTAGCCAGCCCCTCGCCCGAGGATAGCCCCATGAAGCCCTTCCATAACCGCTCCCGTCGCCAATTCATCCAAGACGCAGGCCTGAGCCTTGGCGTGGCAACAGCTGGGCTGACCTTCCCTTGGATCAGCCAGGCCCAATCATCCCCTAACGCGCAGTTACGCATAGCTGCCATTGGCACTGGGGGGCGGGCTGCTGCTAATGTTGCAGGCGTCAGCCATGAAGCCCTTGTCGCGCTTTGTGATGTGGATCAAAACAACCTGAACCAAGCCGCGGCAAAATACCCTCAGGCAAAACTTTACCAAGATTTCCGTGTCATGCTGGAAAAGGAAATGGACCGGATTGACGCTGTTTTGGTTGGCACACCCGATCACACTCATGCCCCAGCAGCGGCCATGGCCATGAGGATGGGCAAGCACGTCTACTGCGAGAAGCCACTGACCCACACAGTGCACGAAGCCAGAGTCCTCAGTGACTTAGCCCGGCAAAACCAACTCATCACCCAAATGGGAACCCAGATCCATGCGGGCAGCAATTACCGGCGTGTGGTAGAACATATTCAGTCCGGCAGTATCGGAGAAGTCGATCGTGTTCACGTTTGGGTGAATATCGGTCATTCCTATTCCAATGGAGTCTTCACAAACAACACCCCAGCCCCGGCAAACCTTAACTGGGATCTTTGGCTTGGGCCTGCAGCTGAGCGTCCTTTTACCGAAGGCGCCCACCCCTTCAATTGGCGACAATTCTGGGATTATGGCAACGGACGTCTTGGAGATTTTGGCTGCCACTACATGGATCTCGTTCACTGGGCGCTTAACTTGAGACAGCCTACGCGCATCGAAGCAAGCGGCCCCGAACGGAATCCCGTCTCCACCCCTCCCTGGTTGAGAGTCGACTATCATTACCCTCGTCCGGGAAAAAGGCCCCTGCACCTCACCTGGCACGGGAATCGGACCCCAGAACTAGTCCAGTCACTACGCACCGCAGATGGCAAGGAACTCCCTTTCGGTAGCGGGCAGCTCTTCATTGGCAGCAAGGGCATGCTGGTCTCAAATTACAGCAAGCATTTACTTCTCCCTGAGGATGACTTTAGCGAAATCCCTGCCCCGAGCGTGCATATTCAAGACTCTATCGGGCACCACAAGGAGTGGACAGAGGCCATTCGACAGGGTGGCCAAACAACCTGTAATTTTGACTATGGGGGTGCCTTGACAGAAGCTGTCCTTCTAGGAAGTGTCGCTTATCGCAGTGGGGAATCCATTGACTATATTGTCGAGGCTGCCAACACCGCTCGTCCTGGGAAGGCGAGAGATTTACTTCACAAAGAATACCGCAAGGGTTGGTTTTTATAGCTCGGGCCTTTGCGCCAGATCCCATCAAGTAAATGAGCAGACAACTTGTCGTGACTCAGTCACAAATAGTTTCTCCCAATAAAACCCTGATGATCCCTTGACAGACAAAGTACCAACCAATCCAACGCCCTCCGCACTCCCATTTTGCTGGGCCAACGGAAGCATCCATCCCGTCGCGGAGCCTGTGGTTTCAGCCTTGGACCGAGGGCTTCTGTATGGGGATGGGCTCTTTGATACCTTACGCATCTGGAAAAACCAGCCGTTATTCTGGGAGGACCACTGGAGTCGCCTCCAGCGTGGGATGAAAAGTATGGCCCTACCAATCAGTGAGGAAAGCGGCGCCATGCAGCACCACCTTCAAGAGCTACTCGATCGTAATGCAGTGCGGGATGCGATTGCCAGGATCCAGGTTACCCGTGGGCCAGGCGGACGCGGCTACAGCCCTCCCTCTCACCCTGATCCCACCCTGATCATCACGATGCACGCCATCGACAATGATTTTCCCATCGAACCCCTATCGTGGTCCCTCAATGTGGCCAGTTGCCGTACAGGATCTGGGCTCCCTCACCAAACCGTCAAGACGTGTAATAAATGGCTTCAAATCGCAGCTAGGATGGAGGCCACTCAAGCAGGTTTCCAGGATGCCCTGATTCTCAACGAAAAAGGTCATGTGACCGAATCATCATGCGCCAATCTATTCATCATCCAAGGGCAGAAAATCCTGACCCCCCCTCTGGAAGACGGCCTACTGGAGGGAACCACGCGAGGATTGGTGATGGAGATGGCTAAAGAATTGGGCATCACATGCTGTGAGCGTTCCTGCAAGCTGGCAGAACTACAGGAATCAGAGGGACTCTTTCTGACACTCAGCACCCATGGAATCATTCATATCAAAGCCTTGGAAGAGCATCGTTGGCATGAACCTCATGCATTGATCCAAACACTTTATCAAAGTTATCTTCGCAAGGTTCGTTCTCACCACTCAAATTAAATGTCCCCCATGATCAGCCAACCCCTGTTGAGCAAGTGTCTGCTTGCACTCGGCTTGCATTGCCTGCTCTGGTTGGCATGGCCGCTGCAGGCAGCCACCTCGCCCAACATCGTTTTAGTCTTTATCGATGACATGGGATGGGGTGATTTTTCCTGCTTCGGGAATAAAGATGCCAGCACCCCCCATGTGGATCAAATGGCAGCGGAGGGCATTCGATTCGAGCAATTCTACGTCAATTCACCCATTTGCTCGCCATCTCGCACAGCAATCTCAACCGGCCAATACCCACAACGCTGGCAAATCACCTCCTACCTAGCCCATCGGGCCATGAACCAGAAGCGAGGCATGGCTCAATGGCTCGACCCCGCTGCGCCCATGCTGGCACGCTTCTTTCAACAGGCCGGCTATCGTACGGGTCATTTCGGTAAATGGCACATGGGAGGGCAGCGCGACGTCGACGATGCTCCCCCGATCACTGCATATGGTTTTGATACCTCGCTAACCAATTTTGAAGGGATGGGGCCAAAACTACTCCCGCTTACCCTGAAACCCGGACAAAAGACCCCGGGAAAAATCTGGGCAGAGGCTGAACGACTCGGTCCTGGTCACCGATGGATGCTACGCTCAGAACTGACCAGTGGTTTCGTTGGCGAAGCCATAGAATTCATCGAACACGCCAGAAAGGAACAGAAACCCTTCTACGTCAATGTGTGGCCGGATGATGTCCACAGTCCATTTTGGCCGCCAACCCATCGATGGGCTGAAACCAAGCGTGCCAAGTATTTGAGCGTGCTTGAGGAGATGGATCGTCAACTTGGAAGACTCTTTGATCACCTACGCTCGGATGTTGAGCTTTCTAACAATACCCTCGTGCTGATTTGCTCGGACAATGGTCCTGAGCAAGGCGCTGGCAGCGCAGGGCCCTTTCGTGGATACAAAACCCATCTTTACGAAGGAGGTATTCGCTCATCCCTGATCGCATGGGGGCCATCATGGATCAGCCACTCGGGCAGCGTTGATAGGGAAAGCTTCTTCAGCGCCATCGATCTGGTTCCCACGCTCCTTGACTTCACAGGCCTGCAACCGCCCGTGACGACGAAGTTCGATGGAGAAATCATGACTCAGGCACTCCTTGGCAAAATGTCGCAATCTCGTTCGAAGCCCCTTTTCTTTCGTCGCCCTCCTGACCGCAATCAATTTTATGGGGTCACCGATTTACCTGATCTGGCAATGCGATCAGATCATTGGAAACTTCTCTGCGAATACGATGGGTCCCAGGTGGAACTCTACGACCTGCAAACCGACCCGAGTGAAACAAACAATTTAGCCGCCTCAAAAAAAGAGATCGTAGCCACCCTGCTACCTAAGTTACTTCAGTGGCATCTGGAAATGCCACCAGACAACGGCGCCCAACTCGAATAAAACAACCCAAGCAACCCCAGACACCCATGCATCACTCAATTAAACCCAACCAAAACAGGGCAACCCGATCCATCGGCTCACATCACTGGGCACTGGGCCTATTGGTGTTGTCTCTATTGCCTCTTACGCAAGCTGAAGCGTTGCTTGAGCAAGCGCTGTATTGCACCAAGCATTCCCATTACCTGAATGACTCGATGACGCCGGACCCACAACGTTATGCCCCAAGCCGACGCGTCGACATGCTGCACCTTCAAATCGATGTCACCCCTGATTTTGAAAAGCGAACAGTAGCTGGTTCGACCCAGTGGAAATTTAAGCCCATCGCTGATCCCCTCATTCAACTGGAACTCGATGCCGTGGGAATCACTGTCAGTGCCGTTGAGGGCAGTCACGCGGTCGCCGAATGGCATCAAAGCGAAACTCATTTAATCATCCTGTTTGCAGAAGAGGTAGGCGTCGACCAAGAGGCGACCCTGACCATCAAGCATCGTGCTCAACCACAAAAAGGGCTCTATTTCCGCACACCCGATATGGGATACAAAAATTGTGAGGCACACCTTTTCACCCAAGGGGAGCCCATTGAAGCACGCCACTGGTATCCTTGCTTTGATGCCCCAAACGAAAAGTTCACCTCTCAGATTACGTGCCATTTGCCCGATGGCATGATCGCCCTCTCCAACGGCAAGCTGATTGAGCAAATCGCAAACGAGCAAACCCATCTCACAGCTTTCACATGGCTGCAGGACAAACCCCATGTCAATTACCTTGTCTCGCTTGTGGCAGGGCCTTTTGTCAAAATCGAGGACAGCTATCGAGACATTCCCCTGACTTTCTGGACCTTACCTTCTGAACAAGCGCAAGCAGCCCAATCTTTCCGTCATACCGCTCAAATGATGGCATTCTTTGAGGATGAAATAGGCGTGCCCTATCCATGGGACAAATACGATCAGGTATGCGTCAATGACTTTGTGGCCGGAGGCATGGAAAACACCAGCCTCACAACCCTAACAGATCAGACGCTTTTTACCGTATCGACAGAGAATCTTCGATCAAGCCAGGGACTTGTGGCACATGAGCTGGCCCATCAGTGGTTTGGAGATCTCGTCACCTGCAAGGATTGGAGCCATCTATGGCTTAACGAAGGCTTTGCAACCTACTACGACGCCTTGTTTGAGGAGCATTTGCATGGCAAGGACGCCTTCGCCTACCAAATGCACAAAAACGCCGCAGGTTTCTTGGATCGCCACAGTGACCCAACGGCCATAGTGGATCGAGGATTCAACGACCCCATGGAGCAGTTTGGTTACCGGGCTTACCCCAAGGGCAGCTGGATCCTGCACATGCTGCGCTCACAACTAGGCCCAGAACTCTACCGACGATGCATTCATACTTACTTGGAGAAACACGCCTATGGATCTGTTGTGACCGAAAATCTCAATGCCGTCATCGAAGAGCTTTCCGGTCGTTCTTTTGATCGTTTTTTTGATCAATACGTCTACCACGGAGGACATCCTGACCTAAGCCTGCAGTATCAATGGGATGCCCGAACTCGGCTTGCACGAATCAGCATCAGTCAAAAGCAAAAGGTGAGTGATCAAGTCATGCTTTTTGAAGTGCCTGCCACCATTCGCTTCCGATGCAGCGGCAAGGACATCGATCAGGTCATCCGCATTTCGAAAGAGAGCGAAGACTTTTATTTTTCATTGCCGAGCAAGCCAGAGCAGGTTCGATTCGATCCCAACCAAGCGCTTCTAGCCAAGGTCTCCTTTCAAAAACCCATGGAATTATGGCTAGCACAAGTCGAAAACCCACTGGACATGACAGGGCGACTCCGTGCGGTCAACCATTTTAAGGATCACCCCTCTGACAGGGTCCTGGAAGCCCTCAACAAGCGTTTGCAGGAAGACCCCTTCTGGGGCATTCGAGCCGAAAGTGCCGCAGCTCTGAAACATATTCACTCCCAGGAAGCCCTAGACATCCTCATCGCATCAAGGGAGCAATCTGATGCTCGCGTCAGGCAGGCGGTTGATCAGGCGATCGCTGGTTTTTACCACCCGAAGGCGCTGGAAGCTGCCAAGCAAAGGCTCAAGGACGAAGGGAATCCGCGGATTGTTTCTACCGCCCTGCGAGCTATTGCAGACTATCATGATCCAGAAATTGTCGCCCTGCTCGGGCGTTATCTGGAGGAGCCCTCCTATAGAAATCATATCGGGGAAAGCGCCATTGCGGCCATGCGAATCCAGGACAATGCTGTTTTCATCATGCCCATCCTCGAGCGTTTGATGCAAAAGGAAGACACATTCAGCACTCGCGGTATGGGTGAAGCCCTGCAAACACTGGGCTTTCTAGCACGCCACCAAGAGGATAAATCCATGGTTCTGGGATTCATAGCTGGGAAGCTCAATCACCCAAAGCAAACCATCCAAGTAGCTGCCATGCGGGCACTGGCAAACCTGCAGGATCCTTCGGCGGTGGCCATACTGAGTAATTGGACCCACGGAGATCCCCAAGATCAGCGCTACAAGGCAGCCACCACGGCAATCGAAAATCTCAAAAAGCAATTGGCGCCACCTCAGACCCTCCAAACACTGCGCGAGCAGGTTCAAGATCTTGAAAAGCATTATCAAAAGCTCCACAAGGAGTTGCAGCAACTGAATCAACAATGGGAATCGATTGAGCTTCCCCCATCCCATTCTCACTCAGCCGAAAGCTTGGTAGAGGAAACGCCTTGAACCATTAAGGAAATCAGAAGTGCTTGGTTTTGGATTGCCAGCCGGCGCATGGGTAATGGAGAATTGCCCCATGGGATCTTCAGCACCGAACAACGATGCGTCGCCTGTGGTTGGAATCATCATGGGAAGCGACTCAGACTGGCCTACCATGAAAGCTGCAGCGGAGGTATGCACTCAGTTTGGGATCGCCCATGAATGCCGAGTCGTTTCAGCCCATCGCACACCGGGAGATATGGCCCAATACGCTGAGAGCGCTCACCAGAGAGGCCTTCAAGTCATCATTGCAGGCGCGGGCGGGGCGGCTCACCTCCCAGGCATGGTGGCCAGCCATACCCCACTTCCAGTAATCGGCGTTCCGATTCAATCCAAGGCTCTCAA
>Ga0181582_10001139_pt1 | contig 20383 bp, 9 predicted proteins | sample 071ome_32_FD_132438 | JGI IMG/M metagenome (GOLD analysis project Ga0181582, IMG submission 132438) | Coastal salt marsh microbial communities from the Groves Creek Marsh, Skidaway Island, Georgia - 071405AT metaG (megahit assembly) | ecosystem: Environmental > Aquatic > Marine > Intertidal zone...
ACATAGAATCGTTACTTAGACTTGCGACTGCTCAAGCAATGGAGCTGTCGGAATACTGGGAGACTGGAAAAGTATACTTACAAATGTAGTGACTAAACAAAAGATGCGGAACTGGAAAATGATGACTAACTTTTACAGAAGAAATGTTGCTTTCTCGGACTTATGAATTTTCAGAAATCAGGTATTACCGAGATTGTTAGTAAAACTTGGTTAAGGCAAGTTGGAGTCTACAACTGAGTCATGCTGATCATCGAAAAGTCATGTTGAGTTTCTTGCAAAGAGCAGTGAACAAGACTTAAGCTGGGATTGAAGATGTCTGTTTTGATGTTGTTATTGGCTGCCTTGGTTTACGGGCTTTTGTGCTACCTGTCGGGAAGAGGGTTGCGGCTTTGTTTTCATGGATTGAAGTCTCCTGAAATTGCGTTGAAAAAGTATCTGATTGCGGCTTTTGGTTTTGGATTTTTACTGGCTTTGCTTTCAGTTATTGTACCCAATTTTCGGCAAACTGGAGGGCGTGGGGTCAAGCGTGTCTGTTTGTCTCAGTTGAAGAGTTTTCAGGCTGCCCTTGAGATGTATAAAATAGATACTCAGGCGACTGGTGAGCAATTGGCTAGTCTGTCGGTGGAGACACTCGTCAAAAACAAGTATTTGCAGTCTCCTCCTTCTGACCCTGGTATGGATGGAACATTTACCAAGGGGAGCAATTACAGAGCAGATGAGCACATGAATGTGTGGTGCATCAATCACGGGAGCTTTCCAGGTGAATGGAATGGTCCCAATCCTGTGCCTGAGTTCATTAAAGAGCTCAACCAAAAAGACTATGGAAGGCTGGAGAGTTCCCACAATCGAACGATGAGCCAACTGATGTCCCTGTTATTTTACCTTTTTATGTTTCAATGTTTGTTGGCTGTGTTAGGGATTGCAGACATTGCAATAGCGCTATTTTACAGATTCTTGAAAAGCTGCTTGAAGACTGCTTGAATCGCGACTCATGAACCAATCCTTGTTTAGAATTCTCATTATTTTTTGAATCCAAAGAGGCAAAAAAATCTGTGGGGGGTCTGGAGCTCACTGCAAAAATCATTTAAGGCGTGGATGTTTCGCTCGAACATGGTGAGACTGTCTTGCTCGAAGACAATGTGGAGAATATTTTTCGAAAGCTACAGGGACGCTCGTCCATTGATATGGGTGAGAGTATCTTGCTTTACCGAGGTGAGATCGATTCCAAGAAAGTAGAAGTGAAAAACGGCAATGTAGAGCTTCAAAGAGAGGGCGAGTGTATCTTTCAGGTCAGTCTTTTCATTGAAGTTTACTAGTTGGAGCCTTGCCGGTGTTCCTTTGAAGATTCAGCCGGGATTCTGTTTTTGATCAAACTGACTTTTTACGGACTCTGGCGTGACATGTCAACGAAGTGAGCAAGTTCAGTGAGCTTTGTATGTTCCTCCTGACTAAGGGAGCGAGTAGCGAATTGACTCTGAATGAAACCAAGCATTTCACTGGCCATCTTGTTCTGTCCCAAATCATTAAGATTTCGAATATAGAGAAGATTGGACTCTAATTGTTCCGGAAATAATTGATAGAGCCGCGTAAAGTAGCGATTCGCATCCACATGTCTACCTTTGTTAGCAAGGAACTTCCCGTGGACTGCGTAGAAGCTGTCCAGATTGTGAACGAGTGCCAGATCTTCTACCAAATCAAAGCAAAATCGCTCGTAAAGCGACTGTGCTTTTTCACCCTTTTCACCTTTTGCATCCAGGTAGGGCGCAATGGTTTGGCATTTGTCGAGACGGTCAATCACCTTGGTATTGATCACTGTGTTCACTTTTTCGCTACCGGAGTCATGACTTTGCGCAGGTCTTGAATGTGCTTTGGAGGGACTTGCAACGGATGCTTGTGGAGCGTAGGCCTGCTGCATAGGTTTTACCTGAGCAGTATTTGATTCACGATTACCAGAGTTTGAGTGTGAACTTGGTGTATGCATGGCAGGAACTCTATTCTTCGCAGCTTGCGCTGGATGAACTTGAGCAGGAAGGCTTTCGCCAGATCTCACATGTGTGGAGGCAGAGACTGGTGCATCGTAGAAAGGGTTGGAAGAGACAGAGGCTCTGCTATTTTGGGTAGCAGAGGAGGACCAGGCTTTGCCACCCTGTGAAGACAAGGGAGCGGTACTTTGGTATTTGGGGCCTTCTGTGTAAGATTGATTATAGCTCTGGTCAGAGACATTGTTCATTTGAGCTCTTGAGTTTTGAGGGGTGGAATAAGCACGATCATAAGAGCTGGAAGAGTATTGCTCAGGCTGACTTTGCTTCTCTTTGACACGCTGAGTAATCTGCGCCAAAGTGCTTCGGATTCTGTTGAGGCGTGCCATGCCTGTTTGGGATGTCTCATAGGCACTTACCAGTGTACAGCTGACCAAGGTCATGGAAACAGTTTTGAATACTATCTTTGTGTTCATAATTCCTCCCGTTCAAATCTGATTCGGATAAGTTCTTGTTGTTCGATTCCAAAAAAGCTCAAAAAATCTGATCAAGGTGATTGAAGTTCAACAATAGTGAATGAAATAGTGAATAATATGTATAACGAGAACTGAAAGGGGACCTACTCGAATTATGTGATAGATCGCAAAGTGGGTCTTCCTGATTTATGAGCTTGATGGCAAAAGGGGGACTTCCTGATTTATGTGCTTGATCTCATCGGGAGCCTTCTTGATTACAGTGCTTGATCGCAAAATTGACCTTCTTGATTAATGCGATTGATCGCAAGGATTACATACTAGAGTTGTTGGCTTACTCTCAAAAAAATTGGAACAGTGAGAACCTGAAGTTGAGCCGTAGGAATCCAAAAAGAGTGCTTCAGAATGGGACGCGTAAGTCTTGAATGCAGAAACAGAAGCTCCACTTTAGTACAATATGAATGAGTATCCTTTTGCTGGACTATGTCATCAATTTATATTTCTGATTTTCATCCAGCCAATGATTTAAAATCACAATCCAAATATTCACAGGAGTAATTATGAGTTCAGAAATCAATGTATATTCCGAGATAACACCCAATCCGAACACTTTGAAGTTTCTCGTAAATCAGGAGTTGGGGAAGCGAACCTACGACTTTATCAGCCAGGAAGAAGCTCAGGAAAGATCTCCTTTGGCTTTGAAACTCTTTATGATCAAGGATATAGAAGGGGTGTATCTGGGCAAGAATTTCATCACAGTCACCAAGGGCACCAGTCAGGACTGGAACAGCTACGAAGATGACATCATTGACACCATTACTGATCATCTCAAGTCGGGAGACCCTGTAGTTCATGAATCCAAAATGGAAGAGCCTGATGACTCAGAATTGGGTGAAGTTGAGAAGCAGATCAAGAAGATCATTGATGAAGAAGTTCGACCAGCCGTCGCCATGGATGGTGGAGATATTGTTTACAAGGGCTTTGAAGATGGGATCGTTTATCTTAGAATGATGGGAGCTTGTGCAGGTTGCCCAAGTTCTACCATGACTCTGAAGATGGGAATTGAAATGCGATTGAAAGAAGCAATTCCTGAAGTAAACGAAGTGATTGACGTATGAGCGGAATGACAGAAGACTTTGATCCTATTGAGTGGCAAGAGAAGATCTCCAAAGCTCCAAAATTGGTGTTTCACCAATTCTCACATCTTGATGACGCGGCAACCCAGTGGTTCCTTCGACATGTAGCCAAAGTGGATGCGCCCTTTGATTTCCAACCGAACAACGATCTCAAGATCGACGGTGAAGCGGGAGAAATTGGTCTGGACGTCATTCATGAACATGCGGTGAAGGGTTATCAAGAGGCGGATGGTACTTTTTCTTCTGCCCTGAGATTTGTGATTGAAGTCTTTCTGCCTGACATTTCTGATCTTCGTAGAAAGGCTGTTGATCCTATTTGCAAATGGGTAGACGGAGATGACAGCACCGGAAGCGCGACCAAGGCTATTTTGGGTGCGAAACACGAATTAATTGAGAAAGTGGGTTTGACTCATCTTTTTTCGGCCTACAAGACCAGGTATAGCGAAGGTGGGGACGAATTTATTAACTCCAAATACGGGGAAGAAGTTTTGTCTGTGCTTTACGATCACCAGTTAGCGGTGGAAAAGGTTTGTGAAGAGGTTTTGCAGTCTTGTGAGTTTCATTTGGTCGGTTGTGTAGGCGTATGTCTGGGAGTTGTCCCCAGGGCAGCTGCTGACTTTGGTCAGGCAGTTTTAAGTAAAATGGCTGCTGAGCAGAATAGACAAGTTCCCAAAATTTATTTGTACCGAGATCCCAAAATGGGAATTGGAATGATTCGCATGGTGGATGACTTGAGGCTGGATGAGCAACGCCTGCAGGATTATCTCAAACAGTTCAACGGAGACGAATGGTTTTTTCATCCGGGTGGTTTCATGGCCGCCTGTGGTTCGGGTACAACACCCAGAGACCCGGATACAATCCCGGTGGATGCGATGGCTTTGGCTCGAGAACTGGATCAAATCTACTCCTGAGAGCCAAGAATGCCTCTGTATGATTACAAATGCAAAGCCTGTGAAAAGGTCTTCGAGCTTTCCCACTCCATGAACGAAGCACCCACGGTCTTCTGTCCGTTTTGTGGGAAACAGGAGTGCTTCAAGCTGATGAGTGGGTGTAACTACAATTTGAAGACGGACCTATCCCCGGAGTTGGCCCAAGCAGCGAGCGACCAGCGAGCCAGTATAGCTCCTGTAAAGCAACGTTTTGAGAAGACTCTTGCAGGGCTGGATCCTAAGGAACATGTGACAGGACCTCCAGCAGGAGGCTGTGTACAATCCACAAGAATTGAACTCGAAGAGCGTTACGGAACTATCTTTGATCGTGCAGGGGCAAAATCGAGCTCTGACTCTAAAGCTGATCTAGCTCATGATCACTGTGGCCGATCCAGTCATTCCGGGGAACATGCCAACTGCGATCACTCAAGTCACCTCACTAAAGAGTGATGGGCTTTGTGAGGATGGTTTTTTACTCCATCTCTGAGTCGACATCATCCTGAAACAGCTGCATTACAGACTTTCTCAGCTCATCCTGGCTGGTAGCACTCACGTCCATTGCGAGTGGGTAAAGTCGCTCAACGGCTTTTTGCTGAATCTGCTCAGTGATTTTTCTTGATAGACGCAGGTACTTTTTACCGACGGGACTCTTCATAAACTCCAGAATCTTTTCTATCTCATAGCGGGTAAAGGAATTCTTGTAGATCTCTTCATGAATCTCGATGAGAATCTTGCGCATATCCACTTTCGAATCAAAATCTGTTACCAGATCTTTGTTCATCTTGCGCTCGATCTTCTCATACTCACTGATCAGCTTGCCTTTGTTGCTTGATTCTGACTCGGCAAGAAGCTCTTCAAAAATACTTCGATTACTCATGGTTAATCCAGAGCGAATTTTCACCAGAAACTCCTGTCTGAGACTCTTGACCATTCTGGGATGAATCATGACTTCCACCAACTCTCGCAAAGCCTTTACCTTGGGGGTTAAAAGCTCCTCCTTCTCTGCTGCAGGGGACATGAGAAAGACACCAAGTGAAAGCACATACACAAGTTTTTTGATGAGAAGAAACATTCGATTCATGAGGCTGCCAATCAGTTAAAATCAGTTTTCACGGCCTGGTTAAAAACCAAGGTTAATAATCACCCTGAAGTATAACTGCTTTCTCAGGGACCTTGCAATCAAGACAGTGAAAACTGCCATTTGGTTCCACAGCTTGAATTCCAATTGAGGCAATCTCAGAAAACTTGATGCGCTTTCCATAAACCACTGAAAGAGTTAGCATCAATAGAATCGAGATTGATTGTTAGGAAAATTCTCTTGCGAAAACTTGAATCAAGAATAACCAAGCACTGAAAAATCCCGTGAATTGGCTGCTGAATTTCAGTTTGGCTTTTTGCGTAGTTCTGAAATCGATGAAGTGTCAAGATTGAAAAGAGTGACAAAAAAATTGAATCAGGATGGACAAATGTCAGCCTTTTTTTCCGATTTGTGAAACCTTGGAGCAGCTCTTGCGTAGTTCTTGGTAGGAATTTAAGGAAGAAGAAATGGTTATATACAAAAAAAGTGCGTGGTTGACACTCTTCTTGTACACCTTAACTCTATTCATTCCTCTCTTTGAGACCACCGCAGCCGAAGATTCCAGCCCTGAAAACTCCAAGAAAGAGTACCGCTGGTTTTCGGACATGGGAAACCGGGTTACTCGGAACTTCTCGTCCAAGGCAGCCAATCTGACTCCGGACCAGGTCCAGGAAATCATTGACAGTTCCCAGACAGAAACATTCGAAGGGAACCCAACCCTGCGCGTAGAGCAATCTACAATTATGCGCCCAATCAAGCAGATTGGACTTCGGGTGCTCGATGGGGAAATCGGAATTGTTCAAACCTTTCTTGGTTTTGAATCTGCAAAATTTTTAAAGGAGTCATTGCTCGGCAAGATGAAGAAGCCGGAGGCGGTGAAGTCTCTGCAAACTGCCAGGCAGGTTGTGAACTCCATGTCTCCCAAACAACTGCAGTCTGTAAATCAAAGTTTGGACAAACTTCAAATCTCTTCGAAGATCCGACAGGCGATTCAAAAAACCGCGCCAGGTGTGAAGACCTTCATGAAGTCCGAGGCCAACTTCTTCCTGATGACAGTGATTGGAACGATGGTTTCCATGGGAATCTATGACGGTCTGGATGTGACTACCATGAAGGACAAGATCCTGGCCCTGGATCCTCTGCAGTACAACAACACGGTTTCGCACAGCTTGCTGCCCAATTACATGGGAGCGATGGCGAGTCGACACTTCTATTCATTTTTCAATGCCCGTTTCGACATGGTTTATGACCGGATCCTAAAGTCAAAGAGCTTTTTTGGCTATATGCTGAACAAACTGGATGTGAAGGCAGACACCCTGGGGAAAAAGATTTTCAAGGCAACTCGCATGGGAATCAATGTAAACCAAAGTGAAAGCCTGGCGAAGAAGCTGGGTCTGGTAGGTGTTGGAGAGGGAACCCAGTTTACCTTGAAAGGATTCTTGAAGAGTGTAGGTTCTGGTTTGGCTTACGGATTGGTAGCGCAACTCGCCGTTGACAGCATCATTGTAGGTGCGCGTGGCTACAATGACACAGCAGTGATTGGCGGAAATCGAAACAAAATTACTGTGCGTCCCCAATACAATAGTCTGACCTACCAAAGATCAGAGAGTAAGATCAAAAACTGGCTCACCGAGAGAAAATTTGCCCTGAATGACATGTGGGATAGCTGGAGAAAACAGCCTCTGACGAAAGTCGTGTCTGCGGTGACAGGCTTTACTGGAGCTTATCTTGGTTCGGTTGTTGCCGGTGCAGTGTTGGTTAGTGGTGGATTACCTGCCATGGTTGGTGGTGTGATGATAGCCTCCCTGTTCGGTGGAATAGGAAGTTTCATCGGGAGCTGGGGTACGACCAAGTTTGAACGTTCGGACATGATGAAAAATCTTCGCAGAAGTTTGGTGGAGAAACGTCTTTTCAAAGCAATCCAGACCTTTACAAGTTTTCTCGCAGGAAAGATCGACTTGGAGCAGGCTCGAAGTATAGCCAAAGAACGATCTCATGACTTTTACAAGCGAGAGTCACTGGGGCAGCCTTATCATCGAATGTATCTGGTGGAGGATCTTGAAAATATCGAGCTCTACAAGAATGGGGAATATGTCCAGATGAAGGTGGAGAAAGGCAAAGGTGAGCCTTTTGATATGGAAGCCCATATTCGCTACGACTTTGTTGATTTGGATGGTTATCGTGGTCTGTGGGACATTGGTGAGAACAAAATTTACAATATTGGAAGAATCAAGGATAACAACGGGTTCATCGTCATCTTTATCAGCGATAATGACAAGGTTCAATTGTCCGGGCAGCAACTACTCAGTGAGAAAGGCGATGAATTTCGTGTCCTGAGCAATGGTTTGATCATGACGCCCTCTGATCTTGACCGTGAAAAATGGGTCATTCGGGGTCAGAACGTGAATACGGATGTATTTCTGCGAAACCGACAGGTTCGTTATACCTGGGACTATGATCAAAAGGCTTATATAGCACTAAAGGCAGTAGACAGTGGATCAAGTCTTCTCAAAAAGTTTCAGGCTTTCATTCAAAAAGAGAAGGGGTTTAAGGATCTACTTCTGACAAGAGTAGAAGCGGAACTTGCAGCCCAGACAGACAGTACCAGGGCTTACGTGGAAGCCATCGACCTGGATACAGAAGCTGATTTCTTCCTGAGTCTTGAACAGGCAGGAGTTTCCAGAGACGTTGTTCACGGTTTTCTGGACATGGAAGCCAGCCAGTGGAAGGGAACCATTGTTGCGAAACTCGATCGCTCCATGAAGCGGGAACTGGTAAAAGTTCTAGGCCAACTCCAGGGAACAGAAGAAGCTGAGCTCAAGTCTTCTCTTCTCAAAGAGATTGAAAATTCAGAGGCTAATACGGTTTGGGATCAAGTGAATCCTTTTTTGAATCGTGCTTCTATCCTGAAGGCAGTCCTTACGAACTAGTTCTCCTTAGCTCTGCTCACGACTCTCATTGAGTCGCATGCTACCCGGAAGCTCGAATCTTTTTTTACAGGCCTTGCAAGTCAAAGGATTGTGAAACAGGGGAGTGTGATTCTTGAGTTTCACCAGACAATTGCACCGGGGACACCTCACTTCTTTAGGAATCACCACCTTATTGCAATGGATGCATTCAAAGCTTTGAGAAACCACAAATCGCTTGCGTACAGGGGTCATTTTTCCACAGGTGTGCTTCACCATATAGTGATCCTGTTCTATTTGTGTGACCAGTTCTTCGATTTCTTTCTTGGAAAGAGAGGGCTTTTTCCTGAGAAACAGGTACCAGGCTGATCCCAGGGAAAAAATGAAAACAAGGACGAAAAGAATTAGGTAGCTCAAACTTTGCCTAGAATATCCCTACTAAACAATCTTAGGGTATCTTAGCAACTTTTCTGTGGAATTACTTCGGGAATTTGGATACAAGACTGACTCCTGCATAGTAGTTCTGGTATGCTGTCCCTCAATTCTTATGACAAAATATAGTCTTTGCAGCCTCTTTGTGTTCCTTGTTCTCTCTACAGTCCCATGCCTAGAGGCTGCCCACTGGAAACTTGTATCTCTGGCTGGAATGAATCAAACCAGTTCCGAGTACTTTGACCAAAACCCTGAGGTGGAAGTCCTTTGGGTTTATGATCGCAGTCGATGGAAATTCAGTACTAGAAATTCTCAAAAGCGCAGTGAGATACTAAGTTCGAGTCAGGCCAGCGTAGAGGAGTTGACCAGAATCGTCAATTTCGATGGTGCCTGGATCTATACTCAGAATGCAACAACGCAAAATTCATCGGTATCTGCTCAGGCTCCTCAGTACTACAGTCCCGGATTTCACTGGGTAAGTGGCAAGGGACAAAGTAGCGCAGAATTCTTCGAGAATCATCCTGAAGTCGCGTTACTCTGGTCCTGGAATGAGCAAAGTAATCGATTCGAAGTTGCCCGGGCTTCCGGAAACACGAACTACCCGTTTTATCCCGAGTTTGACACTTTACAAAGCGGCCGATCCTACATCGTCAAGGCTGAGCATAAAAACAGCATAGTTAGACTGCAAGATATGCCCCTGGAACGTTCCTCACATGCAAGTCTGATTGTGAGTACCGAGCTTTTCATTCTCGGGGGAGAGTCAAATTCAGGATTGATCAACAAGCTTGACGTTCTGAATCTCGGTGACGGGCGTTTTCGAAGCACTACAAACAGTCTCTTTGCCCTTGAAGGTCACCAACTCAATTCTTATGGGGAAAAGATCTATCTTAGTGGAGGAAGGGATTCCAGTCAGAATCTCAAGTCTGAGTTGGTTGAGATTGATCCCGTTAGTTTACAAGCTTCTGTTATAGCTACTTTACCCACTCCCCGTGCCTTTCACAGTGCAATTGTATACGACTCCAGGCTGTATATTTTTGGAGGTCTGGGTGGAACAGGCTCGATTTTTTTAACTTCACTGATCGCTTATGATTTTGCAAGTGGTCAATGGGAAGAGATTGCCAGCGCACCTGATTCTAGAATCTCGGCTCAAGCCGTCCTTGTAAACAATCAAGTCTATTTTTTGGGAGGGTTGGGTACACTTAGCTCCAATGCATTTGTTTATCATCCAGAGACTCAAACAATCGTTGCCCAGGACTGGAATCTGGGGGGCAGGGTGGGTTTTTGTGCAAGTGTTGTGGATAACAGCGTTTATCTACTGGGGGGTGAATCGCCTTTTGCAGAGGTCATCTCAACACTTGATCGCCTGAATTTAACAAAGGGTTCTACTCAACGAGTCCAGGAGCTCAACCAGGGTTACAGGAACCACAGTTGCGCGGTTTTTCGCAATCGATTTTATCGCGTAGGTGGATTGGCACGAAACTCCGTGAAGCAAAGGTCTGTGGAAGCTATTCTCGGGAATGAATCGATACCTTCCTCAAGTCCTTCAACTCCCAATCTACAAAATTTAAATGTTGTCGGCTCCAGCGCTGATATTGCCCTTCAATTTGAACTGAGTGATTCTGATGCAGACGTACTTCATCAGATTCTCTTTGAGTATTCACTGGACAATGGAGCTCGATATCAGTTTTCTGACTCACTGACTGGAGGCGAATCGGCTCAGGTTCCAACCACCCGGGCTCAATTAATTTGGCGCTCCAGTGAAGATCTAAGTATAGACAATACTTCTGTACTTGTACGAATCACCGCTGTTGATTCTTATTCGCAGGGCAGTTCCTCAATCACCAGTCGCTTGTCTATCTTTAACGGTCGACCCCGGGTGAAAGAACTGAAGGTACAAGGAACAAGCGCACAGATTGCTCTCTCCTTTCTCATTCAGGATGTGGATAAGGATCCTTTGAATCTGGATCTCGAATATTCGCTGAACTCAGGAATTAGCTGGACGCCCACTACGAATGTATCTGGAACCCTGATCAATTACCAGGCACCCAATTCCTCACTCGTGACCACAAGTTCTACTCAGGTTCAAACCTTGGACATGATGGCTCAAAAACCACTGACGGCGCTCAGGATTGGTGGGCAGGGCCAGACTTATTTTCTGAGTGAAAACCAGATGGAAGTGAGAAGCAGCGATCTCTCTCTTCGCTGGAGTCTACCCTTGAGCAGTACAGTCGAAAAGAACAACGACTCTCCCTTGTTGCTACAGGATGGTAGCTATCTTCTCATTGAGAATGGAACCAGAATATTGCACCTCGAAGCCAATTTGAATCTGCTTGAGAGAGTCAACCTTCCTGCCTCTGTGATGAGCTGTATACAATGTAGTGCAAGCAGAGTTTTCTGTGCCGGCAGTGAACGATTGCTGGAACTTGACTCCAGTCTCAATCTTTTGGATAACCTGGCTCTTCACGAGATTGGCGAAGTTCGAATGAGCTGTGATACTCAAAACCGTCTCTATGTTTATCAAACTGACATTGATCCTCATCTGTGGATTTATAACAATCTCGAGTCAGCTCCCGTGAGTGTTGCTTTGAGCGCCAAGTTCATTGATGAACTGGCTTTTCCAGACTCTCAAAGGCTCTTGGTGCAAGACCTCTCCGATTCAAGTTTTCACTTTCACAGCATCTCGGGAAGTCCACTTCGAGTTCTCAGACTGGATGAGGGACTGGAAACTGGTCCCATGGTTATGGATGGTGAACTAAACGTGATCATTCCAGCATCTGATGCTCTGGTAAAGCTAAGTATGGAAGACGGGATTCATACCAGTTATGCCCTGGATTTCGAGGGTCCCTGGCTGGACTCGCTTATGGGAGCAAGTTCGCGCATCTATCTCCTCAGTGAGTCTTCTGGTCTGCACGCCCTTGATCTGAATGGACAAGAACATTGGTCAGTTCCCTTTTCCGATATCAGCTCCACAGCGCAGCTAAGTATGGATGCACGCGGGCGAATCATTGTGTCAGATCCAGCTTTGAGCAAGTTGTACATTGTAGCTAGCGGTGAATTGGGTCTGGGGCGTTCAGTGCTTCCGATTCATCGGCGCAATACAAACAAGAATGGTGTGAGCGCAGATTTCTCTGGAATTGCAAGCTCAAGCTCCAATCAAATTGGAACTTTGATTTGGAATTCACTGCTGGATTATCAGGATCGAACCAATGGGGTTCGCTTGCGTTTGAGAATTGATGATCAAAAGGGCTTGCCTGAAATCTTTGGGATTAGCGAGGTATTCTCAATTGATAACCTGGAAAATCAGGCTCCGGTACTTTCTACCACAAGCACTGTCAGGGTGAGCGATGGACGTCTGGACTGGACTGTCCTTGTGCAGGACTCTGACAATGAATTCTCCAGTATCGATTACGAGCTCTATTTTTCACCCGCAGCCGAGCAGGGTTTTGTGAATCTGAGCCCAGTTTTTTTTGAGCCTGGTGAGAATGGTGTGCTTCGAATCAAGGCAAACAGCAATGTGAATCACATGCAGGATTATCCTGCTGCACGGGTCAAGTTGGTAGCTAATGACAATCGTTTGAACGGAGTTTCCGGATTGGTTTCCAGACCTTTTGAGCTGTTCAACGGGAATGCCCGCCCGGTTTTGAGTTTCGTTTCTACAAATGGTTCAACCGGCCCTGTGGAGCTTGAATTGTTTGTGAGTGATCAGGAAAACGACAAGATTGATCTCGAGCTTTTTTACAGTTTGCCAGATGGAGTCTTAAAGCAGATTCCTCGCTCCCATCTTTTCGGCAAAATCCTCCAAAGATCGACTCCTGACACCTTACGTTTGACCTGGTACAGTCAGCTCACCATACCCTTCACTACAAATGGCGTTCAATTGAAAGCGCGGGCTTTTGACGGGAAGGAGTATTCCTATCTTGCCAGTTCTTCTCCAATCTTTTTGGGAAATGGCGGGAGCAGCCAGGATGAAGGGGGAGTTCATACAGCAAAAGCGTATCCCGTTGTGGTCAGTGATTCCCAGTATCTCTACTTTTGGGGTGGGAGAACTGATATAGACAATGTTCTGACTCCTTCTTCGACCTTGTTTCGATACGATCCAGTCAATCCTCAAGGCAGCACTGTTCTGGCAAGTTCACCAAGGCCAAGGGAAGGTGCAAAGGGAGTCCTGCACAACTCAAAAATCTATATTCATGGGGGAGTTGATCTGACCAGTTGCACGGATCAACTTTGCACAAAAGATGTGAACTGGCTTGATATTTATGATGTCGCTAGCGATACCTGGTCCTTTGGTCCGGCAAGTTTAACATCGCGAAGCAATCACACTTTGGTAGTGCATGGAAACAAAGTTTGCGCCTATGGGGGAATTGCGGGACTTGTATCGGTGAACTCCATGGAGTGTTTTGATACGAGCACGAATAGCTGGATTGCCTTTCCTTCAGGTGGAGAAGCGCGCTTTGGACACAGTGCTGTTGTTGTAGAAGATACTCTCTGGACCTGGGGTGGTATTCCTGGCTTAACAAGTTCAGGTGTAAGCAACCGCAGTTTCCTGTTTGATTACAATACAAAGCAGTGGAAAGAGGGGCCATTTGGCGGTCAGGCCAGAGCTTTTCATGACTCTATTCTTATTGATGAGAAGATTTATTCACTGGGTGGGGCGCAAGTTGTGACAAGCGAGTCCGGTCTGCTCACCGTTTCCAGCTCTGATCTTCCAAGCTTTATTGATATCTTTGACTGGAGAACCAAAGAGTTTAGACAAGGTCCACAAATTAATAAACTGTACTTCGCTGGGGGAGCGAGTGCTTTCAACAATAAAATTTACGCTTGGGCCGGCTTCACTTCACCACCTGCCTTAAGTTCAACTCTCCTGGTTTTTACACCCGAAAATTCCAGCGTCTCAAGCTTTGGGAATCAGGTCCCGCAAATCTCGAATCTTAATATAACGGGCGGTTATGAAACACTTCAGCTTGAATTCGCTCTCAATGATGCAGACAATGACCCAGTCAGCATCTCCGTAGACGCATTGGAAGAATTCGATGATGTCTACACTCCCTTGCAATCAAGAGAGTTTTCCCCGCAAATGACTTCCCTTGGTAACGGGGTTCATCAGATTAACTGGAACTCACTACTTTCTTTTGATGATTTAGACAAGAAGATATTCCTTCGATTGAGTGCATCGGATGGGAAAGCCGGTGTGAGTACTTCTGAGCTATCGAGCTTGATATTTTTGCAAAACAGGCAAGGCAACCAGGCGCCTCAGGTTTCCCGCCTCGATGTTGCAGGGGATCGGCACAAGGTCAGCATCGAGTTTGATGCTCAAGACTCCAATGTGGGGGATGAGATTAGCGTAGGTCTCGAGTACAGCGTGGATGGTGGAGCGAGTTTCACAACGGCTCAAAACCTTGTTGGAGCATCGGATATTGTATCAGCAGCCAACTCCTCAAGACTGACCTGGTACAGTTTTGGATGCCCCGACTCTGCCAGTGAATGTCAGGGAATGAGTCCTGAAGTATCGTCGACAATCCCTTCAGCCTATATCCGACTGGTCCTGGATGATGGTGGACGGGGAGGGGTGATCAAGACCACTTCTGCTGCTTTTATACTTCGCAATGGAAATTCTATTCCCTTCACCCAGATTGTTAGCATAACCGGGCGCAATAATGACATTGAGATTCAGTACGACTCCTTCGATCAGGATGGCGATGTTCTGGATTTTGATTTTCAATTCAGTATGGATGGAGCCCAGAGCTTTCAAAGCTCCAGTGCAACTGTGAATCTGGTTTCTCGAAGACCCGGGATGAATCAGAAGTTTTTGTGGAAGTCTCTGGAAGATATTAGTGAAGAATGGCAGAACATTGTCATTCGAGTTGTTCCCAATGATGGTTTTGCCGGTGGATATGCGATTCAGTCCACACCGTTTTCTTTAGCCAATGATCATTTTGTCTCAGCACTCGCTCAGCAAAACATCAGGAGTGGACATACGGCGGTGTTGTTTGATGGGAAGATGTACGTCTGGGGAGGTGAAAGCACAAGTGGAGAGCTTCTTAATACCATGGATATTTATGATTTGAGATCAGGAGTCTGGAGTCGGGGAAAATCTGGCGGTACAGCTCGAAAACATCACACAGCTTCAGTTTTTTCAGGAAAGATTTACTTTTTTGGTGGGGAGGGAGCTTTCTCCCGACTAGCAACTCTTGATGTTTTTGATATTAACGAGCAAAGCTGGAGTGAAGCTGCTTTTTCTCCCACTGCCAGAAGAGGACATTCCGCTACTCTCTACAATGGAAAAATTTATGTTTGGGGTGGTTTTGGGTTTCAGGGTGAAATGAATACCCTGGATGTCTACGATATTGAAAGCAATCAATGGCAGACAGCTCTTTCGGGAGGAACAGCCAGAGGTGATCATTCGGCAAGTCTCTTCCAGGGCAGGATTTACTTCTGGGGAGGGCTGAATGGAACTGATGTTCTCAATTCAATGGATGTTTATGATCTCAGTTCCAATCAATGGAGCTCTTTGGGCGTAGGTGGTCGCGCCCGCCTCGAGCACACCGCAGAGGTCTTTGGAGACAAAATCTATTTTTGGGGTGGCTGGAATAATGTTGATTTGAATACTGTAGATGTCTTCCATTTGAAAACAAACAACTGGTTAGATGGTGGAAGTGGTGGAACTGCGAGAAGATTTCACTCCAGTGTGGCACAAGACGAGTCCTTTTATCTCTTCGGAGGGTCGAACTCCGAGGGGCTTGTCTCTAACTTTGATGTTTTAAGAGCTCCCTACAGAAATCAAAATAGAGCCCAGGCTGAACTTGAAAGGGCTCCACAAACTCTTCAATCGGGAAAGTTAAACGCTGAAGGAGATCTCGCTTATCTTATTCCTTCACAAGGTTCCAGTTATACAACAAGCTTCCTGTACTCCTATAATGGGCTAGGTAAGTCCTTTTCAAGCCATCCCTTAAGTACCAGTATACTGAAGCGAAGTGGATACTCGAGTCATATCCAGAGTTCAGTTCTGTATCTTCTGGGAGGTAGAGATCAGGGTGGGAACTTTGTCAGCGCCGTGGACTCCATACGCCTTAGTGACTTTGCAGTACTCAACTCTACACCAGCAGGTTTTACGATTTCACTGGCCCAGCACGTCTCCGTATTGCATGGTAATTCGATCTTTTTCTTTGGAGGAGAAGGACCGGCAGGTCTCAGTACAGAAGTTTTATATTGGGACTTCGTGGGCTCACAACTTCAGTCCTGTCCCCAGACAATTCAAGGTTCATCACCCTGTGTGTCGGCATTGACTCCCAGGAAAGCTCTTGCTTCCAGCTATAATGGATCTGATGTGTATCTGCACGGAGGAATGAACAACTCAAGTACCCTCAATGATTTGCTTCGATTCAACTTTGCAAGCAAGACCTTCACTGCTTTGGCTTCCTCACCAAGCCCGCGAGCGAATCATAATTTCGAGCAGCTTGGAGACTCAGTTCTGGCAGTTGGAGGAGTTAAGGATACCCAGGGTGAATTACAGGAAAACCTGGAGATTTATTCCATAGGAAACAACAGTTGGAGTACTCGTGAAGACCATCAACTTTTGCTCTCCTCCGGTGCTTCCAGAGTAATCAGCAATCAGCTCTATTTGTTTGGTGGGAAAGATCTTCGAAGAGAGCGTACTGAAGTAGTTTTGGTTGACCCACAAGTACAGGCACAGGATCGCCAAACCAGTGGGATACCCAATCACAAGTAGCCGGAATTCAGGCTGGAAGCTCACCGCTGTTTAACCGTAAATCCCATCAAATGGCTTTGCATCATTCCAAACTCTATGTTTGGGGAGGGGAAGATACGGTCCTGAATACAAATATGGAGCTGTACGATATTCATACCAGACAGTGGTCCAATCTTGGATCTGGTGGTCGAGCAAGAAAGAACTTTAGTATGGATCAAGTGGATGGTGTTCTGGTTGCAGCAGGTGGACAGGATGCAAGCTCGAATGCCACAAACACCGTGGATCTTTACAGTATTGCCAGCGCAAGCTGGTCTACAGGGCAGATAGCTCCCCAGGATCGTTTGGATCATGCCAGCTGTCTCTACCAGGGAAAGATCTATCTGACCGGGGGTCGCAACGGATCTGGCTATGTGCGCGATCTGGATGTCTATGATCCTTTTTCCAATCAGTGGTTTCAAAGGACAGGCGGTGGGGGAGAGCACATTTCTCACAGTTGTCTGGCCTATGAAGGTCGTCTTTACATCTGGGGTGGCTCCAATGCGGCAATGAGCGCTGTGACCAATCAGCTGGACATCTATGATATTGAATCCAATGTATGGTTCAAAGGCAGTTCGGGAGGAACAGCTCGACGTAAACATCATGTAGTGCTGTTTAATTCGCAAATGATTGTTTGGGGAGGAGTTAATCAATCGGGAAGCAAGCTCAACAGCTTTGATGTTTATGATTTTATGACAGATAGCTGGAGTTCAATTTCTACAGCAGGCACTGCTCGCTCAGATTTTACGATGGTTGCTGATCAAAGCCGATTTTTTATTCATGGAGGTCTGGATACTAACAACAGTTTTTCACCGTTTGAAATTTATTCTCCGGAATTGCCGGGAGGCTCTACCTGGTCCTCTGGAAAAGCAGGAGGTAGAAAGCGCTTTGGACATGATGCTGTTTTTGCCGGCAGTCGAATGGTGGTTTGGGGTGGAAACAATGGCTCGACTGACCTGAATTCGGTGGACTTGTACGACTTCGAAAAAGACCTCTGGAGCGAAGCTGTTTCCGGCGGCACGAGCAGAGCCTTTCACGCCAGTCTGGAGTATGGCTCCAAGATTTATCACTGGGGTGGCGAAAACTCGGGCAGCAAGCTGAACAGTATGGATGTGTTTCAGATTCCGGGGAATGGAATTCAATGGTTGGAAGGAACTGCAGGAAGCCGGTCAAGAACCGGAGCTTTCAGCGGATCCTATGATGGTAAGTTTTATGTATTTGGTGGCTCGGACAATGGACAGAACACCCTCAAGGATGTTGACTACTATGATGTCTCCCTGGGACAGTGGTTTGGGTCACCATTTCTAACAAGATCGCGAAATGACGCCGTTGGGCTGGTCGATGAGCATTACCTGTACTATTGGGCTGGTCTGGATGCCAGTGGCGGTACCACGGCTGCGCTATCTCGGTATAACTTTCTCAATGGACAGAATGAGCATTTTGCGCCGGGTGGGACTGCGAGAACTCTGCATTGCGGTGGGAAAATAGCCAAGCGTCTATACTTTGTTGGAGGAAAGAACAACGGCAACTACTTAAGCTCTCTAAATATCTACGATATCGAGAACAATCAATGGTCTGCAGGAGCATCCATGTCGGTCAATCGAGGGGGAATGGCCTGCGTCGTTTATCAGGATAAATTGTATGTTTCCGGAGGAATTGGTCGCCAGGGGCTGTTGAACTCCCTTCAGGTTTACGACCCACAAACTGACAATTGGACCGACAAGACGGCAGGAGGAACTGCTCGTGCCTATCATACGGGTCATGCTATACAGGGTAAGATTTACTTCTGGGGCGGGAGCACTGGTTTTGAAGAAAACGGAGATCTTAGATTTGAAAGACTCAACACAATCGATATCTATGACCCGGGCACTGACCAATGGGAGCGAGGACCGTCAGGCGGTAGATCCAGGGCTTTTCACACCAGTGAATTTATTCAGGATAAAGTCTTGTTTTGGGGAGGATCAGATCAGGCCGATCTCAATCTCAACACTCTTGATTTGTTTCTTCCCAAGTCAGGTGTAAACTCAGTTGATGGAGTTCGTCTCCATACAGCGCCTTTTCCTTTCACGCTGCGAGAAGGCGCCTCCTCAGCTGTTTTGGGTGACCGGGCTTTTCTTTTTGGGGGAGTGGACAGCAATGGAGTCGTGACAAGTTCCTTGAGTATCTACAATATCAGCTCAGGAACCTGGAGTGCAGGGACACAGACGAATGCCACTGGAAAAGCTTTCCATGAGGCAGTTGTGTATCAAGAACGTATCTATCAGCTAGCTGGTATTGATTCAAGTTCCAATCTCACTAACACAGTTCAATATTATGATACTCGAGATGGTAGCTGGAACGAGTTCATACCCGGTGGAACAGCCAAGCGGGACTTTAATCTTCATTTACTGGAAGAAGAGACCGGAAAAGCCTTGAGCTGGGGAGGGATGAACTCGAGTTCTCAAGCTTTAAACAAGCTGGAGATATTGAATTTGAACCCCTGGCAGAGATCAATTTCCGGTGGTGAAGCAAGAGCCGAACATCTGGCTGTACTCGACGGCAATCGAATGTTTGTCTGGGGGGGGATTGCAGCAGGAGCTAATAAAAACCGGGTGGATGTTTATGACTTTTCAGAAGAGCGCTGGATACAAGATATTGTGGGAGGGAATCCGCGAAGTGGTGCCAGTGGATGTTTGATTTCTACGGGACCGAATACACTGGTTACAGGAATTTACTACTGGGGAGGATTGATCGTCGGGGAACCCAATCCAATTTCCGTTATTGAAATTTACAAGATCAACGAACCTCAGGCTTCGCAGAGGTTTGCAACCAGTCAGTCCGTCGGCATCCCAAGGGCTTATCACACCGGTATTTGCAATGCCCAGAATATATATTTTGTTGGGGGTATAACCAGTTCCGGGCTCACCACAAGAGCAGTCCAGGTATACAACACAGTTTCCAAATCTACTCAGAATCTGGCTCCCGAAATCGTGCCCAGGTATAAGGCTGCGGCGGCTTATCATGAAGGTAAGATCTATGTGTGGGGAGGACAAACAAATCCTACCAACATCATTAGCTCCCTTTCCATTTATGACATCAATTCCAATACCTGGACTGCGGGACCCAGTGGTGGGAAAGCTCGTACCGGGCACAGCGCTGTAGTATACGATGACAAGATTTTCTTCTACGGAGGTAGCACTCTGGAGGGTCTGGGCAAGTTTGATACTATGGACATCTATGATATTCGGCGAAATCGCTGGTTGAAGGGACCGGAGGCCCGATTTGCCTATCCGGGGGATAGCGAAGCAGATGCTATCCGGGCGGATCACACAGCAGTGATTCATAATTCTACCATGTATGTCTGGGGAGGGCGAAATCGGGTTCAACAAGACCTCAATACCATGGACTCGATCGATTTGAGCTTTTGGAGTAATGGGGTAAGTGGTGGTACATCCAGAGTGGGAGCCGGCAGTGCAATCTCCGATGAGGAATTCATCGTCTGGGGTGGTCAGGACAGCAGCTCCAATCTCATCAATTCCATGGATATTTATAACCTGAAGAGCAGGATGTGGTCTCAGGGGCCTCAGGGTGGTTTAGCTCGTTCCAGGGCCAGGGGAAGCTTGTTTGAGGGGCGACTCTATTTCTGGGGAGGAAGAAGTGCCAGCGGGGCAAGCAATGACCTGGATGTTTATGATATAGCTTCAAATAGTTGGATTACGGGTTTTCT
>Ga0181582_10001147_pt1 | contig 20347 bp, 15 predicted proteins | sample 071ome_32_FD_132438 | JGI IMG/M metagenome (GOLD analysis project Ga0181582, IMG submission 132438) | Coastal salt marsh microbial communities from the Groves Creek Marsh, Skidaway Island, Georgia - 071405AT metaG (megahit assembly) | ecosystem: Environmental > Aquatic > Marine > Intertidal...
AGAGAAACACATTTTCTACGCTTTGCCACTTATGTATCCTTCTTTCCCCAACTGGTCGCGGGACCCATTGAAAGGGCTTCCTCCCTCCTTCCTCAGCTGGCCAAGCCTCGCCCGATGCGAGCCGAGGGAGTCGCAGAGGGAGCTTCGCTCTTCCTGGTAGGCTTGTTTAAGAAGTTGGCCTTGGCGAATTACCTCTCGTTTTACGTGGAGCGCGTTTATGCCATGCCTGAAGATCACGCCGCTTCGGCTTTGTTACTGGCGACGGTCGCTTTTGCCTGGCAAATATACTTTGATTTCAGCGGCTACACGGACATGGCTCGAGGAATTGCTCGCATCATGGGCTACCAACTGATGCTGAATTTCAACCACCCCTATCTGGCAACAAGTCTCAGTGATTTCTGGTCCCGATGGCATATCAGCCTTTCAACCTGGTTTCGTGACTACGTCTACATTCCTCTTGGAGGCAATCGCAAGGGGAAACGCCTCGGGGGCCTTTTCCTGATGATCACTTTTTTAACTTCGGCCATCTGGCACGGAGCCGCATGGACCTTTGTGATTTGGGGCGCTCTCCATGCCCTCGGAACCTTCTTCAATCGATGGCTGTCCCATGCCGACTGGTATCAAGAAAGCTTGCCTCTCTTCATCAAGCGCCTGCTGGTATTCGGCTTTGTCTGTCTGGCCTGGGTTTTCTTCCGTGCTTCCAGTGTAGCGGATGCCTGGCTCATTCTTTCACGTATGGTGAGTGGATCCTGGGGCGATCCGGCCATGCCCTTGCTGATGATGGGATTGGTCGCTGGCGTTTGGCTCTACCAGTGGGTTCAGGAGTCCCGCTGGCGATCGTGGACTCAAACCCCTCTGTTCAAGGTCACCACCGCTATTGCCATGCTGCTGTGGCTTTGTTTCTTCAGTTCGTCAGGAGGTGACTTTATTTATTTTCAATTCTAATCGCTCATCATGACATCTGCAGACATTCATGTGAAATCCAGTCACTCCCGTTCTGGGGGATCGGCAACCCCACGGCCGCATGACTTTTTGCTCACCTCTAAGCAATGGTTCATGGTAGCGGCCCTGATGCTCGTGATGCTCTCCTCACTCCCTTCGGTGTGGAAAGCGATCGAACCTTTGGATCCTGAAATGGATTACCGGGTACCCTATGCCACCAGTCAGGATTACTGGCTTTTCCAACGCTATCTGGAAACCAGGATACCTGAGGAGCCTGTCTTCTTTGTTGGCGATTCGGTGGTTTGGGGAGAATATGTGACCGCGGACAGCACTTGGACTGCTTTTCTAAATCAACATCGGCAGGAAGGGGATCAAAGCTTTGTCAATCTTGCCCTCAATGGGCTTTATCCACTGGCACTGGAAGGATTGATCACTCACTATGCAGGGCCACTCGAGCAATCCAAGGTGATGCTTCATTTCAACCTGCTATGGATGAGCAGCCCCCAAGCTGACCTCTCGGAACCCAAGCAACAGGTTTTCAATCACCCCACACTCGTACCGCAATGGTGGCCAGCTATACCAAGCTATCACGCCTCATTTGAGATGCGACTCAGTTCGAGCATCGGTCACCACTGGCCATGGTTGGCATGGGTGCGACATTTGAATATCCAATACTGGGACCAGAAAGATCCTTACGCATGGACTCTGGCCGATGACGGTCAATACCCTCCTTCCTACCCACATACGTACGACTTCCCATGGGAAGTGGTGGATGGAAAGCTTCAGGAGGCACCGGAAGCGGATCCAGATCGAGGCATGCAAAGCTCAAGACACAAGGCCTGGTCTCTGGACGGCAAGGGAACCCAGCGCTATCCTTGGGTGGATCTGTCACAATCACTGCAATGGCAGGCATTTCAGCGTCTATGCAGGCTCATGAAGGCTCGAAGGAATGACCTTCTGGTGATCATCGGCCCCTTCAACAAACACTTGCTTGTTCCGGAAAACCGCGAGTCATTGGAACAAATCGAACGGTTAGCTTGTGATTGGTTCGAATCTGAAGGCATCCCATTTCACGCTCCTCCGACCCTGGAGAGTCAGCTATACGGTGATGCAAGCCACCCTTTGACAGCAGGTTATGCGCTACTTGCTGACTATTTGTGGGAAAGCCCACTTTTTAAAGACTGGTTAACCCCTACAAACCTTGAGGCAACAGATTGATCCTTCGACTAAATCTATGATAAAGTTTCGGGCATGGTTACCCGTCGCTCATTTCTATCTCGTTCCATGCTCGGGGCGGCTGCGCTGAGTTTTCCCTCTCTTCTAGTTCCCGGCTCACAGGCTCAACAACTCCGTGACCGTGCATCCAGCCGAAGATCTTTTGAGGTGGCATCGGTAAAATCCACGACGCTCAAGGTTCCTTACCGGGAAATTCCCAATCGAGCCATGAGCCGAGAGCTACCTCATTGGAAATGGACTGAAATCCTAGAGGTGAAACTTAAATCAGGTGTGAGTGGGTATGGTGAAACCCTTCTCTATTACACTTGGGGCGTTTCCGACCAAGAAGACATCCAGCGATGTATTGGCAAGAACGCCGCCGAACTGATGTGGGATGATTCCCTTGGAGCAGGATTGCAAATGGCCCTTTTTGATGCCGTTGCCCGACAGCTTGAAGTACCAGTTCATCGCCTGCTGGGGCGCAAAGTACACGAGAATACACCGCTTTCATGGTGGAACATCGATACCTCTGCCAAGGACATGGCTTCGGAATGCCTCACCGCCTATCAACAGGGCTACCTCTCTTACAAGACCAAGGGGCGACCGTGGTTTGATATCTATCAACAAGTCGATGGATCGGCAAAAGTCATCCCTGAGTCCTTCAAGATCGACATGGACTTTAACTCCACGTTGCTGGATGCCGATCGAGGTATGTCCATCATCAAGGATTTGGAGCAGTATCCCCAAGTCGATATCTACGAGTCTCCCATTCCTCAATCGGACGTGGAAGGCAATCGACGAATCCGAGAAGCCACCCGCGTGAACATTGCCCTGCATTATGGCACCCCCAAGCCCAGAACGGTGGTGGAAGAAGGGGTATGCGATGGCTTCGTGATTGGAGGAGGAGCAAGCTCGGTCATGCGCCAGGCTGCCTTTTGTTCGCAAGTGGACATGCCTTTCTGGCTCCAATTGGTCGGCACGGGTCTTACCGCGGCCTATTCGCTTCACTTTGGAGGTGTCTGCCATCAGGCCCTTTGGCCGGCAGTCAATTGTCACCAACTTTACAGCCACGATCTACTCAAACAGCCCATCAAGGTGAATCAAGGCCAGGCAAAAGTACCCGATACACCCGGGATTGGCCACGATTTGGACTGGGACATGATTGAGCGCTACCGGGCAGAAAAACCTGCCGAGCGTCCCAATCCAAGACGCATGGTGGAAGTATCCTGGCCAAGCGGTAAGCGTATGCTTCTTGCAGCGACAGAGGTCAATTTTGTGCTGAATGCTGCCAACCGAGGAGAAATCCCCTACTATGAACGCGGAGCCGATACGCGCCTGCTCCCCGATGATGGCACCGAACGATGGGCCGAGCTTTTTGAAAAAGCAAAGCAAGCTCCGCTGACCCTCTAACCGCTGATCGACTGCAGCCAATTTATGGCACTTGGAGTGGCTTGCCAGGCAGGAAGAATGGCATCGGCGAGCGCATACGCCTCTTCTGGAGACCCTGGGGCATAGACCGTGGAATAACTCTCAGGGGGATCCTCGTGACCCAGGATCAATCGCTCAACGATCGGGTTGGACCGGCAAGCTTGTCGGTAAAGTTCGGGTAGTGCATCGCCTTGCTCCTTTAACCACGCACTGAGGAGGCGCCCCCACGCCAGAGATGCGCATGAGGATGCCTTATTCCCTTTGGACATCAGGTGCTCGGCTTTGGTGACCTCTCCAATTTGGAGATATGCCCACAGAAGACACTCCACGATGGGAAGGTGATGAGATGGGTCCAGAGAACGCAAACGTTCCCAAAGATCCACTGCAGCTTTCGGGTTGCCCTGGTAATGATACTCTTCGGCCAAGCGATGCCCCACACGCAAGTAAGCGCGCTTGTCGGAATCTTCCCAATAGGGCCTCGCAGCATCTGATTTCTTGCAAAGGTCAAGTTTTCGGTCGGCCAATTGCATCATCAGCGAAAGCACCGGAAGTTGATACCTATCTTCAAGACCCCAACCATCCAGCAATTCGAGATGACATTCCAAATTGCCCGGATCCTGACCGACTGCTTCAAGCAGGCAATCCAGTGCCTGCTGATCGTCTTCTCGTTGATGAAAGGTGTGCAGTGCTTTCCTGGCCTGCAATGCTGCTTCCTCACTTACCTCGGAAGGGGAGTCCCATTCTCGCTGCAACAGTGCAATGACAGGGTGCTCCTGCATCCCCTCAGAATCATCAGGCACGGACTGACCAGGATCGACAGTCTCACTCATGAAATTGGCAGACCTTGAAGAATCACTTGGAAACCCAAAATGGGGCTGGGCCTGAATGCCGGGTTCTTGATCCGCAGGTCGAAACCCTACCTTGCGGGAGTCAGGTCCACTCTACGAAAGCGAATGGGGCCGTGGTCGCCCTGAATCATGAGGGGACCTGGCTGGCCCTCTCTGCTATCTAAAGCGCCCCCGGTGATCCCAGGAATATTTTGTTTTGAAATGATTTCGACCCCATTGAATTTCAAAGTTAATTGCTTCCCAATCAGGGTGATTTCCATTTCCTGCCACTCACCGGCTTTGCGCGCTGCATTGAGATGAGGGGTGAGGAACCCATAAACCCCACCAATAAGATGACTGTCGGGGCTCATGCCATAATTATCCTCAATTTGAATTTCATGCCTACCCCGAAGATAGAGTCCACTGTTGCTGCCGGCAGGATAAACAAATTCGACATTCAATTTAAAGTCCCCGAAACTTTGAGTACTGACCAAATCATTCCCAGGCCTTTCATTGATCAAAAGGCCATCTTGCACCACCCACCCATTGGGAAGGTCGGGATGACGTACGCCCCAATTTGTCAAATCCTTGCCGTTGAATAAACGAATACGCTTACCCCATCGAACTTTTCCCTCTGGCTTGTCTCCCAAAGCGGGAGCTCGCACTGCAGTCCATGAAACTGGCTGCCCTGCATCATTGGTGGTCATACCCACCAAACCCTCATCCTGAAGGCGTCCTTCAAAAAGGATGTCTGAGATTCGTTTCTCCCATTGGGGTGGCAGGCTAAAGGCAAACGCCCCTGCTTGAGCATCGAATTGTATCTGGGCAATCGGCCGGGCACTCCCAAACTGCCCCACATACCGCCCAACCAAGGTGCGGTAACCCGATAGAGAAATCTCGAGCCAGGAGGGATAGACCTGTTCACCGTCTTTGACCGTCAAATCCCAGCGCCCGATCAAAGCCGGAGGTTCGATCTTGACGAAGGGGTCGTTGCCCTCAGCCCCAAGAAGGCAGGAGGAGACACAAACATGGATCGCGAGCAACATCAGTGGAAAACGATAGACATTCATGGTGGAAATATTGGAAAGGTTTTTGGGCTTCAGGGCAATGCGATTGTTGGATTGGGCTGATTGTCTCGATGCCAATTGAGCATCCAGAGACCCGGCACCGACACCCGCTTGGCGTGTCCATCGACAAAACTCAGGTTGATCCCGTTACCGTGACGCTCCAACGCGAAGCGGCCCATGAATTTGCCTTTGGCATGTGGAAAACTTCCGTTGCCATACCCTCCCCCTTTCAGGTCCGGAGGCATTTGATCACCCCCATCCGGCCAAGACCCTACCCAGACCGAATCTCCGTAGGCAGGGACATCTGCTGGTGCCGTCGAAAACTGGCTGTAATATTGAGTGGAGGGAAAATCCTTGAAGTAAACGCCCTGATTATCAAGCCAAAGGTTCATGCCATAGCTCCCTTCGGTTTGGAGAGATCGCCAGGTAGTCGTTGCTGAGCCCCACCAACGATCCTCCGGTTTGGGATTGGGTTCTGGGCGTTTGGTCGATGGGCACACCAGAATGCGCATCACCCCACCTGCCAAATCATGGGGGCGCTTCTTGTAAGCATCATCCCCCATGTAAGGCGCAATCTGGTGAAACCAGTATTCCCCTACCGCATGAGCCACGGGAGGAACATGGTCTTGATGATCATCCGCATAAAAGCGCGTAGCCAGGCTTATCTGCCTGAGACTACTCAGGCAAAGTGTTTCTTTCGCCTTTGCCTTCGCCTTGGAAAGGGCCGGCAGCAGCATGCCTGCCAGGATGGCAATGATGGCAATGACCACAAGCAACTCGATGAGAGTGAAAGCGCGCGACTTGCCCGAAGCATGATGGGAGAAGTTTATGAATTTCATTTGGAAAACGCTTCCACCTTAGCACCCGAAGAATGAAACACCATGACAAAGCCCGTGGCTTAACTAGACCCCTTGAGATCGCATCGAATACGGAGAACCGCCTGGTCAAATAGATCGTCCCACACCCTCGGTAGCCTCATGGAGAGTAGGGTTCGAAACAAAATCTCATAAACTTGCCACCGCCCAATCTTAGGCGGTGGGCAGTGCGGGCCAGGGGGCACGGTCAATCTGGCAAGTGTCAGCACGCCAAACAACAGAGGCCATGCACACGCCAAACGTACTCGAAACCAATGCATGGGAAGTGCTTTCAAGTATCGCCAACCATCTTCCAGACATGATAGGGCCTCAAGCACCCATTGTCGCCACAGTTCCACGAAAGCTTTGGGGTAAGCATCTGACTCCCGGCCAGGGATCCAACCGGTAGGGAGCCAAAGGTCCTCGGGAAGGTAGCATCGGCCCGAGGTAAGGTCAGAACGAAAATCGCGCAAGATGTTCACCCACTGCAGCCCCTGACCAAAACGCACCCCCAAAGCTTCGATTTGCTGATTCTCCATGGCAAGAGAGCCACTCAAGTGACGAAAGCACATGCGCGTCCAAAAGGCCCCAACGCAGCCGGCCACTAGATAGGTGTATTCCCTAAGTTCATCCATTTCCTTGAGACTTTGGATCGCTAGCGTCGAACAGGCTGAGAAGCGCCGAAGGTCCCATTTCTGGCCCCTTAGAATGATCTGAATAACTTCCTGAATGTGAAGACGGTCTTCGAGATCACAGGCCCAATAACCATGCACCACAGACTGTATCGACCGGAGCAGCTCCTTTTCCCCAGCATGGGAATGCGCTTCGACTCTCAGTTGAGCAGTGATCTCTGATACGCGGTTTTGCTGAGAAAGAAGTAGGTTCTCAAAGCTCTCCAACCACTTGACCCGATCCGTTTTTGCGATCACCTGACTATCCGCAACGGTATCGGAGATGCGGGCCAACAAATAGGCAAGACAAATGGGCTCACGCAACTGACGGGGCAAGATGCGAAGCGTCAGATAAAAGGATCGAGAGACTCGGGGGAGAACTTCTTGATAGACCAAGCGAAGCTGAGGGTTGGCCGGTGTTGTTTTCAATGCGATGACCTCCAGAGGCGAAACGATTGGGGAACATTCACCGGCAAGCAAACCTGTTACTTGAGTTGCTTTTTCCAGAAGTTGAGCTGCTTGCGCACTTCCTTGACCCCAGGTGAACCTGTCATGCACCGGCGACTCATGGCCCGGACGGGATCAAAGACTTCCAGGGATGTTCGATTGAAACGCGCATCAATTTTTTTCAGCTCCGACACTTTCAATTGGTTGATCGCACATCCCTTGGACTCTGCCAGCCCAACCACGGCACCCACCAGGTGATGAGCCTCTCGAAATGGAACTCCTTGTTCGACCAACCAGTCAGCCAAATCCGTTGCCAGAAGGGCTGGATCGGATGCCGCACGATCACAGACCTCTGCATCCACCTCAGTGTGGCGAATCATGCCTGCCATGATCCGCAGAGAAGCCCTCAGAGTATCCATCGTGTCGAAAAGGGGCTGCTTGTCTTCCTGCATGTCTCGATTGTAAGTCATGGGCAAGCCTTTGAGCATGGTCAGCAGGGCCATCAAATTACCAACGACTCGGCCCGATTTGCCGCGCGTAAGTTCTGCCATATCCGGGTTTTTCTTCTGCGGCATCAAAGAAGAGCCCGTGGTGTAGGCATCAGAAATTTGTATGAAGGCAAACTCTGCACTGGACCACAAAATCAAATCCTCAGCCATGCGCGATAGGTGAATGGCACACAATGCTGCCGATGCACAACACTCCACCATATAATCACGGTCACTCACGGCATCCATGGAATTACGGGTGACTTGAGGCTGATCCTCCACATCCACAAAACCCAATTCCCTGGCAACCATTTCTCGATTGAGTTTGAGCGTTGAGCCAGCCAATGCACCACTGCCAAGGGGGCAGACATTGACACGATCAAAGGCATCTCTAAAACGCTGCTTGTCCCGCTCCAACATTTCCACATAGGCCAGCAGATGATGCGCCAAGAAGACGGGTTGAGCTCGCTGGAGATGGGTGTAACCAGGAATCAGGACTTTTTGATATTTTTGCCCCATGTGCAGTAGCGAGGACTGCAGGGTGCGCAACTCACCGATGAGATCCACCAATTCATCCCGCACCCACATGCGCATGTCCAGAGCCACCTGATCATTGCGGGAGCGTGCCGTATGAAGTTTGGCACCCGCAGAAACCTTCTTGGTCAAGGCGGCCTCAATATTCATGTGCACATCTTCTAGCTCCTGGCTCCATTCAAAGCGCCCTTGCTGAATATCTTCTCCAATTTCTTCCAGTCCCGATACAATCGCAGCGCATTCTGCCTTACTGAGGATTCCTATGGAGTACAACATGCGCGCATGTGCCATGGAACCAATGATGTCGTGCTTCCACAGCCGCTGATCAAAGGAAACTGATTCAGAGAATACTTGAACTTCCTTGGCGGGCCCTTCGGAAAATCGACCACTGCGGCTGACGGTTTTGGATGGTTTGGCAGGACTCATGATCAGGCACCCACTTGTTTCTTGATCTCCTTGAGTTGGGTGAACTCTGGTTTGACTTTGTAATGATCATCCAGGGGATAGCAACCACTGATCAATCCATTCCTGGGTGCGGTGGTGCAATCACTGAAAGTTCGGCAGATCAAGCGAGAACTCAAATCACCCTGGGTCGTTGCATCATGAAGGATGTGAGGATAGCTCAAGGTGACACGCCCCAGGCCCACCATGTCCGTCCACCCCTCGCGAATATTGTGCTGAGCGACATGCGGCAGATACTCCTGAAGGTAGCTGTAGGCTGTCCCAATAAGCACCATGTGATCTGGAGCGTGATTCCTTAGTTGTCGGACGACCTGAATCTGGCGATCGACATCCACCAATGGGTCGTGGGCGGGTTGATAACCATCGGAAGGAGGATAGGACGCCGGACGCTGCATGTGCGGATTGTAATAGGGAGATCCAGCACTGATATTAAGACACTTTATTCCCAACTCGCTGCAAAGGTCCACAAACTGGAAGGTTTCCCGTAAATCGTATTGAGTGGGATCATCGGGATTCACACCAAAGCCATAATGATAGGGCAGACAATGATCGTGGGCTTCAGGGATTCCGGGGCCCAGCTTGCCAGGAGATGATTTTTCAGGATCCGGTCGAAAGGGAACAAAATCATACGCACTGAGACGAACACCCAGATCGATATCATTGCCAGCATCCCGAATGCCCTGAACAATCTCCCGCAAGATGCGGGTGCGATTCTCAAAAGACCCACCGTAAAGCCCCGGCCGCGTATGCGCACCGAGAAATTCGTGCAAGAGGTAGCCATGGCAATGCTTGATATCGACAAAATCAGCCCCTGCCTCACGTGCCACGCCAGCTGCATCAACATAGCAACCAATCAGATCTTGAATGTCTTCATCGCTCAAGACCTGTTCATCGGAATGCACCTGGAACTTGGCATCCAGAATGGGATGTCGGTAAGCCACTCGCGACTCCCATTTGGTTTTTTTGTTGGGGCGACAGAATCTTCCAGAATGCGTCAATTGAAAACCTATAACGAGGTCGTTGACCTGGCCGAAGGACTCTTTATGAGCTTGAGTCAAAATGCTGACCAGTTCGGCAAGTTGCTTTTCCCTACCCTTTTCAATAATGAGTTGATTCGGGTTGGCTCGTCCATCGGCCCTGATGGCCATGGCTTCCCCTCCATAAATGAGCTTGGCTCCGCTCAATCCAAACCGCTTCCACCTTCTTCTTACTTCGTCCGTGGGAAAACCATCCGCCGTTCCGTCCCATCCTTCCATGGGATGAATGGCCCATCGATTACCAATCGTTTTTCCTCCAATCGACGTGTTGTTGACGGGTTGTCTCAACGGTGACTCATTGTCCTGAAGCAACACGTCATCACAACGGATATCCAAGCTCAATGAGCGCACATGCTCACGAAAAGCCTCAGGTGTCTTAAGCGTTGGAATTCGAATCAATTTGAAGGGATCGGACATGATGATGCAGGTAGATCAGAGCTAAGATGCATGCAAGCAGGAGAAAAATTTCAAATAAGGTTCGCGTTTGGCCATGCGCTGCACCAGCAAAGCACACTCAAGAAGATGGTAATCCCCCCACATGGAACTTTCACCACAAGGAATTTTTTGTCCTCTTGGCACATGATCCCAACCATTCGGGCGATGGTAGATGGAGTGCAACAGCAATCCCTGGTGCTTGGGATCTGCTGATAGATAAGGCTCCTCAAGCAGGGTGGAAAGAACGGTCAACCCGGCCTGGCGATACGTCTTGGCAGACTCTTTGTGCCCCTTGGATTGAAGGTAATTGCCCAAGCGAATCAATCCCTGAGCCGCAATGGCTGCCGCAGAGCTATCCACGGGTTCCCATGGGTTGTAAGGATCCGACGCCTGATTCAGGTAGTCACCCAGATGATGCAAGTTGGGGGCACCCGTGTCCCACATCGGAATACCGTCAGTGCAGGTATGCTCCAGATAAAAATCACAAGTGGCCATGGCTGCCTTGAGCATCATGGCCTCGATGGCTTTCTTGCCTCCATAGGGTCGAAGGGCTCCATGGGTTAGTGTATCGAAAAATTCAAGTTGTTCGGCATATCCGCACATGGCCCAAGCGAGCCCGCGAGTCCAAGTCGAGAAGGGCGCATACCCTTGCTGAGAATTGGGGCAACGATACCGACCGTCTGTCACATTGAAGACACTTTCGTGGGCCGTGCGCCCTCGCACATCGTAATCATCCCTCCCCTCACCATAATAAACGCCGTATTTGGCTGTCGAACGGATGTGGTGGACGAGCCGTTCCAACAGGGAAATGGGTTGATCATTTTCACCCATGAGGACATGCCCAAGGCCGTGAGCAACCCCCAAGGCCCGCATCGAGCGAATGGTATCTATGAAGAGCGAGTGTGGGCCATTGAAGGAGTGCACGTAGCCCTCTCCTCCAGCAATCGAGGTCCAGCGCGATGCCTGGATGGCACCCGATACCTTGAGAGCCAATTCATAAAAGTGGCGTTCGAAATCGCGGTGAGGAATCCGCCCCTCCTTCATCAGACGTAGCAGATTGCCATAGGTGGAAACATTGTTGAAGCCATGGTCATGAACCCCAATATGCGAAAGGTGAGGCGCCATATGTTCCACGGTGGCTTCCCTTCCCATCTTCAGAAAGGATTTCTGGTGGGTAGCATCGTATTGCAAAATGGCCGAACCATACTGGAACCCTTGAGTCCATTCGGTCCATCCCCGGGTCGTATAGCGCCCCCGCACCGTGAAGACAGGCGTACCTCGAGATGTCTTCCAAGTGCGGTTCAGGTCATGGATCTTTCTGCCAGAAAGATCCCACATTCTTTCCAAAGCCGGTAAGAGCCTGGAGGGCGATAGCTTCTGATGAACTTGAATAGCCATGTTGGAGGAAGTATTGCAACCAATCCGTGCTTCAAGCCAGAACCAACAGCATCGAAGGTGAGCCAGCCAGATTCACAAAGAACTGCGATTAAAAGGCACAAACGCAGCGATCGGCAATATTTTTAACCGGAACACTGCGATCAGGAAGTCATGGATCCAGGCAGCGTGGACTCTCTCTGTTCAGAGGTCATCGAGAGGTTTTGTGATAGGCCACATCCTTCGTTTGACTGATACACCAGAGATGTTTCCAGGTTCTCACAAATATTTCTCCATCTGACATGGCATGGGTCGCGTTGCACATGGCATTGTCCAACGAATTGATCCGGATCAACTGAAACTGGGGTGAAGCCTGCAGTATAACCATTTCGGAGGATTGGTTCATGCAAAAGAGACGATCTCCGCAGCGAATCATGTTGGACCAGGAGGATGATTTGGGGCCTTTGCCACGAACCCGCTCCTCCCACATCACCTTCCCTGTGTTACGCTCACGGCAGATGGCGATTCCACTGGTATTGATCATGTACAGATGATCTTCAGCCATGACCCCCGAGCCGACGTTGTTCCCATCGCCGATACTCTGCCAAACTTGATGAGATTGGGAAATATCACCCAGCCCCCCCGTTTTGACGGCAATGGAAGACCCCTTGTATCCCCCCATGGCTACAATGAGATCGCCCTCTTGGATGGGTGAGGTGTAGACTAGAGGGTTCAATCCATTGGCCCACCAGAGTTGCTTCCCATCGATGAGATCAAAAGCGATCAGTCGATTGGGAAAGCTCATCACCAACTCCTGCCGATCACCCACCTTGAGCGGAAGAGGAGTACTGAAGGAGCCTGTGATACCTTTTTCATTGCCACGGAAGCCATCGGTCCGCCCTTTTTGATCTGCAACGGGCTCATGAAAAACCCAGGAGGTCTTCCCAGTCTTGAGATCCAATGCATAAAGGGCAGCGTCAGGACCCGGGCCGTGATAAATATAAACATGATCCCCTTGAATCACCGGGGAAGAAGCATTTCCCCAAACATGCTGCTGAGGCCCGAGATCACGATGCCAAAGCAAGTTTCCCTGCATGTCGCACGCCACCACTCCAGCAGATCCAAAAGTCGCAATCACATGCATGCCATCACTCACCGGTGATGCTGCGCAATAGGGATTTTGGGCGTGGGTGCTTTCATCTTGATCAAATTTAAGGGCATTCTGCCACAAAAGTGTGCCTTGGCGGCGGTCAAAAGCCATGATCGATCGCCTTTTGGTTTCATCGATGGCCTGGGTGATAATCACCTTGCCCTGAGAGACAATTGGAGAACTGTTACCTCTATCAGGCAGGGGTATTTTCCAACGAATGTTTTGATCCTCAGACCACTCCAGAGGGTAGGCATCTTCTGGAGCAACACTATTGGAATGAGGGCCACGCCACTCAGGCCAGTCAGCAGCGTGGCAGTAGGTGGCAAGGCTTAGCAGCAGTAAAGACCATCTCAATTTCATCGGTATCAATCTATGGAGTAGGACGTTGATTAAGCTAGCCTCTAGTCCCAAGGCAGGCAAGATTCAAGGGGCCAGCGCATCGGAAAAACCTTTTCTTAGGTGAACAAGTGGCCAATGAGTGGTGAATAAACTCGGAATAACTCGAGATTGCTATCTCGGTGTGATTCAATTTTAAGATACTTCCAAAGCGTCTCATGGAATCCAAACAGGAAAAACCCGATCTCAAGCATACTGAACGCAAGAAGCGACCTCGTAACGAGGTCAATCCTTTGGATCGATTGCCTCCTCACTCGGTGGAAGCTGAGCAGGGCGTCTTAGGCTGCGTCCTTCTCGACCCCACTGAAAACATTGGTCTATGTGTCGAGAAGTTCCGATCTGGATCGGATGTCTTTTATGATTTGCGACACCGAGTCCTCTTCGAACTGCTGGTCGAGCTTTTCGACAAAAAGCAGCCTATCGATATCTTTACTCTCTCTCAGAGCTTGAGGGATCGCCAGCAACTCGATCACGTCGGGGGTCTGAGCTACCTGAATGATTTGATGGATAAGGCTCCATCAGGGCTCAACCTCCCTTACTACTTAGAAATTGTCCGGGAAAAGCATGTCCTCAGAAAAATGCTGCACACTTGCTCGGACATTGTAGGACGCGTTTTTGAAGAGCAGGACAATGTCGAAGCACTCCTGGATACCGTTGAGCGCGATGTGCTGGCGATCAGTGAGGAACGCTCGGAAAGCGCCGACCGATCCATCAAGGCCTTGGTTCGTGATGCGATTGGAACTCTGGAGACGTATCACAAAAACCAGGGAATGCTCACCGGGCTCTCCACGGGATTTCATGATCTGGACAAAATGACGCACGGCCTGCATGGAGGCGAAATGGTCGTGGTAGCCGCCCGACCCAGTATGGGCAAAACATCTCTTGCCATGAATATCGCCGAGCATGTGGCACTAATTCAAAACGAACCCGTGGGTGTCTTCAGCCTGGAAATGACCGCCGAGTCGCTCATCCTACGCATGCTCTGCTCCCGAGCCAGGATCAATTTGAGAGCCGTTCGCGATGGTTTTTTTGCTGAGAGAGATTTTCCCAGGATCACTCAGGCAGCAACAGAAATGGCCAAAGCCCCCTTGTTTATCGACGATACCCCTGGCCTTTCCATTCTCCAGCTCAGAGCCAGAGCTCGCAGAATGGCCCAACAACACGGGATCAAACTGTTTGTCATTGACTACCTACAGCTGCTGAATTCTACTGCGCGACGAGCCGAAAATCGCCAACAAGAGATTTCGGATATTTCCAGTGGGGTCAAAGCCCTGGCCAAGGAATTAAGTGTGCCAGTCATTGTTCTCAGCCAGCTCAATCGAGAGCTGGAAAAGGATAAAAGCCGCAAGCCCAGAATGTCCGATTTGCGCGAATCCGGAGCGATCGAACAGGATGCGGATCTGATAGGTTTGCTTTACAAACCCAGCCAAGGCGATGATGATGAGGGCCCGGCATATGCCGAGCAGGAAGCCATCGGAGTGAACCTCTTAATTGCTAAGCAACGCAATGGCCCCACCGGCGACGTATGCTTAACCTTTTTCAAAGGATTTACCAGGTTTGAGAACGCGGCGAAAATCAGTGATGAAGACATACCGCCGAGTGCCTAGGCACTTGCGCCGGCTGAAACAACAATGGCCTGTCTGGGCATTTCTAGCATGCTGGCTGCCTCAAGTTGCGGGTCAGGATATTGCATCCAACAAAACCATTGAGACGGTTCAGGTCCGCCACATCGGCCCCGAACTGGTCAGCAACCAGATGGTTCTGAGCAATGTACAAACCCGCTCGGGAGATAGCTTTTCCTCCGAACGTATCAATCTGGATGTTAAAAATTTGCTCGGAACAGGCTACTTCCGCAATGTCGATGTTTCCTGGGAGGTCAAAGACAGTGGCATCGACCTTGTCTATACTGTCCAAGGCAAACCCAAGCTCACCGAGATTCGCTTTGAGGGCAACGAAGAGATCAAAGAGAAACGTCTGACAAAGCAGGTGACTTCAAAGGTAGGAGAGCCTATCGATGAGAAAACCCTCTTCGAAGATGCGAAGGCCATACGAGAATATTATCAGAAAAAAGGCTTTCAAAACACCACCGTTGATTATGTGCCTCTCATCAACGAGGACCGAGGCCAAGGAAGCGTCACGTTCGAAATTGTCGAGGCACCTAAAGTCAAGATCGACAAAGTTTTTTTCAAGGGCAACCAGGCATTCAGCCAGAGAAAACTTAGAAAGGTCATTAAGACACGCAATCGCTGGGCTTTTTCCTGGCTGACCGGCAGCGGCATCTTTAAGGAGGATCAATTCGAGGAAGACAAGGAAAAACTCCGGCAACATTACTGGGAGAGCGGTTATGTGGATTTTACGATCAACGATCTGGAATTTTCCTACCCTGAAAAAAACAAGATGGTGATCGAAATCACCATCGACGAGGGACAGCAATACCTTGTTGGCGATTTGCGGATACAAGGCAACGAAATCTTCTCAACTCAAGAACTCCTCTTTACCGAAACCAGCGATGGCCCCATCGAACGATTGGGCATGAACAAGGGCGATTTATTCACGCCTGCTGGACTTGAGGAAAACCGATCTGCATTGGAAGACCTCTATGAATCCCAGGGACACCTGACTCCTCGAAATCAAGGCAATACGCTGATTGGCGAATTCAAGACAGCCAATGCGGAAAAAGGCACTATCGACATCGATTATAAGATTGAGGAAGGCGAAACTTCCTATATTGAAAAAATCCAGATCCGCGGCAACACCAAGACTAAAGACAAAGTGTTACGCAGGGAATTGGCGGTGGCTCCAGGAGAACCATTTAACATGGTCTTGGCCAAACTGAGTCAGCAACGTCTGGAAGGGCTCAACTACTTCGAAAGCGTTGAAGCCGATGTAGAGCCTACTGATATCCCCGACAGAAAGGATTTGGTCCTATCGGTAGAAGAAAAGAATACCGGTAATTTCATGATTGGCGCAGGGTTCAATTCGATTGAAAACTTGGTTGCCTTTGCCGAGATGTCTCAGGCTAATTTTGATCTGTTCAAGCCTCCACTTTTTCAAGGAGGTGGACAAAAATTGAGATTGAGAGCTCAGGCAGGGACACGAATGCAAGATTATCAAATCACGTTTGTCGAACCATGGCTCTTCAATCAAAAACTTGAGTTTGAACAAAACCTCTATCATCGAGAGCTCAATTATGTGAGTCGCGTCTTTGATGAAAGACGCACCGGCACACGATCCGGGCTGCGCAAAACCCTGGGAAGTGACTTTCTCATCGGCGGAGTGAGTTACACATTGGAAAATATTGGAATATTCAATGTAGATCCAAATGCTTCCGAGTTTTTCAAGTCTCAGGAAGGTGACGCTTTGATCTCAAGACTCGGAACCTCTCTTTCGTACGACACCAGAGGGGCGGGCTTTTTGCCAAACTCGGGACAGCTCACCCGAGTGCGCGCAGAACTTGCAGGAGGACCTTTGGGCGCTGAGGTAAACCTTTACAAATTGGAACTCACCACCAAGCATTACTTCAAGGGTTTGGGCAAGGGGCACATCATAGAACTCTTGGCAGAAGCAGGTGTCGCAGACATCTATGGGGATACGCAAAACCTTCCTTTATATGACCGATGGTGGCTGGGCGGACTGCGCAACTTACGTGGTTTTAGATTCCGCGATGTTGGTCCAAAGGATCAGTTTGGCGAACCTATCGGGGGTTCTACTTATTGGATCGGTTCTGCAGAATACAGCATTCCCATCATCGACCGACTCCGGTTCGCAGTCTTTTACGATATTGGTATGGTGTACCAAGATCCTTACAGTTTTGACTCCAAGGTCATGGATCCATTGGCAGGCAATTCCCTCATCCTCGATACGGGCACCTACAACGACAACTTTGGATTTGGAGTCCGAATGAATCTTCCCATCGGGCCACTACGCCTGGATTATGGCATCCCCATGACGACCGATGAACAAAATGATGGAAGCGGACGATTCAACTTTGGTGTGGGCTGGGAGCGACCTTTTTAAGGTTGCAATCAGAGCAGGCAAAAAATCTCCGGACGGATCATCAAACCCGAATAAACTGAACTTATTAATTTTAGACGACGCATATCGAACGATGAAAACCTCACTCATGAAAAAGATCGCATGGACCCTTTTTGTTTGGTCCATGGTTCTCGGAACGACGGCAAGCGCCCAAGTTAAGGTGGCTACTTTGGACCTTCAGAAAGTCTTTGATGGCTACTGGAAAACCAAACAAATATCAGACAACCTGCAAGGTCAAGGTAAGGAATATGAGGAACAGCGGGAAAAGCTTGTTCAGCAGTATCAAAAACTTAATGAGGAATTTCGCTTGCTGCGTGAAGCCATTGAAGACCCCGCTGCATCGGAACTAGGTAAGGAGAAACGCACCAAGGAAGCGGACGCGAAACTTGCTGAAATCAGGGAACTGGAGCAAAGCATCAACGACTACGACAACACCACGAGAACCCAGATCACTGAGACTCAAAATCGGATGAAAAAGAATATTGTCCGCGAAATTCGAGAAACAGTTGCGGGCATTGCACGTAAAGAAAATTACAATATGGTGCTCGATATTGCCGCATTAGCTCGCACTGACACACCCATCGTCCTCTACCATGACGGTTCAGCTGATATCACTGAAAAGGTTCTCACTCAAATGAACGCTGGTGCGCCTGCGAGCGAAACACCATAAACTCCATCATCCTCCTAGAATATGTCTGACTCAACACACGGGCGTTTGGCTGTTTGCAGCTGGTCGCTCCAACCGGAGACCCCTGAAGCGCTCCTGTGTCATCTTCAAGACATCGGGATTCCCAGAGTGCAAATAGCACTGGACCCGATACGTGAAAATCCCTCGGTTTGGGGCAAATATGCCGAGCTCTGTGAAAAGCAAGGCGTCTCCAATGTCTCCGGCATGATGGTTACGGTGGGAGAAGACTACACCACCATGGAGACGATCAAGGAGACCGGCGGGGTGGTGCCTGATGCTACTTGGCCCGAGAACTTCAAGCATTTCAAAGACAATATCCAGGTCGCCAAAGATATGGGGCTTGCGCTGGTGACTTTTCATGCTGGATTCCTGCCCCACGAACCCTCCGATCCCAACTTCGCGAAGCTGATGGATCGTATTCGCCAGATTGGAGAACTTTTTGGGGAGCACGGAATCAGTCTCGGGTTTGAAACGGGTCAAGAAACCGCTGAAACTCTCAAGGCTTTTCTGGATCAACTGGCCATGCCCAACGTCGGAGTCAACTTTGATCCTGCGAACATGATTCTTTATGATAAGGGGGATCCGATTGAAGCATTGAAGGCTCTGGCCCCCTACCTCAAGCAATGCCATATCAAGGATGCCAATCGCACCAAGGAAGCAGGCACTTGGGGCGAAGAAGTCACCGCTGGGACCGGCCAGGTCGACTGGGATGGCTTTTTCAAAACCCTGGCCGCTTTGGGCTACCAGGGTGATTTTGCCATCGAACGTGAAGCTGGCGACCAGCGCGTTGCCGACATCATCGCCGCCAAAAACTTTGCGAAGCCTTTGATTCCCGCTTAGGTTCTTCTCTCATGGAAAAGGTCAAGGCAGGCATCATCGGCTTGGGCTTCATGTCAGTCGCCCATATCAAAGCCTACCGTCAGTTGAAAGACGTTGAGATAGTCGCGGTATGCAACCCAAGCGGCCGACGTTTGGATGGAGATCTGAGTGATGTTTTCGGCAATGTGGGCGACCAAGAGCCCGTCAAGCTCGACATGAATCAAGTTCAGGGCTACCAAGATGTGGAGGCTTTTTTGAATCATCCTGAGCTTCAAATTGTCGACATCTGTTCTCCGACAGCAACCCATTCACCCCTGGTCCTTCAAGCGCTTGAGGCAGGCAAACACGTGCTTTGTGAAAAGCCCATCACCCGCACCAGTGATGAAGCCAAAACATTGGTAGAAGCTATCGGCAAGCATTCCACCTATTTCATGCCAGCGATGTGTCTGCGCTTTTGGCCTGAGTGGCTCTTTCTGAAAAAGGCAATCGATGAAAACACCTACGGTAAAGCGCTCGGGGTTCGATTTCGACGAGTGGCTGAACCGCCTGGATGGAGTCAAGACAGCTATCTTGACGGGGAAAAATCGGGAGGGGCCTTGCTCGATCTGCATATTCACGACACGGATTTTGTACAATACTGTTTTGGCCTCCCAAAATCGGTGTTTTCAACAGGCTTCAGTAAGGTCAGCGGTGCCATTGATCATGTCGTCACTCAATATCAAACCGCTTCAGGAGCCTGCGTGTCTGCCGAAGGAAGCTGGGCCATGACCCCTGGGTTCGGATTCAACATGGCCTACAATGCTGTTTTTGAGCAGGCCACGATCGACTATGACATCGCCCGAGGAGAGGAGGCCTTGAAATTGTATGAGGCCGGCAAGGAGGGCAGGGTGATCAAGCTCGAAGGACTGGATGGCTATGCTGGTGAAATCCAGCATTTGGTCGATTGCATCCGCAAGCAGCAGCCACCGAGCATGGTCACAGCCGAGGATGGGCTCAACGCCATACGCATTTGTGAGGCCGAAGAACGCTCAGTTCAAACAGGAACCCTTCAGGAACTCTGAGGGCTTGGGACACTTTCGGATCCTTAGGCGAACTTGTTGACAAGTCAGATCGTAGTTAGTCTCCCCTATCACCTAGTTTCTCCATAGAGTGACCCCATCAATGGACTTGCCTCATCTTAAGTGAGGTTCTATTTTGCTCATCAACCTTGCTGAAGCCAAACAGATCCTACACCTGTTCTGGTAAAGCTTGCAGTCAAATATAACGGTCCAGTCATTAATCAAGCAGTTCACTATCCTGCCATGAATCCTATCGTCCGAATTCAACTCAGTGCCATGATGTTTCTCCAGTTCTTTGTCTGGGGAGCCTGGTATGTCACCGCACCCAATTACCTTGGCACAATCGGCTTTGGTGCCGCAGATTTTGGATGGACCTATTCAGTAGGTCCACTTGCAGGCATCATTTCCCCATTTTTTGTG
>Ga0181582_10001149_pt1 | contig 20332 bp, 17 predicted proteins | sample 071ome_32_FD_132438 | JGI IMG/M metagenome (GOLD analysis project Ga0181582, IMG submission 132438) | Coastal salt marsh microbial communities from the Groves Creek Marsh, Skidaway Island, Georgia - 071405AT metaG (megahit assembly) | ecosystem: Environmental > Aquatic > Marine > Intertidal...
CTATGCAATCGGTCAAGCCGGAGAAGAACGGGAACGAGTGTCGTTTCACCCGCTCTATCTCGTGCTCGCAGCCGGAGTGTCAGCCAGTTTTGTGACCGGCGACCTCTTCAACCTCTTCGTTGCGTTCGAGATGATGCTCGCCGCCTCATATGTTCTCATCACCCTCGGCGGTCGACCCGATCAAGTGCACGCAGGCATGACCTATGTCGTCATTTCTCTGGTTGCTTCAACCCTGTTTATTACGTCGCTAGCCCTGCTGTACGCAGCAACAGGAACGGTCAATATGGCCGATCTCGCAGGCCGGCTCGCTGAAATTGACCCCGCTCTTCGACACGGGTTCTCCATCATGCTGCTCATCGTCTTCGGCATTAAAGCGGGTCTCTTTCCTCTCTTCTTCTGGCTTCCAGATAGCTACCCCACCGCCCCCGGACCAGTCACCGCAATCTTTGCGGGCCTCCTCACCAAAGTCGGCGTATACGCAATCATCCGTACTCAAACCTTGATGTTCCCTCCCGGCGACGGCGGGGCTAACTGGGGCGACGATGTTCTTCTGTGGGTCGCAGCGGCAACGATGATCGTTGGAGTCATTGGAGCGATTGCGCAAGACGACATGAAGCGAATTCTTGCGTTCCACATCATCTCGCAGATCGGTTACATGATTATGGGGCTCGGACTATTCACCGTGATCGGTGTTGCCGCAGCGGTGTTCTATGTGATCCACCACATCGTCGTAAAGACTGCCCTCTTCCTCGTCGCGGGTCTCGTCGATCACCGAGCGGGATCGTCACGCCTCAGTTCTGTTGGCGGATTAGTTCGTAGCGCTCCGGTGATCGCTGCGCTATTTGCCGTCCCCGCTCTCAGCCTGGCTGGGTTGCCGCCGTTCTCAGGGTTCCTTGCAAAATTTGCCCTCGTCGATGCTGGCCTCAGCCAAGGCTCATCCGCCATCGTCGCTGTCGCTCTTGCCGTCGGGCTCTTCACGCTGTTCTCGATGACAAAGATTTGGACTGGGGTGTTTTGGGGAAGCGCCGAAACCGAACCCGAACGTGCCCCTCAAACCACTGACCGGTTCAGCGGACCACCTCTGATGGTGCTCGCAACGCTTTCGCTCGTCGCAATATCAATCGGTTTCTCGATCTGGGCCGGACCAATTCACGAATTGTCACAGCGCGCAGCAGAAGATCTACTCAACCCTGCTGGCTACATCAGCGCCGTGCTCGGGGAGTCTGCACCATGAGACGTGTCACCCTCAGTGCTGTCGTCTGGCTGACCGCCTTGTGGGTCATGCTGTGGAATGACGTTTCGGTAGCGAACGTTGCCTCTGGCATCGTTCTTTCGATTGCGCTCTTGGCCGCCAATCGCCTTCCCTTCGCTACCGGTGCTACCTCCGGGAGCGACGAACGGTTGCGAATCTCGCCGCTCCACTTCCTGTACTTCATCGTCTACGTCGTGCTGCAACTCGTTCGGTCAAATCTGTCGCTGGCTCGCAAGATCCTCACCCGAACCAACACGGTGAATGCCGGAGTCATTGCCGTTCCGATGCGTACGTCTGGTGAGATGACAATGCTCGTGATGTCGAACGTCATCACCCTCACTCCTGGAACGATCACGATCGAGGCAAAGGGCTCTCCTGCAGTGCTGTACGTCAACGTTCTTCACCTCGATGATGTCGAACGAGTTCGCAGCGAACTGCACCAACTTGAGTCTGTATGCGTGCGGGCCTTCGGTTCGCGCTCGGCACGCTCTCAACTTAAGGAGGCACGTCTCCCATGACCGTCTTCGCTGCTATTGCATTTGTCCTCCTAGCCGGAGGGTCAGTGTGCTTTCTCAATCGACTCTTTCGCGGGCCATCAATCGCCGATCGTGTCATTGCTCTCGACGGTCTCTTGGTCACCGTCATCTGCGGCATCATGATCGAAGTCACCCGCGAGCAGTCGATCACATCACTCGACACAGTGTTGATTGTTGCGCTGGCCGCATTTATCGGAACGAGTGTGCTTGCCCGGTACGCAGAACGCCGCTCTGAGGGAGGTGACGGGAACTGATGGACGTTATCGCTGGGCTCTTCATGGTGTTAGGAGCCGCTCTCGTGCTGACTGCCGGCATTGGTGTTGCTCGCTCGTGGAGCATCTACGCCCGAATGCACTCGGCGGCAATTGCGCCGACCCTCGGTGTCATCTCAGTTGCCGTTGGGCTCGCACTCAGTATTCGGTCGACTGCCGCATTTGTGACGGCGTTCCTTGTGGTCATTCTTCTGCTGGTCACGGGCCCAGTCGGGTCACATCTCTTGACCCGTGCGGTGTACCGACAGACGCAGTCAGCGCTCGACAGCGTCGATGAACTCGCCCGTGACGAGTCTTCTGACTCGTAGGCAGTGAGCACGCGCCTCTCGGCGTCAACGCAACCCACTCGCAGACACTCTTCACCCCTTCACGTAAGGGTCGCCTGCAAGGTCGCATCATCACGACCTGCCAGTGGGCATCGGCCATAATGGGGTGTCGATGCGAAGAGATCGCCCTTTTCAGCTTGGGGTTCACTCGGTTGCAATCTCGAATCTTGCGACCTCAATGGGCGCACCTTCACAGAGAGCGAGGAAAGTAAATGGAGTTCAATCGGTCTCGGATGACGGTCGCAGATGTGCGAGCCCTGAAGGGCGTTCGACAGATGTCGATGGTGTACGTCCAAACAGTTGAGGAGGCAGCCGCTTGCGCTTCGGCAGGTATTGATGTGCTGTCAATCGAACAACAGTTTTGGAGTCCGGAAATGCGCATCGCAGCCGGTGACTGTTTTGTACAGGTAGGGCTGAATTACGGCAGGCTTGCAACAACCGATGACTACCTTCGGGCGGGTCACGACGCGCTCCTCAGCGGAGGCGACTGTTGCTACTGCGCCGCAAGCTCAGAAATCATTTCACGCCTGTCGACCGAGGGCATTCCAATTGTCGGCCACGTCGGGCTCATTCCTTCTCGGCGAACATGGACGGGCGGCTTCAAAGCGGTCGGCAAAACACTTGAATCGGCCCAACTTGTGATGCAGCAGATCCGAAATCTTGAAGAGTCAGGAGCATTCGCTGCAGAAATAGAGGTCGTGCCGGCAGAAATTACCCGAGCCATAGCCGAGAGGACGTCCCTCGTACTGTTTTCGATGGGTGCTGGCACCGGAGGCGACGCACAGTACCTGTTCGCCGAGGACATTCTTGGTTACACCCAAGGGCATCGTCCTCGCCATGCAAAGGTGTACCGAGATTTCCGCTCTGAATTTGAACGTCTCCAACGCGAGCGGGTGGCGGCCTTTAGCGAATTTAGAGCCGATGTTGAATCAGGGGCATACCCTGAGGAACAGCACCTCGTCGGTGTCAGCGACGAGGTTCTCAACGCATTCACTTCTTCACTCGACAACAACGCTTAGGAGCTCAAGATGTCATTACGAGAAAGAACACGATTCGATCGCAACGCCTGCTCGATCGACGAGTTTCGAACACTGATCGAATCTGCCCCAGTCATCGCCCCCGGAGCGACAAACGTCGAGTTAGGCGTTCCGGTCTACGCCGCAGCCGATATCCGCGACAGGGTCGCAAAGGAGGGAACCGATCGGGGTGTGCGCGCTGACCTTGCCACCGTCCTCCACGATGGCGCCGGCATTTTTGTGCTGAGTGGAGCAGTCGATCACAACGTTGCTGATCGAGCGTCAGAAGTGTTTTTCAACATGATCGCCCAACAGCATGCCGAAGGTAGGCAAATTGGTGACCATTACGCGAAGCCAGGGGCAAACGATCGTGTGTGGAACGCAATTGAAAAGCTTGCCTACCTCGCGCCTGAGGTATTCATCGACTATTACAGCAACGACTGCATTGCGATTGCCGCAACAGCGTGGCTCGGCCCGAATTATCAGATCTCGTCTCAGATCAACGTCGTGAACCCCGGCGGAACCGCCCAATCACCCCATCGCGATTACCACTTGGGCTTTATGACCGATGACGAAGCCGAACAATTTCCTCTCCACACTCACCTGTTGTCGCCGATGCTCACCCTCCAAGGAGCCGTCGCTCATTGCGACATGCCAGTCGAAACTGGGCCAACGATGTACTTACCGCATTCGCAGAAATACCCCCTGGGTTATCTTGCTTGGCGTCGACCTGAGTTCATCGAGTACTTCGAAAAACACAGAACACAACTGCCACTTCATAAAGGCGACGCCGTGTTCTTCAATCCAGCCCTCTTTCATGCCGCTGGCACAAATATCAGCTCAGACGTAAAGCGGATGGCGAATCTCCTCCAAATATCAAGCTGTATGGGGCGCGCCATGGAGACAATGGACCGAATCGAAATGTCAAAGGCAGTGTTCCCCGCGTTACGTCATCGCGTGGAGGCAGGCCTCGAGGGCAATGCGTTGAGGTGTGTTGCGACCGCCCTTGCCGACGGTTACGCATTTCCGACCAATCTCGACAATGACCCACCAATCGGAGGACTTACCCCGCCCTCTCACCTTGACATCCTGCTCGATTCTTTGAGCGAGGGTGTAACCGCTGAAGAATTTGGCCAAGTGGTCGATGCGCTCGTTGCACGACGCCGAAGTCACTGAGGCGATAGCAGTGACTTCAGATCACCCGGTGCGAGTCGGGATTGTTGGCCCTGGCTGGTGGTCAGAAACAATGTTTATCCCGGCGGTGCGGTCATTTAACGATGCTGAGTTAGTTGCGATCTGTGGGAGGAATCTCGAGCGAACTACTCACTTCGCACGCATGAATGCGATTCCACTGGTGTTCACCGATCCAGTCGAGATGTTCCAAAGCGGCACAATCGATGCCGTGATTATCTCGACTTCGAACAACAGTCACCACCCGCTGACAATGGCCGCTCTCGACCACGGTCTCCACGTACTCTGCGAAAAGCCATTAGCGATGAACCCTGCTCAAGCAGACGAAATGGTTCGCTCTGCGAACGAAATGAACGCAACCTGCCTCGTGCCGTTCACATACCGCTTCATGCCGACATCGCAGTATCTCCATCGACTCGTGCACGACGGATTCATTGGTGAGCCGTATCTCATCAATCTTCGGTACTACACCGGCTTTGCCCGCGATGGTGCATACGCCTGGAGATTCGACCTTAAAGAGTCGGGGGCAGGTGTTCTAGGTGACCTCGGCACACACTGGATCGACATGGCGCGTTGGCTCATCGGCGAGATCACCGCAGTCACCTGCACACTCACCCATCTTGTACCAAGAGCGCCCCGCCCAGATGGCGTGCCCTACGAAGTCGGCGATGACGGAGCAAATATCTTGGTTGAGTTTGCCAATGGCGCTCATGGCGTCATCGTCGTCTCTGCAATCTGCCATGAAGATGGGCCATTCGGTCAGTCACATCACATCGACATTCACGGCAGTGAAGGAACCCTCTACGCAACAAACGACTGGATTCATACTCAGGAAGTCCGTGGAGCACGCTCCGGAGAACCAATCATCGAACTTCCGATTCCTGACGACATCTGGGGTTCGCTACGCCGAGATGAAGTGGGTCATACCTACCGGGATGTTTTCCGCACCACCGATGTGCTGACTCGAGGTTGGCTGGCCGGAGTACGGGATTCACGCACCGACGTCGAGCCATCATTCGCAGACGGCGCAGCAGCGCAGAGGATCGTTGAGGCATGCCAAGTAAGTGCACGCGAGGGCCGCAGGGTTCTCCTCGCGGAAGTCCACGATGACTGACCTGCGGGATGTTCCTGTTGACGATGCTGCAACAACCTCTACCGGCGAGACCCACGGACAGCGCCTCAGCAGGAGCGTAAAGTGTGAACGAAGAGTTGAGCCTTGAGACAAACGCTCGCCTGCATGCCTAAAAATCAAGTTTGATGAAAGGACCTCTATGACCACCCTCAATATCGGCTTACTTGGTGCTGGGCGCATCGGTAAAGTCCACGGTGCTGCGATTTCAGAAACCGCCGGTGCTCGACTCGCAGCAGTTGCCGACGCAGTTCCCGAATCCGCAAATGAACTTGCTCTTATGCATGGCGCCGAGGTTCGTTCGATCGAAGAGATCATGGACGACGCATCGATTGATGCGGTATTCATCACGACCCCAACCGACATGCACGCTGACCTCATCGAGGATGCTGCGCGCCGAGGGAAGAAAATTTTTTGCGAGAAACCGATCGACCTCAGCGTCGACCGTGTTCGCGAGTGCCTTGCCGTCGTCGCCGAGCATGACGCAACATTGATGGTTGGCTTTAACCGGCGTTTCGATCCGAACTTCAAACAGGTCCGAGATCACATCGACAGCGGCGCGATCGGAGATGTTGAGATGGTGAACATCATTTCGCGCGATCCCGGTCCACCACCCCTGTCATATATGGAGCGCTCTGGTGGGCTCTTCAAAGATATGACAATTCACGATTTCGACATGGCTCGTTTCCTTCTCGGCGAGGAACCAGTTGCGGTCACCGCAGTTGGCTCCGTCCTCGTCGACCCCGCAATCGCGACTGTTCCCGACATCGATTCCGCAGCGGTCACGCTCGTGACCGCGTCTGGCAAAATCGCTCAGATTTCAAATTCTCGTCGCGCCTCTTACGGCTACGACCAACGTGTTGAAGTCCACGGATCAGCAGGAATGGTGCGAGCTGACAACTTGCACGAGACAACAGTCGAGCTTGCGACGTCCGACGGCTACAACACGACTCCACTAATGAACTTCTTTCTCGAGCGTTACATGCCTGCGTACAGAGCCGAGGTCCAGTTGTTTGTCGACGTCGTGACCAACGGCGCTGTACTCACTGCAACTGGCGATGACGGGCTCCGATCACTCGTACTCGCCGAAGCAGCAGCGCGAAGCGTTTCAGAGGGCCGAACAATTTCGGTCGGCGAGGTTTGATTGAGCCCCACATCGCTAACGATTTTTCAATATGCGCAAATAACGGTTGATGCTTTCCTTTGCTGGCCCTATCGTCGTGGGCGCTATGCCCGACGTCGTTGCCTCCCATACCCCTCAGCAACGTAATCGTCTTTTTCGGCGATCAGGTTTACGTAATCGAGGACCCCAATGACCCGTCGATACTTTCCAGCTGGCGATATCTCCAGAGGATCAGACCCCGTCGCATTTGGTCCACACGATGCGGGCTGGACGTACTGCGGGCTTGAGGTATGGAGCCTGAATGCCGGTGAAACCCGCGAATACGCCACTCAAGAATCTGAAATCTTCGTGTTGCCACTTTCAGCCACCGACGTAACCGTTCGGGTCGATGACGTCGACTACGAACTTGAGGGCAGAACATCAGTGTTCTCGCGAGTGAGCGATTTTCTTTACGTTGGGCGCGACACATCACTGACGATTTCTTCAGTGTCGGGGGGCGAAATTGCGCTCCCGTCTGCGAAATGTGAACGCCCACTGCCCCCAAAGGTTGGAAGGGCAGGCGAAGTTGCCGTTGAGGTTCGCGGAGCAGGCCAAGCCACCCGCGGCATTTCAAACTTCGGAAGTCCAGAATCGTGGTCGCATGCTGATCGGCTCATGTGTGTCGAGGTGTACACCCCTGATGGAAACTGGTCGAGCTACCCACCGCACAAACACGATGATTCACCCGAATGCCCTGTGAACAACGAAGAGGCCTACTACTTCCGTATTGGTGACGCCGGTTCGACAGAGTACTCAAGAGACGGATTCGGCATGCACCACACCTACACCGGTGATCGCCCCGACCTTGACCCTTCAGAGTGGGTAAGCGACTCGATGCCTGTCCACGATGGCGATGTCTATGTCATCCCGCGTGGCTATCACGGCCCGTGTATCGCCGCTCCCGGCTATTCGATGTACTACTTGAACATCCTCGCCGGACCGGGCGGAGAACGCTCGATGGCGTTCTGTGATGACCCAGCCCACCATTGGGTTCGTGCCGAGTGGGAATCGATGCCTTCCGATCCTCGGTGCCCGATGGTGACAGCATCAGGACCACTATTTCCCAATTCCCAGAACCAGTAGGAGTAGCAGTGTCAACATTTCTCGATCGAATCGCCGCTGCCCCAATTTCTTGGGGAATCTGCGAGGCTCCCGGCTGGGGCCTTCAACTTCCTGTTGACCGCGTGCTTGGCGAGGCCCAGTCACTCGGCATTCCAGCTTTTGAACAGGGAGCCCTTGGGTGGCTGCCAACAGACCCGGCCGAACAGCAGTCAAAACTCAGAGAATACGGTATGCAACTCCTCGGAGGGTTTGTGCCACTGGTACTACACGATGCGTCTGTTCGCGATGAGCAATTTGCCGAGGCTGATCGCGTTGCCAGTGCAATGTCTGCAGCGGGTGGTCGTTACTTCATCTCTGCGCCAGTGCCGGCACTCGATGACTGGCATCACCTGGCCCTGAGCAAGGACGAATGGTCAGAACTACTTACAAACATCGACAAGATTGGACAAATCTGTTCTCGTCACGGCCTCGAGCAAGCCTTACACCCTCACGTCGACACGATCATCGAAACCGCTGCTGACTTCGACCGTTTCATTGAGGGTTGTTCAGCAAAATTTTGCTTCGACACTGGGCATCTCACTATCGGTGGTGCTGATGTGAGGTCAATCGCAAACAACCATTTCGACCGAATCGGTCTGGTGCACCTCAAAGACGTAGACGAACACGCAATGCGTCGAGAGCGTTCGGGCGAACTTGATTTAATGGGTGCAACTCAGGCAGGTCTTTTTCCGTCACTGGGAGATGGCATCGTGCCGCTCGGCGAGATCGTGACCATCCTCGAAGACCGCGGGTACGACGGGTGGTACGTGATGGAAACCGACGTTGCTCTGACCAATGGAGAACCTCCTCTCGGCGAGGGGCCCGTGCATGGAGTGGAGCGAAGCCTGAGTTACCTCAGGTCGCTGCAAGTGTCAGCGTGATCACACCGACCCCAATAGCAACAGGAGCATGACGCAGATGGACATCGAATTGCTCACCGTCGGTCGGATATCGGTCGATCTCTACGCAGAACAACTCAACGTTCCGCTTGAAGATGTTCAAAGTTTTCGAAAGTCAATCGGCGGAACCGCAACGAATGTGGCCGTAGCAACCGCTCGTCTCGGACACCATGCTGCTCTCGTCACACGTGTTGGCGACGATCCGATGGGTCGTTACATCAGACATGCCCTCGAAGATACGTTCAAGGTCGACACCCGATACGTGCAGACCGATCCGAACCTTCGAACACCGCTTGCGTTCGCAACGATGGAAGACCCCGCAGAGCCGACAGTCGACTTCTATCGAGCTCCTCAGGCTCCCGACATGATGATCTTGCCAACCGATGTCGACCGAACTGTTGTCGAAGGGGTTCGTATCTTTTGGTTTCCGGCATCACGATTCGCCTTTGAGCCGAGTCGGTCAACGATGCACGAGATGCTTGTTTGGCGGCAACGCTCCCAGCACACAGTTCTCGATCTTGACTGGCGACCGGCCTTTTGGCCCGATGCCGCAACAGCTCGAGCTGAAATCAGCCCGGCAATAGATCACGCGTCGATTGTCATTGGTAATCGAACCGAATGTGAGATTGCCATCGGAGTCTCTGACCCGGAGCTCGCGGCCGATGTACTCATTTCACGAGGAGTGACCTCAGCAGTGATCAAGATGGGTGGTGACGGGGTGCTCGTTGCAACAGCAGGTGGAGATCGTGAACACATACCTCCCTACCCGGTGAATGCCTTGTCCGGGCTCGGTGCAGGCGATGCATTCGGAGGAGCGTTCTGCCATGGATTGCTGTCGGGGTGGACAATCGCAGATTGTGCACGTGCTGGAAACGCAGCAGGAGCGATCGTTGCAGCCCGCCTTATGTGCGCTGATGATATGCCCTACCTTTCCGACATAGAGCTGGTCCTCACCCGAGGCAGTGTTCCCGAAGGCATTTAAGGTCGAGTGATGGCGTTGATTTCAGATGCGATGTGGAACGACATGTTGACGCAACGAATAGAGGAGCCACATGCCGCGCTCACTGCGTTGCGGTCACGGCGACGGCGGCCTCTTCTCACCGATAACCGACTGTTTATCGTTGCCGCTGACCACACAGCTCGAGGAATGCTTGGTGTTCCAGGTGAGCCATTCGCAATGGCTGACCGCCGCAGAATGCTCGAAGCTCTCGCAGTCGCTCTGTCGGTCGAAGGAGTAGACGGAGTCCTCGCGAGCGCCGACGTGGCAGAGGACCTCGCTCTGCTTGGCCTACTCGATGAGCGACTTGTCTTCGGGACGATGAACCGAGGTGGACTAGCTGGCGCATCCTGGGAACTTGATGACCGCATGACGGCCTACAGCGCCGCCACTCTGCACTCGAATGGGCTCGATGGCGGCAAGGTGCTTCTGCGACTCGCCGACAACGATGCAGGAACTGCTCTCACGATTGAACGCTGCGCAACAGCAGTGGATCAATGCGCAGCGCTCGAACTGCCCATCATGGTCGAACCATTGCCGTACACAGTCGACCCGGCAACGGGTAGCGCACAACTACTCGACGACGACGACGCGCTCTTGCGTGCCGTCGCAGTTGGTGCTGGCCTCGGAGGAACGTCCACAGCGACCTGGCTGAAGGTTCCGGCCTCCCGAGACCCCCAACGAATGCTCGCCACAACGACACTTCCTGCCCTCATCCTGGGAGGCACCCCAGGAAACGACCCCGAGGCAACCTATGCGTCGTGGGAACGCTCCATGGAAGTGCCAAACGTACGCGGACTTGTCGTCGGGCGCTCGCTGCTCTTCCCGGCAGACGGCGATGTTGAGAGCGCAGTCCGCCGGGCAGCACGTATCGTTCGACCAAAGGCACATTGAGCCACACACCACCCAACTCATCGCACCGAAGGAGAGCATCATGAGACTGACCGCAGCACAAGCACTCGTTCGTTACCTCATTGCACAACGCACGATCATCGATGGGGTTGAAGAGCCTCTGTTCCCTGGTGTGTACGCAATTTTTGGTCACGGAAATGTGACAAGCCTCGGACACGCACTAGAGGAGGCCCGCAACGAACTTCCGACGTGGCGTGGACAAAATGAGCAGGGTATGGCTCTTGCGGCCGTCGGGTATGCCAAGGCGGTTCGCGGCCGACAGATCATGGTTGCGACCTCATCGATCGGCCCTGGCGCCCTCAACATGGTGACCGCTGCAGGAGTTGCACACGCCAATCGACTTCCGGTGCTGTTGCTCTCTGGCGACACGTTCCAAAGTCGAATCCCTGACCCGGTACTTCAGCAGGTCGAACATTTCGGCGACCCGACCATCACCGTTAACGACGCGTTTAAACCAGTGAGTCGTTACTGGGATCGCATCACACGGCCCGAGCAACTCCTGCATTCTCTTCCTCATGCAGTTGCCACCATGCTCGACCCAGCATCTCGAGGCCCCGTCTTTCTCGCGCTCCCGCAAGACGTTCAGGCCGAATCCTTTGATTACCCCGATGCCTTCTTTGCTCAGCGCATACACACACCCGCCCGTCCACGCGCAGATGTTCAGCAACTTGCCGATGCGGCTGCAGCGATCAGGGGCGCTGAACGCCCACTCATCATTTGCGGAGGTGGCGTGCACTTTTCGGGCGCCGAGCAGTCGTTGCAACATTTTGCAGAACGGCATCAAGTGCCTGTTGTCGAAACCGTTGCCGGCAAAGCAAGTTTGGTCGCATCTCACCCATTGAACGCCGGACCTGTCGGTGTCACGGGTTGCACTTCAGCAAATGCCCTGGCATCCGAAGCTGACGTTGTCATCGCCGTCGGGACTCGCCTTCAGGATTTCACAACGGGCTCTTGGACAGCTTTTCAAGATTCGTGCACGTTTGTTGGAATCAACACGGCAGGGTTCGATGCGCGCAAACACGCAGCAGTTGCCATTGTCGGTGATGCACGCGAAGTTCTTGACGAGTTGTCGACCTCTCTAAGTGACTGGACAGGCAGCGACCAGTGGATCCGTCGATCTGAGAGCGAAACCGCCAAGTACCACGCATATATCGATGAAATTTCGACACCTTCCCAAACCGGTGATGACCTACCCACTTATGCCCAAGTTGTTGGTGCCGTCGATCGCGTCGCTCTTCCATCAGACTATGCGCTGACCGCCGCAGGCGGATTTCCTGGCGAACTCAATAACGGGTGGCGAGCAAAAGGTCTCGACACCTTTGACTGCGAATACGGCTTTTCTTGCATGGGATACGAAATCTCTGGTGCATGGGGAGCCAAAATGGCAATGCCAGACCGCGAGGTCATCACCTTCGTCGGCGATGGCTCATATCTGATGATGAACTCCGACCTGTATTCGTCGGTGCTTTCGGGCCACAAACTCATCGTGATTGTGTGCGACAACGGCGGATTTGCTGTTATCCATCGTCTCCAAACAGGTCAAGGCGGAGTGGGCTACAACAACCTCATTGCCGACACTAGAAACGCCGGGGAGGTGTATGTCGATTTCGCAGCTCACGCCGAGTCGATGGGTTGCAAGTCGGAGCGCGTGGCCACGATCGCTGAATTTGATGCGGCGTTTGAGCGGGCACGGGCAAGCGATACAACCTACGTCATAACGATGAAAACAAGCCCTTCTGATTGGACAGAAGGTGGAACCTTCTGGGAAGTCGGTGTTCCCGAAGTGAGCAACCGCGCTGAGGTGCTTGCAGCTCGCCAACAGATGGATGAAGGCAAGCAGTCACAGCGCCTGATCTAATCGATACGTCTCACGCAACCATTTCACAATGAAATGAGGGAACCTCATGATTGTCATTATCAACGGCGGAACGCAGGGCCTCGGCGAGGCGATTGCACGCCGCCTGCTCGAGACGAGCATCGCATCTGGCATCGTGCTCATCGGCCGTTCGACAGAGCGAGGTGAAGGGCTCGCATCATCGCTGTCGACAAACGGTGTACCAACGCACTTCTTGCAAGCCGATATTTCAGATTTTGACGCCCCCAAGCGAATCGTTCAGCACACGATCGACATGTTCAATCGAGTTGATGCTGTCGTCAACGTTGCTGCGGCGACATCTCGCGCAACGTTGTTCGACGACACCCCAGAACATTTCGACCGACAGATGGCAGTAAACGTAAAAGGCCCCTATTTCTTGATTCAGGAAGCCACCCGGCAGATGATTCAGCGTGGGCATGGGGGCTCGATCGTGAATGTTGGTTCGACAACAGGTCATGGTGGTCAGACAAAGCTCACCTCGTACGCAATGTCAAAAGGCGCCCTCACCATCATGACGAAGAACCTTGCGTTTGGGCTCATGCGTCACGGGATTCGTGTCAATCAGGTCAATCCGGGCTGGATGGAAACTGAATCGGAGCATCAGACCCAAATCACCCAAGACGGTGCACCAGACAACTGGCTCGAGTTGGCAGCCCCCACTCGACCGCTTGGCCGCCTCGTGCAACCAAGCGAGGTCGCCAATCTTGTCGTCTATTGCCTTTCGGATGACGCGGGTTTGCTCACAGGTAACTGTATTGACGTTGATCAATCAGTTCAGGGAGCCGGCGATCCCCCTCTGCCCGATGCTTCTGACACCATCTCGCCATGACGTGACACACACCAACGAAATGAAGCGGGTTATAACGCAACATTTTGTAAAGGGAAATCTTCCAAATTTGTGACAATAACGTTGACATATGTGACATTCCGTCTAGCCTCACTCATGCCTCAATTAAGGCACAAGCCCCTCGTTCTCACTCCGCAACTTCCAAGTTGCACAACGGGAGCGGGTGGTCACCTTCACAATCACTTCCAACGGAAGCTCACAAGGGGGAGTTCACCCAATATGAAGAAATTGCGCAATATTGTTGCGCCCGCACTGGTGGCAGCACTAACGCTCGCCGCCTGTGGTGGCGACGACACTGCAACCGAAACTGAAGAGCCAGCAGCCGAAGAACCGGCCGCCGAAGAGACGGCGACCGAGGATTCAGTCGTTGTTACTCAAGGTTCAGACCTCACATTCCATATGGTCACCCACTCGGACGACGGCCCATTCTGGTCAGTCGTGAAGCGTGGCATGGACGCAGCCTGTGAAGACGTAGGCGTGAACTGCGTCTGGCTCGGCTCCAACAACGACCCGGGTGTTCAGGTTCAAATGATCGAGCAAGCGATCTCTGAGGGTTCAGACGGCATCGCTTCAGCTCTCGCAAGCCCCGACCAGCTCGTCGGACCGCTCCAGTCGGCGGTTGCCGCAGGCATCCCAGTCGTTACCCTCAACTCGGGTCTCAACAACTGGCAGGAGATCGGTGCTCTCACCCACGTGGGCCAGGACGAAATCATCGCTGGTCGCGAGGCAGGTAAGCGCTTCAATGAGCTCGGCGCCACCAAAGTGCTCTGCGGCCGTCAGGAAGAGTCCAACGTCGCTCTTGAAGAGCGCTGTGACGGCGTGGCAGAAACCTTTGACGGAGAGGTTCTTTCCCAGTTTGTCGGTCTCGACGCCGACCAGACTGAGCAGCAGAACTCAATCGCCGCAGTGCTCGCCGCTGACCCAGACATCGACGCCTTCATGGGTGCCGGTCCAGTTATCGCAATGTCCGGTCTCGCAGCAGCGAATGACTCCGGTCGCGAAATGAAGGGCATCGGCGGCTTCGACATGACGCCAGAGCTCCTCGCAGCAATCGATGCCGGTGACATCTCATTCACCGTTGATCAGCAGCAGTACCTCCAGGGTTACTTGCCGATCGTCCTCATGTACCTCAACGTCACCAACGCGAATGTCGCCGGTGGTGGCCAGCCAGTCCTCTCCGGTCCTGGCTTTGTCGACACAAGCAACGCCGCTCAGGTGGCCGAGCTCGTCGGCGCTGGTACTCGCTGAGGTAACTCACACTGACGCAATGCGTCTTATTGCGGGAAGGGGCCGGCCCAAATGGGCCGGCCCCTCCTCGTTTGTCTTGTAATATTCGTGCCGATGGCAGCACATGTTGGGGTTGGGGCTTGGATACATGAATGACGTGATAAATAACTCATCTCAAAGCGATGAAGATGGTGATGACAGTGCACAAGATGAGCGCCTGACATACCGGGGAATCTTCCAGCGGCTCTTCATTCGACCCGAGATCGGTGCTCTTATCGGAGTTGTTGGCCTCTGGGTCTTTTTCTGGGCGGTCACCGTTCCATTCGGCACCGCTGGTGGCACGGCTAGTCTCGTCGACTTTGCTTCGACACCGCTCGGCATCATGGCCGTTGCAGTTTCGCTATTGATGGTCGGTGGCGAGTTCGACCTCTCGGCAGGTGCGATGACGGGAGCCATGGGAATTCTTGTCATCATGCTCTCTCTCGAGGTAGGCGAACGCGGCGGCGCTGGCCTCAACCTGTGGTTCGCTATTCCAATTTCTTTTGCATTCGCGCTTCTTATCGGTTTCTTCAATGGACAACTCGTCGAGAGGACGAAACTTCCGAGCTTCATCATCACTCTCGCCACATTCTTTGTGCTGATTGGCGCAAAACTTGGCTTCTCAAAACTCATCGTCGACCAAGTCCAGGTCGGCGACATCCGCAATGCCAGCGGCTACGAGTTTTGGCGGCGGATTTTCGCCAGCGAGTGGCAGCGGAATGACCACCAGTGGTCCCAGCGTGATGTGGTCTTCCTCATTCTCATTTGCATCATCATTGCCTTGGTGCTCTTTGCTGTTGCAGAAATGCAATTTGCTCGCCAGACCGAAACCTCATCATCGACATCAAGTGTTACGTCGTTAATCATTTCGCTGATCGGAGTTGCGGGAGCCATCGCAGGAATTGCTGTGCTGCACTCGACTGACGGAATCTCCGGCAACACGCTTGGCGCCATTCTCATCGGCGTTGGCGCACTGCTTTGCCTCACCGGGTTCGGACGAATGCGTTTCCAAACGCAAGAGTCGATCGGAGCGATCTCACTCAACCCCAGTGTCACGCGTTGGCTCATTGCTGGTATCGGGGGAATCATTGCTGCGGTCGTTATCGCAGCCTCAATGGATGCAAACAACACCGACAATCTCATCTTTCCGTTCACCCACCAAGGTCTGCGAGCCACACTCTTCCTCACCTGCATCGGGCTTGGATATGCCGCCCTTTTCATCTCACTCGCGGCCGCCCGACGAGTGAGCGTTGCGACGCGATCACTCGTCTTATTCTTAATGGCAATCTCGATGGCTGGACTTGCGTTCTTTGTTCGTTCGCAGTCAACATCCACCAAGTTCCGCGCCGATGGTTTCAGCGTCATGCTCGGAGTCGCTGCGGTGATGGTTATTTGGCTTGTGCTCGGACTGATGTTCTCTGAACGAGCAAGCGTCGATGCTCAAGCTGACCGCCTTGGCAGTCGCCTTCTTGCGACCGCAGGGGTGCTCACCTGCGCAGCATTTGTGATCAGGTTGCTCTTCACTCTCCCCAGTGAAATCGAAGCTGAAATTATTCCAGCGAAGTTCTCAGTACGAACCCTTTGGTTCGCTGGCTTCACCGCAGTGGCCGTTTTCGTCCTCGGCAAAACACGATTTGGCAGTTGGACATTCGCCGTCGGAGGAAATAAGGAAGCGGCGCGCCAAGTTGGTGTCCCAGCGGCGCGAACAAAGACGCAACTGTTCATGATCGTCTCAGCGGCCGCTTGGCTTGTTGGCATGCTGCTTGCATTCCGTCTCAACACCATTCAGGCAAACACCGGTAACGGCGAAGAATTCGAGTACATCATTGCCGCGGTTGTCGGTGGAACTCTGCTTACCGGCGGTTACGGCACCGCTCTCGGCGGGGCCCTCGGCGCGATCATTATTGCTGAGGCGACACTAGGAATCCCGTCAGCCCGCTGGAACTCCGACTGGCGTTTCCTCTTCCTTGGCGTGACCTTGCTCCTTGCAGTTCTCGCAAACCGTTCAATTCGCACCAAAGCGGAGTCGATGCGCCGATGATGACGGCAACTAGATCCGCAACAACCATTGGCTGGAGGCTGACTCATGGCTGAACCACACCTGCTAGAACTCGAAAATATTTCGAAGTACTACGGCAACATCATTGCTCTAAAAGGGGTCAGCACCTTCGTCAACGCCGGAGAAGTGACGTGTGTGCTGGGTGATAACGGCGCCGGCAAGTCAACACTCATTAAAATTCTTGCCGGGGCTCACCAGCAGAGCGAAGGTTCCATTCGACTCAACGGCGAAGAAGTCCGTTTTGATTCACCTCGCAACGCCCTCGCTTCCGGCATTGCAACTGTGTACCAAGACCTGGCAATGGTTCCGTTGATGTCCGTGTGGCGAAATTTTTTCCTGGGCAGCGAACCGACTCGATCGCTCGGACCCCTGAAATGGATCGATAAAGCCGAAGCAAAATCGATTGCCCGCGACGAACTTCTCAAAATGGGCATCGATATCCGCGATACCGAACAACCCGTAGGAACACTCTCAGGTGGTGAGCGACAGTCGGTCGCAATTGCCCGAGCCGGTTACTTCGGTGCGAAGGTGCTCATTCTCGATGAACCAACTTCCGCACTCGGCGTGAAGCAATCAGGGGTTGTACTGAAGCGAATCGTCGAAGCTCGCAATCAAGGGCTCGCCGTGATCTTCATTACTCACAATCCGCGTCATGCATATCCAGTTGGAAACCGGTTCCTTATCCTCAACCGAGGTCTTTCAATGGGTTCGTTTGCGAAAGACGAAATCTCCATCGACGACCTCACCCAGTTGATGGCCGGTGGCGCCGAACTTGAGGCCCTCGAGCACGAACTTGAGGCAGCCGGTGCGATCACCCAAGCCGATATGACCACATCATCCGACTAAGCGAGTTACGGGTCGTTTGAACACAGAATATTTCTGAACAACACAACGAGGTGAACATACGCGATGACAGTTTCTCGAAAGGTTCTCGGTATCGGTGTCGTCGGATTCGGATGGATGGGCATGGCGCACTCGCGATCTGCGGCGCGAATTGCCTCTCTATTTCCTGAGCGTGAGTTTGATACACGACTCGTAATTTGCGGCGACAACGTAAGTGAGCGCCGAGAACAAGCAGTTGACGGCTTCGGGTTTGCATCCGCTTCGGCCGATTGGGAATCAGTCGTAGATCACCCCGACGTTGATGTGGTCTATGTGACCGCTCCCAACATGATGCACGAGGAGGTCGCAACCGCCGCCGCAACGGCTGGAAAAGCAGTGTTTTGCGAGAAGCCGGTAGGGGGCACACCAGACCAGACGGTTCGCATCGAGGCCGCAGCCCGGGCGGCAGGAGTGATCACCGGCGTTGGATACAACTATCGATGGGCACCCCTTGTTCGGCATGCGAAAAACCTGATCGACTCTGGAGCCCTTGGGGAAATCACCAATTACCGAGGACGGTTCTTTTCAATGTACGGGGCTGATCCGATGGGACTTCTCTCGTGGAGGTTCCTTGTCGATGAGGCCGGGTATGGGGTTTCTTCAGACATCCTCAGTCACTCGGTCGACCTCGCAACAATGCTTGTTGGACCGATAACCCGAGTGAGCGGCACAATGGAGACGTTCATACAGGATCGGCCGCTGCCGAAGGCCGGTGGCACTCATTACGACCGTGGTTCCCCTGGTGACCCGACGGGTGCCGTCACCAATGAGGACTATGCCGCGGCCATGGTGACCTTTGCCAACGGCGCAAGAGGAACATTTGAGTCATCTCGAGCGATTATCGGCCCTGAGTCACAAATGGCCTTCGACATCTACGGGACGAAGGGCGCCCTCCGGTGGAATCTTGAAACAATGAACGAGTTGGACGTCTTCATTGTCGATGAATCAGAGACCGCTCCGCGCGGGTACACAAAGGTCTACGCGGGAGATAGGTACCCATACCACGGCCACTTTGTTCCTGGTGACGCAAACGCGATTGGCTACGAAGACCTCAAGGTCATCGAGAACTACGAGTTTCTTACAGCAGTCGCTAAGGGCCAACAGCATGCGCCCGGGTTCGCAGAGGCACTCGATTACGTGTCATTCCAATCTGCCTGGCTGCGCTCGTGCGACTCTGGCTCGTGGGAGGATGTGTCACGTTTGGGGGCTTCGTGAAGGCTGAACTTGAGGATTATTCCCTCGTCGGAGCAGGAAAAGCGAGGGCGCATGATCGTGGTCTCGTAAATGCAGAGTGGTTCCTTGCTGATGTTGAACCCGCACGTATGCGCGAGCTTCAGGAGCGAACAAACCGACGAGCAACTATCGACACAGCATTGTGGATTGGGCTGACCATCCTTGCGGGCTGGTGGCTAGCTGCAACGGCATGGAGTTGGTGGTCAATTCCCGCAATGCTCTGCTACGGAGCTCTTTATGGTGGAGCCAGTGACTCGCGTTGGCATGAAATGGGCCACGGAACAGCCTTTCGTAGCCGAAGGGCAAACGAAATCATCTACCACCTCGCGTCATTTCAACTCTTTCGAGGACCGACCGTATGGAGATGGTCTCACTACCGTCACCACACCGACACCATCATCACTGGCCGTGACGCTGAGATCGTCTTCCAGCGACCACCCAGTGTCTGGCGAACGATCTTTGCATTCACTCATCTCCAAGGTGGGGTTGAACTGTTCGGCCGACTTGTCCGCCATGCATTTGGACGAATTGATGACGACGCAAAAGAATTCGTTCCTGAATCTGAATGGAGACGAGTAATTATTGAGTCGCGCATCATCGTCAGCATTGTCGCCGGCGCCGTCATTCTCAGTCTCGCCTTTCGCTCGTTTCTCCCCATAGCGCTCATCGGTGGACCGACAGTTTATGGCGGGTGGCTCGTTGTATTTTTTGGCATCACCCAACACGCCGGTCTGCAAGAGAACGTGCTCGATCATCGCTACAACACGCGCACGGTGTACATGAACCCGCTATTCAGATTTCTGTACTCAAATATGAATTATCACGTGGAACACCACATGTTCCCGAGCGTGCCCTATCACGCGCTTCCAGACCTCCACGCCGAGGTGAAAGACCAGTTAGCACCGGCCGTACCGACAACTGCGGCCGCATACCGAGTCATTTTTTCAACCCTCGCGCGACAGCATGTTGACCCAACATATGAAATCGAACTCGATGTCCCCGAGGTCGAAAGCCGTCGTCGTCGGATTGACGTTGGTGAATCGAATTGGGTTCAACATGCCAGTGGAGGGATTGACCTCGCTGCAGCATCGTCGATGGACGTCGGAGAACTCCGCCGAATCGATATTGAGGACCGCACATTTGTCCTTGGCAAACTTGGCGAAGATGAGTTCATGCTCTGTGATGGTTTGTGCACCCACGCCAACATTCATCTCGCCGACGGCGCACTCATCGATGGCGAAATCGAGTGCCCCAAACACAATGGTCGTTTCGACTGCAAAACCGGTGAGCCAACTCGGCGTCCCGTCACGCAACCTGTTGCCGTGTACCCGGTGACAATAGATGGCGGTCGAGTCGTTGGTCACGTCAACCGAAAG
>Ga0181582_10001160_pt1 | contig 20235 bp, 14 predicted proteins | sample 071ome_32_FD_132438 | JGI IMG/M metagenome (GOLD analysis project Ga0181582, IMG submission 132438) | Coastal salt marsh microbial communities from the Groves Creek Marsh, Skidaway Island, Georgia - 071405AT metaG (megahit assembly) | ecosystem: Environmental > Aquatic > Marine > Intertidal...
AAGACATCGAGCACCCTCGCACCATCGCATGCAGCTCCGACCAGCATGCGGTTGTCACGCTGATCGAGGAAGGCTCCTGTTTTGTTGCCCCGGCGAACGTCAGCACTCATCGTGAGGCCACGTTCGCGGTACGTCAGAGTTCCATCAAACTGCGAACCAACGAGCACATCCCCGTCACCCGGAGCACCGGCCGGAGGCGACACTCGACGAGCGCAGCGAAGAACAACCCTCTCGCTCGGCAGTACCTCTTGTGCGGCCGCAATGATGTCGCCGAGATGCGGATACCAGGCGGCGCTGTACAACTTGATGACGAGAGTGTCGTCATAACGATCGAGCACCAACCCTGGTAGGTCGTCGTTCTCCCCATGTACCCACCGCCAGGCAGTCGTCAATGAGTCATCGACTAGCCCGTGGCGACGATCCAGCGCAGCGGCGAGCCGATCAACCCACACACGAGGTTCGACCGTAAGCGCGCCACCTGCATGCAGCATCTTGACTCGAATTGGTGACTCAGGGTCCCAAAGACCAACCCCGACTACACGTCGGTCGTCGAAGATGACGGCAACGCTTCCCGCGGGAAGACCGGTGGGGTCAGCGGATGCGATCGAGCCATCGAATACCCACGGATCGCCCGACCTCACCGCACGAAGGCCCGCAGCGGTGGGCCGCACTGCGACCCGCCGTGATTGTGGGTCGAACGTCTGAGAAACGTCAGCCACCGAAACCGATACGTCGTTCTTCTGACGTACCGAGTTCGACGTATGCAATCTTCGCTGCGGGAATCGCGACTTCACGGCCCTTCCGATCGGTCACCCACAACACATCGGTGGCCCCACCAAGGGCGGCATCAACTCGGCTATGGAGATCGTCGCGTTGATCATCGTCAACCTCAAATGCCAATTCTCTCGCAGTTTGCGTTACACCAATTCGTACGTCCACACGCCGTACGGTATCGCTTCTGCTGAGTACCCACCCCACGTTGCTACAAGTGGACTCGGATTCGATCACACTGCCGATACTGCCAACTGCGCTATTCAACTTGAGCGACGTAGGCAGATGCCCACGACAACAACGCGAACACGAGCGCGGCGACTGCGAACGGCGTGACCGAAATATCGATGCGGGTTGCGACGAGGCCACCGAGGATAGAGCCACCCAGCATCCGAAATCCGCCCGACAACGCAGAAACCGTCCCGGCGATATGGGGTAAAGGCTGCATTGCTTCCGCGTTCATGTTCGGCATGATGAACATGAACGCAGACAGCATGAGCCCGAGCGCCGGCATAAACACCCAGAACGACGGCTGACCACTTCCCGAGATTGCGATGATGACGAGAAGTGCTGCACATAGGTTGAGCACCATCAGCATCCGGTTGAGCACTGTTCGCACCCCAAAACGCACGACCACCTTGCCGTTCACGAGCGAGGCAACTCCAAAACCGATGGCAGTCACGCCAAAAACAAACGGAAACCATGATCGATGTCCGAAAATCTCGCTGACGATGAGTTCCGATGATGCGAGGTACATCGTGAACACACTCTGCATGAAGATCGACGAGATCGAGTACCACAGCGTTGGCCGGGTGGCGAAAAAGGTTCTATAGCTATCAGCGATATCTGCTCGATCGAGTCGTCGCCGTTGGTCAACGGGCAACGTTTCCGGCAGTCGACGCGACCACAACCACAGCGCAATCGACCAAAGTGCGCATGCCCAGAACACCGACTGCCAGGGCAAAAACGCAACGATTCCGGCGCCGAGCGCCGGAGCGATGACGGGAACCATGATGAACACGGCCATGATCTGTGACATCGCCTTCGCCATTTCGACACCCTCAAACAGGTCACGAACAACTGCAGTTGCAACCACCCTCGACCCTGCCGCCCCGATGCCCCACACGAAACGCGCCGCGAGCAACAAACCAAGACTCGGTGCCAACGCCGACGCAACCGCTCCCACTACGTAAATCGCAATACTCACCGCGAGAATTCGTTTGCGACCAAATCGATCTGTCAACGGCCCATACACAAATTGAGCGACTGCGAACCCCATGAAAAAGACGGTGACGACTCCTGCGACATCATTCGATGTGGGATCGAGACCAAATGTTGCTCTCATCTCATCGAACGCAGACAGCATGAGATCGATTGCCATCGCCATCAACGCCATGATGAGCGACAACATCGCCAGCAACTCTCCGTTGCGGAGCTGTGGTTTTTGATGTGGGGGGCGCTCGTCGACAAGGGGTTTCATCGCATGTCGATGTCTAGCGCGTAACTCAGCCAATCAAACAGTTGGCGATGTGAGCAGACCTCGATTGGTACCCAGGCTGGGGGCGGTGTCGAGGTGTTCGATGCAGACATGGCAGCAATGGAGAGTTTGCGGCCAGACTGGAGACATGTCATCTTCCGATACCGATCTCACCGCCGCTGATGTTTCCTGGGATCTTTCAGGTTTGCTCTCAGACGTCGATGCATCGTCGCCTCGCGAGCTGGTCGAACGTGCCCAAGTCCTCGCTGACGGCCTTCAGCACCACAAGGGAACCATCGCTCACATCTCATCCGATGAGCTCTTCGAGATGATGAGTGTGCTGTCGGAGACGTCTGAACTTCTCAGCCGGGCGGGGCACTTTACGACGCTGAAGTTTTCAGAAAATACTGCCGACCCTGAAATTGCTGCCGAAATGCAGTTCATCAACGAACAAGCAAATTCCGTCAGCACAAAATTGCTGTTCATCGACCTCGAGTGGGCGGAGGTTTCCAGCGAGCGCTCACGCGAACTTCTTCTCGGTGATCGTTTTGACTTCTGCCGACACCACCTTGAGAACATGCGCCGCTATCAGCCTCACCAGCTTTCTGAACCAGAAGAAACGGTGCTCTCCGAGACCTCGTTGACCGGTGCTAGCGCATGGGTCCGACTCTTTGAAGAGCACACATCAGCAATCGAAGTTGATCTACCGGAGTCTCTCGGCGGCAAGGTGAGCCTGATGTCGGCGCTCGCCAACCTTCACGCCCCTGATACCTCTTCGCGCGAGCAGGCTGCCCACGCAATTTCATCTGCGCTCGAACCAGGTCTCCGAACTCGGGCGTTCATTTACAACACTTTGCTGCTCGACAAATCGGTTGATGATCGTTTGCGGAACTATCCGACGTGGATTACCAGTCGTAATATGGCAAACGAAGCAAGCGACGAGAGCGTGCAAGCACTCATTGACGCCGTGGTCGCCCGGTACGACATTCCTCAAAAGTGGTATGCCCTCAAAGCCCAGGTTCTCGGTGTCGACCAGTTACGCGACTTTGACCGGATGGCCTCTGTCGCAACGAGTGATACCTCGATCGGCTGGGAGGAAGGCAGCGCAGTCGTACGAGAGGCCTACGCGAGTTTCTCACCCGAGCTCGCTGGGATTGTCGGGAGATTTATTGACGAGCGGTGGATTGATGCTCCGGTTCGCCCCGGTAAACGAGGGGGCGCGTTCTGCGCGTACGCAGTCCCTTCCCATCACCCGTACGTGTTGCTCAATTGGACATCGACTCCACGCGACGTCGCAACACTTGCCCACGAACTCGGTCACGGTGTTCACGGCTTCCTCGCCCGCGAACAAGGAATTTTTCATCAGTCGACACCTCTCACGCTTGCCGAAACAGCATCTGTGTTCGGTGAGACCGTCACGAACAACCGGCTGCTCTCAATGCTCGAGGACCCGGGCGAACGATTCGCGCTTCTCGCAGCAACGCTTGAAGACTCGATCGCAACCGTGTTCCGTCAAGTGGCGATGAATCGGTTTGAAGATGCGTGTCACACCGAGCGGCGAGAGGTCGGGGAGGTCTCCGTCGAGCGTTTTGGTGATCTGTGGGAATCATCTCAACGGGCGATGCTCGGCGATTCGGTTGAGATCACCGAGGGCTATCGAAACTGGTGGAGTTACATCCCTCATTTCATCGCTACTCCGGGTTATGTCTATGCATACGCCTATGGCCAACTTCTCGCATTAAGTGTGTATGCGAAATTCGAGGCGCAAGGTGACGTGTTCGTGCCGAACTATCTCGACATGCTTCGAGCCGGCGGTTCCATGAAACCTGAGGACCTCACCGCCCTTGTCGACTGCGATCTCACCGACCCAGGATTCTGGTCTGCTGGCCTCGACATCGTTGAGCAACAACTCACCCGTGCATCTCAGGCAGCCGAGGCTGCCGGACGTCTCTAAGGATGACCTACGTCTGAGCTCCTCGGGCAACTGGCAACGTATAGAGCACAACTGTCGACACCCCGGCAGTAATAAGGGCGTAAGTGATTCCGGCATTGAACCCAGAACTGTCGATGATTGCCCCTGCAAGCGGCGGCCCGATGAGCCCACCAATTCCGGCTCCTGTGTAGGTTGCGCCGAGAATGGTCGCCATGCCGTTCGTTCCAAACATCACCGCTACCGCTGCTGGTGACAGTGCAATGAACCCTCCGTAGCCGACGCCGAGAACCACCGCGAACAAGACGAGTACCCCGAAGCGGCCATCGGCGGCGAGCCAAATCGCGTACGAACTTGCCATCACCCCAAACGCTGCCTGCATGAGACGTATCGGTCCGACTTTGGCTCCGAGCGCGCCCAATCCGAGCCGGCCAACGATTGACGAGGCACCGATGAGACCGATAAGCGCAGCGGCTCTTGCCGATGGCACCCCGCGATCAGTTGCATATGTCTTGATGAAAACGAACGGGACGAACAGCGCCATCGTTGTAATGAGCGATGCCGAATACAGAGTGATAAACCGGCGGTCTCGCACCAGCGTCCGAAGCTGAACCACACCCCCATCACCAACAAGCGGTGGCGTCACCGCTCCAAGCGAGGCAATGAGCAGAGCTGCCATACCTCCAACTGCAAACACCACGTACGTCGTTCTCCATCCGTACCGATCGATAAGTGCTGCCGCAAGCGGGGCGCAGACGAGTGTTCCGGCGCCAATGCCCGACACCGCAATTCCGAGTGCCAACGTGCGGCGTTTATTGAACCATCCTCCAACCGTCGCAACCATCGGTACGTATCCGCATGCCGTTGCCGTGCCGACGCCAACCCCATAGGTGATGAACCCAACCCAAATCTCTTGCACGAGAGACGTGAGGTAGAGACCGATTCCCATGCTGATAGCCCCGACGAACACCACGCGCCGCGGACCGAAACGGTCGGCAAGCCTTCCCGTGATCAGGCCTCCCAGGAAGTAGAAGCAGGTGGTCAACGAGAACATGAGAGCGGTCAAGCCTTTGCCTGAGTTGAATTCCTCAGACATCGAGTCAAAGAACGCTCCGAACGAGTAGCCCACTCCAAAACAGGTGAAGCATGACAGAAATGCTGCAGCGACGATGCCCCAGCGACGGAGGCCGCTGAGATCACCCGGCTCTTCTGTCATCTTTCCTACTTTCGACCAATGTGTTACGCCATCTTCATCTCAGCAGAACGGTCGTGGTGAATCGCTGTCAGAGCACGATCACAGGTGCAGGCAAAATTCGCCGACATGAGGAATGCGACCTGTGTAACAATTCGCGCCTTGATATCGATCACAGGATTGCGTACGTTGACAAGTGAGGAGAGCACGTGACGACACCCGCTCAACATCGGGATTTTCGCATGACGCGCCGTGTAGTACCCATGGCGCGATTGATCACTGCTGTTTCAGTTGCAGTCGCCGCGTCGTTCACTTTGGCGCCAGGAGATGTGGGTGCTTCTGATATTCCGACTTCTCAGAACGAGGTCGAAATCACCCTTCCAACGTTTTCCGGGGGACAACCGCTCTTCAAGTACCTCATTTCGATCGATCCCACCCGCACGAGTATGAACAACCTCGAAGCGGCACTCCGCGACGCCGGTGCATCAGTCGTCAACTCAATATCTGATTTCAACACCGTCGTCGCTTGGGTTTCTGATGAGCAGGTTTCAGCACTGGGAACACACGCTGCGATCGACACCATCGAACAAGATTCGACGGTTTCAGTAGGGCGTACGCCAGAAAACGGTCAAGATGTCGGAGCGTCACCTGAGCCCGGACCTATCCCAGGTCGCTACATCATTACGGTCGACCAGTCGGCCAACACAACGACTCGAGCAGCCATCGTCTCTGCCCTCGGCGATGCTGTCATCGCTACATATGAACATGCGTTTGATGGCTATGCAGTCGAGTTAAGCGATGCCGATGCCAAATCGATCAAGTCGCTACCCGGTGTTCTTTCGATCGAAAACGACGCCATCATCACGCTCGACAACGCCGGTGATGTGGTTCCAACAGCAATGCAATCTGATCTATCTGAGGGCCTATGGGGGCTCGACCGCCTTGATCAAACGGCACTCCCTCTCGACCAGACCTATACCTATGACGCTGACGGGGAAGGTGTTACTGCATACGTCATCGACACCGGAGTTTCACCTCACGAAGAGTTCGGTGATCGTCTCAACAGCGGTCGCCGCTACTACAACGCCGGGTGGAATTGGCTGCCCTGGATCACATACGACACCAATACCGATGACTGCAACGGCCACGGCACGCACGTTGCCGGCACGATCGCTGGAACTACCTCCGGTGTTGCAAAACGGGCCGACATCATCCCGGTTCGCGTATTCGGATGCACTGGCAGCACCTCCACATCGATCATCATCGAAGCAATCGACTGGGTGATCGCTCATCACCAAAACAGCGTCCCAGCCGTCGCCAACCTCAGCCTCGGTGGAGGACCATCAAGCGCCCTCGATGCTGCAGTTCGGGCGATGGTGAATGATGGCATCGTGGTTGCCGTCGCAGCCGGTAACTCCAACCAGAGCGCGTGCTATGCATCCCCCGCGCGCGAACCATCGGCGTTCACCGTTGCTGCGAGCACCTCAGGCGATAGCCGGGCGTCGTTCTCCAACTATGGGTCGTGCGTCGACGTCTTCGCACCAGGTCTCCGTATCGAATCCGCATGGCCGAACGATGTGTCGCCCTACACAACTTCTCGGACTATCTCAGGCACGTCAATGGCAAGTCCCCACGTTGCTGGTGCCGCAGCACTCATCTGGAGTCGCGACCTTGCTGCGTCGGCGACCACCGTCAGTACCGAGCTGGGTAACTCTCATGTCATCGGGAAGATCACGGGTGCGGGAAACGGCACGCCGAACCGATTGCTGCATCTCGGCTCAGCTGAGATTGCACCTTCTGCGCCCCGCAATGTGGTCGCCACCTCTGACAACGGCATTGCGACTGTGACATGGGAATCCCCAGACAACAACGAAAGCGCTGGGGTAACGGGATATAGGGTCATCGCCATCAACTCTGAGGGTGATGAGTCGACCGGATGTCAGTGGTCGGGCGGGACTTTTCAGTGCTCGGTCTCTGGTCTTCACCCAGGAACGTGGTCGTTTGCTGTCGAGGCATCAAATTCGGCGGGTACCTCTCCTCGTTCTCTTTTGAGCAACTCGATTGAAATCGCTCTGTCGAACGACTTCTTTCTTGGCGCAACCCAACTCGCCGGGCTCTCGGGCTCAGCCGAAGGGAATAACGCTCACGCAACCCTCGAGGAAAATGAGCCATCACTCGGGCGCGGCTACGGGGGCGCATCAATTTGGTTCACCTACACCCCAACTTCCGATGGATCTTTCACGGTCAACACTCGTGGCTCATCGTTCGACACGGTGCTCTCTGCCTACCAAGGGTCTGCGCTCACCTCCCTCACCCGACTCGCACTGAACGATGACTACCGGTTTGACGGCAGTTACTCACTGCAGTCACAGGTCACCTTTACGGTCAAGGCCAATTCGACGTACCATCTGCGCATTCACAGTTGGGGGTCGGGCCGTGGCGAGATTGATCTCAACTGGGATCTCACCGCCAGCTGCACAACTCGTGAAGTGCCCAACGATGATTTCTGCACAGCCACTGCGATCACTAGCGACGCGGAGGTCTTTACGGTTGACGTGAGCGACGCCACCGTTGAAAGTGGTGAACCCGGCGAAGGCACCCGAAGCATCTGGTACTCCTACACCGCAAGTGCTGATGGAACGATCACCCTTGATCGCACCGGCACATCACTACCAAGCACCCTCGAGGTCTACACCGGCGGCGATCTCGCTTCACTGGTCGCTGTTGCCGGTGTCGAGCCCATCACCGAACTCACTCCTCAACGTTCTTCTTTCACGGCTGATGAGCGGACCACATATTTCATCCGTCATGCGACAACCTCTGAAGTCACCGGCGCTGTGTCGACGGGCTTCAGTTTCACAGCGACCCCGACGCTCACAGCTCCCGGTTCCCCCACCTCAGTTCGCGCCGAAGATCAAGGTAATGACGTCACCGTAAGTTGGGTTCCACCAACCAATGATGGGGGAAGTCCCATCATTGCCTACGAAGTCACCACGTCACCAGATGCTGCGTCCTGCACCGTCGATGATCGCCAAAACTCGTGTGTGCTCGGCGGTCTTCAACCGTGGACCAACTACACGATTGAGGTCGTTGCAATTAACGCAATCGGGCGAAGCCCGAACAGCTCAATAACCTTCGTCCCTCAAAACGGGAACGATTCGTTCGCTGCCCCCTTCGCTCTCCAGCCGGGAGAGAGTGGCACCACCGTTTCGTCGAATCGCTTCGCCACCGCCGAAGTTGGAGAGCCAGCGCACGTGTTCGGGCCCTATCACTCGATGTGGTTCGAAGTCACCGCTCCAGGCGCCGGCCGTCTTGCACTCGATACTGCCGGTTCAAACTATGACACGACGCTCGCTGTCTACACAGGGTCCGACTTGCTCACACTGGAGCGCGTGGCCGAAAACGACGACGCTGCAGGAACGCTGACATCATCGATCACATTGTCGCCATCGGCGGCGACCACCTATTTCGTTGCCGTTGACGGGTACAACGCCGACACAGGTTCGATCACGCTGAATTGGACCTTCACCGCCGCTGGTCCGCCGCAACCGCCTGCACAAGTGAAAGCGGTTGCAACCGGTGTCAATAGCGTCAGTGTGTGGTGGACTGCACCCGACAGCACGATGCCTGTGACGTCATCGACTGCCACCGCGCACCCAGGCGGTGCGAGCTGCGTGACCGAGTCGACACAGTGTGAGATCACTGGCCTCGTCACCGGCGCCCAATACTCATTCACTGTTGCGAGCTCGAACGCCCTCGGGTCGAGCGAGCCAACAAGCCCGTCCGAAACCGTCATCGTCGGGTCATCGAACGGTGCACGCACGAGCGTCCCTTCGAGTTGGGGTCAAGATCGAATCGACCAATCGAACCTTCCTCTCGATGACCGGTTTAGCACCGCAAACCGCGGAAGTGGGGCGACGATCTTCGTTGTTGATACGGGCATCTCTGCACATACAGAATTTGGCAGCCGCCTCACAGCCGGGTTTGATGCCGTCAACGATGGCCTCGGGTCTGATGACTGTCACGGTCATGGAACCCATGTCGCGTCCACTGCTGCCGGAGCCACTCTTGGCGTCGCTAACGATGCTCTCGTCGTGCCCGTCAGAGTGCTCGATTGCAACGGATCGGGTTCGACTTCTGATGTGCTTGCCGGCTTGTCGTGGATACGCACTATCGATCTCGGAACTCGCCGCGGGGTCGTCAACCTGAGCCTTGGCGGTGGTCCATCCACGATGCTCGATAATGCTGTCGCGCAACTTGTCGCCGAGGGATACGTCGTCACGGTGGCCGCCGGCAACGAGTCTCAGAACGCCTGCGACGTATCCCCTGCGCGAGAGCCGTCTGCACTCACCATTGGAGCCACAACTCGCGTCGATACGCGGGCCTGGTATTCGAACTTCGGTTCATGTCTTGACCTGTTTGCTCCCGGTGACTCAATTGTCGGCGCAGGCATCAGTTCGTCAACTTCACAGCAAACGATGAGCGGCACATCAATGGCAAGCCCGCACGCAGCTGGTGCCGCCGCCATTGCATTCACTGCTCAACCATCGAGTTCTCCAAGCGACATCGCAGCACTCCTCATCAACGATGCAACCCAAGATGTGCTCTCTAGCGTCGGAACGAACTCGCCGAATCGCATGCTGATGGTGGCGGGAGGCTCTCTGCCACCGAGTGACATCCCTTCAGTTCCACAGAATATTGTTGCAGATCCGTCAGATGCAGCGGTCACTATTAGTTGGACACCTGGCGATGCAGGCGCAGTTCCGATCGCCTCGTTTACGGTGACGGGAACGCCTGATGGCCTCTGCGCCACTTCGTTTATTGCTGCTGACGCCCAGCACACCTGCGAAATCAGTGGTCTGACGAACGGAGTCGAATATGCATTTTCAGTCGTCACTATCAACGCAAGTGGGGTGGCGAGCAGCGCATCAACGACCGTGATCGCCACACCGTCTGAAAGCTTTTCATCTGAGACACCAGCAGATGTTCCGTCTGAAGAACCGGCTCCAACAATTCCCGAAGATGATCCACCCTCCACACCACCCGAAGAGGCGCCTGCCACCATCACGCAGGTGACGCCAACGCGTGTGGCTGACACTCGACAGGCCTCACCGACCTCCCGTTCGGCGATGAGGGTAAGCGGTGAACGGATTCTTGAAGTTGACGTCACCGAGGCTGTTGGCCTTGCCGCAGAGACGATCGAAGCGGTGGCTCTCAACCTCACCCTTACCGAGACTTCGGCACCTCCTACCGGCGGCTTCGCAACGGTCTTCCCGTGCGGCTCCACTGTGCCCGATGCATCGAGCCTCAACTTCGTTAATGGTGAGACCATTGCTGCCGGCGTTCTGACCGCAGTCAGCACAGCCGGTGAGATCTGCGTGTACGTCTATGGCGAAGCGCATGTCATCGTTGATGCCACTGGAGTGATCGCGAAAGACCGGGGTTACGCCTCGTTCACTCCGGTGCGTCGAGTTGACACTCGTAACGGGTTGGGTGGTGTCATCGATGAACCGGTCGCATATCGGTCGATCGAGATCCCCGTACGAGATATGGCAGGAATTGATCACAGCGACATCTCTACCGTGTCTGCAACTCTCACGGTGACGTCGACTGTTGCTCCGCCGGTAGGTGGGTTTGCAACGGCCTACGCGTGTGATGGAACCCCTCCCGACGCGTCGACCCTCAACTTCCGAAGTAACCAAACGATCGCGAACTCGTTCATCAGCCCGATCTCACAAGAGGGCACCATCTGTGTGTACGTCTATGGCGAAGCAGATGTTCTCGTCGACATCAACGGGTTGTTTACCAATAAGTCAGAATTCGCGGCGGTACAACCAACGAGGGTTGCTGATACTCGTACGACAGATTCGATCGGGACCCTCACAGGCACCTCATCTGAACTCGTGGTGCCGATCAGCATCAACAATGAGATCTTGATGACACAAGACTCTGTCGTCACGCTCAATGTCACTGCGGTCGACACCGTCGCTCCTGAAACTGGTGGGTTCGTCACGGTGTATCCATGTGGTACCCGACCGGACACATCGACCTTGAACTTCACAACTGGCCAGACGGTTGCAAACTCGATGATCGCCCCCGTTTCAACCCAAGGCACTATCTGCGTGTACGTCTACGGAAAAACAGACATTCTCATCGACATCAACGGCATCAGCCAGCAGGCATAACTCCCTCCAACTAATTTCAAATTTTTCCCGGTTGCTGTAACAAATCCAAATGTCCGGACGATTGCAGTGATATCCGCCAACAAGTCGGCGGTGAAACAAGGGAGAAAACCATGAAGAAATTGATGATGAGCTCAATCATCCGAACTGCGCAGATTCGTGAATCAGCGCGCGACGACCGTGGCGGAGTTGCTGCAGAATACGGCGTACTGCTTGCGGGCATCGTCGGTGTAGTTGCAATCGCTGCCGCCGCTCTTGGTGGTCGGATTGGCGGTCTTTTCGACACAATCCTGCCGTGATTCGTTCTCCCTGGCTGGGTCTGGGGCCTCCCCGACCCAGCCACCGGGAGTCCGATGCTGATGATTCCGGTCTTGCTGCCGTCGAGTTTGCACTCATCGTTCCACTCATCGTGGTTCTTCTCTTTGCTGTCATCACAGCGGGAACCGCAGCAGCCGGGCAGTTGAGCCTTCAAGCAGCGGCCCGTGACGGTGCTCGTGCGGAGGCGGTCGTACCGAACTCCGGCTGCACAACTGCAATCAACAGACTCGGTGACTCGTCAGCCGTTGTTGGAGATGTTGTCTGCAGCACCGCCATGTCGTGCCCCGGAGAGCGCAACAACATCGAGATCAGTGCCAACAGAGTCGTTTCGATTCCACTCCTTGGCGATCGCACTATTGCCCTATCGGCATCCGCCTCCTACGAATGTGTAGCCGGATAACGGAACCACCAATGATCAACAAAGCTTCACAATTAGCGACCGCCGACAGAGGCTCAATTTCTGTGCTGTTCGCGATTGCAGTGCTTCCCGTGTTGGCGATGACTGCTGTTGTTACTGACGTCGGGATGGTGCATGCCAAACGCCAAGAACTACAGACCGGCGTCGAAGCTGCCGCTCTTGCCAGCGCCGCAAGGTTGGCGGCGGGCTCATCGGCATGTACCGGATACGACGCCGTGATTAGCGCCAATGTGGGCTCGCTGAGTTCGCTTACTACCAACTGCGCGACGTCGAGTATGGCGACCAGTGATGTCGTTACGGTAGGGGCTGACGCTTCAACCACACTTGCGTTTTCGCAATTTCTCGGCCGATCGAATGCGTCGATCACATCGACGGCTTCAGCCAAGGTTGGTCCAGCAGGTTCTGCGATCGGTCTACGACCAATTGCAATCTGCGCTCAGCACCCGGCGTTACAGAACTGGATCTCATCTGGAATGGCCTCGACCACCACCTACACAATCTTCGTGGAATCCGATGGAACGACATGTGGCGGTGATGTTCCTGGGAACTGGTCGATGATCGATTTCGACGGAGGGTCAAATTCGAACTCCGAACTTCAGGATCGAGTCGTCAATGGATATCAGTCTGAAGTCGGACTTCCAGTCACGCTCAACGGAGATCCCGGAATTCCAACACCGAGTATTGATATCGACGCCCTGATCGGCGCAACCATCACCATTCCCGTATTCAGTGACGCTCGATCGAACGGAGCTGGGTCCGAATACGACCTAGATGGTGTTGTGGGGGTTGAGATTCTCAACGTTGTCATGACCGGCGCTGCCTCCCAACGACACATCGACGTGCGCTTCACCACACAAACACTTGGAGAAGGCCTCACTGGAGGCACCGCTGCGAATTACGGCAGCCAAACGTTCCAAATCTGCTCGCTCGAAGGGACAGGAGATTGCTCATGAGCCGCTCACCTCTCAACACGCGGAGATCGATGCCCGGCCGCAATATTGCCGCTCCCCTCGGAGCTGGCATCCTCGTCATGGTTGGCACCTACGCACTCGTCGGCACCTCCAATGACATCGGGGTGGTCGACGAGGATCTTGTCCCGACCGTGGTGGTGGTTGAGCCGATTTCCGCAGGAACTGATACGGCTGTCATCGCTGATCTGGTCGAGGTTCGCATGTTGCCACGATCTGTGCGCCCCGATGGGGCTCTGGGCGACCTCGAATCGCTTCCTGCTGGAGTGCTCGTTCATGACACAGTTAGCGGTGAGCAGCTCCTTGAGTCATCGATTGCCCTTGATGAAGTCGACGCGCTTGGCGGCGGTTTTACTTCAATCTCCGTTCGTGTCGATGCCCAACGTTGGGCCGGCCCTTTCGGGTCAACAGGGGATGCCGTCGACATCTATCGGTCGGGAGAAACAATCGAGCTCATCGTTGCAGACGCAGTCATCATTAGCGCCCCGTCAATTGAAGAGCTTGACCCGCGAGCTGAATCGATCGTGACGCTGGCGGTGCCTGACGAATCAATCACTCAAGTCATTTCAGCCGCTTCCCAGAACGAGATCTGGATGGTCGGCGCATGAGCACTCGCAACATCATCGCCGTCGTTTCCCCAAAGGGTGGAAACGGCAAAACCACGGTCTCCGCAAACCTTGCGGTGTCGCTTGCCCGTCGCGAACCAACCGTAATCGTCGACCTTGACGTGCACTTCGGAGACATCGAGTACGCACTTCGAATGAAGCCAATCCATCGACTTGATGACCTGGTGAGCGCGGTCCTCGAACATCGCGATGATCTCTCAGGCCTTCTATCAGCTCACCCCAGTGGTCTCGAGGTGCTCTGCGCCCCTCATGACCCGGTCGCAGCAGACCGTCTGAACCCACTCGATGCGTTTGCTGTCGTTGACCGCCTTGCCGGTCAAGACCAACCCGTTGTTCTCGACACAGCTGGAGGGATATCTGATTATTCGCTTGGCGCGCTCGACCGTGCTCGGCACATTGTGCTGGTTTGCGGCACCGACGTCCCGTCCATACAGGCGGGGCGAAAACTCCTCGCAACAATGAACGAACTCGACATGCCGCTCGACCGAGTTCATCTCGTCGTCAATCGCTCAAACGCCCAAGTCGGATTGGACGCGAATGATGTCGAGGAAGTACTTGGCCTATCCGCCTCCCTACTCGTGCCAGACCACCCAAGCCTTGCCGCAGGCATGAACAGTGGAAGCCCGGTGACTGAATCAAGCCCTAAATCTGCGATCGCCCAGGCCATCAACGAATTTGCCGATGATCTCTTGGGCATCAGTGCCGGTCCTCGCAGAAGGTTTCTCGTTCTCAAGCAAGGTAAGACGTCGTGAGCCTCGCAGCCAGGTTTGACACAAGGGTCACGCCAACATCCTCGGAGGATGATGAGCAGGAACACTCCGATGAGACCATCTCTGAATGTGTTGATGACCTCAGTCACTGCCTGCTCGCACGAGACGAACTCTCCGCTGTTGTGAACTCAGTTCGGGTCTCACTTCAGACCGCAACTCGTGAACAACAACTCGCCGGTGAACAACTCCGACGTCTCGCCGAGCGAGAGGTCGATGACATTCTCGCAAAGCATGCGATCACTGACCGGCAACAACTCATGGACACACGCGACGCAGTGCTCGATGAGTTGCTCGGATACGGACCTCTGCAAGAACTCCTTGACCGTTCTGAAATCTCCGAAATCATGGTCAATGGTCATCAGCAGATTTTCATCGAGCGAGGTGGCCGCCTCGAACGCACAAACCGAACATTTGATAGCGAAGAGCACCTGAGGGCAGTCATCGACCGCATGGTTCGGTCATCAGGTCGCCGAGTCGATCAATCATCACCAATGGTTGATGCCCGCCTGCCCGATGGGTCACGTTTGAACGTAGTGCTTCCGCCACTTGCGGTTGACGGGCCTTCGATCACTATTCGAAAGTTCACGGCACAACATCTCACCAGCCGCGACTTAGTTGAGCGAGGTGCCGTATCGATAGAAGCAGCTGCGTTTCTCGCTCACGCAGTTTCGCAACGGCGAAACATCATTGTCAGCGGTGGAACTGGCACCGGTAAGACCACCATGCTCAACGTTCTCTCCTCACACATTGCGCGCAGCGAACGAGTGGTGACCGTAGAAGATGCAGTTGAACTGCAACTCGAGATGCCAAACATCATTCGCCTCGAATCACGACCAGCAAATACCGAAGGCGCTGGAGCGGTCACGATACGCGACCTTGTACGTAACTCGCTTCGTATGCGACCAGACCGAATCGTCGTTGGTGAGGTTCGAGGGGCAGAAGCGCTCGACATGCTCCAAGCGATGAATACGGGGCACGATGGCTCGCTCTCAACGTTGCATGCGAACAACCCAAGAGATGCAATACGCCGTCTCGAAACCATGGTTCTTCTCGGAGGAGTAGACCTTCCACTCCGGGCAATTCGCGAGCAAGTTGCCTCGGCTGTTGATCTCATCGTTCAACTGGCACGAGGCGCCGACGGGTCTCGCTTCGTTTCCTCTATCACCGAGGTGGTGGGGCTCGAAGGCGACGTGGTTTCGACAGCCGAGCTATTCCACCGGCCAAATGGGTCGGGACACGACAGAGCGGCGGCGCCTTCTCTCGTGGGTACCGGCGTCACCTCACAACTCGTCGAATGGCCAATCAATAACTCCAGCGAGGCCGGCCGATGAATTCCGTTGCCATCGTGACCTTCGGAATAGCAGCTGCATGGCTCGTCTCCTGGGTTTTCGAACTCCGCTCCGCATCGCACATCAGCGCTCATGCACGGGCTCAACTTGGTCTTCGGCCGGATCTCGTCAACCACACGCGACCGAGGCCAACGCTGAGCAGGTCGTCGCAACGCAAACTCGTTCTCGGATTCGCTATCTCAATAGTTGCAACGCTCATGATTGGCCCAGTTGGCGTCTTCCTCGGCGCCGCCCCCGGCCTTATCGCTCGCTCGCTCAACAAACGATCAGCAAAAAAGCGTCAACGGGCGCTTAACGATGCTCTGGCACCAGCTCTCCAGCGGATCGTCGACCAATTACATGTCGGTCGAACGATAAGTGCCGCAATTGAAGCGTCGGTCGAACATGCCAGTGACCCGCTCGATGGAATCTTTCGCAGAGTGATCAGCGACAACAACGTTGGAATTCCAATTGATGTATCGCTCACCACAATTGCGGCAGAGGAGCGCAACCGGCATCTCGACATCATCGCATCTGCCCTCGCTCTTCATGCTCAACACGGGGGCTCACTCACCGACATCCTCGTCGCAGTACTCGAATCAATCGAAGAAGAAGATCGACTGCGTCGCGACCTTCTCACACTGACTGCTGATGCTCGGCTCAGCGCCAACGTTCTGCTTGCAATGCCGATTGGCGCTCTTGTCATCACCTCACTACTCAGCCCTGGGTACGCAACCCCACTCATCGAATCATCAGCAGGCAGATTCATGAGCGCTAGCGGTGCAGTGCTCGGGACGCTCGGTGTGCTGTGGTTACGGCACCTCGCACAACCGGAGACGGCATGATGTCGCCTTCGATAGCCAGCATCACAGCAGCATCTGCGTTCGGAGGTGCGGCATTTCTCCTCACTGCCATTGCACGCCCGGCCTATGTATCGGCGCAACGAAAACTTACGTTGGCGCTCTCGACGGCAAAAAAGTCACGACCGCTCGCTTCTCGGATAGATGCTCTAGGACCTGTCGCTGGCTCGGCCGAGCACATTGCGCGACTTCTTCGATCACAGCTCATCTGTGCGTCGATCATCGGTGCGCTCACCGTCACACTCATGGTTGCGAATCCCTCGACGACATCGATTCTGGCTGGAGGAGTGGCGATTGCTGGCGCCTGGCAACTGCCGCTCATCACGGCTCGACGCATTGAGACTGCGCGTTGCACATCGGTCGACCGAGAACTCACGAGCGCACTCGGAGAGATTGTGATGGGTGTTGAAGCTGGTCTCACGTTCGAATCAGTTATCAACTTCTACTCGCAACGACATGCAACACCGTTGAGCACCGAATTCGCTCACCTGTCACAACTTCTTCAAGCGGGCCGTACCCGCCGCGAAGCAATCGCCGAGCTGTCCCGCCGCAACCCAACCCAGATCGTGCGGTCGTTTGCAGCGGCTATCGAACAAAACCAAACACTCGGAACCCCCCTTGCGGCCGTGCTGCGAAAGCAGGCCGAGACAACGCGCCGTCATCGACGCCAAGCGGCAGAAACGCGCGCAGCTGCCGTATCGATGAAAATGATTTTCCCGACGGTGTTCTGCATCCTTCCACTATTGATGATCGTCGTTGTTGGACCTGCGATCGTACGTCTCATGGAGGTGCTCTGAGTGGAATTTCTCGGGCAATTTCCTCTTATCCCTGAGATACTGGGGTATCGCATATCTCATCGGGTCAGGACTCGTGTGCCTGGTTCTGTTCAGACCACAACAACGTTTGGTCATCAACGAATCAGCGAAACGTCGAGCAGATTGGCGCCACGATTTCGGCGCTCTCTTCGTGTTGTCACTGTGTCTTTTCTCGGTCGCCGCCACCTCTCAAAATCCACCTGTCGCGACCTCAATATTGTTGGGAATATGCAGCGCCACCATGGCGGTGCAGACCGTGATCGACTTGGCCACACGCCGTCTTCCATTACTCATCAGCCTCTCAGCATCAGTTTTGATGATCTTCTTGGGAGTGCTCATCACCCGATCAGCAACGCAGTTGCTCGCGATGGCGTCGGGGGGCATTGCGATGATGGCTATCGCTCACATCTTGGCGAGGGTGTCGCGGGGTTCACTCGGACGTGGCGACGTGTACTTTTGCCTCCCACTTGGGGCCGCTCTGGGTATCGGCTCGAACGTCTCGAACACGTTGCCCAATGCGGCATACACCTGGGCGATAGCAGCGATGGTCGGTGGAGTGACGGCCTTCGGTGGCCTGTTGCTCCGGCGTGTTTCCAAACGGTCGACAATCCCATACGGGCCGTTCCTCGTCGTGGGCACGATCACCATGCTCGCAATTCGGGGCACCCCATGAATCGGGGCAAACGCAACGGATACTCGCTTCGCGACTTAAAGTCGGGCGACAGTAGAGCTTGGTCATGGCTCGTCGCAGAGTTCTCCGGCAAAATCGTGGGTTACGCAACGCGAATGGGAGCTCGTGATCCAGAAGAAGTGATGAGCGCCACTCTCGAAACAGTTGCGACACGAATCGCCGACTTCGAGGGAAATGAATCTCAGATGCGATCGTTCATCTTCTCGATCGCTCACGCCCGAATCGTCGACGATCTCAGGAAAGCGACACGACGGAGCGAGGTCTCGATCGAGAACACCCTCACCCTTCTCGAAGCCGACGAACCGAACGAAGACACCTTTAGCGACCCCGATCTATTGAACGCGTTGAGTCGGCTACCAGAAGATCAGCGTCGGATGCTCGAACTTCGATATGTGGTCGGTTTATCGACCAAAGAAACGGCTGACGCTATCGCAAAGTCAGAGGTTGCTACACGAGTTGGGCTTTCTCGAGCGTTCGCACGGCTGAAAGAACTGCTCGTTGATGACCTTCGGAGTTCCTCAGAGGAGGTGCTCTCATGATGACAATTCGCCCGTCTCACCGGCGGCTACAGAGTCGACTTGCAGAGCTCGCTCTCTCGACGGCTCCTGTGGGCTACTCCACCGATCCGTCTGATGTGGACGAGAACTTTGTCGCACGGCTTCAGTCTCTGGCAATCGCAAGTTCGATTGCGCCTGCGCCTCGGTCAACGCGAATTCGCAAACAGGTGGGCGCAGTCATTGGCGCAGTCGGAATTCTCGGATGGGCTGGCGCAGCGGCAGCAGGTGCAGGTGTTGGTCTTGCCGCTACTGGCAACCTGCCTGCACCAGTTCAAGAGGTCGTCGCTGACGTGCTCGACGTTGTCAAGATCAGCGTTCCTCGACCCGACCCTCTTCCAGTTCCCGAAGTTCCGCTACCGACAGATGGCGGCTCCGAGGATCAACCAGAGTTAGAGAATTCAGATTCTCAGGAACAGACGGACGAAACGGGCCCCATTCAGACAGCGACGACCACCGAGCCAGTAGAAGCGTCAACATCCACATCAACGACCTCGTCGACAACAACCACCTCGACGCCTCCGGTTGCCTCTGATGACGATCGCACTCCCGAGACGGTCGTTGCGTGCGGCACCCCAGCCGCAGCAAGCAATCCAAATTGTTTCGAGCGCATCGACGAAGACACCATCGAAATCATTCCTGTCGACACGGTGTGCGACGCACCAGCCGCAGCAAACAACCCCAACTGCCTCGAGGAGGCCGGCGACAACGACAGCACCATCCCCGCCTGCGACACACCAGCCGCAGCAAACAACCCCAACTGCTTTGAGGAAGCCGACGACAGCGACAACGACGACAACGACACCACCATCCCCGCCTGCGACACACCAGCCGCAGCAAACAATCCCAACTGCTTTGAGGAAGCCGACGAAGGAGCGATCGTCGTTGTGCCCTCGTGTGACAATTCGACGGCGTCTAAAAATCCGAAATGTGAAGATGCAAGCGACGGGGTCGCTGACGACACCGACGACAACCCGGGGAACAACAACGGGAACTCAGGTAATGGCAACAACGACAGCGAGGACAACAACCCAGGGAACATCAACGGAAACTCCGGTAACGGCAACTCAGGCAACGGCAACAACAACAGCGACAACAACAACCCAGGGAACAACAACGGAAACTCCGGTAACGGAAACTCAGGCAACGGCAGCGGGAACTCAGGTAACGGAAACAACAACAGCGACGACAACAACCCCGGGAACAACAACGGAAACTCCGGTAACGGAAACTCAGGCAACGGCAACAACAACAGCGACAACAACAACCCAGGGAACAACAACGGAAACTCCGGTAACGGAAACTCAGGCAACGGCAGCGGGAACTCAGGTAACG
>Ga0181582_10001161_pt1 | contig 20219 bp, 12 predicted proteins | sample 071ome_32_FD_132438 | JGI IMG/M metagenome (GOLD analysis project Ga0181582, IMG submission 132438) | Coastal salt marsh microbial communities from the Groves Creek Marsh, Skidaway Island, Georgia - 071405AT metaG (megahit assembly) | ecosystem: Environmental > Aquatic > Marine > Intertidal...
GCCGTGTTCCAGACCGCGCACCGCGTGGTCACCGTCCTGGACTCCCCGGGGCACCGGGACTTCGTGCCGAAGATGATCGTGGGCGCCGGGATGGCCGACGCGGCCCTGCTGGTCGTGGACGGGTCCCGGGGGGGCTTCGAGGCGGGGTTCAAGGCCCCGGGCGAGGGGGTCCTGGGGGGGCCGGCGGCCGCGGGGGGGCAGACGCGGGAGCACGTGGAGCTGGCGCGGAACCTGGGGATCGGGAGCCTGGTGGTGGCGGTGACGAAGCTCGACACGCTCGGGGAGGGGGGCGACCCGGCGGGGCGCTTTGCGGAGATCCGAGGGGTCCTGGGGGCGCACCTGGAGGGGGCGGGGTTCGGGGCGGGGGCGGTGGCGTGGGTCCCCGTGGAGGCGCCGAGCGGCGGGAACGTGCGGGAGCGGGGCGGGGGGTCGCTCGGGTGGTGGGACGGGCCGTCGGTGCTGGAGGCGATCGACGCCCTCGCGGGGGCGGAGAAGCCCGTGGCGGCGCCGCTGCGGGTGGCGGTGGCCGAGGTGGGGCGGAAGCGCGGGCTCGGCGTGACGCTGAACGGGCGGGTGGAGAGCGGGGCGGTGCGGAAGGGCGACGCGGTGCAGGTCCTGCCGGACGGGGAGACGTTCACGGTCAAGGGGGTGGAGGTGCACGGGGGGGCGGTGGGGGTGGGGCGGGCGGGGGACACGGTGGACATCGGGGTCGGGGACGTGGACGCGCCGGGGCTGCGGAAGGGGTGCGTGGTCGCGACGCCCGGGTTCCCGCCCGCCGTGGCCCGGAGGCTGGTGTGCGAGGTGGTGGTGTCTGACGTGCCGATGCCGGTGATCGCCGGGCACGGGGGCACGCTGCACGTGCACGCCGACGTGGCCGAGTGCACGATCGAGCGTCTCGTGTGCGTCAAGGACCCGCACTCGGGGGCCACCGTCAAGGAGCGGCCCCGCGCCCTCCTCCGCGGGCAGGCCGCCGTCGTGGAGCTCCGGGCGGCCCGGGGCGTCGTCTGCGAGGCCTCTCGCGTGACGCCGGGGCTGGGGCGCGTCGCGGTGCGTGACGGGGGGCGGACCCTGCTGGTCGGCGTCGTGCTGGAGGCCGCCGACCTCGAGTGAGGGGGGCGGGGGGCCCGCGCGGCGGCGGAGAGTTGAACGCGGCCCCGCGGCGGGGACCCGAAGCGCCGCCTAGGGGCTCGCCGCGACGATGTCGCAGAAGACGTCCTCGAGGGACCCGTGGTGGACGCTGTAGGCGGTGATGCCGAGGGCCGGGTCCCGCGCCATCGCCATCACGTCCCGCAGCACCCCCGCGACGGACACTCGGGGCCCCTCCGCCACCCGCGCCCGGAGCGTCCCGCCGGCCGACCGCGACACGGCGGCGGCCGAGGGGCGGGCGGCGGTGCGGAGGCGCTCCTCGACGGGTGCCGGGTCGGGCAGTGTCGTGTGGAGCTCGACGGTCACGTACGCCCCGTGCTCCCGGCGCAGCTCCGGGGCGGGCGCGATCGCCGCCAGCCTCCCACCCGCCAGCACGGCCACCCGGTCGCCCAGGGTCTCGGCCTCGCGCATGCTGTGGGTCGTGAGGAGGATCGCCGTGCCGGGGGAGGACCGCTGGATCCCACGGATCATCTCCCAGAGGGTGCGGCGGGACGCGGGGTCGAGGCCCGTGCTGGGCTCGTCCATGTACACCACCGCGGGGGACCCGATGACGGAGATGGCGACGCTGAGCCGGCGCCGCATGCCCCCCGACAGCGCCCGGGCGGGGCGGCGGGACACCCCGGCCAGGTTGAGGGCGCGGAGGGCGTCCGCGACGGCCCCCGGGAGGGCCCCCGCCGGGATGCTCTTGAGGCGCCCGTAGAAGAAGAGGTGCTCCTCGGCGCTCAGCGTGCCCCAGAGCAGGTCCCCCTGGGGGCAGACGCCCATGGCTGGGTACACCCGGTGCCGTTGTGCGGGCATGTCCAGCCCGGCCACGGTGATCGACCCGGCCGTCGGGCGGACGTCCCCGACCAGGCATGACAGCGCCGTCGTCTTGCCCGCGCCGCTCGGGCCGATGACGGACAGCGTCTCCCCGGCCCGCACGGTGAAGGACACGCCGTCCACCGCCACGGCTGCCCCGTACTCCTTCCGCAGGCCCTCCACCCGCAGCGCGACCCCCGCGTCGACCCCCGCGCCGGCGGGCCGCGGCCCCCCGGGCGGGGCGGCCCGCCTCCCGGAGCCCCCCTCGGCGGCCCAGCCGAGGGCCAGTGCCAGGAGGAGGAACCCCGCCGTCTCGGCCGCCAGGCAGAGGAGGACGCGCTGCATCCCGCACCCGGGGTCGCCGAGGGTGTCCCAGCCCATGCCGCCGCTCCCGGTGCTGCGGCCGCGGAGGGACGCGAAGACGGCGTAGCTGGCGAGCTCGTAGAGCCCGCGGAACCCGCCGAGGGAGTGGACGGCGAGCTCGAGGGCGATCGAGAGGGCCCGCGCCGGTCCCGGCTCCCGGCCCCCCTCCACGAGGCGCTTGAGCAGGAATTCCCCCACGAGCCCCGAGGCGAAGACGTACAGGTACCCCCACACGATGGCGACCCCGCGGGAGCGGAGCGCGGCGGACCACACCATCGCGAGCGCGGCGGACGACGCGGAGACCAGCCAGTACAGGAGCAGCTGGAGACTGGCGGCGTTCTCCACAAAGAGGCGGAGGCCGATGAGCCGGCCGAACGCCAGGAGGCCGCCCGCGTAGGCGAGGCACACGGCGCCCCAGAAGGCGGCGTTCGCGAGGAGGTAGGTGGTGCCAGACAGGCCGTGCATAAGCATGAGGGGGCGCACTCCGGCCTTCTCCGCGACCAGGTCCTCGAGCGCCAGCGGGAAGGGGAGGGTCAGTACCCAGAGGAAGAACTGAGGCCCGAGGAGGGACGAGAAGTCGATCAGGAGCTTCGAGCCGGGCTTGGGCATGTCCTTCTGCCACGCCAAGCGGGCGGAGAAGGACTCGGTGGCGGTCGACAGGTGGGTGCGGACCCACGCCGAGACGGCCATGCTCAGGGGCTGGCTGTCCCGGAGGGCCCGGGGGATGTCCGAGTCCTCGACAAAGGCGTTGGTGTCGTTTCGCCACATGCGGAGGTTGAACCGGCGCTCGTCGGAGTCCCGGAAGCCCAGGGCGGCGGGAACTTCCCTGGGGGAGGCGAGCCGGTCGCTCCCCGGGCACCGGTGTCCCTGCCCGAGGCAGAAGATCTCCGCGTCGACGTCGCCCTCAGGGCTTGCGCCGCGGCCGGGCGTGGGGACCTGGGCCGACACCTCCAGGCACGACACCCTGACGCCCCCTACCGTGACCAGCGTAGGGTGAACGCGGCCCTCCAGCCCCCCGCTCGCGCCCTCGGCGGCGCTCTGGTCGTCCCCGTCGGCCGAGTCCTGGGCCCTGGCCCGGGCAAGGCCGTTGAAGTACGCGCACGAGTCGGTGACGACCAGGACGCGAGCGGTGACGGCCATGGCGGGGTCGACGATGTAGCTGCGAGTCTCCCAGGCCCTGGTGGCGTAATCGAACGGGCTCTCGACGCTTGGCACCGCCGCCATGAACTGGCCGAGGCGGAGGAGAAACTCCCGCATGGCGTCGGAGCGGGCCCTGCCGTCGTCCGGGTGGCGGGACTTGATCCCCACGAGCTCGCCCTCAAGGCGAGACAGGAAGGCGTCAATCTCCTCACGCCGCACGGGTCGGATCAGGTTGGCGGCGATGGGGCTGCTGGCGAGATCCTCGCCGGCCGCGACGAGCATGCCCAGCCTCCCCGGGTCGCCCACCCTGTTGTCGACGCCTGGGACGAGGAGGAACGTGGGCCAGTGGGGCGGGTCATCGACCGGGCAGAATTGAGACTGCCTCCCGTCGGAGTGGAGCACGGAGCACTGGGTTTCGTCGTACTCCGTGCAGGCCTCGATGGACGGACAGGGGTCCTCGAAAGTGGGCTCGAAGGTCCTTCCCAAGACGGAGCACTGCAAACGATGGCGACAAACGTTGGCGGCTCGCTGCAGCACGTGACTCGCGTACATGAGTTACTCGCGATGGAAACAGGTATATTAGGAATTAATTAACAAGTTCTGGGAGTCTAATACGACGAGACTCTGTAAATGACCTGCATCACATCAAGCACCTTCGTGCATCGACAACCGCACGAGTTCCCGGCGTACGAGTCGATGACGCCCTGAATGAGCTTGCCGCCGAAGAAGAGGAGGAGACAGATGAAGACGGGGCTGCACACTATGAGGATGAGCTGGCGCGGCTGCCGCTTCGCGGCGTGCAGCTTCGCCCTGAGCACGGCTCCGACCTGGCTCCTCACGCTCGCCGCCGGCCGCAGGGCAGGGCGGGCTTCTCTGTCCATCGCTCAGGGTGGGGGGCGGGGGGCGGGCACCGGATCGGTGGCAAGGGAATGTCGCGCCGAGGTGCTAGATTTGTCCGTTCAAACGGGGCGCTCCGAGCGCGGGAGCGTGGCCCCGACGTGTCAGCCGGCCAGGCTGGCGAAGGCGTCCCCGAGGGCTGACCGCACCGTGTCCACGCTGACGCTCCCGCGGGGGACGGTGCGCACCCGGAGCTTGGCCTCCCCGTAGTTAGCGTCGACCATCGCCTCGCACGCCACCTGCCCGCCCCCCGCCTTGCCGTAAACGAGCAGCTTGAGCTTCGGGTGCCCTCCCCCGTGGGCCACGAGGCACAGCCCCCGGCCCTCCAGCGCCTCCTTCACCCTCTCGGGCTCCACGACGATCGCGACCGTCGCCACGGGGTCCACGGCCACCTCCACGCTCGTCTCCCCGTCTGCCCCCGCCCCCCCGAGCTGCTGGAACCCCCCGGGGTCTAGGGTGGCCCCCGCCGCGAGGGCCCCCGCCCCCTCCGCCGGCGCGGGCCCCTGCACCGCTGCCTCCCCGCCGCCCCCGCCCAGCAGGTCCCCGAGGTCGATCGGCACCGAGGCCGCCGGCGCGGGCGGGGGTGCCGCCGCTGCCCCAAAGCCCGCCCCCCCCTCTAGGCCCAGCCCGTCAAGCCCTGCGCCCCCCAGGTCCTCCCCCCGCGCCGCGGCCTGCTCTGGCGCGGACAGGAGCCCCTCCTCGCTGGCCCCGAGCAGGTCGGCCTCCTCGAGCGCGGGCGCGGGGGCGGGCTGCGCCCCGCTCCCGCGCGCCCCCGGGTCCTGCGCGGCCTCCGGTCCCGCGAGCGCCCCCGCGTCGTCCTCGAAGTGCCGGACAAACACGGCCGCCGGCTGCCGGTACACAACCGACAGCGTGTTGAACTCGGAGAAGATCCGGTCGCGGACCTCCTCCGTCTCCCCGCTCGAGAAGTCGGTGCCCTCCGGGATCGGCACGGCGATGATCTGCTCCGCGGCCGACGGGTCGTGCCGGAGGAGACGGTGGTACAGGGTCGCGCGCTCGCGGACGACGCGGCTGGGGTCGGCCGCGCCGGCGGCGAGGGCGGCGCCGAGGGCCGGGCGGGTCTCGTGGGGCCGGGCGAAGAAGGTCCTCGCCGCGGCCGTCAGGAGCGCGAGCTTGACGGGGACCTCCTCCCCCTCGAAGCCCGCGGCCGCGGCCTCGAGGACGTACGGGGTGGAGCGGAGGGCCGTGCCGTGGACTCCGAGGACCCAGAGCATGGCGGCCCGGGCGTCGGGCTCGGCGATCGAGGGGAGGTCGACGGTGACGGCCGTGTTGACGACGAGGTCCCTGGACGCCGGGTACCGCCGCAGGACGTCGGGCAGCGCCCGGATCACCTCGCACGTGACGTGCCCCCGGCCCATGTCGAGGAACGAGAGGAGCCGCTCGACGAGGCCCGAGGCGTCCGGGACGGCCCGCGCGATGGCCGCCACGGCGCGGACGGCCTCCCGGGAGAACCCCGGGCTCACGTCGGCGACGTATTCGGAGATCTCGGTCACGACCTCGTATGCGTTGGCCTCGTCCGCCACTGCCACCAGCAGGTCGAGCTTGGCGCTCTTCACGTAGCTCGGGTCCGAGTAGCGGCAGAAGAAGCTCTTGAAGCTCCGGGAGAAGAGCATCGGGGCGCGCTGGGCGAGGAGGTGCAGGTGCTTGAGGGCCACGTAGGCCGTCTCGGGCACAGAGGCCGAGGCGTGCGTCAGGAGCGGGGCCCGGACCCGCTCGAGGACCTCCTGGTGCGTCGTCACCATGGACAGCGTGTGCTGGAGGAAGATCTTGGCCGCCGCGATGACAACCGCGGAGGACGCGTGCTGCGGGGGGCGGGGCAGGGCAGGGGCGGGGGGCCGTGCTTGGGGGGCCAGCGCTGGGCGGGGGGGGTCGCCAGGGGGCCACCCTGGGCGGCGCGGGGCCCGCCCCCGCCCGGTGGGCGGCGGATCGCGGGGGCGGCGCGGGCCGCGCGGCCCGGGCTCACCTGCATGCGGTCCTCGAGGGTGTTGAGGATGTCGAAGACCTCGGCCTCCGACTCGGGGACGTACTGGGCGACGAATTCGAGGACCATGCACTGAGACCACTCGGAGAAGTCGTGGATGCGGTTGAGCAGGGCGTACACGAGCGACTTGTTGGCCCGCGGGGCGCAGCCGGGGATCGCCTGGAGGACGGTCAGGCAGTTCGAGATGACGAGGGAGTCCGGGTCCGAAGTGAGGAGGGCCTTGACCGTGTCCACCACCCCGCTGTCCCTGGCCAGCTCGGCCTTCAGCTTGGCCAGCTTGAGCACCCCCAGGACGGCAGTGCGCCGGACGTAGGCGCTCCTGCGGCGGCGGGGCGGCGGCGCGGGCGGGTGGCGCGAGGCGGGGGGGACGCGGGTGCGGGTGGGAGGCGGCACGCGCAGTGGGGGGGGACGCCGGCGGTGGGGGGGGGGACGCGGACCGGGGCTGGGCGGGGTCCGCCACTCACTGGTCCTGGAGGCCCTGACGGAGAGGCACGGCGAGGTACTCGGAGAGGTTGGGGACCCGGAGGTTGGTGAGGGAGCGGAGGGCGAGGGACCGGACGGTGGGGTCGCCGTCGGAGCAGTCCTTGAGGAGGATATTGACGGTGAGGAGGGCGAGCTCGGGCTTGGACCGGGCGTACGTGGAGATGTATAGGTACACCATCTTGCGGATCACGAGGTCCTTGGTGCTCGCGGCGTGCTTCACGCAGTCCATGAAGAGGGGGGACATATCCATCCCCATGCTGCGGCGGGACCGTTGCCGGGGAAGCGGCGTCGGGGCGCGGGATGGGGGCACGCGGCGAGGGAATCTGGGCGGGAGCGGGTGGAACGCACGACGCATGGGGCGGCGGCGCAGCCTAGGCGGGGGGGGGTACCTCATGTAGTTGATGATGCGGCGAAACGCCTCCCTCCTCCGCTGCTGGGCCTCGGGGGAAAGGTGCTCCCGCATGATCGACTTGAGCTGGTTCGAGATGTCCCCGAGCTCTCCCCTCATTTTCGACGCCATTGTTTCACAACGACCCCCCGAGACGCCGTATCGACGGTGGAAGCGTCCAGAAAAGGCGCCCACTTGCGCCTGGACCGGGGGGAGCGGACAGGTAGCTTGTCGCCGGGAAGAGCAACCTCCTGGAGGCAGGTAATACCCCTCTATACCCTCTATTGGGGAAAGGAGCGGCCGCTCGCTCGCTATAGTCTCCCAGCACGGCGGTCGGTGCGACGGAATCGGGTTTCGAAAAGGACTCCGTCTTCCATCAGAAACAGCCCCTGCGGGCGGGACATGTGAATGTTATGGGGCTCAGCGTGGGGACCACATGTAGGAATGGAAGGCACATCACCCAACAGAGCCGGAGGTAGGCCTATCGGCGAGGTGAATCGGAGCAATTCACATCTCAAGATGCACCTTCTGCCCGCCCGTTGCGTCTGGGAGCTCCGGGCTCCCAGTAGACATCGGGGCCTTGCTGTGGTCGCACGGTTTGTGTCCGGCCACGAAAAGCGCCGTCACACGGTCGCGCAGGGGATGACGGTTCCCACGGACTGTTTCGGGGGCAAGGACCCGGAGGTGGGTCCGAACCCTAAAACTCGCTCCCCCACCTCTCGCAGCATCGATGGGCACGCGATGCGAATCGTATCGGGGAGATACGATTCGGATTGAAGGGCGGACAACAGGAAACCGTAGTCGAGCGGGCCGGGCGTGCAGTGGCGCACCGAATGCGTCCTCGCCCTCCCGCCCCGTCACCGTGCAAGTGCAGAACGTCGCTGCGGCAGCGCTGGTGAAGCTGGCGACGATGGTCGCGGTGCGGGTCGTCCTGGCCCAGGACGAGTTCCTGGATAACGAGGGCGGGGCGCTTTCCGATCAGCACAAGATGCTGAGCGCCCACCTCGAGGCCAACCCCATCACGGACCCCGTCGCGTGGCTGGGCGGCCTCTTCCGTCACGAGAGCGTCGAGCTGCGGAAGGTGGCCCTGCGGGTATGCGAGGTGCGAAAGGTCTACCTGTGCGGCGAGGACGGCGAGGACTCCCAATTCGCCTGGGCCAAGATGAAGGCGTCGGCCGAGGACATCCTGGAGCAGCAGAACGGGGACCTGATGCGCGACTTTGTGATGGCGTCCATGGCCAAGGGGGACGCGGAGAAGGGGGCTGCCGCGGGGAAGGGGGGGGCGGGGGAGGGGGCTGCCGGCGGAGGGGAGGGAGGGGCACCGTCACCGTCCCCGCCGGCCGAGTAGCGGGCGCCCGAACGGTGAACGTGACCCGTGACGCGCCAGCGAGGCGGTCCGACGTGCGTGAGCCGAGACAGGGACGTTGTTGCAGTGCGAGTCTGCAGCAGTGGGGGTTCGCAGCCCCCCGTCCGTCCTCGCGATCGCCCTCTTGTGGGGGGCTGGGAGTTCCCGGGGCCTGCAGTGTCGGGTGCAAGGTCTGGGCTGTCCCCGCTCGGTGCATTCCCCCCCCTGCTGCTCCCCTCTCGAGGAACGAGGTCGCGATCGAGCCCAGCTGCAGCGTCCACCCAGCCGCGAAGCATTCGGTCGTGATCATTCGGTCTTGCGGGGCCCACTCTTTATGGCGGGAAGGCGGGCGTCGGAGTTCGCGAGCAGTGTTATCATGGCTTCCCTCCAGGCACGTCCCTTCGGGGCGCTGTCTCTCGTCGCTGGGCTCGATGCGGCCAGCTTCTGCTCTCGCACGAGGTCGATAGGGGCTGTCCGAGCCACCTCCACGCAACTGGCTCCAGGTAACATCTCGGACGGGGCGTCGTCGGGGCCTCAAACGCACCGCCTCATGTCATCCGTTCCTCCGCGCTCGCTTCCCGCCCCCGGGGCCACCTCGCCACCCCGTCCGTCGGGACCGATGGCAGCAGCCCTTCCCGTAGCGGCCGGCTACTGCGCCTGAAGCCCTCTCCCAGGAGCGCACGCTCCGCCGCAAGTGAGCAGAGCCCCCCCGTGCCCCCGCCGCCCTGCAGGCATTTCAACGAGGGGCCAGGGCGCCGCCGGGGCGCTCTCCCCTCCCGCGGCCGCGCCCCTCCCCGCGCGGTCCGCGTGGCGGGCGCCCCCCCGCCGCGACGTCTCCGCCCTGGCCAAGGCCCAGAAGGCCCAGAACGGCCAGAAGGTCCCCAAGGCCGACGCCTTCAGCAGCGCTGTGGCGTCGCTGGTCACCGACCCCCCGCCGCTGCCGGCTTCGGGGCTCGGGCAGCCGGACCTCGAGGTGGACCTCTCCGGCCTGCCCCCGCCCGTCGTCGCCGCCATGGCCGACGCCTCCCGCCGCGCCCTCGACTTCACCGTCCTCGCCGCCGTCGCCTCGGAGGTCCGCGCCGGGTGGACTCCCTCGCGGGTGGAGGCCGTCGTGCAGATCAGCCCGACCGCGCTGGCGCTGCGGCTGAACAACTCGGCCGACACGGGATTCCTGCAGCTCAGCTGGGACGCCCAGAGCCCCTCGGTCCTCCTCATGCCCCGCGAGCTGTCCCCCGCCACGATCGAGCCCGCCCCGCTCGCCGCCGTGGCCCAGGCCCGCCTGCGGGGCCTGATCCTGACGGGATGCGACCTCCCCTGCGCGTTCGACCGGGTCCTCCGCCTGCAGTTCTCGGAGCGCGTCGGGGAGCCCCCGCTCTTCTCCCTGTGCTTCGAGCCCCGCGGGGGCAGGAGCCTCCTCGCCCTCGTCGAGGGCGACGGGGACGGCGGGGCCGTCGTCGCGGCGGCCAACCCCGAGGCGCGGGGGCTGGCGCCGAGGAGGCCCTTCTTCTGGCCCGAGGAGGCCCCCGGGGCGACGCCGTCGGCGGACTCGACCTCCCCCGCGGCCCTGCGCGAGGCCCTCGCCGCGGCGGCCTCCTCCGACGCCGGCCGCGGGGGCCGCCCGGCCACCCTGCAGCGGGCGCTCGTGGCGGCGTACCGCGGGGTGTCCCCGCCGCTGGCGCGGGAGCTGTGCCGGGGCGCGGGCGTGGCCGCGGGCGCGGGCCCCGCGTCGCTGTCGGGGGACCAGGTGGCGGCGGTCAGCGGGGCGCTGGGCCGGTGGCTGGACGCGGTCGCCGCCGGGTCCTTCGAGGCCGCCGTGCTGGTCGAGGAGGGGAGCCTGAGCGTGGTGGCCCGGGCGGTCGGGGTGGAGGTCGGGGGCGACGCGTGCGTGCCGGTGCCCGGGTGCGGCGGGTCCGTCCTGTCGACCCTCCGCGTGCTCCGCGGGCGCGCGGCCGAGGTGGCCCAGCACGGGGCGCTGCGGGAGCGGCTGGCGCGGGGGGTCGAGTCGGCCCTCAAGAGGGACCAGTCCCGGGTGGCGGCCGTGCGGAAGCAGCTGTCGGCCAGCGAGGCGCACGACGAGGCGACGCGCCTCGGGGAGCTCCTCAGCGCCAACCTGTACCGCATCGAGCCCGGGATGGCGTCGATCGAGGTCGAGGACTGGGAGACGGGCGAGGCGGTGACGCTCGAGCTCGACCCGGGGAAGCGGCCGCACGAGCAGGTCGAGGCCTTCTTCAAGAAGGCGCGGAAGCAGCGGCGAGGGGTGGACGTCCTGGAGCCGCTGCTGCGCGAGGCGGAGGAGCGCGTCGAGTGGCTCCAGTCGGTCGGGGAGGCGCTGTCCGACCTGGGGCCGTACCGGGGGCCCAGCGACATGGCCGTGCTGCGCCAGATCGTGTCGGAGCTCGAGGAGGCCGGGGCGCTGCCCAAGGGCGACGGGGCCAAGGCCCAGCGGGCGGCCGGGAAGGAGGCCCGGGCCACGCGCCGGGAAAACCGCAGAGTGGGGTCCGTCTTCCGCGAGTTCCTGGCGCCCACCGGCGCGCAGGTGCTGGTGGGGCGCAACAACACGCAGAACGACGAGCTGTCCATCAAGGTGGCCCGGGAGAGCGACGTCTGGATGCACGCGCGCCACGTCCCCGGGGCCCACGTCGTGCTCCGCCACGAGGGCGCCGGGGAGCCCGACGACGCCGACGTGGCCTTTGCGGCCGGGCTGGCCGTCTACTTCTCAAAGGCCAAGGGGAGCGGGCGGTACGACGTCAGCGTGTGCCGCGGGAGGGACGTGAAGAAGCCCCGCGGGGCCAAGCCCGGGCTGGTCACCGTGTCGAGGGAGGCCGTCGTCGTCGGCGTCTGCTCCGACGCCGTGCTCCAGGCCGTGGAGGCCGCGCAGCAGGGGGCCTGAGGGGCCCGTCCCTCGCCGCCGGGTGCCCCCGGGGGGACGGGCGTCGCGCCGCTTCAACCGGAACCCCGCCCCGCCCCGCGCCCGCGTCCCCGCCGCGCCCCCCCGCCTCACCGGAAGAGCCCCCCGAGGACGCCGCCGGGCTTGCGGCCGCGGTTCTCCATCGACATGCGGTTGGGCTCCCGGGCGTCGGGCCCGCAGAGGTGGTAGTGGCGGCAGAGCTGCCTCAGGTCGTGGCAGACGTCGACGAAGGTCGGGCGCTGCTTCTTGTCCTGGGCCCAGCACTGCCGGATCAGCTGCTGGAGCTCGGGGGGGACCTGCTTGGGCCACCGCATGAACTCGTCGGGGCGCTTGCCCTCCTCGACGATGAGCTTGTAGACCTCGATCCAGCCCTTCTCCGGGTCGTCAGAGATGGCCCCTTCGAAGGGGAGCTTGCCGGTCAGGATGGCCCAGCAGACCATGGCGAAGCTGAACACGTCGGCCGGCTCGGCGACCCCGCCGCCCTCGCTCTCCGGGATGAAGCACTCGGGGGCCATGTACCGGTCCGTGCCCGCCACCTTGGTCTTGAGCGTGTCTCCCTGCTTGATCCGCGCCAGCCCGAAGTCCGTGATCACGGCCTGCCACCGCCCCCCCTCGTGGCACTTCTTCGGCCGCTCGCGCAGCAGCACGTTCTCCGGCTTCAGGTCCCGGTGGATGATCGGGGGCACGTGCGTGTGCATGTGCTCCATCCCCTCGGCCACCCCGAGCAGCATCAGATACCGGTCCACCCACCCGCCCTTCTCCGGCCCCCCCATCCCCTGCATGAAGCGCGTCGCGTTGCCCTGGGGGCAGAACTCCATGACCATGAACAGGTCCAGGTCCCCGCGGTGCAGCTTCACGGAAATGCCGTAGAGCGGCACGATGCTCGGGTGTGGGGGGAGCTTCCCCAGCGTCAGGATCTCCTGCACCGTCAGGTCGAGCCAGTCGTCCACCTTGAAGGGCAACTTGAGCGCCACCGCGCTCCCCGCGAACTCCGCCTGAAAGATGGCCCCGAACTCGCCCTGCGTCAGCCGGCGCCACGTCTTCTCGGGCGAGATCCGGTCGAGAGGGATGTAGAGGTCCTGCAGCAGCGGCGCGAGCCTCGCCAAGATGTGCATCTGCTCCACCGTCGCCACCTCGGCCAGGCAGTCGAGCGGGATGGCCAGCAGCGCGTCCATTTCGAGGTGCCGCTGCCCGAGCATCACCATGACGATGTTCTGGAGCGACTTGTTCGCCTCGAGCGTCGGGAGGCTCCGGAAGAGCCACTCCACGTGCGTCGCCGCCGTGCACTTGAACAGCAGCGCCAGCGGGGCCCGTACGATCTGCCGGAAGTCCAGGAGGGGGTCGGCCTCCATGACGGCGGCCGCCGCCACGACGCTCTCGGGCGCCTTCTCGTACCACCGGAGCGCGAAGTCCAGGTCCTCCTTCGAGTACGCCTTGAGGAGCAAGCCGAGGGGCATCTTCACGATGCTTTCCATCTGCTGCTCGGCCCGCGGCGCCGGCAGAGCCCCCAGGGTCGCCTGCAGGACCTTGGCCGCCGGGGCGCTGCGCGACACGATGGCAGAGGCCCGCCGGAAGTGCTCGACCGAGCTGCCCGCGCGGAGGACGGCGGGGGGGAGCCGGCGGAGCCCCTTGACGGCCTGCTCCACGGCGTCGGGCGCCTCGCACCGCCACAGCGCCGTGGCCGGGAGGGACATCACGGCGCTGAGCGGCACGTCCGGATTCGCCTCCAGCCACGCCGCCAGTCCGCCCAGCTCGCCCTGACTCAGCTCGACCGACCACTCGGCCAGCGCCTCCATCTCCTCCCGGCCCCGGCACCCCGCCACGAGCGGCCCGGGCAGCCGCGACAGCGCCTGCATCTTCCGCGCCACCTCGTGCAGCACGTCCTTGAGCGCCGAGTCTGACGACGCCGACAGGTGGTCGGCCCACTCCGCCTCGGAGATGCCCACGAGCTGCGACTGCATCTCGGCGATCTCCGCCTGCCACGCCCTCTCCCGCCGCAGCTCGACGCTCGACCGCTTGGGCGGCGCGCTGGCCCCGGCGGTACCCCGCGGGGTCCCCTCCCCGCCGTCGCTCGCCCGCGAACGCCACCCCGTCGCGCTGCCGCCCCCGCCGCCGGCCGCCCCCTCCGCCGGCGCCCCCCGCTGCGCGTTCTGCCGCTGCGACCCGGCCCCGACCGTCACCCAGTTCGAGTACCCGCCGGGGACCGGCGGCGCCGCCGCCGCGGGGTCCCGCGGGGCCTCGCCCCCGCCCCCGCCCTCGGGCGCCGGGGGCGCCGCCGCCGGGGGCGCCGCGGGCCCGGGCGCCGTCGGCGCAGGCGGCGCCGCCCCCCCGCCCTCCTCGTCACTGTCCACCTCGACGAACTGGATCGACGACTTGCTCTTGGCCGACTTGAGTCGCCGGAAGCTGTCGGGCCGCATCGGGATCCTCGGTGGCCCGCCCGCGGGGGCGCCGCCCCCGGGCGCCCCCTCCCCCCCCGGCGCCGAACCCTCCGGGAGGTATCCCCCGTTGGTGGACCCCGATCCAAGGCCCTCGCGGGGCCCGGGCGGGCCGACGGGGGCCGTGCCGGGCGCGGCGTCGCCTGACGGGGTGCCGCGGGGGGTCACCCCCCGGGGGGAGGACGCGTCGCGGCCCATGGGGACGGCGGCGGGGAGGACGGGGGCGGGGACGGCCCCGGGGCGGGACCACCGCCCCTCGGCGCCGGGCGGGGTCCCGGCCGGGGACGCGACGCCCACGGCGTGGCTGGAGAGCGGCGCGCTCGGCCGGCGCTCCTTCCAGCTCGGGGAGGCCCCACCGCGCCACCCCGCGCCCTCGGCGCCCGACGCAGCGCGGGTCAGGGGGGCGGCGCTCTGGGACACCGGGCGGGGCTCCGTGCCCGACGGCCGCGCGCTCCAGGACGGCGCGGGGGACATGGACCGGGCGTCCAGCCCCGGGGACTTCCACCCGGGGGCCGGGGCCCCCGGCCGCCCCGACCCCGGCGGCTGCTGCCAGCCCCCCGGCCCGGCGGCGCTGCTGGTCCCGCTCCACTTGCCCGAGCCGGGCGGGGTGGGCGGGCGGGCGGAGTCGGGTGCCGCAGCGCCCCTGGGCGCGGCCGGGGAGCCCTGCGGCGGGGGCGCCGGGGCCGGGGCCGGGGCCGGGGCCGGGGCCGGGGCCGGGGCCGGGGCCGGGGCCGGTCGGGCGGGCGCTGGGGCGTCGTCCGCGGGGAGCACGGCCTCGCTGCGGGACGGGGGCGGGGAGACGGGGGGTGAGGGGGGGGTCTGCGCGGGGGCGCGGGGCCGGCCGGGGCCCCGAGTGGGCGAGCCTGCCCCTCCCAGGGCGAGGGGCCGGGGGGGCTACGCACCGGAGTGTGTAGTCAAGGATGGACAGCTGCTTCTTCGGCTGCGCTTGGGCCACGATCTCGATGAGTTCGACGTAGTCGAGTTCCAGGACCTGGGCTAGCGTGACGGGTTCCGCCGCCAGGAGGCGGCAGAGGACCGTGAAGAAGGGCTCGGAGACGCCCCTCAAGTCAGCGAGGGCCGCGAGGTCGCGATCGGGGTGCCTCGAGGCCAGCTGCGACACCATCTGGGCAACATTGTCCCCATTCGCACTGCGGAGAGGGGAGGGGGCGGGTAAGGGTCCGTCGGCGACCGGTAACGTCGGGGTGCGCTGGTTGGGGAGCCGGGGGGGCAATACGTGGCGAGAGGGGCGGAGCCTGGTGTCGAGCGGGCGGTACCGCACTACTTCCGTACTTTTGCGTCGGGGGGTGGGCGTATCGGGACAATCGCGCAAGGAATGGGGGCGTCCACGCCCCAAATGCGTGGGGAGCGCCTGCAGGAATTATCGCCGCGGGGGGCGCATGCACTCACCCGCTCAGCCCGAGGAACTCGAGGCTGTCGTCCGAGAGCGTCGAGAAAGCGCTCGCAAGCGCGCCGTGGCTTCCCATGCCTGCAGCTCTTGCGGGGATGGACCGTGACTCGGCCTGGCGAGAAGAGGAGGCGAGTGCCCGGAGCGCGGCAAGAGCGGGGCTCTGGCGTCGGGCGGGGAAGAACCCGGATGATCGGGCCGTGTAGCGCGAAAGCGCGGAGGTCGAATTGTGTACGTTGAGAAATCGGTCCCTGCTTCCGGTGCAGCTTTCCACGTGATCGCCCGCGGGTGGGGCCGGATTCGACGGAGCGGTTTCGTGCGGTCGAGCCGCTTCAGCAACGGTACAGTCGCAAACCACACTTATCTCGGGCATATCTCGCCGCGGCGGCAGCCTATTTCACGGGGAGGGCCGGGGGGAGGTCGCGGCCGACGGGGTCAGCTTCGTGGGTCCGGCGCGTCAGGGCAGGTGTCGTCGAACGGGCTCGCCGCGTGTGTGTGTGGGGGTGTGGCGCCCGGGCTTCCCCCCAACGGGGTCGGGGCGGTCGCCGGCCCCCTCACTATCTCCCCCCCCCACCCCCGCCGCGGTATTCCCCCACCACCCCCGTAGGCCCCCCACCTCCACACGGAGCCTAGCACCCCCCCGAGGCCACCATGGCTCGCGGCTCCTCAGTCCCGCTCCCCATCATGATGGTGTTCGCGCCTCCGTTCATGCTCCTCATCTCTGCGCTGTCCCTCATCCAGTTCGCCTCAATGTACAAGAGTGAGTGCCCCCGCGCCGCCCGTGTGCCCCCCCTCTGTCACCTGGAGGGGGCTCTCCCCTAACAACCCCGCCCCGGGCGCCTTCTCCCCGGTCGCCGGGAAGATCTCGATCCGAGCGAGTATTTGTACTGATTATGCACCCGTTCACTGGGTGAACACCCAGCTGTCGGGTCTTCCGGTTCGACAGGGCCCGCGCAATTCGTACATTCCGTGCGAAACCGAATTCTCGCCGCGTCCGCGGGCGACTCCAGGGACCATACGTGGGCCGTACGAAATGGGCGTCTCCTTCGCGCCCGAGAGACCGCGAAACAACCCCGTTATCCGCGCTGCTCCGCCCCTGTCCGGGCCATCGCGCACTCCCTTGGGGGTCCCGCTCCCCGCCCCCTCACCGCCCCCCCCGCCGCCCCTCCGCAGGCTTCGTGACGTTCGTGAGGACCGCCACCTTCCCCGGCGCCGCCGAGGCCCTTCAGCCCGGTGAGTCCCCGGCCCCCCACGGGTCTACCCGGGCTCTCCCCGCCGCGGAACGGGCGCACGCCACCAGGAACGCCCCCCCACGGCCGCCCCCCTTACCCCCCGCGACCTCCCCCGCCCCCCCGCCCCCCGCAGTCCTGGAGAAGTTCGCCGACGTCCTCGAGGCCTACCTAGGCCCCGCCTCGGCCTTCCGCCCCGACCTGACCCACATGCTGCTGTGCTCCATCCTCATCGCCCTCCTCATGGGGCGTCGCGACTGAGCGCGGCGACGGAGCGGCGCGGGCTCCGCCGGGGATTCCGCTCGCCGTGCCTCGGCCGGCGCGGGCAATAGATAACGTTCAACGAAAACCGCAAACGAGCTACCGGCGGGCGGGTGCCCGCGGGGCGCGACCGGCGGCGGCCCGGGCGGGAGGGCCGGCGCGCGGGCGGCGGCGGGGTGCCCCCCCTCCCCTTCCGCCTTCCGCCCCCGCGCGCCGTTCAGTGGGCCGGGGGCGGGGGTAACGGCCGGTCGTCGTCGTCCATGGTGAGGTCGACGCCGCTCTTGGTCCGGAACCTCATGGCGCAGAGGTGCCCGCGCGAGTCCACCCGCAGGGTTGCCTCGAGGGCGCGCCCGGTGGGGCCCTCCTTCACGTACGTGGCGAGGTTGCTGTCCCCCTGCCCCTCGACGAGCTGCGACTCGAAGAAGCAGCCGCGGGGGAAGTCGCTCAGGTGGCCCACCCCGGGCGCGGCGTCCGCCTGCGCCGTCGCGAACACGAGCGTGTCCTCCCGGCGGTCCAGGCCCCAGTACATGTGCGCGCGGCCCGTGTCGCTCCGGGCGGCGAGGATGTACCCGGCGGCCGGGTCGTAGACGACGAACGCGAAGTCCCCCTTCATCGCCCGCAGGACCGTCGCCGGCTGGTCGGACCAGTCCCCGTCCCGGTCCGCGAAGCCGCGGCCGTAGAGCTGCACGAGGAGGTCGGCGCCATCGGGCATGGCCGCGGCGCCCCCCGGGAGGCTGGCGGGGTCCATGTCGTAGAGCTCGAAGAGCTCCGCGCCGTTGGTGACGGCGCCCTCCATCAGCACCACGAACTCCTCCCCGGCCCCCGTCTTGCCGCGCCGGAGCTGGTACGCGTCGGAGCACACCGCAAAGGACCCGTCCACGGCGTGCGCCTCGTCCAGGGGGGCGTGGTGGGCCACGAGCTCCGCCAGCTGGGCCGCGATGTCCCGGGGCTGCGGGTGCGGCACCCCGAGTCCCTCGTGCACGGCGTGCGTCGCCTCCTCGATGTCCTCCTTCTGTCCCCACACGTCCGCGTCGAGGTTGTCCGCGTGGGGGGGGACCACGGCACTCTTGCGGATGACGGCGAACATCGCTCCGGGCCCGGCCTACCGTCCGTCCGTCCCGTCTGGGATCGTCTGCGCGCGCCGCGGGGACCAGACGCGCGGCGTTCCAGACCCCGGACGTCGGGAGGGGGGGGCCTTGCTTGGCACGCCCCGGGGGGGGCCGGTGACGTGTCCTCTCGCGCGGCGCCCAAGCTCATACCGTCGCCGAGTGGGGCGCGTCGTTGTCGCCGGTGGGTGGGCACTGGATCAATAAGTCGGGTTTCGCCGCCGATTCCGGGGAATATGCCCCTATCGGGGGAGGAAACGCGGGCGAGGGGCGAGTTCGTTGGCAGCGCGGCGAGGCAGTAACACAGCGCCCATAGGGCCCGCGACGGTCACGTCTCCGCGTCGATTCGATAGCGCGTAGTCTTTGCGCGCCCATCGAGCGCAAGGGAGAGACCAGTCATCGGAGGAGCGCTGCGCACCTGCTCTCGAAAAAGTCTGGCGTGCAGGGAGGAACTCGCTACGCGTCGCTCCGGGCGGCTGTGTCTCGGGAAACTCTCTCGAACGGGCAAAGACACTCGAAGGAATACGCGGCCGGAGCGGGGTCCGCGGCTCCCCTTCGGTGCGCGTCCCCGCCCCCCCGCCCCGTCGCACCAGTCCCCCGGGCGCCGCCGCCAGCCGTGCCCGGCGGGGGGGGGTCCGGGGGTCCCTCAGGGGAGCGACCCGCCCCATGCGCATCTCCGGCGACGGGACGGGCGTCCCCGTGTCCAAAGAGCCCCCCTACCGCCCCCGCACCCGGAGCCCCCTCCCCTGCCACACCCGCACGATGTTGGCGTTCGTGTCGATGGCCGCGTCGACGTACTCGGCGTCCGGGCCCCGCCCGCGCACCGCCCGCTCCCGCCGCACCCACTGGCAGCAAGGCACCTGGACCACCCCGACGACCTCGCACTCCCCCCCGGCCCCGCACGCCGCCGCCAGGGCGTCCAGGCACCACTCGATCTCCACGTGCGCGTGCAGCAGGAAGAGCACCGCCCGCCCCGTCACGGGGAAGCGCCCCGCGTCGGGGACCCCCGCCCGGACAAAGGTCACGCGCCCCGCGAGGTCCCCCAGCCGGGGCGTCACCGAGGCCTTGCACACCGGGTCCACCGACACGGCCCGCCACGCCGTCGCGCACGCCACGAACACCCCCATCCGCGCCCAGTGCCCGTCCCCCACGCAGAGCGCCGTGACCCCCCGGTCCCCGCGCTCGAGGCCGGGGAGGTGCTCCCGGGCCGCCACGAACGCCCCGACTGCGGGGGACCGGGGGGCGGGGACGGGTGCGCGGGGGGCTCCCGGGCCGCGGGGGGCGGGGGCGGGGGGCGCCCGCCGCGCTCACCGCACTCGGTGATTTCCTTGGCCGAGTTGAACAGGGTCGCCTTCCACCGCAGGGCCTTCTCGATGGGGACCCCGTGGCTCCGCTCGAACACGTACGCGTAGTACCGCTCCCGCCTCTCCGTGTTGACCACGGGGAGCCCGACCCCCTCCGGGAAGAAGTGCGAGGTGCACTCGCGCGTGTCGGGGTCCCAGGCCGTCTCGGGGGCGGGGAGGCCGGGCCCCCGCCGGGGCCGCGCCGCCCGGCGCTGCCCCCGCCCGGTCTCGGCGGGGGCGCCGCTCGCGGGCTCCTCCGGCTCCCTGTCGCCGCCGCGGCGGGGCCGCTCCGCCCGGGACCGGGCGAGGGTCGCCGCCGCGAAGCCCAGGGCCGCCCCGAGGCACAGGGCCCCCAGGGCGACCGTGGCGACCCGGGTCTCCATGCGCCCGCGGCGCTCGGTGGACGGGGGAACCGGGGGAGCGGGAGTGTCTTTCACGCTCTGCGCGACGTGTCGAGGCGATGTGCCGCGGAGCGTGCCGCGTGAGCAGGTGCGAGGGCCGATAGTTGCCCGCCCCGGTCTGTTGCGGGGCGCACCGTCGCGTCAGGAAACCGCCCCCGACGCCCGACCGCCCGACGCGAGCCGGCAGGCCCCGACCGTCGCTCCGTAGTAATGGGACTCCAACGCTCCCGGTCACCCCAGCTTCACCTCCATCTCCGCGTAGTCCGAGCGCACGGGGCGTGGCAAAGCCGGAGCAGGGCTTCCATAGAGAGAGTCGACGAGGGCGCGATGAGGGGAGGGGCCCGGGGACGCAGCTCACGGTGGGTGGGCGCGATGCTCGTGGGAGGGATCGGTGAGTTATTCACGCACACGCCGACGTGGTCGCAACCCCCACCGGACCGAGCCGCGCCCGCGACTCCCCCCCGGGGTGCCCCCTACGCAGCCTTCTCCCCCCCCCGCCCCCCCCCCGCAGTGGCGGCGCTGACGCCGACCGTGTTCCTCCCTATCCTCCAGAGCCGGGGGGCGGAGAAGAA